>Ga0265327_10001791_pt1 | contig 25221 bp, 26 predicted proteins | sample 41621metaG_FD_202089 | JGI IMG/M metagenome (GOLD analysis project Ga0265327, IMG submission 202089) | Rhizosphere microbial communities from Carex aquatilis grown in University of Washington, Seatle, WA, United States - 4-16-21 metaG | ecosystem: Host-associated > Plants > Roots > Rhizosphere...
GGTATTTGTGATAACTTAATTTGAAATGAGATCAACAAATGTGTGGGTTATATTTTCCCTTTTAAGGGATTTATACCATTAAGCTTACCAACACATCCTGTTACTTTAAAACGTACAAACATATCTTCACTATACCAATCGTTACGCCTGGTGCGTTGTATCACATCCTGGTGTTCCTGTGTTTGATAGGCAAATGAACGCATGGCATCTTTACTTTGCCAAATGCTGAATGTTGCTTGCTTTACCAACGGCATTTCACCAATACCATAGGATGTAACAAGTCCGTCGGCTTTGGCCATCTTTGTTGCCACGCCATCTACATTTTTCCAAAATTGTTTTAGTTTAGATAAGCGTATAGTGGCCCTGGTTAGTATAGCTATCTGACCTTCGTATTCAGATGATTTAGGCAAATCCCCAAAAACTTCTTTACCATCCCACAAACCGTGCCCTTCAATAGATTCCAGCAGATAAGTAATCGTTTCGCAATTGAATAAACTAATCCACCTGCTGATAAATTTGCCATATAATTTTTGCAATAAAAGTGGGGATTGGTAATTTTTGAGCTGTATTGTTTTGAATCTTAAGTTTGAAACGGAAAGGATGGCCCATTGCTGCAGGTCGGGTTTTTTATCAAAACCACCGTTTTTGCCGCTGCCCATCAGCTTCCAAAAACGGGAGCGTTTATTGAACCATAAAGGAAAACGAAAGAACACCATAGCTAAAAAGGCAAAAAAAACATAGCGTTTTCTATACCTTATTATGGTTAATGTTGCTGTCATATCAATTTCAAACGCAATATAGTAGAAAATTTTGCGTTATATATTTGTTAAACACTGATTTTACCTAAACCTTAGTTTGTTTGTGCTTTTAGTTAAGAAACAGCCCGCCGATTTCTCGGGGGGCTTTTCGTTTGTATAAAAGTATATAAAAAAAGCCGTCCCTATGCTTTTGAGACGGCCCTTTGTATAAAATAATTCGAATAACTTAAAATTGCTCCAGTTTGCTGAAGAAAAAATTGCCTTCTATAGCTGCATTTTCATCACTATCACTTCCGTGAACTGCATTTTCGCCAATAGAAGCAGCGTATAATTTACGTATGGTTCCCTCTTCTGCATTGGCAGGGTTGGTAGCTCCAATTAGTTTGCGGAAATCTTCAACAGCATTCTCTTTCTCTAAAATGGCAGCTGTAATTGGCCCACGGCTCATAAATTCTACCAATTCGCCATAAAAAGGCCTTTCAGCATGTACAGCATAAAACTCACCTGCTTTTTGAGCACTCAGGTGAGTTGTTTTCATAGCCACTATTCTAAAGCCTGCGGCATTTATCATTTGTAAAATTGCACCGGTATTGTTTTTTGCAGTAGCATCCGGCTTAATCATTGTAAATGTTCTGTTGGTCATTTGTTCCTTTTTTTTGAGCGGCAAATATAAACAGTTTTCAGTTTATAGTTTTCAGTTTTGCCTAAAATTAATAAGTGCATTTGTTAAATGATGCAGCCTGTTTCTAAAGAACTGGAAACCCTAAACTGAAAACTGGAAACTTTCCCCTACTTTTGCGCCTCGTTTATGCAGCCGATACAAGATATATTTCCATTGCTTAGCCAGCCAAAAAAAGTAGTGATCACTACCCATCAAAAGCCTGATGGCGATGCCATGGGTTCTTCTTTAGCTATGTATCATTTTTTAAACCAGTTTGGCCACCAGGTAACTGTTATATCGCCAACCAACTGGGCAACCTTTTTAAACTGGATGCCGGGTACAAAAATGGTACTCGATTTTGAAGCTCCCAATGATAAGGCCAATAATGCCATTGCCGAAGCAGATTGGATTTTTTGCCTCGATTTTAATACGCTTAGCCGTACCAAAAGGATGGAGGAAAAACTGATGGCTGCAAAAGGCCAAAGAATCTTAATTGATCACCACAGGGAACCGCAAACCCATGCTTTTACGTATGGTATAAGTGATACGGGTAAAAGTTCTACTTGCGAAATGGTATACGATTTCATCATGAACTCGGGCAACGAAGACAAGATAACACCTGAAATTGCAGAATGCCTTTATGCAGGCGTAATGACGGATACAGGATCTTTCCGTTTCCCATCTACTACCGCAAGTGTACATAAAATGGTGGCTAACCTAAAAGAAAAAGGCCTTGAACACAGCCACATTCATGAAGAACTGTTTGATAATTTTTTAGAAAACCGTTTTAGGTTTATTGGAAATGTATTGTTGAACAGGATGGAAATATTTTATGAATACAATGCCGCATTGATTGCTATACCACAGGCCGATCTTATTAAATATGATATGAGGACCGGCGATACCGAAGGTATTGTAAATTATCCTTTAAGTATAAAAGGAATAAAGCTGGCGGCGGTAATAATCGACAGGGGGGAAGAACGCAAAAGTTCCTTCCGCAGCAAAGGAGGTTTTGATGTAAATACTTTTGCAAGAAAATATTTTAACGGCGGAGGCCATTTTAATGCAGCCGGCGGTTTTAATAAAGAACCTTTGGAAGAAGTGGTTGCAAAATTTAAACAAGCCTTAAAAGAAAACGTAAACGAATTAAGCACTTATCAATTTTAAAAACAAAATAACACACAACAATGAAACAATTTTTTTATGCAGTGGTGATTTGCATTTTTGCATTATCAGCCTGCACCACTCCATTTAAAAAAACAAAAGACGGCTCGGAGTATAAAGTGATCAGTCTAAAAAGTGGCAAAAGATTACAGACCGGTAACTTTTTAGAAATGAATTCAGTGGCTATGTATAAAGAAACAGGAAAAGATACTGTATTGTTCAACTCGCTTGAAAGTGGTATGCCTGAATTTGGACTTTATGATACTGCAAATTTCCCTCACCCTTTTAAAGATGCGTTTAAAACAGTACATGTTGGTGATAGCATTGTAATAAAAATACCTGCTGATAGCCTTATTGCAAAAGGGCAAAATGCACCATTTATGAAAAAAGGTGGATTCATTTATCAAACCTTTACTATTACAAATGCCTATACGTCTAAAGAGCAAGTAGATAGTGTACAGAAAATATACATGGCTATAGTGCAAAAGAAAGATTCTATTGCAGCAAAGGAACAAATTGTAAAAGATGACAAATTAATACAAGAATATCTTACCAAAAACAAGATTAGTGCTGTTAAAGGTCCTCAAGGCACGTATATAGAAATTATCAATCCGGGAACTGGTAACCTACCAGATAGCAACCAGGTTGTAATGGTAAACTATACAGGCCAAACATTTGATGGTGCAAAGTTTGATTCTAATACAGATTCTACAATTGCTCAGCGTATAGAACCTTATCCAATCGATTTAGCACATCCACAAGTAATTGCAGGCTGGATTGAGGGTTTGAAAATGCTTAAAAAAGGTGCTAAAGCAAGATTCTTTATCCCATCTGTATTAGCTTATGGTAAAAGAGGTAACGGGAAAATTAAGCCAAATGAAAATTTGATGTTTGATATTGCTATTCCAGATATCATCAGCCAGGCTCAATATGGTGAAATAATGAAGAAAAAACAAGCAGAGCAAATGGCGCAGCAACAAATGATGCAGCAATTGCAACAGCAAATGCAGCAACAAAAGCAAGGCGGTAAATAAGTTGTAAAGTAAAAAGATAATTAAGGCACCCTGATTTTTCAGGGTGCTTTTTTATAAGCAGTAAATAAGGTAATGGCTTCCTTAGCTTCTTTTACATCATGCACCCTTAATATTGATGCACCATTCATTAAAGCAATGGTATTTAAAGCAGTGGTGCCGTTGAGTGCATTGTCGGCAGTGGTTTGCAATGTTTTATAGATGGTGCCTTTTCTCGAAAGGCCTGCCAGTACTGGTTTATCCAGCATATTTAAAACTCCCATTTTTTTTAAAAGCGAAAAATTATGGGTGATGGTTTTTCCAAAACCAAAACCAGGATCAATGATGATATCAGCGATGCCAGCTTTTTTGCATTGGTCAATTTTTGCAATAAAAAAGTCGAGCACTTCTTTTGCTACATCACTATACTGCGGATCGTTTTGCATATCATCAGGCGTGCCCTGCATGTGCATGCATACATAGGGCACTTTCAAATCGGCAACAGTGCTTAACATACCTGCATCCATTTTACCAGCGCTGATATCGTTTACAACCGATGCACCAGCCTGCACAGCGGCAATGGCGACTTTACTGTTGTAAGTATCTATAGAAATAATTGTTTCCGGAAATTTTTGATGAATAGTTTTTATTGCAGGCAAAACCCGGTTCAATTCTTCTTCTACAGTAATTCTCTGGCTGCCTGGCCTTGTACTTTGTCCGCCAATATCCAATATGGCAGCACCATAGTCAACCATTTTTTTGGCCAACAGCAACATATTGTCGTTAATATTTCCTTTGTAAAAAGAATCGGGTGTTGCATTAATGATGCCCATAATCACAGGCTCTTCAATTGTCAATAATTTACCTTTACAGTTTAATGTGAACATTGGCGTAATTCAATTATTTTTACGTTTATAACATTTTTACAAACTTCAAAAAATTAAATGAGAAAGACAGTATTTTTTTTATTGGCATTAATTGTATCTGCAAGTGCATTCGCTCAAAATAGTGACACCGGATATGTTAGAACCCCAGATGGGTCAGAGTATAAAATATTTAAATCGGCAAACGGTATAAAATTTAATCCCGGTAATTTCATGCAAATGAATGTTGTTGCTATGTACAGAGATAGCATATTGTTTAGCAGTAATGAAGAAAATATGCCGCAGTACGGAATGTATGATACTACAAATTTTCCGCATCCTTTTAAAGATGCTTTTCAAAATGTTGCCACCGGAGATAGTATCATAATAAGGATACCTACCGATAGTTTAATGGCAAAAGGACAGATGGCGCCGTTTATGCAACATGGCCAATACATTTACCAGGCGTATACCCTCACCAATGTATATGTTACAAAAGAGCAGGTAGATAGTTCGCAAAAAGTACACGCTGCAATTGCACAGGCAAAAGAAGATATAAAAAATGCCGCTCTTCTTGATAAGCAAAACAAAACAATTGAAGCTTACCTGGCCAGTAATAACTTAAAAGCTGTTAAAACCAGTAAAGGTGTTTATATGGTTATAACAAAAGAAGGTACAGGTAACACAGTATCGGTTACGGATACTGCCTGGGTAAATTATACAGGCAGGTCTTTCTCTACTCAAACAGTATTCGATTCGGATACCGATCCCGAATTTGGACATGTACAATCTTATCCGGTTGCTATGAGTATGCCGCAGGTAATACCTGGTTGGGTAGACGCTATATTTCAAATGAAAAAAGGCACTAAGGCTACTGTGTTTATTCCTTCACCGCTCGGTTATGGCAGCCGTGGTAATGGTGAACGAATTAAACCAGATGAAATTTTGATATTCGATATGGAAATAGCAAAAGTATCAGGTAAAGCTAAGTTCAAAGCCAAAATGCCAACCACTAAAAAAGCAATACCAGCTACAAAACCTAAAGCAGGTAAAGTAATTGCAAAACCCAAACCAGCAACTAAAAAGACAGGGAAATAATGAGCAGCACCAATCAGCAATACGATAAAGCAGTACATTCTTGCAGGGATATCTTCTTAAAAAAGACGGCCGATTATGGCACATCATGGCGTGTGTACCGAATTATTTCTGTGGCCGATCAAATTTATATTAAAGCAAAACGTATTCGTACTATACAGGAAAAGGGTGAGCAAAAAATTGGCGATGATATTGTAAGTGAGTTTAAAGGCATTTTAAATTATGGTATAATTGGTTTAATACAATTAGATATTACCGATGATGAAGTAGAAGACCTGCCTGTAGAAACCGTACAAAAATTGTACAACGAAAAAGCTGATACAGCAAAGAAATTAATGTTGGATAAAAACCATGATTACGGCGAAGCTTGGCGGGAGATGAGCCAGGAAAGTTTTGTGGATTTGATTTTGGCCAAAATATTACGCATTAAACAAATTATTGCCAATAAAGGACAAACTATCATTAGCGAAGGTGTTGATGCTAACTTTTACGATATTATAAATTATGCTGTCTTTGGATTGATATTGATTGAGGAAGAAGTTCATGGTTCATAGTTGAAAGTTGAAAGTTGAAAGTTGAAGGTTAAAGGTTGATAGTTAGTGGTCTTTTGTCCGTCGTCTGTCATCTGTTCTTTGTCCTCATAAAAAAAATAACAATGAAGCTATTTGTAAACATTGCCCGCATTTTAGTGGGCGCACTATTCATCTTTTCAGGATTGGTAAAAGCTATCGATCCATTAGGACTTGCATATAAAATGCAGGAGTTTTTTGAAGCATGGAAAGATAGCGGTTACTTTATCAATTTGATGGATTGGCTGCATAAATATGCTACAGGCTTTTCTATTTTTATGATTGCGTTGGAAGTTGTATTAGGCGTTGCCTTATTGGTAGGCTGGCAGAAAAGATTAACTACCTGGTTGTTGTTTTTACTTACGCTATTCTTTACTTTTTTAACCAGTTATGTTTTATTCAGTGGAAAAATAAGGGCCTGCGGTTGCTTTGGCGATTGTATTCCACTTACGCCGATTCAAACATTTACTAAAGATATTATTCTTACTGTTTTAATATTCTTCATCCTTATTGGGCAAAAGTATATTGCTCCTTTATTTAAAAAGATGGTCAATGGAATAATTGTGTTGCTTTCATTGATTGGTGTTTTGTGTTTACAGTTTTATGTATTGAAACATTTACCTTTAAAAGATTGCCTGCCTTATAAAATTGGCAACAATATTTTAGAACTGCGTAAAACACCAAAAGATGCTACCTACGATAAATTTGCTTATACTTATTTTTATAAAAAAGGTAATGAAGAAAAAGATTTTGAATACGGCAAACAGCCCGATAGCACCTGGATATTGGATGCAAATAAACAGCCTAACAAAAAATTATTAGAAAAAGGAAATGGCAAAGTAGCATTGATCAACGATTTTAGTTTTACTACTGAAGCTGGAAATGATACCACAGAAGAGGTCTTAAACCAGCGTGCATATTACCTGTTATTTATTAAAGAAATACCAAAGGATTATAATACTGGATGGATAAAATCTTTTCAGTCATTATACAATGAAAAAAAAGCAGCAAATATTCCTGTTTTTGTTGTAACATCAGCAAGTGCAAAAGACATTCATGCACTGCTTAATACTGATATTGCTGTTTTTACCTGCGATGCCACTGCTATAAAAACAGCAGCAAGGGTAAACCCAACGTTGTTTTTAATGAATGGCCCTGTTATTCAAAATAAATGGGCAGGCACTGATATTCCGGCATCAAAATAAATTGACCATTCGGTATTCAAAATTCGATATTGAAACATCTTTTAAAAAAACTATTTTATTCTTTACTAGTGCTTCTTGGCGTAGTGATGCTTGTATTTATCATGTTTCAGGGCTTTGGTGATCCTGCACGTATGATTGTTGGGCAAACCGGTGATAAAAAAACAATGGATAATATCCGAAAGGATCTTTATCTCGACCAACCCAAATGGAAACAATTGGTTTTGTATCTCAATGATGTTTCTCCTATTTGCATTCATACTAAAGAAGATATTAATAAAAAAGAATTGAAAGGTTTTTTTATTGGCGGCGAAACAAAATTTGGTATAAAAATGCCTTACCTGCGCCGCAGTTATCAAACTAAAAAAGCAGTAGGGCAATTATTAATGGAAGCTTTGCCCGGTACTTTATTATTAGCTTTTGCAGCTATGCTATTTGCCACAATATTTGGCATCTTACTGGGAGTAGTAGCCGCAGTAAGACGTGGCACATGGTTGGATAGTTCTGCGGTGTTTGCAAGTATTACCGGTATTTCTGCGCCATCTTTTTTTATGGCAATAATTATCGCCTATTTCTTTGGCGTAGTACTGCATGATTATACCGGTCTAAACCTAACCGGTAGTTGGTTTGATATTGATGAAGTAACCGGCGAAAAATATTTGACCTTAAAGAATTTGATACTGCCTGCATTTACATTGGGCATAAGGCCGCTGGCAATTATCACACAACTTACACGTAGCGCAATGCTGGATGTATTGCACCAGGATTATATCCGTACTGCATATGCAAAAGGCCTTAGCAAACGAACAATTATTTTTAAACATGCTTTGCGCAATGCACTCAACCCCGTTATAACAGCCATCACTGGTTGGTTTGCCGAATTACTTGCCGGCGCTTTTTTTGTGGAGTATATTTTTGGCTGGAAGGGTATTGGAAAAATAACAGTAGATGCTTTGGAAAAATTGGATTATCCTGTTGTGATGGGGTCAGTTTTACTAAGTGCCTGCATCTTTATCGCTATAAATATTTTAGCTGATGTTTTATATGGTATTGTTGATCCAAGGGTGAAGATGGCTTAGCACAATCAATAATAGACAAATTAAAGTATTGGCTTTTTACGGACAACACTTTAATAAATACCAATCTTGGGTTTGTTTAAAAGGGACGAAATTTTAGGAAATTGGATTTTCCTGTTTTTTATATAGGATTTTGAGTTAAAATAATTTTTCAGTACAACTCACACCATCACAAATAATCTTTATAAAATACATTTCTTTTATTGCAGGTTTTGTGATGGTTGTTATTCCGGTTGCCGACCCTTTTTCTAACAGTTTTCCTTCTGTATCTAATAAGTAGTATTGCAGTGGCTTGGTACTTTGTATTTGCCATGCCGATTGTACATCTTTTATCTGCCAGTAAGTATTAGTTTTTAAAGTAACTGATACCGTATTCGATAGTCTTTTATAACCATTCATATCTTCCTGTACCAAACGATATAAATAACTGCCACTAACAGACAGATTATCTTTAAAGCTATACTCACTGCCGGTAGATAAATTTAAGGCGGCCACAGTTCCAATGTTTTCAAAATTGGTACCTGGTGATAACACCCTTTGAATAATAAATTGTTTATTTTGGTTTTCAGCTGAAGTTTTCCATTTTAAAGTGGTAATACTTCCGTTAAGGTCTGCAGTAAAATACTCCAGTGTTACTGGTAGCAACAAGCCAGTGGTAGTGATATAATTACTCATTGTTGCCGGCACTGATGGGCAGGCATAACTGGAAGTTAATTTTACAGAGTATGATTCTCCTAAAAGCGCTGTAGGATTAAAATAAGTTGAAGAATTGGCGCCACTTATAGCTGTTCCATTTTTATACCACTGGTAAGATGGTGTACTTCCTGCATAAGAAGTAGTAGTAAAAAATGTTATTGCAGGTACCGAAGTAATACTGACGGTAGGTGTAGCGGTTGGTGTTACACTCATGGTAATGGCTGTTGCGGTAGCAGGATTGCTGGTTGCACAACCAATACTGCTGGTCATAACCACAGTTACCTGGTCATTATTATTCATTGCATTATTCGTATATGTTGGACTGTTAGTGCCGGTATTTACGCCGTTTAATTTCCATTGATACGCAGGTGTAGTGCCTCCATTAGTTGGGGTAGCTGTAAAAATAACCGGAGGATGGCCACTGCATAAATTGGTGGTAGGGGTACTGGCACTTACTGAAGCGACTTTTGTAGCAACGGTCATAGTAATAATATTACTGGTGGCCGTAGTAGTTGTAAGACATGTAATTGCCGGATCGGCAGTAACCACCACTTTTACCTGGTCGTTATTGCTCAAAGTACTGTTGGTATAGGTTGCACTGTTGCTGCCAATATTTGCACCATTTAATTTCCATTGATACGATGAGGCGGGGCCGCTATTAATTGGAGTAGCTGTAAAGGTTACAGTCTGTGGATTACAAAATTGATTGCTTGTTGCATCCGACGCAATAGCAACCGATGGAGTTACACTACTCACAGGTCCGGCATTTATACGAATACCACTTGTGGTAGAAGTATAACCTGTTATTGAAAATATGTTTATCCTGGCGCTTGCCGAGCCTGACCAGCTAAATGTAATGGAGTTGATGACCTTGTTTTGGCTGGCACCCGGTATAGAAATGGGTGCTTCATAAAGGTTAAAATCGGTGCCACCTGCTATCGCACCAGGCGAAGCCCTGGTTACCCTGTCCAATCCACCAAGGGCCCTATTGGTAGAAGCGGAAGCTGCAGAAAGAAACCAATCTGCATAATTTAAAGATCCTGTAAATATTGAGGCATCGGCAAAGTTTACGGTATAATCAACCGTACCTGTTCCTGAACCTGTCGTTCCTACAACATATAAGGTGCTGTAAGGGCTTTTATAGATGTTGTCAAAAGTAAGTGTACCTGAAACTGCACCACCATAACTGGCATCTGTGGAAGAGCGGATGAGCAATGCGTTGGATGATGAATAAGGCGCCAATAAATAACTGCGGCTGGCATCTTGGGCACTGGCAAATGTTCTCGACGCCGGCAAGCCAGAAGTACCTGCTGCACCTGAACTGTTACTGTATCCTGCAGCATAAAAAACATAGCCATTGGATGCATCTGTAGCCTGTGTTGTAGCTGTATTAGCTGCAGTGTTGGTACCATCAGCAACCTCGTCCTCATTAAAACCGGTTAAGGAAATAGGTTTGATAAAAGTAGTGATCAGCGGTGCCGTAGTACAACCTTTGGCATCTGTGAGGGTAAGAAAATAATTGCCTGCAGACAAGCCCGTAAGATTTTGTACTGCTGAATAAGCAGTTACATCTTTTATCCAGCTATAAGAATATGGTGCAACTCCTCCTGTAGGCGTAACCGTGATACTGCCATTACTTGATGTAGAACAGGTTGGGTCAACAGCTGTATAGCCAACGGCTAATTGTGGTGGTTGTGTAACAACAGCATAAAGCGTTTTTATGCAACCTGTAGCATCTTTTACAGAAACAGGGTAAGTGCCTGCAGATAATGCCGTAAAAACATTGCTTGATGCCCAGGCACCTGCGCCAGCTTCTGCCAATTGATATTGATATGGCGCTGAGCCACCCGTTGCTGTTGCAGTAATAGAACCCGAAGTACCATTGTAACAAATAACATTGGTAGGAGTTAGTGTAACAGTAAAACTGCACTGCGAAAAAAGCAGTTTAGGGCTACATAATATACTGTACAGTAAAATAGGAATTAGCTTGGATTTCATGTTAGTTCGTCTTTTTTCTACACTTGCTGTAGTTAATATGGCTACAATAATTGTAGAAAACGTACTACACTAAATTTTATTTCCTGCCCAAAAATTGGTCTTAAATCTAAAACTAGTATTCTTACTAAGTAGAATTGTATTTAAATAGCTGTAAATTAACGAATTGAAGGTGAATTTAGGGGAGCATTGCGTTGCCAGTGGGAAAGAATAAAACCAAGCTTTTCTTGATTATTCTCAATCTTATTCTTTTTAAGGATGAAAACTTTGTTGTTGTATACAACAAAGTTTTATGCAGAAAAAGTTGTGGTTGTTATTTTGTCTGTAACTTTTTTCGTACCCGGCTTAAAGTTTCTTGTGTAATACCTAGAAAAGAAGCGATGTATTTAAGCGGTATGCGGTTCGACAGATGCGAATGGTTCTCTAAAAAATAATTGTACTTGTTTTCAGCCTTGGTAAGGCGAGCAATGAATGCCCTGCCTTCGGCATCACGGTAATATTTTTGTAATAGCTTTCTTCCGGCTATATTGGCATCAATATATTTAGTATATAAGTTCTCAAGGTCTATATAAGAAAGTGCCAGCATTTCGCAATCTTCTATGGCCTGCATGTTTTCAATGGAAGGAGCTTTTATATCAAGACTGGAAATGGAAGTAACCAATTCGTTTTCTACGCTTATCCAGGTGGTAATGTCTTTGCTGCCTTCCTTAATATAACCACGTACAGCGCCTTTTGTAATGAAATAAACATAATCGCACATTTGCCCTGCCTTTAGTAGCAATTTTTTTTTGCGAATAGTAACGGCAATAGTATGTTTTTGTAAATATGCAATTATAGCTGGGCTTAACGGATGAAAATAACTAAGTCCCATTACCAGGGGGGTAATATCAATATTTTGCTTAATAGCTTTTTTATCTGATAGGTTTAATGATGCTTGAGTCACAAAGAAGTTTAACTCCGCTAAAATAAGGAATGAAATTGTTTTAACCATCTGCCAGATGGCTTTGTTTGGCCGAAGGGGTTGATTTTAAAGGGGTTATATTTTTATTGTGGATAAATAGTACATTGGTCTTATAAACTCACAAGCAGTTTTGGTTTAAAAAAGCATTTAGCTTATCAAATGCTCTTTCAAAGTTTGCAGCAATTCTTCAAACCTTTCATCGTCCAGGTCTTTAATTGTATACTGTTTATACATTCTTTTTTTGTCTTTTAATGTTACTATAAAAGAACTTTCTGTTGCTTTAACTGAAATAAATTTTTGATCGGCTTTTAATGTTGATTCAATTGAACGGGAAATGATTAAGTCCTGGTGCAGAATTCCCAGGCGAAAATGCTGTACCCAGCCCGCCTTTTTTAGTTTTGGAATATAATTGTAAATTGGAATTAAATGGCTCAATGCAGGATTGTCGTCAATTAGATCGCCGAAGTTATTTTGAGTTGCTGCCCAGGATTGGTTAAACTGTTGTAATATTTCTTCTGTAATGTCCATTCATCTAATTGTTAATGGCGCAAAGTACGCCGAAATTTTATTTCGGCTGTAGATTATGTTTGTGTTCAGTACGTAGATTAGTACAGGGTTAATAATTATTCACTTATTTTCTTAAAGCTGTAGTAGTTTTTAATATGCTGGTTAAAATAAATCCCTTTTGAAAATGCGTTTTTCATGGCTTGGTTTATGTGCTGCGGAACGTTTAAATAATCATACACCATACCGCTGGCAAATACAATCCTTAATACTAACTTATCAGTATCATAATTAAATCGGGTAATTACTGAAGAAGGCAGTAGAATTCTTAGCTTAGTACCATTCACTTATTGATTACATCCATTTCTTCTACAGGATATCCATCCACAGTTAAAGTAAAATTGAATGAATCGCAATAGCGAAAGAGATCCGTCACCGATAAAAAATTCAACTTGAATTTTTTAACAGGCATTTTGCCTGCATCAAACTTATTATCACTGTTTTCGTACTGATGCATTTTGTCAATAGCATAAACCGTGATTACAGTTTCACTGCCTTCAAACAAACGTACTGCTACAGCACGATACCGGTCTTTATTGTAGTTTGCAAAATGTTCAAAGCAAAAATCATCTAAGGTAATTCCGTTTACAAATTTTATTGCGGCTGTACCTGTAAGGTCACTGTGCGCTGTTTCAAATTGCGGTTGCATAATCAAACGTGTTTTGTAGAATAGTATAAATAATATGCCATCTTAATAAGCAAGTTAGATTGATGGATAATAAACAAAACATGGGCAAATAATTGCACAGCATTTCGCCGGGGCGCAGATAAAGTTGTGCATAACTAAAAGGTCAATAGCCTGCCATAAGCTTACTTTTACTCAAACTTATAAATTATGGGAGCAATTGGATATGAATCTTTAATACGTACCGTGTACAATTGCAAAAAAGGCGGCGCAAAAGGTGCCGACGCCAATATCTACCGCAATATGGAAATGACGGAGCGGTATCTTACCGATATAACCCATTACAAAGCCGAAGCAGAAAAAAAACAAAACCATAAAACTGCATTTACCACAGTGAGAATGTTTGTTCGCAATGCATTGAGGGATGGATTGGAAAAAATAAAATACAGTGCAACCAGGGAAGATATTGATAAGATTGAAGCAATGCAGGATGTTTTATACGAGCCGGGATTTTATAATAAAAAAAGGCTTGACGAAATCATTAAAAAAGCAGACGAAATATTTTTTAAAAATGGTTTAACAGAAGGATAGCTGTACCCGGAAGCTACAGTTTGCAGCCTTTTATCTGGATTACAGAGAACCTGAGCTCCCTGTAACTAATTGGCAGATTTCTTCACATACTTGGTTAAAATAACAATCAACGCTCCATTTACCCTGCCTTCAATTTGTTCTGCATTATCTGCGACCAAATGAATTTTGCGAACAATTGTACCAACCGGTGCATTAAATGTTGCTCCTTTTACATTCAATGTTTTTGTAAGTACCACATTGTCGCCATTGCTGAGCACTGCTCCAAAACAATCTATATGTTTTATGATGTCATCGGGGTTGGCATCATCGCCTGTGGCCTTTGCCCATTCTAAAGTATCGTCATCCAAATAAGCAATGTCTAACAAGTCTGGTACCCAATCAAGCTGCTTTAATTTATGAAGCATCCTCCATGAAACTACTTTTACTGCTGGCTCTTCACTCCAAATGCTATCATTAAGGCAGCGCCAGTGATTAGCATCGGCAGTTGACACATCATTAAGCTGTTCATTGCAGGTGTTACAGATCCAGATATGGTGTTCCAATTTATTGCCGGGACTTTTAGGTACAGCATAAGCTGTGTTTGCATCAGCAGAACCACATAATTCACATACACCATTGCTTCTTTTTAAAAGTTCTCTTTCTATACTCATTTTAAATTATTAAGTGGCGAAGGTAATAAAATTAATTGCGGAATAAGGTTGCCAACCTTTCGAATTATTTTTTAACTTAAGTCTCTTCTATAATGGTTGGCAACCTTACCCTTGTGCATTAATACATTCAATATTCATCCGTTTTACTTAACTTTCGTTTATAAAAATATAATTGATATGCATATTGAAAACGATATTAAATTAGGATTTAAAGATGTGATGATCCGTCCCAAACGTTCTACCCTTAAATCACGTTCTGAAGTTTCACTAAACAGAAAATTTCATTTTAAACATAGCAATAATGAATGGGATGGTGTTCCTATTATTGCAGCTAATATGGATACAGTAGGTACTTTTGAAATGGCAAAAGCTTTATCGCAACACCAGGTAATTACTGCCATTCACAAACATTATGCTGTTGAGCAATGGAAAGCTTTCATTAAATCTTCTGCTGCAGATATTACAAATTATATCTGTGTGAGTACCGGTACTTCAAAAGCAGACGGAGAAAAGCTTGACCAGATTTTACAAGCATGCACTTCCCTGCGTTTTATTTGTATTGATGTTGCGAATGGTTACTCGGAACATTTTGTAGATTTTGTAAGAAAAGCAAGAAATAATTATCCTGACAAAATAATAATTGCAGGCAATGTGGTTACCGGAGAAATGGTGGAAGAATTAATATTATCTGGTGCAGATATTATTAAAGTAGGCATTGGCCCCGGTTCGGTTTGCACTACACGTGTTAAAACCGGTGTGGGATACCCGCAGTTATCTGCCATTATTGAATGTGCCGATGCTGCACATGGGCTTGGTGGGCAAATTATTTCGGATGGCGGTTGCAAAGTGCCCGGCGATATTGCCAAAGCATTTGGCGGTGGCGCCGATTTTGTTATGCTCGGTGGTATGCTGGCGGGCCATACCGAAAGCGGCGGTGAGCTGGTGGAAGAAGAAGGTAAAAAATATAAATTATTTTATGGTATGAGTTCGGAAACAGCCATGAATAAATACGCAGGTGGTGTTGCAGAATACAGGGCATCAGAAGGTAAAACGATTCGCATGCCTTTTAGAGGGCCGGTAACAGAAACTATTTTAGATATTTTGGGAGGGCTGCGTTCTTCCTGTACTTATGTTGGCGCATCTTATTTAAAAGAATTAACCAAGCGTACAACTTTTATTCGTGTGCAGGAACAACATAATGAATGGTTTGGCAATAATGAATAATTCCGATAAACCTATAAGGTTTTAAAAACCTTATTGGCTTTGGTAGAATAACTGGGGAATAAATTACTCAATCGCTAGTTATATAACCATTTCTAAGTGATGTAACGAGTTGGATTCAATTTTGCATATTGTTAAACAAATAAATCAGTATGAAAATGAAAAATGTAATTGTTGCAATTCTAATCCTGTTTACACTTCCTGTTTTTGCTCAGCAATCTAATCGCTCACTGGTGCCGTACAGGCAAGGCAATTTATGGGGCTATGCAAACCCTGATAAATCTATTGCTATTAAACCATCTTTTGACGAAGCCAATTGGTTTGTTGCAGGATTTGCAGTAGTTAAAAAAGGAACTAAATATGGCTACATAAATGAAAAGGGAGCAGTGGCTATACCATTTAAATTCTTTTCTGCAAAACCTTTTACCTATGGCTATTTTGATAACCAGGGACAACACACTGCCGGAAATAAAGTTGTGAAAAATCAAGATACGGTGTTGTTTGCAGGTGCCTCGTTAAATGCAAGCGGCCACGAAGTTTGTATTGATACCAAGGGCCGTACAATGAGCAGGTGTCCTGCCATCAATGAAAATACGCCTGGCAACAACCAGGAAATAGTTAGTGTAGAACCTGTAAAACAATATAGCCTAGTAAGCAATGGTAATTTATACGATAAACTTACCGATGATTATAAGACAGCAGGAGATGAGCATAATTATTATATCGGGTTTAAGAATAACAAATACGGTGTAATCAATAATACACAAGATGTAATTGTACCTTTTGAATACGATTCCATCAAAAAAGTAGATGTGAACGGAACTTTTTATTTGCAGGTTGCAAAGAATGGAGTATATGGCATGTATAACGGCAACGGTACAACGTTTATACCTGTTGAAAAAAATAAACTGTCTTGTGTAAGATCTGCTGCTGGCAAAACATATATTATTGAAGCAAAAGATGGCGTTGCTTCTTTAAAAGATATCAATAACCAGGATGTAGTTACTGGTAATTACATCGATATAGCTTATGAAAGAAATAATGGCTTTGTTCTTACAGGTAATGATAATACAAAAGGCTTTTATTTTTTGGATAAGAAATTAATCAGTCCTAAATATGCTGACCTAAGATCTATTAGGGGTGGAGATTACATAATGGTTACTACTAAAGATGGTAAAAAAGGTTATGTGAATGCTGATGGGGTAGAGTTTTTTGACTGATAAAAATATAACACAACAAATAAATAAAGGCTGTCCAATTTTTGGGCAGCCTTTATCTTTTGAAAACTTTATAGGTTTAATATTAAAATAAATCTCCTGGCTTTGATGCTTTCATATCTCTTGTGTTTTTTTGTACGGCAATAGCTGCAAATAAACTTAATACAAAAGCCATGGCATAAAAACCTTTTTCACTTTTTGCCAGTTCTGCATTCCATAAACCTATGGTTAACAATACAATGGATAAAATGGTGGTGAACCATGCAATACCATAATACAAGTTGGTTACAGGAATACCTTCCAACTGGTCACGCACTGCTTTTTGAACTGAGATGCCGGAAAAAAGCCCCAATATCAAAACCGTAAAATAGTAACCCTTTTCATTCAGTTGCATATTGGCGTTCCATAAGCCAATATTAAATGCGATGGTTCCAATAAAAAGAGCTGCCCACGATGCTGCAATAAAAGCGGATGAAGGTTGTTGAATTTGTTTTTGTTCCATAATTATTTTTTATGCAACAAAACTATTAGGCAGCTGCCAGGTAACTTTTGACATTTATCAAAAACGAATATTGTAATTGTTAAAATTAAATATCAATCTGAAAGTTTGACTTTTAGATTACAGCAGTATAATTCTTAAAACTTACTGCGTATCCGGCTCAGTGTTTCCTGGCTAATGCCAAGGTAAGAAGCAATAAATCCTAATGGCACTCTTTCTATAATATGCGGTGTTTGTGTTATCAGGTTTTCATATCGTTCGCTGGCAGTTTTAAATTGTGCATTTACAAAACGTTCTTCCAGCCGGATATAATATTTCTCGTAAGCAATTCTAACCAATGTTTCTATTTCATGATATTGTTCAAATAATGCGGCTAATGTTTCTTTGGAGATAGCCCATAAAATACTGCCTTCTAATAATTGTATATTTTCTACTGCTGCTTCTTTGGTTATAAAACTATGAAAGGAAGTTACAAAATCATTTTCAAAAGCAAACCAGTGCGTAATTTCTTTACCATCTAAATTATAAAAACCTCTTAATGCGCCTTTTTCTAAAAAATATAAGTGCCTGCAAATATTTCCTTGCGATAATAAAAATTCATTCTTTGATAGTGTTATTTTTTCAAAACAATCGTGCAATGCGTTTTGGGCAACGTTGCTGAGAGGATAATAGTTGGTGATGTGGGAGATGAGTTGTTGCATTATCTGTAATCAAATGTACAATATTCAGTCAACTGTTTTAATTTGCTTGTAAATTAAATTCCATGCCAACAAACAGCACCACAAGATTTAGCAACAGGGTAGAAGACTATGTAAAATACCGCCCCCATTATCCCGAAGCAATCATCACTTTTTTGCAAGAACAATATCATCTAACCACAGATAAAATAATTGCAGACATTGGAGCTGGTACCGGCATTTCTGCCGAGCTATTTTTAAAAGCCGGTTACAAAGTAATTGCTGTAGAACCTAATAAGGAAATGCGTGAAAAATCTATTGCACTTCTAAATAAATTTGAAAAATTTAACGCTGTTGATGGCACTGCAGAAAATAGTTCTTTGCAAGATAAGAGCGTCGATGCTATCATTGCCGGACAAGCGTTTCATTGGTTTAATGTAACCGAAACAAAAATCGAATTTGAAAGGATTTTAAAACCAAATGGTATTGTTGTTTTGATATGGAACGAACGGCTTGCGCTCTCTGATTTTGAAAAGGAGTATGATAATTTGATTGTAAAACACGGTACCGATTATAAAAAGATAGACCATAGAAATATCAGTGCAGATAAAATTGCTGCATTCTTTCATCCACAACCGATGCAGTTAAAAATATTTGCTAACAAACAGGTATTTGATTTTGAAGGATTGAAAGGCAGATTATTATCTTCCTCCTATATGCCGACTGTAGCCGATTCAGGTTATGCAAAGATGATTACAGATTTGCAACAATTATTTGAAAAATATAAAGAGAATGAAACCATTACAATCAATTACGAAACGAAACTGTATGTAAGTAAATTATAAAATCGTAGATTTAAATAAAATGATGAGCAAGTATCAAATTTTTGTAAACACTATAATTTCTGTTTGTGCTTCTTTAGTATTGAAGTTACTTCTCCCAGTTTTCAACCAGATAAATTGACTCGATCAGCTTCTCTTTATTAAAGCCAATCAATACATCTGTTTTTACCCAGTGCTTTTTTCTTGAAGGGATTAGGTCTTGTAAAGAATTATCATCATCAATAATAAAAAAATTTTTATGGGCTCGTGATCAAGAAAAGTATTTATTTCCCCAAGCCTGCTTGCACTAAGTCGATCGCCTGGAATAAATCCACTAAGTAATTTTGTTATTTTTCTTTCTTAAATATCTCATTTAATTCTTTTAAAGATTTATTTATACTTCTCGATGAGGTTAACCATAATTCAGCATTAGTTTTACTAATTAATTCATTAAAATTTTCTACAGCTTGTGCATTAAAGTCTGAATAGCCATCTGTATGAAGTATATCTGATTTCCATGCGGGAGTAGTAATAAACACACCGTCAATGTCTATTAAAATCACATTCTTCATAATTGGGTTCTTTAAAAATATTATCTTAGGCTGTTAGCAAGTTTGCCAAAAATTCCTGTCGTTACTTCATTTCCTCCGCCCATTTATCCCTGTCATCAGGGCTAAATTTCCACGGCGCAAAATTATTTTCAATATTGCTGAACATGGTATTCCATTCCTGCGGCGCATTGCTGTCTTCCATAATTAGTGAGCGGCGTAATTCCACAATAATATCTAAAGGAGAAATTGAAACAGGGCATTCCGTTACGCAAGCATTGCAGGTAGTGCAGGCACGCAATTCTTCCACGGTAATATAATCATTCAGCAATTGTTTGCCATCATCTTTAAATTCACCATTCGCATTGATATTTTTTCCTACTGCTTCCAGCCTGTCACGAGTGTCCATCATAATTTTTCGTGGACTTAATAATTTGCCGGTGAGGTTTGCAGGGCAAGCAGCGCTGCAACGGCCGCACTCTGTACAACTGTAAGCATCCAGTAAACTTTTCCAGCTTAGGTCAAATACATCTTTAGCGCCAAATTTTTGTGGTGGGGCATCGCCAGTTGGGGCAAGTTCTGGCTGCATCATGTACTTTACTTCGTTTTGTACGCTGGGCATATTGTGCATTTTGCCCTGTACATCCAGTCTTGCATAATACGCATTGGGGAATGCCAGCATAATGTGCAGGTGCTTGCTGTATGGCAAATAATTTAAGAAAGCTAAAATACCAATGATGTGCAGCCACCAGCAACTTCTTTCAATAATTATTAAAGTGCTTTCGTGCATACCATTAAAAATTGGCGCAATCATTCCAGAAAAAATAAAATTGCCGGTATTGTGATAATGCTCTGCATTTAATGATTGCAATGCACGGTCAGTGCTGTTCATTGTCAAAAACAGCGTCATTAAAATAATTTCTGTCAATAAAATATAATTGGCATCGCTACGTGGCCAGCCGTTTAAATCTTTGCTGATAAAGCGTTGTAGTTTGATGATATTTCTTCTTACTAAAAAAATAATACAAACGGTAATAACACCAACAGCGAGTATTTCAAAAAAGTTAATAAGGATAGTGTACAAACCTCCAAGCAATGGAAAGAACAAACGGTGTGTGCCCAGAATACCATCTAAAATAATTTCCAATACTTCGGCATTGATGATGATGAAGCCGGCGTAAATCACCAAATGCATTACAGCCACTGGTGGATTTCTAAACATTTTTTTTTGCCCTAATGCCAGCAGCATTAAGTTTTTCCAGCGTAAGGATTTGTTATCTCTCAGGTCTTCATCTTTGCCCAATAAAATATTGCGGCGTATTTGCATGATGTTTTTTGAAAAAAGCCATACTGCAAAACCAAAGATGGCGATAAAAAGTATTTGGAAAATGAAGTGCATGGGCAATAGTTTGTAGTTGCTAAGGTACGGATTACACTAATTACAAAGCATGAATTACACGAATTATGTGAAGCTATAACATCAATAATTAGCGTAATTAGCGTAATTTTATTTTAATTAGTGTAATAAACATGGATAACAAAAAATACATTTTAACTGCAACTGTGGCAGAAAAAAAATTAAGGCGTATGGCGCTGGAAATTGCAGAGCGTAATTATGATGAAACGCAATTGATATTGATAGGCATTAAAGGCAGCGGCAGTGTAATTGCAAAAAAGATAAGTGATTACTTAAAGGAAAATTTTAAGGGAGAAATATTGTTGCTGGAACTGGGCATAGATAAAAGAAAACCTGCCGCAGTTACTTTAAGCCAGCAAATAGATTTTAATGATAAAGCCATTGTATTGATTGACGATGTAGCTAACAGCGGCAAGACCATGTTGTATGCTTTGAAACCTTTGCTGGAATTCTATCCTAAAAAAATACAAACGCTTGCTTTGGTAGAGCGTACCCACAAAATATTCCCTGTTGATGTAGATTATGTAGGCTTTTCTGTTTCCACAACATTAGATGAACATATTTATGTAGAAGTAGCTGGCGATGCGGTTATTGGTGCATGGATTGAATCGTGATGCGTGAATTATGAATGGTCAATGGGTGAGTAGCCTGCATCGATTATCCGCAGACAGTGGTCTGTCGTCTCTTAACTTCCTGCAAAAAAGAACATAAAGAACAATCCTGCAATAACAAAAATCAAAATACCTGCGGCATATACCGTTGACAGTTTCGCTCTTTGTATCATACTCATTACAACACCAATTGCCATAATAACAAGTCCAAGCCATACTAAATTGATGTAAGGAAACAGGTAAGCTTTTAAAGTGATGTAGTCAATATTTTTTTCAGATTCCTTGATACCTATTTTTACTTTTTTATCATTGCCGACGCCAGCAAATTTTAAATACAGGTTTTGTGCATACACTGTATCATCAACTGGTATAACAATCGTATCAGTTCCATTGTAGTCAACTTTAATTAGTGGATAAGCCTTGTATCGGCTGCTATCCCTATTCACCAAAGTAATGTCAGCCATCAATGCAGCATCAGTTGGTTGAAAGTGAAATTTTTCGTTATTGGGGTTTTTTATTACTCCATTCAAAATTATATACCCCTTGCTGTAATAAGAAGTATCGCCGGGTGCAAGTTCTTTAACGACAAATTGTGCGGTATCTTCTTTAGTATTTGAAGGATTGATACTGGAAATATAGGTGTAAATATCTTTTGTAAGATATCGTTTGGTGCCGGGATTGCTGCTGCGTAATTCATCTTTACCTACGTACACATCAGGCTTAAGCATAAATTGTTCCGATGAATCTTTCTTTACAAATTTTAATTTATAAAACTGCCTGCCATCTTCAGCACCTAAAGAATCGCCGGTGTAAGTAACACTGTAATCCAACATTCTTGTAGGTACATCACGTAGCAAAGTTAAATTCTCTAGAGGGTCTTCCTTACTGTCTTTTCCAAATGGGATATTGATCCCCGTTACCCTGTTATCGCTGATGGTTTTTTTATTGCCCGAAGCGATAAGCATACCGAATATCATTAACCCAAAACCCAAATGCGCAATAGAACCACCTGCTGATTTTAGTTTGCCATTTAATCCAATCCAGATATACATACTGTTTGCAATAACTGCATATACAGAAGCAAAAATGCCAATATAAATAGCACCCAAAAATCCTGCGCCTTGTTTGGTATAAGTAATAGGGTAGAAGATAACCAGTAATGCAGTGGTAACCGCTGCAGTCAATGTTGGTACGGCAATTTTTTTAACTACATATTTGGATGGTGTATTTTTGTATTTAAAATATTGTGTTATTGCAGTAAGCAATCCAATAATAAAAGCCACCAGCACCATTACTTTGTTATAAGAAAATTCCACATTTTCCGGGGGTGCTATATGTGTATTGAAAATGGCATTGTAAACAGGTACCGATGTTTTGGCGGTGATGAACAAAGCTCCTAAAAAGAAAACAACTGAACCAATGAACATCCAAAATTCCCTGGAGTCTGTTCTTTCTTCTACATTTATCGAAGGTATCTTTTTATAATTTTTAAAAAACAATACCAATGCAGGCACCGTAAATGCTGCCAGAAAAAGCAACAGCATCGTATAAGTTACATGCTTTGTTTCTTCATCTAATGTAAATGCATGAACTGAAGTATCAGACAAAATTCCCGTGCGGGTTAAAAAAGTGGAGTATAAAATAAAAACAAAGGTGAGTATGGCAAATAAATAACTGGCTCTTAAAGAATGTCCGGTTGCTTTATAAATTACCATGGTGTGTAATCCGCCAATCAATATCAGCCATGGCACCAGCGAAGCATTCTCTACTGGATCCCATGCCCAGTAGCCACCAAAAGATAAAGATTCATACGCCCATTTTCCTCCCATCATTATACCTACACCTAAAACACATGCGCTGAACAATGCAAAAGGCAATGCAGGTTTTACCCAATCGCCAAAGCGTTTGGTTTGTATGCCGGCATAAGCAAATGCAAATGGAATAATGGTGCTTGCAAAACCTAAAAATAAAATAGGAGGGTGAATAACCATCCAGTAATTACGCAGCAAAACGTTTAAACCAACACCATCTGCAATAAGTGCTAAATAATCTTTTTTAAGCAAACCTGTTTGCGGGTCGTTAAATATGGGTGCATTGGAAAAATTGAGTTCGTTGCGGGTTAATGTAAAAGGGCTGCTGCCAATTCTGATATTGAAAAAGTAAATACCCAGTATCATCATGCCTAAAAAGAATTGAGCAAAACTTACAACTGTCATCACCGGTGCTTCCCAGCTTTGCAGTAAAGGTTTTTTACTTCTTGAGATAAGGAAGATACCAAGTACACTATGCCAGATGGTCCACAACAGAAAACTGCCTTCTTGCCCTTCCCAAATACAAGCCAGTAAATATTTTGATTCCAGTTCCTTTGCTGCATGCTTATAAGCATACATGTACTCAAAATAATGGTGTGAGCAGATGTAGAAAATTACAGTAAAGATGATGATTACAGAAACGAACTGCGTTATGAAAGCTATTCTTGCAAAACGGATCCAGGATTGTTTTTCAAGAATATCTGTTTTTCGAGATGCTGTAAAATAAGCAACAGAGGCAATTAGAGAAGCTATAAACGAAAGGATTACAAAGAAGTGTCCGATTTGTCCCGGTAATAAGTGCTCTCCAATAAATTCCATAAATGTATTTCCTCTTGCTAAAAAAGAGATTATTTTTTTGCTTCAGCAGCGTTGTTTTGATAAGTGTTGGTTGCAGGCGCCTCATTATCAGTAACCGTCTTCTCCATCTGCTTTTTATCGTCTTTGTATTTACTCGGACATTTCAACGTAATGCTTTTACACTCGAAAACATCACCCTTCATGGTACCTTGTAAAACCACTCTTTCACTCTGTTCCAGTTCTGCAGGTTTAGTATTATGGTAAATAACTTTTGCCTGAGATCCAAGACTATCCACAATGCTAAAAGTTAAGTAGTTAGGATCTTTTATAGCATCATATTGTATCGGCTGAGTCTTGTCTAATTTAGCAATTACATGTACATATTTGCCTTGTTTGTTCTTTGCCGAACCGATGGTATCGTAAGTGGAAAAATCGGAAGGGGAAAATCCAAAAATGATCAATCCAACAATGGCAACAGCCACACCCACTAGTATAAAAATATTTGTTTTCTTCATAGTTCAAAATTTCACTGCAAAGTTATAACAAAACAACGGCACTCCCGTTATTAAGTAGGTTTTTAATTGCTGTTGTTCCCTCTCAGCCCTGGTTGAAGCCCAATAGTTTTTCAAATGCCCTAAAATTGTTTTACATACTACTATATTTGCAAATCTTTTTAATAATTCCCAATGACCGATCTTTCGCAGTTTGACCCCAATTCCGTTGGAAATCCCAACAACAATATATTTAGCCTTCCTTTTCCTGAAGAAGATGCCAGGCTAGTTATTTTACCAGTACCCTGGGAAGTTACAGTAAGCTACATTGCAGGCACAGCAAGGGCTCCGGAGCATGTGTGTAACGCAAGTTTGCAGGTTGATTTATTTGATCCAGATTACCGTGATGCCTGGAAACAGGGATATTATTTGCGCCCAAGCGATAAAAAAGTGCTGATGAAAAGCGATTACCTGCGTAAGGAAGCAGAATTGTACATCAACTATATTGCGCAAGGCGAAATTGTTGCAGAGAACAAATTCATGTGTAAAACCCTTAAAGAAATTAACGAAGGCAGCAATTTTTTAAATAACTGGGTGTACGAGCAAACCAAATACCTGCTTAACCAGGGA
>Ga0265327_10001792_pt1 | contig 25217 bp, 26 predicted proteins | sample 41621metaG_FD_202089 | JGI IMG/M metagenome (GOLD analysis project Ga0265327, IMG submission 202089) | Rhizosphere microbial communities from Carex aquatilis grown in University of Washington, Seatle, WA, United States - 4-16-21 metaG | ecosystem: Host-associated > Plants > Roots > Rhizosphere...
CGGCGGCATGCCGCCGCTCACGCTTGCCACGGAGCGTGTCTTTATCGCTGCCGCGGTCTTAATGGCGCTCGCCGCCTGGACCAAGCAAATCGCAGAGCTCCTGTCGTGGCGACTCCTTCGGCGGCTGGGGCTCGTCGCCTTGTCGGGATACGCCGTCCCCTATTGCCTGATGTCATGGGCGGAGCAGCGCATAACGAGCGGTGAAACCACCATTCTTCTTGCGGCGATACCGCTGCTCACGACCCTTTTCGCCAGCTGCATCGACATTCCCCACCGGCAAAGCAGCACGCTCCGTGTCGCAGCCACCCTGCTGCCGGGTCTCTGCGGCGTTGCCATACTTATCGGTACTGGCCATTCGGCCCTCTGGCATGCGCACATTTCCAGCCAAGCGGATACAATCGAGGGTTACTTGGCTGCCCTTGGAGCGGCCGCCAGCTTTTCTGTCGCGCTGGTGTGCATGAGCCGCCTGCCTCCCGCTCCGCCTCTCGCTCTCGGCGGCATCACTCTGACGCTCGCCACGGTCATTCTACTGCCGATGGCTGCAGCCATTGATCATACCTGGATGGCGGGCGGAGCTTCCCCATCGGTCAGCGCAATCCTCGCCGTAGTATTTCTCGGCATCTGCTGTACGGCGCTCACCTCAATCCTCTATTTCACGCTGATAGCGATGGCCAGCGCGGCCTTCGCATCACTCAACAACTATCTCGTACCCGTTATCAGTCTGCTGCTCGGCTCCATCCTGATCAGCGAGCCGGTCACGATTGCACAACTGGCGTCGATCAGCCTTGTCCTCCTCAGCATTTTTCTTGCCGGATCGGATACTTTTCGGAAGCCGGTCAAAAGACCGGCAGCAGCGCTGCCAAAGCGATCCCACAGCGAACCGCAACCGAGAATGCGCCGGGTGGTCGCCACCGGGCGGCAGCATCCGAGCGCATAAAAGGAAAGAAGTTTATCAACAGTTCCCGCAGCCGGATAGCGGGCCGGGACGATCGAGTTCCTCGCTCGGCGTATCCGGCTCCGGCGAATGCGCGGCGCGCGCGATCATGCGGGAGATCATCGCGGTGGCAGCGCAGGAGACTAGGCTAACGCCGATCAGCAGCGAGGCGATTGCGGTTACCGTCGGATCAATCCGCAGCACCAGCTCATTGAACATCCGTTTCGGAACCGTCTCGTGTGTGCCAGCGAGGAACAGCGCGAGAATGACCTCATCAAAGCTCGCCGTGAAAGCGAATATCCAGGCTGCGGCTATGCTCGGGATCAGGTTCGGCAACACGACTCGGCGCATCGTCATCGACCATGACGCGCCGAGCGTGTACGCGACCTGCTCAAGGCGTACATCGAAAGCGCGGATTGCCGCAGTTAGGACAAGCACGACGTAAGGTATCGCAAGCACGACATGGCCGACTATCAAGCCGAGGATAGTCCCGAGCAAGCCGACCCGAGCGAATGCGATGTAGAGCGCAACGGCAACGATGATCGGCGGCAGCATGCCGGGCGCTATGAAGTTCGCTTCAATCAGGACCTTCCCGGGCAAACGGCCGCGTGCCAACCCATATGAGGCGACGCCTCCGAGAATGACGGCGGCACTGCTTGCGATGAACGCAACGAGCAACGACGTCCATAGCGCATCGACCCAACCCGGATCGCCGAACAGGACCGAGTACCAGCGCAGCGAGAACCCCGGCGGCGGGAATGCGAGCGAAGCAGCGCTCGAGAACGACATCGGCACCACGACCAGCACCGGCAGGCAGAGGAATACCAAAACCGACACCGCGCAGACCGCAAGCATGCCTCGAGCGGACTGCCGCCAACCGGCCACGCCGGCCGCTTTGCCCTGCATGGTGGCGGTCTCACCGCCCATATCTGCCGTATCATGACCGGGTTCGAACGGCCCTGCACCGTATCTGCCGATCATCGGCCGGCCGTCTCGCCTACTCGTGGCATCTTCGAGATGTCCACGACGACATGCACGTGACGACGGTATAGCGCATAGCATGCTACGCTCGCGGCGAGCAGCACGGTCGAGATCGCGGCTGCCAGTTCCCAGCGCGGATTCTGGTTGATGAGAATGTCGAGGAGATTTGCGAGCATCGGCACCCGCCCGCCGCCGAGGATTGCTGGGGAAACGAAGAAGCCGGCGGCGGAAACGAAAACGAGTATGGCGCCTGCGCAGGCCGCCGGCACAGTCAGCGGAAAGAAAATGCGCCAGAAGATGGTACGATCTGACGCGCCGAGTGATGCCGCGGCATGCAGAAGGCGTTCGTCGACCCTGACCATCGCGGCGAAGAGCGGAAGCACCATGTACGGGATCAGGATATTGCTCATGCCGATGATGACGCCCGGTTCGCTGTAGAGAAACCGGATCGGAGATCCAAGGAGATGAAGCGCGAGCAGCGCCCGGTTGAGGATCCCGCCGTTTCCGAGCGCTACGATCCATGCGTAGGTCCGGACGAGAACGCTGACCCAAAACGACATGACGATCAGGCTCAGCGCGACGGAAAGCCCCCGGGCCGGCAGCCGGTACATCCAGTAGGCGAGCGGATATCCGGCGATGACGCAAACGGCGGTGGTGATTGCAGCGACCCAAAGCGTATTGCCCACAACCCGCAAATACACAGGCGTCTCGATGAGCCGGCCGTAGTTCGCGAACGTGAAATCCGGCGCAACGCTGATGGCCAGCATCATGGCAATCGGAATATCGAACGCGAAGATCATAAGCGTAAGGAGCGGCGCCACGTGACCAGCGCCGCTCGGGAACAACGCACGTCCATTACTCCGGAACCACATCATCGGTCACTCCGGCAGCCGTTTCCGTCCATCAGCACTGAGCGCTCCGCTCCACTACCGAGAGCTATAGTCCTAGCTTGAATTCCTGCCACCGGCGCTCGACCTCCTCCGCGTGGTCGAACCACCATTTCCCATCGGCCAATACCTGCTTGCACCTGTTTTGCTCGGTCGTCGGAAACTCGCCTAAGCGATCCGCCGGCAATAGCGCCTCCAGGTTCGGACTGTCCCCGGTATATGGAATTACCCCTGCGGCAACGGCCTGGTTTTCCGGGACGGTCATCTCGTGGAGCAACTGCATTGCAGCGCGCTTTCGCGCCGCATCGATACCGCGGGGCACTGCGAAGAACCCGATGGTCAGCAGCCCCTCGTTGAAGCTGTAACCGACGCCGGCATCCGAGACTACACGACCGGACCACGCCGCAGCGTACTGGATTTCGTTGTCGTCAAGTAGCTGTACCGGCTGCGCACCCGCCTTCCACCAGACGACGACCTCGTCCTTGATCCGGTCGAGACTGCGAAACGCCCGGTCGATGTCTATCGGGTACATCTCGTTCGGAGCGACGCCGTCGGCGAGAAGCGCGATCGGCAGTGCATAATATGGGATATCCGGCAGGCTCCTTTTCCCCGGAAAATCACGGGCGTTCCAGAAATCTTTCCAGCCCGACAGAGGTTTGGCGTCCTTGCGCCATACCATCACGGTCGAGAAATATTGGTAACCCAGGGCGTATGGGTCCTTCGCTTCCGGAAAGACCGGCAACGGGTCGATCAATGTCCAATCGAGCGGTTCGAGAAGATTAAGCGCCTTCGCCTGCTCAACAGCTGCGTCCGCAATCTCGACGAGCGTGGCGCTGACATTTCCCGACTGAACCATCGCCCGCAACTTCCCGAGTCCCGACGGACTCTCGTGCACGACCCGGATCCCCGTCTTTCGCGTGAAGGGCTCAATATAGCCTTTATCGATCGATTCGCCGGATGCGCCTCCAGCCTCGACGATGCGGATCTCAGCCACGCTTGGCGGTGGCGCCTCCGCCGCATACAGCGGCGATAACAGGGTGGTCCACGTCAGAACCCACGCGAGCGCGACGACTGCGGTTGTAGGCCGCGCAGCCGGCCGCAGTAAGCGACAGTTCGTAATGCACCTCATCTGCGGCTACCTCGTGGATGCAACTTTGCCTAGAAATGCATCGACTCCGACCGGGTGCGGTAAGGCAGCACTATCGATCGACGCTCCGGCGTATGACGTGTCGGCCGTTTCAGGAATAATCCACACGTCTTGGGGTGACCAGGCGAGCTGGACGTGATCGCCCGCGTCCCACGGCCGTGAGGTGCCTCCGTCCAACGACATCGCGACGATCGGGAATCCTGTGGCCGTCTCGAGGTGATAGCGAACCGCTTTTCCCAGATACACGGCCTCCCGGACGATAGCCGCCGGGCAGCCGCGACCAACAGGCGGCTCCAGACGGATCCGCTCCGGCCGCAACATTGCCGTGACCCGGCCGAGAGCGTGCCCGATTCCGGCGGTCGCACCGGTGCCATTCCCATTGGAGTGCCGCAATCGCGGATCGGCGCACCGGATCCTGTCGCCCGATTCGAGGCGAATGGCCCACGCCGGCCCGCGTTCGGAACACTCCGGCACGCCGTCGAAGAAGTTGGCGAGCCCGAGGAATTCTGCAACGAAGCGGGTTGCCGGGCGCATATAGGCCTCAGCTGGAGACGCGATCTGCTGAACGCGGCCGCCGTCCAGCACGACGACCCGGTCGGAAAGCGAAAGAGCCTCCTCCTGATCATGGGTCACCAGGAGGGTCGTGATCCCCAATGAGCGTTGCAGCCGCCGAAGTTGGATCTGGACGTCCTCGCGCAGTTTGCGATCGAGGGCTGCGAGCGGCTCGTCGAGCAGCAGGACGTCAGGCTTGAAGACGATGGCACGCGCGAGTGCCGCGCGCTGCTGTTGTCCGCCGGACAGCTCGGCCGGCCTTCGACGCTCGAACCCGGCCAAGCGCACCTGTTCGAGCGCTTCCCGCACTCGCGAGGCGGTTTCGGCGCGGCCGATGCCGCGCACGGCGAGCGGAAAGGCGACGTTGTCGAATACCGACATGTGCGGGAACAGCGCATAGCTTTGAAAGACGAGCCCGATATTGCGTTTCGCCGCAGGTAGATCGGTGACATCCCGGCCACCGAGACGAATCCTGCCGCACGTCGGCTGCATGAGGCCGGCCACGAGCGAAAGCAGCGTCGTTTTCCCGGAGCCACTCGGACCGAGGATCGTGACGAACTCGCCCGGCGCGATCTCGATGTCGACATCATCGAGTGCCCGAAACAGACCATAGTGCTTCGACAGCCCGGTAACAGCGATCGCAACCATTCTGTGCGTTATTTCCCATACAGTGTGATAAAATAATGGCGCGGAGGATGTCCAGCTATGCCATGTCCGCAGTCACAACCCGCGGGGGGCGAAGCGACATGAGGAGTCGTTTCGATGAGGTAAACGTTGCATTCGCTTCATACACCGCCATCAGAAATAGCCGAGATGGTCAGCTTATCATGAAACTGAAATACCCTGATACCGGCATCACGGTTCCGGCATTCCGATACCGACTCGACAGCCGGAACGGAGCACGTTACCCATGAAGGTGAAAGGAGATGCCGTTTTGCTCAATTCCGTGCGTGCCGCCGACCCGGACAACCGGCGACAGCTGGTGTATACCGAGGTCTGCGCCGCCCTTATGAGCGGGCACTTCGTTCCCGGCCAGAAGATCACGATCCGCGCACTCGCATCGGCTTACGGGACGAGCCTGACGCCGGTGCGGGAGGCACTGCACCGGCTGGTCGCCGAGGGGGTCCTCGAAGGCGAGGCAAACCGGTCTGTGCGGGTGCCGGTCGTGACCGGCGCCAAGCTGCGCGAGCTTCGCGACATCCGCCTTGCCGTCGAACCCCTGGCGGCGGCCCGCGCCGCCGAACGCATCCCGCTTGCCGAGATCGTCCAACTCCGCGGCATCGCCGACGAACTCCGCGCGGCACGCGAGAAAGGCGACGTCGCCACCGACATAGACAGGCTGACCGAATTCCAATTCAAGGTCTATCGCGCGTCGGAGATGCCCACCCTCATGCGGACCATCGAGGGGCTGTGGCTGCAGACCGGCCCGTACCTCAAGCTGCTGTATCCCGGCTATGTCCGGCAATTGAGAGCCCGACGCGGCGACTGGAGAGAGCGGCTTTGCAGTGCGCTCGAGCGGCGGGATGCGGAAGCAGCGCGGCGCGAGATCCAGGCCGATGTCGGCGAGGCGCTCGACTACCTCGCCACGCTCGCCGACGCAGCAAGCTTCATGGGGCCTCGCACAGCGTGAGCACAGGACGCCCCTGCCCCAAACCGGGCACCAATCGTCCGTCCTGACGAGCCGGGCTCGACTTCTTGCATTTAATTCGTGGTCAAGCTGCGGCCATGTCGGCCTCAATGCGGTCCAGAACGGACGGCAAGTCAGCAACCGTGTCGATAACGAAGTGAGCGCCGGCCTGCTTCAGCGCAGTTGTCGCCTCGGCTCGTCGCAGTTCGAATTCCGAGCGCGGCAGGGAGGCGATTTCTTCCTCGGATAAACCGAACTCGTTGCCGCTGACGGCAACACCGATCGTCCAACAACCCGCCGCCAAGCCTTCCGCTATGCCGGGAACCGTATCGTCGACCTTCACGCAGGACACTGCCGGAAAAACCTCGAGATCGACGAAGCACTTGTATATCATCAGCGGGGTGGGCCGGCCGGCAGCGAGATCGCCTGCGCAGACGAGGCAGTCCGGCTGGTAACCTCGCGCGGCGGCTTCGGACGCCACGATGCTCATGATGTCGCGCGTATAGCCCGTGGTTGAGCCGATCTTCAGACCGCGGGCACGGGCGTCGGCCACCGCCTCCAGCGCGCCGGGGATAAGACTCGCATATTGCGCCGCTACCGCCATGTTCGCGGGAACGAACTCGTTCAGGAGCACGTGCGCGTCCTCCTCGGTGAACGGCCGTCCATAGGCACGCTCCCACTCCGCCGCAATCCGCGGCAGGCGGCCGAGCGCCCTGATGTGATCGAGTTTGGGCAATCCCATTGGCTGACGCGCCTCGGCGATCGAGATCTCTATCTCGTGCCGGGCAAAAACCTCGACGAAGGTTTTCATCGGCGCGCGCGATCCGAAATCGACGATCGTCCCGGCCCAGTCGAAGATAACGGCTTTCAGCTGGTTGTAGCGAGCGTCCATGCGTGCTCCCCTCCTCCGAGTTGCGTAAGCGCATCCTCCACTTCGCCAGCGACTTGTTCCGCAGCCGTAACGACGTCGGTGGAGGAAATGCCCGCGTGCAGAACGAAACGTAGCCGGCTCCGACCGTAAGCCGATGCACGGACCCCGCGCGCGGTAAGACCGCGCAGAACACGACGGACGTGTTCCTCGGACGCCAAGCCGACCATCACGATGTTCGTTTCAGGCGCCGGGATGGAAGCGGCCCCCTGCAAGCGGCTCGCGAGCCGGGATGCCAGCGCACGCGCGCGCTCATGAGATATCGCTATGCGTGAGCGCTGATGCGAGACGGCCGCGTGCGCGGCCGCAGCCAGCATACCGACCGGCCGCCAAAGTCCTCCGAACATTTTCTGAACGCGCGCGGCCTCGTCGACAAATCCGGCGCTCCCCATCAGCAGGGCTCCGATCGGTGCTCCGATGGCCTTGTTGAGGCAGACGGTTAGGCTGGACGCGCCACGTGCGATCTCGCTCAAGGCGCAACCGCTAGACACCGCCGCATGCCAGATCCTTGCGCCGTCGACGTGGATCGATGCGCCTGCGGCCGCGCAAATCGCGGCAGTTTCCGGCAGCCACCGCACCGGCATAACGGTGCCCCCTGCCCGGTTGTGGGTGTTTTCGAGCCAAACCAGGCGAATACGGCGCTCACTCGTGGAGCTCGCCTTGGGTAATAACGCCGCCTTGACGGCGGCAGGCGAGAGATGCCCGCGCTCGCCCGGCACGAACCGCAAGGCGACAGAATTCACGCCGGCGGTCGACGATGCCTCGTTGACCGCGACGTGACATTCCGGATCCGTCACGATCGCTTCGCCGGGGGCGCACCAGACGCGGATGGCTATTTGGTTCGCCATGGTGCCCGTGGGAACGAAAAGCGCGGCCTCGAATCCGAATGCCTCGGCCGTCTCCCGCTCCAGCCGTGCTTGATGCGGATCCTCATGGCGCACGAACCCCGGCCGATCCTTGGCGGCGGCCAGAAGGACCGCGAGCGTCTCTTCCTCGTACGGTCCCAAAACGTCACTGCGCAGATCGATCATGGCGGCGACAACTCACAGGGCAAGCGGCACAACGCGGTGCATGGCCGTCGAACCGACAAACGCGTGCTCTACAACCCCAGGCAGACAAAGAGGGACAAGCGGAGCCGACCGTTCATCGAGGCGATTGCTGGTCGTTGGCCCCCAGACGACCTGGATGCCATCACGCTGAAGCGCGCGATACTCATGCCGGTGTCCGCACGCGACGAGCTTGACACCACTGCGCCGGATCAAGTCCCAGAACCGCGCGCGGCTTGCGAGGGGCATCACTGCCGACGACGACAACGCCTCATCGGGTGTAAGGAGGAACGGGGGTTTGTGGACGAACACAGCAAGCTGAGCACCGCGCCGGCCGGCGCTGAGCGCGTCTTCCAGCCAAGCCCAGTGGGCGGCTTCGCGGTCTCCACCGATACCGAAGAGCAAGGCGTTGACGCCGATCAGGTACCAATCGTTTATCTGACGTACCCAGTGATCGCCGCCATAGGCTTCGCAGAAGAGCGCAATGAGACCCGCATCAGGGGCCATGTGATTCGGCGGGCCGTCCCCGATGTCGTGATTGCCCGGTATCGCCAGAATTTCAACGCCCAGTCCCGCTAATTCCCGCGCGGCGAAGTTCCGGTCTTCGGCATCGAACGGATCATTCCGGACGATGTCGCCGGTGTGGATGACAAGATCGGGGCGCGTATCCCGTATATAACGCACAACCGCATGCCATCCCGTGAGCGCACCTTGATCTTCCGCGGATAGATGGGTGTCGCTGATGTGCAGCACACGGATCACGCTGCACCATCCATCGCAGGCGCATCTTCATTCGAGAGCTTCGCCGAAATCCCGCGAAACCGTCCGACGAAGGTCTTAAGCTGCGCCGTGGCGGGCCGGTCGAAGATTTTGGCCGGCGAGCCGACCTCCAGAACGCGTGAACCGTGCATAAAGGCAACACGGTCGGCGACATCGCGCACGAACGACATCTCGTGGCTTACCACCATCATGGTCATGCCGTTGCGGGCGAGATCGCGGATGACGCCCAGGACCTCGCCGACGAGTTCCGGGTCCAGGGCCGACGTGACCTCGTCGAGCAAGATGAGCTCGGGCTCGAGCGCGACGGCGCGCGCGATGGCGACACGCTGTTGCTGGCCGCCCGACAGTTGGTGGGCGTAGTGCGTCCGGCGGTCGCCCAAACCCACCCGATCGAGCCACTGACGTGCGACCTCGACGGCCCGCGATCGGCTCATGCCGCGCACTCGCCGCAACCCCAGCATCACGTTCTCTTGTGCGGTAAGGTGCGGGAACAGATTGTAGCTCTGGAAAACCATGCCGATACGGGCTCGCTCCGCAGCGAGCTGACGATCGCCGAGGCGGCGTCTTTTGGAGCCGTCTCCGCGATAGCTCAAGCGTTCGCCTCTCAAGCGGATTTCACCCGTCTCGTACTCTTCGAGGGCGTTCACGCACCGGAGAAGCGTCGACTTGCCCGAGCCTGACGACCCGATGACCGCCAGCACCTCTCCCGCATTCAATTCGAGCGATACATCCCTCAGGACCGCTTTCGGGCCAAAGCTCTTCGTCAGATGCTTGACCGTAAGGATCGGTTGATGTGCTTCGCTTACCTTGCAGCTGCCTTCAATATATGACATTGCGGAACCGATCCTCGAGCCAGCGTCCTAAGACGGTTAGGGTAGTGTTGATGCTGAGATAGAAAATCCACAGCGTGAGATAGACTTCCGGGATTAGAAACGTGCGCGCGGCGATCTGCTGTCCGGTCAGCAGGAGATCACCAGCTCCCAATGCGGAGACCAGGGTCGACGCCTTCACCAGATCGACGGCAGTGTTCACGAGCGACGGCAGCGCCCGCCGAACCGACAGGGGCGCGACCACGTCGACGATGCGCAGCCAGAATGTCAGGCCGATCGCCTTGGCTGCTTCGATCTGGCCACGCGGCAGAGATTGCAGGGCGCCTCGGAAAATCTCGGTCATCTGGGCCGCGGCGTAGAGTCCCAGCGCCAGCGTGCCGGCACTTTGCGCTGGCAATGCGCGCCAGATTACTCCCACGCCATAGTAGACGAAGAAGATCGTGACCAGGGCCGGCACGCCGCGAGCCGCATAAACGAAGATGCCGACGCTCCACCGGAGCCATGCCGGACCGAAAACCGCCGCCAGCGCCGCGAACAAGCCGACGACAAGGCCGATCGCGATCCCGCCCAAGGCAACACTGCACGTCACGCTCAACGCGTCCAAAAGCGCGGCGCGCGACATCCAGAGTTCGAACAGAAAGTTGCCTTGGCTGAACTGGATCATGTCACATCGCCTTGGAAAGACGCCGCTCAAGCATGCGCGAGAGAGCCGCCATGGCGGTCGTGACGATGAGGTAAATTACCGCGATGACGATCCAGGCCTCAAAAACCCGAAATGTATTGGTGCTGATCTCGCGGGCGGCGTAGGTGAGTTCCTTGATCGCGATGATCGACGCGAGCGATGTATCCTTGAAGACCGATACCGCACTGTTCGTGAGCGCCGGGAGCGCATAGCGCAGAGCGATCGGCAGAACGATATAAGCCTGACGCTGCCAAGCGCGGAGCCCGACCGCCATCGCGGCCTCGAGATAGCCTTTCGGCATCGACGCGAAGGCCGCGCGCAGGTTCTCACAAATCACGCCGCTTGCGGCCATCGCAAGCGCGGCGACGAATGTTCCGTCGGCATCGAGCCCAGGGAGCCCGAGTTCGGGGACGACAAGATAGACAATGAAAACAAGCAGCAGAAGCGGCGTATTTCGGATCGCATCCACATAGGCGACCGTCGCAAGGCGCAATAAACGGATTTTCGAGGACGACGCATAGGCAAGGACGAGACCCAGAACGCCGCCCAGCAGCAACGACAAGACGGCAAGTCGCACGCTTACCAGGAAAGCGTGACCAATAAGCTCCTGATAGGGCCAGAGAGCTTCCCAGCGCAGTTCGTAACCCAGCATGCCGGCGGACCGGTCAACCAACGAGTTCGCGCGGATAACCGAGCTTGGGAGACGGAATGTCTTCGCCCAGCCAACGTTTGTAGATTTCGGCGGTCGCTTCGAAGTCCACGCCCGTCAATGCTTCCCGGAGCGCCGTATTGAGCCAGTTCAGCCAGAGAGGATCACCTGACTTGATTGCAGCGGCGATTGAATTGGGTCGCCATGTGAACCCGCTGTCGCGATAGCGCGAGGGGAATTGAGTCACGGCCCAGCGGACACGGCCATGGGTGATCATGTGCGCGTCCGCACGCCTTGCATTGAGTGCCTGTAGGGCGGCATCCGGACTCGGATATTGATCGACCTTTGCCTCGGGCAATGCCTCGTGGACCCAGTCCGCGGCCGTAACATTCTGGAGAGTGCTGACGGTAACCGCCGATCCGGCATCCCTCAGGGCGGCATAATCCTTGTACCGGCTGGAGGAAGACATGAGCAGCCCCTGTCCCGCACGGTAGTATGTAACCGTGAACTCGACCTGCTGCGCTCGTGCTGCCGTCACAGTAAGATTTTGAAGCGTCACGTCGACGCGGTTGCCGATCAGATTTGGAATGCGCGCGTCGGAATTTTGAATGATGAACTCGACGCGCGCCGGATCGCTGAAGAGATTACGGGCAAGCAAGCGCGCGAGATCGATTTCCAGACCCGCCAGCTCGCCTTTCTCATCCTTGAAATAGAAGGGAGGAACATCCGCCCCGGTCCCAACGATCAGCTTCCCGCGGGATAGCACCTCTTGCAGCTTTGAAGAAGAACTTGAAGGGGAGGACGCTTCAGGCGCTTGTGCCCGTGCTCCGGGAATCCCGGCGAATGCCACTCCCGATGCGAGCGAAACTCCCAGCATCGAGCGCCGTCCAATGCGATCTGCTTCCACGTCCGCCCCCAAGTCAGGCCGAAATTCGTTCGAACTATTGCCCGATTATTATGACAGGTGTATGACGCCGCTCGACGAAATCGCATCGATTCGGCAAGGACGCATTCACGCAGCTAAACCGATGCATGCACGCTTGATCCGTGTTACCGACCTCTTCGTCGGGCCATCCGATGCGATCGGCATCGTCTTCTGTGCCGCAGTCAGGAAGGTTGAAAACCAAGATGAGCAAGGAGTTGGCGCCGCAATCGTCCGATGCTCCGGCCTGGGAGCACGACGCTTCGGTTCCGACGCGACCGAGTTGGCGCCACGTCGAAATCCGGCTTCGACAGGAGATTGAAAAGGGGCGGTTCGCCGTCGGAGAGCAGATCCCGACCGAAGTTGAGCTAGTGCAAGTCTTTCAGGCAAGCCGTTACGCTGTTCGGCGTGCGCTAACCAACCTTCAAAAGGAGGGGATTATCCGAATCGAGCAGGGGCGTGGTACGTTCGTTCACGAGAATTTTCTTGTTTCGTACCGGCTGGGCGAGCGGCCGCGTTTCACAAATGTTCTGCTCGAGAACCAGATCACGCCCGGCCAAGAGATCCTCCGCATCGCCAGGATCGGTGCTCCCGCTCACGTAGCCCGATCGTTCGACATTCCGGAGGGGGAGCCGGTCGTCTACATGGAAAGCCTCGGTTACGCCAACGGGCAGGTCGTCAAGCACGACACCAACTATTTTCCCCTGCCGCGCTTCGAGGCGATCGAGCCCACGCTGCGTACCGCCAGTTCGGTCACCGCCGCGCTCACCGCGCACGGCGTGGATGACTATCTACGCAAGACCACGTCGATTGTCGGAAGGCTTCCCTCTCCAGCGGAGGCGCGGCTCTTGCGGCAGCTCCCTGCCAACCCGATCTTCGAGATCACCCGCCTCGACATCGACAAGGCGGATCGGCCGGTGTTGTTCGGCGTTACGGTTTTTTCTTGTGAGCGGGTGCGCTTGACCCTGGAACGCTGACGGGGGATGTCGTGCGCTTAGCTCAGCCGTGCCGAAGCGAGGAGAAGGATCGGCGGAAGCCGGCCGCGAGATCCTCTGGGGCACGCGAAGCCATGATCGACGGTGGTTCGCTCGCCGAACACTCCACTTTGGCGACGATCATGTGGGACCCTCGCGTCGCAAGCGCGCGGCGGACAGCCTCACGAAGCGCCATCGAATCGTGACACTCGCAACCGGACTGATAGCCGCACGCCATGGCCGCCGCGGCGAATGATGTCGTGTTGGCGGTTGTCCGCTGACCGCCGGTGCTTTCATAGGCCTCGTTGTCGATCACGACGTGGATGATCGACGCATTCCGGCGCGATCCGATCGTGGACAGAATGCCGAGATGCATAACGAGCGCTCCGTCCCCATCAAGCACGACGATAGGACCGCTTTCGGGCTGCGACTCCGCGAGCCCGAGAGCGATCGCAGCCGCGTGACCCATCGATCCCACCATGTAGAAGTTGTGATCGCTGTGATGGCCCGCAAAGAGGGTGCGAGCAATATGCCCGGTCGATGCAACGACAGGTGTTCCCGGCGGGAGTGATGACGATACGGCACGGATCGCACTTGTCTGCGACAGCCGCGGAGCGGCCCTGAGCGTCAGCCCGGGCAGCCCCGACGGCTTCGGCGAGGAGACGATCGCTCCGCGAGGCACCGTAATCGCCATCACCCGTCTGGCCGAGATTTCTTCCGCCACGGCAGTGGTGACTTCGTGCCGATTCCAGTCGCTCCGTCCCAGGTCCAGAATTCGAATACCCAGCTGATTGAGCAACGGATCGATCAGCGTCGCCATTACCCGATGTTGAGGCTCGTCTGTTTCAGCGTGGTGGCGGCTGACGACAAGGAGGCACCCAAGCCGGTATGTCAGCGCAAGCGATGTCAGGGGGTTTACGACATTGCCGAGACCCGAGTCTTGCATGAGCACGGCCGACCGGTTTCCGGCAAGGTAGGCGCCGCAGGCGATTCCGAGAGCCGCCCCCTCGTTTGCCGCAGCGATGTATTTGACGGAAGGCGCCGCTTCCAGTGCCGTTTGTGCGTCCGCCAAAATGGAGCACGGCACACCGGCGACGACGGATATCCCTGCCTCGACAAGCGCGTCCGTGAACCCGGCAGAAGAGATCGCCATAAATTATCCTTTCAGAGAGGATCGCCGGCTGGCCATTACCGCGCCAGCGACGATGATGGCCGTGCCAAACGGCAATGTCCGCGCGGGCAATTCACTGAACGCCCAATAGCCAAGCAAGGCGCCGAAGACGATCCGTGTCGCCTCGAGCGGCGAGAGCAGGCTCACGTCAGCAATCGCATAAGCTCGCGTGAACGATACCTGAGAGATCAGAGAGAAAATTGCCGTTCCGATAATCCATAATGCTTTATCGTCGGAGGACCACTTCCAGAACGGCATGCTGACGACAAGACAAGGTAGGCTGGCGACCGCAAGAAATGTCAGTAGTGTCGCAGACGGATTCGCCAAGCGATACAGCGCCTTTCCTAGAACAACCGCGAGTCCTCCGGTCAGGCCCGAGATGAGCGCCAACGCGATGCCCGCAGTACTGCCCGGCAAGTCCGATCCGACGGCAATCGCAACGCCCGCGACCGTGACGATGGCGCCGATCAGGGGCCATGGCAAAATCGATTCCTTCAGAAGGATTGCGGCAAAACACGTTGCGAAGACGACTTTCGAAAAGAACAACGATGTCGCCGCGGCAAGCGGGAGCAGCGTCACGCTCCAGAACCAAGCGATCATCGTGCCAAGGTTGACGAAGCCGTTGGCGATGAACCGCCATTTCGATGGGCCGATCAAGGCCCGCCAAGCTTGAGCGATCGTGCTCGCGTCGAGGACGACCAACAGGAAACAAACGACGAGCACGTTCCGAAGCGCGATGATTTGAAGCGGATGAAGCTCCTCGCTCGCCATCCGAATACTGCAGTTCATTGCAGCGAAAGATGCTCCGGAGACGAATTGCAGGAAAATCGCTTCGACCTTGGCTACGTCATCGGAAGCGACCGCGGTCGGGCATACGCCCGAACGCAAGCTACTCCGAACGCCCAACATCGCGGCGAGCCGACCAGGGAATGGTGCCGAACTGACGGTTGAACACCGCTCCGAAGTGCTCTTGCGTCGCCGCACCGAGAGCGACGTCGCCGGTCATGATTCCACCAACCACCCTGCCCTCGAAGGTGTAATAGATTGGGGCAGGTTCTCCCGGATGCTTGGCGAGCAAATTGACGCTTCGCCCGTCGATCGAGCCGGTGACCGCTCCTCGGGAGTGACGCGTCACGTGCCAGCCGGAAATCGAACCGCCGCTCACCGACAGTTCGAGTTTGTGTTCGCTACGTCCCTGCAGGAACGAAACGGAGACTGTCCAACTGCCCGCGACATCGGCTGCCGGTCCTGAAACAGGGCGGCGGTCAGTGAGACGGCTTTCATCCAAAAACTTGTAGAGCGCCCGTCCGACCACACGGGCTTGGTCATCGGCGAGATTGAAGGGGTCGATGAGGATGGAATTCTCCTTCGACCAGAAATCATGGATATGGATCCGCGGCCGCGCATCGGACATGGCGATCCGAATGGCTTCGGGATCAATGTGGACGACGGCCGGGTCCCACGTGATTCGGAGACGCGGCGCGATCCAGCCCGCGTTCGCCGGAACGACCTCGGTCGTTGCCCATTGTACGGCTTCGAACGGCGCGGCAACTTGGTCGAGGCGGGCCAGCATTGCCTGATGCTCGCTCTCCGCGTTCCGCACGTTGAGGAAGTGGTCCAGTGCGACGAGGGCACCGACAATCTCTTCCTTCCCAAGCTTCATTGCCCGACCGAAAGCCTGATGGGGAGGGCCATTGAGCCAAGCGGCCTGACAGAGCCGTTTCGAGCCCAGGAGGAACCCGGTCGATTGCGGCCCTCGTACAAACTTTCCTCCCGCGTAGGTAACGAGATCCGCGCCCTGCGCGAGCCAAGGATCCAGGCTGGTTGGTGTTTGCGCCGCCGCATCGACCAGCACAGGAACTTTCTTGGACTTAGCGATTTCGACGATCTTTTGAAGAGACAGGGGCCCTTGGGCGGTCGCGCGTCCCAGCACGCAAACCATGATCACGGAACCGTCGAGAGCCATCGCGAGCTCGTCCGGCGTCTCGACCGTCACAAGCTCCGCTCCGACCGTTCGAAAGACGAAGTCGTATGCGAAACGTTGGTTCTTGGGGATGACGACCTTGTTTGGCAGCCCGCGCGTATCAGGCAACCGCACCATGATTTCCGGATCGTTGCCCGCGAGACATGCGGCGGTGGCAAGGGCCATGGCAGCCATGCTGCACGAGGTGATGATCCCCCATTCGGCTCCTGTCAGCGTCGCAAGGCGGCGCCCCGCGGCCTCGGCGAGTTCGTCGATATCGACGAATGCTTCCGCCGCCGCCGTCATTGCCTCAATCACCTCGGGCCGAGGATTGCTCCCGCCGAATGTCGAGCGAACGCCGCCGCAATTGATGACAGGCTCGATCCCAAGCTCACGGTATATCCAACCCGGCGCGCGAGCATTCTGGGCGACCGGCACAGCGGCGGTGAAGCTCTCGGCAGATTGACGTCGGACCTGAAAATTCATGACAACCCCCTTACGGCAAGGAAGGCAGAGGCGGAGATCGCGAAAAGCGTGACGACAGCGTACATCCAACCTGTCGTTCTCGGAATCCTGACCGACGCGACATGGAGGCACGCCAAAACAAGGAGCGCGATGTTGAAAAGGAACGGAAAGCCATTCCCCGGAACGAGCGGAGCCAATAGGAACATCACTGCCGTGAGCGGAACTGCATAGGTCGTAGGCACACCTATGAAGCAACCGCCATCAAGACCGACAGCATTGAAGTAGCTGAGGCGCAATGCGCTCGCGACGACGAGAATGGCGCCCGTCACCAGAGACGCGACAGAGCCGCCACAGAGTTTGATCAGCATAACGGCGGGAAAGATCCCGGCGCTGACGAGATCCGCGAGAGAGTCGAGACTCTTGCCTACCAGACCCGTCTCTTTCGCCCTATTCAGCGTCCGGGACGCAACGACGCCGTCGAGGTGATCGGCAAGCAGCGCCCATAATACGACCGCGACGCCGATCTCAAGTCTGCCCGCGAGGACAAAGTGGATTCCGACGATCGAAAGCACGAGACCGGACACAGTGATGGCATTGGCGGGATCAGCAAGCTGCCTAATCACCAGACCCTCCCCTCTTGGCCAGGCCGTTCTATTGTTCGACGGAGATTGGGGCCGCAACCGATGCGTGAGGGCTGAAGATGTGCTCGGCCATGCGCAGGTCCGCCTCGCTGTCGATTTCAAACCACTTAAGGTCGTCGCACGCCGCGGACGCGACCGCCAGGCCACTTCCGTCGATGAGCCGCTTGAGGATTTGCTCGACGTAAGCTCTATGCTCGCCGGCAATGATCGCGGTATCGAGCGCGGGCACGATCTTGTCGCGCAGGGTCGCCGCGCCGAAGCGGAAAAGATTGATGGTCTTGAATAGCGGCTCGCGGCCGAGATTCGCGACGGATTGATTCATTCGGACCTCCTGAATGAACCCATCCGCCGACAGCGTCACGGCCGAGCCGGTCATCGTCTCGTCGAAAGGCGCAAGCGCGGCAACGTCGCCGTGGCGCGACTGCACAAGGCGGTCGAGCACGGCCTCCTCGAAGAAGACATCGCCCTCTAGCAGAAGCGCATCGCCTTGCAGAAGCGTGTTGCGTGCGAGCCAGAGCGAGTAGGCGCTCCCCGTCCGATCGAAAACGGACGATTCCACGTAAGTAATGTCGACGCCGCCGAACGACTCGCCGCATGAACTCCGGATCGCCTCATTGCGGTAACCGACGACAATGGTGACATCCTTGACGCCGAACTCGGCCAATGCGTGCAGCGCATTGTGAAGGATCGGGATGCCGCGAACCGGCACCAGCGGTTTCGGACGGTCGTCGGTCAGCGGGCGAAGGCGGGAGCCGAGGCCCGCGGCGAGAATGACGGCCCGTCTTGGGGCGAGTAGTGAGGAAAGCATTCCTTCTCTCCATATCTTTGCGTAATTGGAATTGGCCGAGTTGGCGCGAGCGTCTTTCAGCTGAGACCGTTCAGGGTGTCGACGAGGCTTTCCAAGCCACGCTCCAGCAGATCGACGGGGATCCCGTAGGAGAGCCGCATGCCTGTAGGGTCGCCGAAAGCGGAGCCCGGCACGCTCGCCACGCCGGCCTCCCGCAGAAGCAAGTTCGCGACGTCGTCCGCGGTCGCGATTGCGCCATCGCGCGAACGCCCGCCGACGAGGCCAGACAAGTCGAGATAGAAGTAGAAGCCTCCCTGCGCCGGAGGCGGAGGCACATTTCGCAAGCGGGAAAGGATTGCAAGGCCGCGCGTGCGGTTGAGCGCAAGGCGAGCCCGAAGGCCTCGTTCGAAGCTGCGGTCGCCATCCTCGAAATAGGCAAGCACGGCGTGTTGCGCGACGACGTTGGGATTGGAGGTCGTATGGCTCTGCAATGCCTTTGCCGCCGAGATCACTTCGCGTGGGGCCGCGAGATAACCGAGCCGCCAGCCTGTCAACGTGAGCGATTTGGAAAAGGAGTTCACGACGACGATGCGCCGGCGAGCCTCGGGATTGACCGCTGCAATGTGTTCATGCTTGCCGGGTTCGAAGACGAAGTTGCCGTAGCACTCGTCGAAAATGACCCAGAAATCGTGTTCCAATGCGAGTTCGGTGATGCCGTTCAGCAGTTCCCGATCGAGGATTGCACCCGTCGGATTGTTCGGCGTGTTCACCACGATGGCGCGCGTCGACGGGCTGATGGCGGCCCGGATGTCCTCTATCCGAGGGACGTACCCGTTAGCGCGCGTGTCGACGAACACCGGCCGGGCGCCGGCAATCGAGACCTGAGCCGGGAACGTCGTCCAGTACGGCGCAGGGATGATCACCTCGTCTCCCGGGTTGAGCAACGCCAAGGCGGCGTTGAATAGCGCTTGCTTCGCACCGGCGGTCACGGCGATTTCGTCTGCGCGCCAAAGCTGCCCCGTGTCGACGGACAGTTTCTTTGCGATTGCCTCGCGCAGCTGCTCTGTCCCGACCGTGTCCGTGTAGCGGTTCAGGTTCCGATTGATCGCGGCGACTGCACCACGCCGTACCGCTTCCGGGGTTTCCGCCCAGATCTCGCCGGCGGACAGGTCGATGATTTCTTTTCCGCTTGCGGCTGCGGCTTTTGCAGCGGCGCGCGCGTTCGCAGTGCCTGAAACGGAGAACAGACTCATCCGTTGCGCCACCATGGGCGCCTCCTTTCCAGATTATCGTGAAGACCGGCTTGCGCCGATCAATGGGCCGGCAGGTAGCGTTCTTCGGCAGCGGCCAGTTCGTCGTAGTCGAGCAGTCCGAAGATCTCGTCGAGGGCCGCCACTTCCTTCTCGATCCCGGCAATGCTTTCCTCGCGCAGGATCCGGCTGCACACCTCGCGCATGGCGGCGACTGACGCCCGCATGTTGTGGTTAGCCCAGATCACGGTCGAGATGCCGGCCGCCCGGTATTCGGAAACCGGCGTGCGATAGTATTTGGTCGGGACAATGACCAGCGGCAGCCGGTTCCGCCATGCCCGTGCGAACGACAGGATCTCGTCGGCGACGGATTTGCGCGAGTGAATCAGGATGGCGTCCACACCGGCCTCCGCGTAGGCGTGTGCCCGCTCCAGTGCCTCGGCTTCGTCGTAGCCGGCTATCAGCGCCTCGATCCGCGCGACGAGGACGAACTCCGGATCGGGGACGCCGTCCTTGACGGCCTTCAACCGGCCGCAGAACTCCGTAATGTCGGCTAGCGGATGCCGGTCGCCGACGAAGGAGTTCATTTTCGGGAACCCCTTGTCCTCCAGGCAGATTCCGCCGGCGCCGCGCTGCCACAATTTGTAAGCGGCGAGGCGCGCGTTGTTGAAATTGCCGAAACCGCTGTCGCCATCAACGAGTACGGGTATTTCGGTCGCGTCCGCCATGCGCTCGACGACATCGACGACCTGTGTCCAGGACGCTTCGTTTGCGTCGCGATAGCCAAGGCTCGACGCGATGGAGAGGCCGGACGCCCAAAGCCCCCGGAACCCGCTATGCCAAGCGATTGCGGCCGAAAGCGCGTCATGTGCTTCCATCAGGAATGTCAAATCGTTCGAGGCAATGAGTTGGCGCAAGGAGCTCGACTCCTGCCTCGCCCCTGAAGGTTGACGACCCGCAACGTAGTTATGATGTCTCATGTCTAACCCCTATTCATAGAAAAATGATGGCGTTAAAATAACGATCTGTGAAGGTTTTTTTTCTGAATTTTAAAAATTTTCGCTCTGAAACATAATTTTGAGGTATCAAATTTTAATATTATGTTTAATATATTATAAAATGATATGAGGGGGTTAGTTTGCTGTGCTTCGGCGCGGAATAAGGATCCCGTTTTGGAGTGCGCCCCTGGTGGTGGACAGGTTGAGCATCGAGCATTGACCGGGGGTGCCGGGCTTTCAGAGGATGAAAGCCATGGCGAAGCACCGATCGCACAGCGTTGAGTTCAAGCGGCAGGTTGCGCAGGAGTACCTCTCTGGCGAGACGCTGCACGGCCTTGCCAAGCGGCACGACGTGTCTCACAACCTGATCCGTGTCTGGGTCGCGAAGTACGAGGCCGGCGCCCTCGACGAGGACGCCTGCGCCGCCGACCTCGTCCAGCAGTACGAGGCGCGGATCGCCGCGCTGGAGCGCCTGGTCGGCCGGCAGGCGCTTGAGATCGAGTTCCTAAAGGGGGCCGTGCGAACCGCACAGCGGCCGAGAAGCGCGAGTACGTCCGTCATCACCGGCCCGGCGACCTCTCCGTCGCCGAAGGATGCCGGCTGATGGGCCTGTCGCGCTCGACCTTTTACGACGCGCCGGCAAGTCAGGCTGACGACGGCGAGATCCTGGCGCGGCTCCAGGCGATCTGTGACGAGTTCGAAGCGTACGGCTACCGTCGGGTCGGCGCTGCGCTCCGCCAGCAGGGGCTTGTCGTCAACAGCAAGAAAATCCGCCGGCTGATGCGCGAGCACGAGTTGCAGCCGCGACATCGTCGCCGGTACGTGGCGACGACGGACAGCGATCATGACAGGCCGATCTTCCCGAACTTGGCAAAGGACAAGAAGGTCGATGGCGCGGGCCAGCTCTGGGTCGCGGACATCAGTGCGCCATGACGGCGAGGAGGAAGAGATGGATTAAATCGCGACCTCCTTTCCTACTGGCGATCGACCGACCGCTGCGATGCGGTCCGATCCAGGAAGGAGCCTGGGTCGAAGGGGTCTGTCCAATCGCGCCGGGTTCCGACGGCACGGGGAAAAGCTGACGGACCGAACTGTACCGGACGCCGCCATCTCCGGCGTGCCGGGCTACCGCACGTCTCATGGCGAGGTGACGAAGCGTGCGCCGGAAGCCTCTGTATTCAGCGACCAACACTCCCACGCAGCCGGATGGGGCGGGGAGCAAACGCGGATCCGATCCGGTCGGGCCTGATGTTCCCGACTGGTGGGTGCGGCACGGCACGGCATCGGCGATAGGCCGGCCAGCCAACCGGCCCGATGACGGTGACCTCCTCGTTGACCGTCATCCTGTACCGCCAGGGGTAGAGCACGCCGCCTAACAGACACAGGTTGAGAGCCGGAACATGGGAACCCTGACCTGCCGCTCGGGATCGGACCCGAGCTAGCCGCGGAGACCGGAGATGGTGGAATCAGGGGGCGGAGCCTGCATAGTAGTCAGCGCGCGGGAAAGCCGCGTACACGGCGAAGGCAGGCAGGGAACCGATCGAGGTGCCGCGACGGAGGAACCGCCCGTGGACTCGGGCGATCAGGCCGACGAGGCTTGGCTCCTCGGCATTCAACGCACGCTCTATCAGTGGAGCAGGAACCATCCCGACGAGCGCTACCGCGATCTGTGGAACTGGGTCACCGCCCCCCGCAATCTCCGGTGCGCCTGGCGGCGGATCGCCCGCAATAAGGGGCGACGCACCGCCGGGATCGACGGGATGACGGTCGCGAACATCCGCTCGACGATGGGCGAAGAGGTGTTTCTCGAACGCCTCCGAGAGGACCTGCGGAACGGCCGGTATCAGCCGAGCCCGTCACGCCGGAAACTCATCCCGAAGCCGGGCAAACCGGGGAGGTTCCGGGCCCTGGGGATTCCGACCCTGCGCGATCGCGTCGTCCAAGGCGCGGTCAAAAACCTTCTGGAGCCAATCTTCGAGGCGACGTTTTGGCATGTCTCGTACGGGTTCCGACCCGGACGGGGCTGTCATGGCGCCTTGGAGCATATCCGCATGACCATGCGACCGCGGGCCAAGGCCGACGACGGCCGGTGCCAGCGGAGGCCCTATCAGTGGATCATCGAAGGCGACATCAAGGGGTGTTTCGACCATATCGATCACCACAAACTGATGCAGCGCATCCGCACCCGCATCAGCGATCTGAAGGTGACCCGATTGCTCGGACGCTTCTTGAAGGCCGGCGTTCTGACGGACGGCATTGTCCTTCCAACGAACGAAGGAACGCCTCAAGGCGGGGTGATCTCACCACTACTCGCCAATATCGCTCTCGCGGTTATCGAAGAGCGATATGAGCGGTGGACGCACCATCGCCGGAAGATCCAAGCCCGCCGCACCTGTGATGCGTGCACCATTCGGATCGCGGCTCGCAATATGCCGCCGAGGCGTATCGCCAGTTCCTCGCCGAGCATGGCCTCGTCGGTTCGATGGGCCGGCGCGGCAATCCATATGACAACGCCCAGGCGGAGAGCTTCATGAAGACGCTGAAGGTGGAGGCCGTCTACCTGATGGCCTACGAGACCTTCGAGGATGTCACCGCCGACCTTCCCCGGTTCATCGACGAGGTCTACAACACGCGGCGTCTCCATTCCGCGCTCGGCTATCTCAGCCCTGCGCAGTTTGAGGAGTATCACGCCCAGCAGACGGTCAAAGCCGACGCCTGAACCTGTCTACTCTCAAGGGCACACTCCATTTTCGGGGTGATCGGCATCCAATTGGGACCCCGCGGCACAGGGTCCACATTGGCCACTGCCGGACGTGCTGACACCTTGGTTCGACCCGCACTTCGACGAGGTGCGGCCCCAAACGCTCCGGAAGCGAGAAACCGATCGCGTGTGAGTCACCACCGATGGGATAGTGATGTCTGAGCGGATGATCTACATCCGGGTGCGCAAGCTGACGCTGCGCAAGCTCGGCGTCGCGATAAGCCTGCATGTGTTCCGGGGCTGCATGGAGACGCCGATCGCGCGCTTCGACCCGCGGAACATTCGGATGAGGCAGCTCATGCTTCAGCACCGCTCGCCGAAGAGCGGCACCGCGTTCTACAATCTCGCCGGCATGATTGAGGCCGTGCTCCGCTGCCAGGACACGATCACCGATCTCCGTCGGCGCACGGCTGATACCGCCATCCGGCGCGACCGCCGCGGCCGCGAGCAACAGCGCCGACTACCAACGAGGACGTGATCGAGATGCCGCCGTTGTCGCCGCGCCTTCGTGCCGTCATCTACGCCCGCTACAGCTCGAGCAGCCAGCGGGACGCCTCGATCGAGGACCAGCTCGAGATCGGTCGCCGGTTCATCGAGAAGCAGGGCTGGACGCTGCAGCGCACGTATGAGGACCGGGCGATGAGCGGCGCCAGCCGCTTCCGCCCCGGCTACCAGGAGCTGCTTGTTGATGTCGCGTCGCGACGCTTCGACGTCATCGTGGTCGAGGCGCTCGACCGGCTCGGCCGCAAGCTCGCGGATGTCGCCGACCTCCACGACCATCTCGCCTTCGCCGGCGTGAAGCTGTTCGCCGTCGCCACGGGTAGCGAGATCACGGCGATGCATATCGGCCTGCTCGGGACAATGGCTCAGCTGTTCCTCGCCGATCTGCGCGAGAAGACCTGGCGTGGGCAGCTCGGTCGTGCGCTCCAAGGCAAGCTGCCGGGCGGGAAGGCCTATGGCTACGACGTTATCGAAGGCAGCGCGGCCTCGGGCGAGCGTCGGATCAACGAAGCCGAGGCCCCGATCGTCCGCCGCATTTTCCAGGAGTTCGCCGCCGGGCAGTCGCCGCGCGCCATCGCGAAGCGTCTCAATGCAGAGCATGTCTCCGGCCCCGATGGGCGGCCCTGGGGCGACACCACGATCCGAGGACAAGTCGACCGCGGCACGGGCATTCTCAACAACGCGCTCTATGTCGGCTGCCTCGAGTGGAACCGCTGCTCGTACGAGAAAAACCCGCAGACCGGCAAGCGCGTCGCCCGGCCAAACCCGCGCGAGAAGTGGGAGATCGTCGAGGTGCCCGAACTCAGGATTGTCGACGATGCTCTCTGGGACCAGGTGAAGGCGCGACAGCAGGAGGTCCGGATCGAGATGTCGCGGGACGAAAACGGCAACGCGCTGAACCGGGCGCACCGTCGGCAGTTCCTCCTGAGCGGGCTGCTGGAGTGCGGCTGCTGCGGCGGCTCGTACGCGATCCTCATGCCGGACCGCTATGGCTGCTCGACGCGGCGCTCGAAGGGCACGTGCGCGAACACGCTGATGATCGAGCGGACCGAACTCGAGAGCCGCGTGCTCGCCAGGTTGAAGGAACGGCTGATGGCGCCCGAGCTCGTCGAGGTGTTCGTTGTGGAGTATAGGGCCGAGCTGCGCCGTGCCACACAGGCGGCCGAGGGCAAACGCCTGACCGTCACGCGTGCGCTCGCCGAGGTCGACCGGAAGATCGCCGGTATCCTGCGGGCCATCGAGGACGGCCACTACAACCCGACGCTCACCAGCCGGTTATCGGCGCTCGAAGCCGAGCGGGCGGAGCTGAACGCCAAGCTGGCGTCGCTGAGCTCGGCGCCAATGATCGAGCTTCATCCGAACCTGGCCGAGCTCTACCGACGCCAAGTCAAGCGCCTTGCCGAGGCGCTAGACGCGCCCGACACGCGGGTCGAGGCCGGCGAAGCCATTCGCTCGCTGATCACCCGCATCGTGCTGACGCCGGCGGACGGCGGCGGCGCGCTACAGGTGAAGCTTTACGGTGATCTCGCCGAGATCATCGCCTTCAGTGAAGGGCGACGACAAAACGAGAATGGCCCCGCCTTTTGTGAGGCGGGGCCGGGCCGTTGGTGTCTTTGGTTGCGGGGAGAGGATTTGAACCTCTGACCTTCAGGTTATGAGCCTGACGAGCTACCGGGCTGCTCCACCCCGCGGCAGTAGTGGTGGTGGTGGTGGTTGTGTCGGGTATCGGAGGACGGCGGAC
>Ga0265327_10001793_pt1 | contig 25194 bp, 12 predicted proteins | sample 41621metaG_FD_202089 | JGI IMG/M metagenome (GOLD analysis project Ga0265327, IMG submission 202089) | Rhizosphere microbial communities from Carex aquatilis grown in University of Washington, Seatle, WA, United States - 4-16-21 metaG | ecosystem: Host-associated > Plants > Roots > Rhizosphere...
CAAGACTGCCAAGAGAACTGTGTTGTTACTCGTGGCCGAGATTTTCGGCCACTGAATCGCTTTTAATAGACCATCCCAATGAAATCCAAACGCTTCTCAATTTTCAATCTGCCACAGGCTCTTGTGGTCTGCTTCGGACCTATCTTTGCCATTTCTACCGCCTGGGCCGCGCCGCTGGTTTTCAACGAAAACAGCACCGTCAATACGTGGGTGACTCCCTCGGGCACGAATCTTCTGGCAGCGGCGACGCCGACTCCGGCGACTCCGACCTCGAACTATGGATCTTCCAGTAGTTGGAGCACCCTTACCAATGGCAGCCTTGGCAGTCCCGCCCCGGGCGCCAATATCCCCTACACGACCCAGATGAACACGGTCGTGATGCCGAATAACGGCGATACGGTGGTTTTTGCCCTGGATCTCTCGGGAGCCCATTCCACCGGATATAACATCACTTCCGTCGATTCGTATGGCCTCTGGAACGACGCCGGTCGTGATGACCAGACTTACACGATTTCCTATTCGACGGTGGCGAACCCGGCCGCCTTCACGGTTCTGGCGACTGTCAACAACCACACGGCGAATCCCGGCAACGGGTCCAAATCCACTCATACCAACATTGTTGATTCGTCCGGCATCCTGGCGATGAACGTCGCCAAGGTCCAGATCACCTTCGGTCCGGGGCAGGAAAACAACAACACCGGCTTCAGCGAATTCATCGTGCGGGACGTTCCGTCGAATGTCGCGATCCTCAATGAAAACCGTGCCGACCTCGGATGGACGCTGCCAGCAGGATCCAACCTGCTTCACGCGGCGTCGGTATCCTCCGGGACTCCCACTTCGTCCCATGGCGCCACCACCACGTCAGCCACTTGGTCGACCCTGACCGATGGTCAGCTCGGGACAATTGCGGGCAACCTGAGTGCCTGCGTTTCTCCCAATGATGGCCTCAGCGTGATCTTCCCTCTCGACCTTTCGGTGAACGTCAAGGGCTACGATCTCAACTCCCTGGATTTCTACTCGGCCTGGGCTGACACGGGGCGGGACAACATGGACTTCACCGTCACCTATTCCACCTGGGATAATCCGACGGTCTTCCTGCCCCTTTCCACTGTCGTCAACCACGGTCCGGCTTCTGGAAACAGCGCCACCCATACCCAGTTGACTCCCGTCTCCGGGTTTTTAGCCAGTGGCGTCGCCGCCGTTAAAGTCTACTTCAACGGCCAGGAAAATGGCTGGGTCGGCTACCGCGAGTTCATAGCTCTCGGCCAGGCTTCCCCGCTCACCACGCCCATCACCTGGACCGGCAACAGCGGCACCGGTGGCAATGCCTCCTGGATCACGACGGCCGACAGCAACTGGACGCCGGGCAATTTCGATCCTACGTCGCCGCTCAACTTCACCGCCACCGGTAACAATCGAATCATCAATATCCCGACGGCGCTAACCGCGTCGTCGATGACGTTCACCAATAGCAACACCACGCCTTACGTGTTCAGCGGCGGAGCGATCACGCTTTCCAACGGCATCACCTCGTCCACCGGTAACGGCGTGGCGACCTTCAATGGGGTCGTCAACGCCACCACTGGCGTGACGCTTACGGGCGGGGGAAGTCTGGTCTTCAACAACGATCTCCAGTCACCGGGCCTGATTCTCAGCGGATCCGGCAGCATTAGTTTGAATGCTGACAATGATGCGTCCCTGTTCAGTGGGACGGCTTCCGTGTCCAACGGGGTTCTCAATATCGGAGATGACAGCGCCATGATCGCGGCGGCCTTGTCCATGACCGGCGGCACGGCCAACTTTACGACAGCTTCACCGTATCTGAAAAGCCTGTCTGGAACGGCGGGAACCGTGGTCCTAAGCAACACCGAGCTGACGGTCGGCGTCGATTCCGTGGTGGGTCAAACGCCGAGCTTTGCGGGCAATATCTCGCAGGCGGCGTCCACCACCGGTGGAATCACCAAGATGGGCACCAGCACGCTGACCCTGAGCGGGACCAACACCTATACCGGACCGACAGAGGTCGGGGAGGGCTTGTTGCAGTTTTCAAAGGAAGTGTCTCTTTACGGCGGCACGATCTCTTCGTGGACCAGCAGCAACATTGTCGTGGACAGTGGTGCAACGCTTGCCTTCAACGTGGGGAGCACCGGTGAATTCACCGATGGCGATCTGATTGCACTTGATACGGGAGGCTTCGCATCGGGTTCGACGCTGGGATTGACCACGACCGCCATTTTCACCTTGAGCCGCAGCCTCAGTGGTGACATCGGGGTCTTCAAAAACGGATCTTCCACCCTGACGTTGAGCGGCACCAACAGCTACACCGGTGTCACGAACATCGTCGCCGGGACGGTGCGGGCTGCGAATCCCACCGGGGTTTCATTGCCCGGAGACGTCAGCATGGGGGACACCACCAAGGATGCGTTCCTGAGCATGATGGCGAACAACCAGTTCGGCCCAAACTCGGTGCTGCATCTCGTTGATGGAAACTTCAACGGCTCCCAGACGAAAGTTCAGCTTCGGGGCACGCAGCAGCGGATCATCGGCCTTGACAGTCCGCGCAGCAGCCGGATCTCCATCATCCAGAATGAAGACACCACCGTGCCGGACTACGTGGCCAATCCAAGCCTCGGCACCGCCACTCTCACGATCGATACGCCGGCGTCCAGCAGTTACAGCTACTTTGGGATCATCCGGAACCAGGACGGTCCGGCGCTTTCCGTCGTCAAAAACGGCCTTGGCACCCAGGAGTTCATCAACGACGGGATCCAGGGCTTCGGTTACACGGGTCCGACGCTCGTGAACGCGGGGACGCTGAAGCTCACCTTCGGCGGCCCTAATACCGGGTTCTCATCGGACATCACGATCGCCAGCGGAGCTACACTGCAGTTCGGTTCCACAACGAATTATACCTTCGGCCGGACGATTTCCGGTGATGGAAGGGTAGTTGTCACCAGCCCGAATTTCGTCATCCTGAACAGCGGCACCAACTCCTGGACCGGCGGTACCACCGTCGATGGCGGGGTGCTGGCGCTGACTCCTCTGACTGCAACCGGAGCGGGGAACGGGCCGGGCCAAACCTGTTCCGCCGGCGCAATGATTCCGACAAACGTCCTGAATCTCATCAATAACAGCCTGATGACGACCGACAACACCGGGCCGCTGGGGCAAGCCAGCGTGGTCCCCGCCTGGGCACCGACCGTAATCGTTCATGAGGGATCCAAAATCAACGGCGGCACGAACTCCGTCGTCTTCATCGCCAACCTGACACTCGATGGCGGAAAGATCGAAATCAGCAGTGGCGCGACGACCGGCGGCTATAACACCAACCTCTGCTTTGTCGGCACGGTGATCGTCGGCGGCACCAGCACGGTGCCGGCGCAAATCGTCACCACGGGCACCGGGGCGACCGCCAATGCGTCTCTCGGATCGAGTGCTCTGGTGGGCACTACATTCCAGGTCGCGGATGTGACGGGTGATAGCACGGAGGATCTGGTCGTCTCTTCGATCCTTCAGGATGTGCACGGTGTGGCATCCCCCCTCACCAAAACCGGTCCCGGGACGATGAGCGCATCGGGAGCCAATACCTACACGGGGTCCACGACGGTGTCCGGCGGGGTATTGAGCATCACCACTCCCTATCTTGCAGATGGTGCCGGCGTTTCCATCGCCTCGGGGGCAACGCTGGATCTGGCCTTCTCCGGCACCGATACGATCAACAGCCTGACGGTGAATGGGACGCTGATGGCCGCCGGGACTTATGGTTCGATGGCAAACACCACGCCCGGCATCATCCACACGGCGAGCATTACCGGAACGGGCTTGCTGCTGGCCACCACCGGCGCGGTTTCCGACCCGTATGTGGCCTGGGCATCGGTCATTCCAAATGCCGGCGATCGCGATCCCTCCTCGGATCCGGATCATGACGGCTTCAACAATCGTCTTGAATACCTCTTTGGTGGTTCACCCATCGGTGCGACAGGCTCCCTCACCAGTCTGCTGAGCGGTCCTTCGGGCGTCACGCTCCGCTGGGCCCAGCGGGCGAGCGGCAGTTACGTCCTACAGGAGAGCAGCGACCTCTCTACCTGGACCACCAGCCTCGTGGTGCCAACCACGGCAGCGGATCAGACCAATCTCTACTCCGCGGATTATACGCGGATGGAGGCGACGATCCCGCTGAGCGCACCGAAGAAGTTTGTTCGGATCAAGGGAACCAGCGCCAACTGAGTGCCAGACAAAATCTCGTCGCATGACTGAGCGACGCGGATCGGCCCCCAGGGATTATGGGTTTTTCCTTGGGGGCCTTTCCATGTCCAGGCATCTCGTGGCCAAAGCCGGCGTCACTTGGTGCTGCGGCGGCGTTCCTGGGAGGGAGAGATACCGTAATGACTCTTGAAGGCTTTGGACAGGTGAAAGGCGTCACAGAAGTCCAGGGCATTCGCGATCATTTCCAGGGAAAGATCGGGCCGTTGCAGCATCAATTGCGCCTGGGCGAGGCGCATCCGCATGCGGTAGCGGGCGGGCGACTCGCCGGTGACTGACTTGAAGGTCTTGCGAAACGTCTCGTAGCCAAGGCCGGCTTGTTTGGCGATTTCCACCATCGAAGGCGCGCCCATCCCGTCACCGAGGGCCTGGCAGGCGGCTTCGAGCCATGGCGTGTCATTGGCGTCGTCCGGTCGCACGGCCAGGGCATCCGCAATCAGCAGGTGGATGGCGCTCGCCGCGGCGCAGGACTCGGAGCGCGTCGCCACCGGCATCTGCCACAATTCGGAAATTCGAGCGGCCCAGTCCTCGTGGGATGGCAAGGACCACACCGGGTGTGCCGGATCCAGCCCGTGGGCACGCCATCCCTCGAATGCCGCCCCGTCGAACGTCACGTGAACTTCTTCCCACACATCTCCAGACTCCGGTCCGTATTGATGCGGAACATCGGGAAAAACAATGATCAAATCCCCGGCGGTCACTCTCCGGTCGTTGCCGCGATCATCGCGGTAACGGCCGGCTCCTTCTCCCGTCACGAGCACCAGCGCGTACATGCCGTAGACCCGGAATTTGGCAAAGCCGGTTCCCCCCGTCCGGTGCAACCGTCCGCCGAATCTCAGCGTGCCGATCGGACTGCTCGGTCCTGAACGCGATACGATTCCGTGCGGCACTTCCGGCGTTTCCATTGCCGGAAAATGCATGGGGTCGAGGATTTCGTCCATTCACAATCACGGCGGAAAGCCAATTGGTTCCGCCGCCCGGATTGCTGTCGAACTTGCCAGCGGATACATGAAAATTACCAGTACATCCATTCCTATCCGAATGGGAGTCGGCTATGCTCCTCAAGAATTTATGGTTGCACAATATCCTCCGCTTCATTCCCTCGGTCGGAAGCTTGATCCAGGGCCGGAAGCCTTCGGATTCATTCGCTCGTCCAATGACCTGCTCGATCAGCCCGAGCTCCTTCGCGCACGGCTGGAGGAAGACGGCTATCTTTATATCCAGCAGTATTTTGACCCGCAGTTGATCCTGGCGGCCCGCCGTTCCATCTTCAGCCGGTTGGCCGCCGAAGGGCATCTCGATACTTCTCACGATCTCATGGAGGGAGTGGTGCATCCAGAAATGCTCGATGCGTTCAAGCTCGATACAGCGCCGACCTTCAAGGGCACCGACGGCAAAAAGCAAAACCCGGACAAGGCCGCGGCTTTTCGTCCCGAACTCGCGGCCAGCAGTCCGGAGATCCAGCGCGTTGTCTTCGGTCCGGAGATGCATCAATTTTATGAAACGGTGTTCGGCGAGCCGGTGCGCCACTTCGACTATATCTGGTGCCGCCTGATGGGGCCTGGCCACGGCACGCCTGTTCATTGTGACAAGGTCTACATGGGCCGCGGCTCACAGGACTTGCTGACCTGCTGGATTCCCTATGTGGAGATCCCCCTCGAAGTGGGCGGCCTCATGATTCTTGAGCAATCCCACAAACAGGCGGAACGCATCGCGAACTATCTGTCGAAGGACGTGGACGCCTATTGCGAAAACGATCCCGCGCAGGTCCAGGCGGTTGCCCAGGATGGCAAGTGGTCCTTTCCTGGCTGGCTGTCAAAGAATCCCGAGACCCTGCCTGCGAAATTCGGCGGACGCTGGCTGACCGCTCCGGAGTGGAAGATCGGAGACTTCATCACGTTCCGGATCGACCTGATCCATGGCTCACTCGACAACCAGTCGAACCGCGTCAGGTTCTCCACGGATACCCGCTTTCAGCCTGCCAACCAGCCCGCCGACGAGCGCTGGATCGGAGAGAACCCTCCCGGACATTCCCTCGCCGGGAAGCTCGGGCGGATCTGCTGAATCGTTAGATCCGCCATTCATTGAAGTTGCTTTTCGCCAAGTCGGATTGGGAATCGGCCGGGTTGCCCTTGCCTGAATTCGTGTCCCGTGTGGCTGCGGCCGGTTACGATGCGACTGAGATCTACCTGCCTTCCCGCCGCGACTCCGCGGGCGAGATCCGGTCGCTTCATGAGGGCGCCGGTTTGCAAATGGTGGCCCATATCGCGACTGAGGGAGCGACTCCGGATGAGCATCTGAAGTCCCTGGAGGCCCGCTATATGAGGGCTGTGGAGGTCCAGCCCCTGTTCGTGAACTGCCACACCGGCCGCGATCATTTCAGCTTCGCTGACGGCTGCCGGATATTCGAGGCGGCCGAGACACTTGCCGACCGGTATGGTGTTCCCATTCTCCACGAGACGCACCGCGGCCGGGCCCTATTCAGCGCGCCCCGGACCGGTGAGTTTCTCGAAGCCCTGCCATCGCTGCGGTTGACAGCGGATCTTTCCCACTGGGTCTGTGTTCACGAAAGCGATCTTTCGGATCAGCCGGAGAATTTGGCTGCCGCATTGGCAGCCGCCGGACACATCCACGCCAGAGTCGGTTTCGACGAGGGGCCGCAGGTCAGTGATCCGCGTAATCCCGCGCATGCGCCGTGGCTTCGCCTTTTCACTTCGTGGTGGCGTGAGATCATTCGTCTTCGCCGGGTCGGGAGCTGCGAGTGGTTCACGGTTTCTCCGGAATTCGGCCCTGCTCCGTACATGCCCCTTTCCGGCGCTTCTCCCGAGCCCGTCGCGGATGCCTGGGAAATTAATGCCTGGATGTTGTCCTATCTGCGCAGGGAACTGAATGGATGACCCATGCAGCCGCTTCGGCTTCGCTCACAGGCAGTACATACATCGCCGCCAGAAACTCGGACGCCTGGCAATTCCCGAATTGTATTCAATTGCCACTGCTGGGCGATCGAATCGCAGAGTAGGTAGATCGGAGTAATGCTCCCGAACGTCGGAGGGGCCTGCCAGAATATACATGGAAAATCCCAATCCATCCATTCCCAAAGCGATCAAGCGCGACTAGGTTCGGTTGGTAGGCTGGGCCATGGTTGAACTCTTGCAACGTGCGATCGACTGCCAGTGCCTTTGCCTCCGTTTGCTCCTGTCATGAAGTGCTTCCTATTTCTGATTGGCACAGCCGCGATGACGGTGCCGCGATCGTCTTCAGTCGCCCCGACTGAAGACGTGGTTTTTGCTCGCGCGGGGATCACTCCTCTGAAAACTCCCATCGCAAATGTTTGGAAGAATCGACTGATTGGCCGGCGTATTGCTTCACACTCCCTTTCCTCCCCGGGAACCTTTGTCCCTTTTGTCTCCACCGGGGTTTCTGATTACAGCGCTGCCGCGCCTCTGGTCCCTTTGTGGACGATCGGCCCTGTCATCCTGCGTGGAGTTGCTGCGATCCCGATCCAGCCAGGCGGATTTGATGTCCACTTCACGTGAATCGTTTTCGAAAGGTTCGCCAATATTCTCACTGATCCATGAAGTTCACTTGCATCGCCCTTCCCATCCTCATCAGCACACTGGCACCCGTCCATGGAGCCCCGGCTGGCGACGTGATTTCATTCAACAAGTCGATCCAGCCGATACTCTCCGAGAATTGCTACCACTGCCATGGACCCGACTCCGGCACCCGCGAGCCGAAGAAGGAGCCGCTGCGTCTGGATCGCGAGAAATACGCCTTCAACAACCGCGAGAATGGCAAGCCGGTCATCATCAAGGGAGACCCGGCGGCATCCCTTCTGGTGAAGCTGCTCAAGTCCAAGGATCCCGACGAGGTGATGCCGCCGCCGAAGGCCCTCCACCAGCTGACCGCCGAGCAAATCAAGACGATTGAAACGTGGGTCGCGCAGGGTGCGGTCTATGAGGAGCACTGGGCGTTCATCCCGCCAAAGAGAGCCACCGTGCCCACGGTCGCGCATCCGGAACTGGTGAACAATCCGATCGACGCCTTCGTGCAGGCGAAGCTGGCCAGCAGCGGACTCTCGCCCCGGCCGGATGAAGATCCGCGGACGTTGATCCGGCGTGCCACTTTGGATCTGACTGGTCTGCTGCCCGAGCCCGCGGACGTGGAAGCCTTCGCCAAGGATCCCTCCGAGCAAGCCTACCAGGCTCACCTCAAAAAACTATTCGCCTCGGCCGCCTATGCGGAACATCGCACCCGCTATTGGCTCGACTACGCCCGCTATGCGGACACCCATGGCCTGCACTTCGACAACGTTTCGTCGGTCTGGCCGTATCGCGATTATGTGATCCGATCGTTCGCAGCGAACAAGCCGTTCAACCAGTTCGTGCGCGAGCAGTTGGCCGGCGACCTGATCCCCGCGCCAACCGCCGATACCTGGATCGCCACCGGGTACATCCGTTGCAGCGTGTCCAGCAACGAAGGCGGGACCATTCCGGAAGAACTGCTGGTGAACAATACCCGCGACCGGGCCGAGGCCTTCGGGGCGGACTTCCTCGGACTCACGGTCGGCTGCGCGGCCTGCCATGATCACAAGTTCGACCCCACTGCCCAGAAGGATTTCTATTCGCTTGGCGCGTTCTTTGCCAACACCGCCGAGAAGCCGTGGGACGAGAACGTTTCCGACAGCGCCCCGGCCCTGCGGTTGCCACCCCCCGACAAGCAGAAGGATTTCGATGCCGCCGTCTCCCGCCGCTCGCAGGCGGCGATGGAGTACGAGAAACGTCGTAGCGAAGCTCCCGCTCATTTCCGCCAGTGGCTCACCGAAGGCCACAAGCTGATGCCGGTGTCCGACAAGAATCTGGAACTCCACCTGCTCCTCAACGAGGGCAAGGGCGACGATCTGCACAATTCCGCGCCTGGCGCGAAGACCCTGGTCTACAAGGCGGACACCAACCCCCTGATCTGGGGGGAGAAGGTCTGGTTCTGGCCGGCGATGCGGATGGACATCAGCAGCAACGTGCCGATGCCGGACCTCGGGGACTACGAGATGAGCGAAGGCTTCTCCGCCGCCACCTGGGCCAACCTCCGGCTGAAGACGGCAAACCAGGGCACCGGTGGCGGAGCGTTGATTTCCCGAATGGGTGCCCAGAACAAGGACGACCACCGCGGTTGGGAAATGTATTCCGATGGCGGCAAATTAGTGGTCCACATCATCCACAAGTGGCCGGACAAGGCGATCCGGGTGGAAGCCTCCGGCGTGCCATCGGGCGAGTGGGTGCATCTCGGATTCAGTTACGACGGGTCCGGCAAAGCCGAGGGTGTGAAGCTGTTCATCAATGGCGAGGAGAAGAAGACCGGCATCACGAACAATTCGCTGGAAGCCGGCATGACGATCCGCAACCAGCTTCCGCTGAACATCGGGCAGCGCTACCTGGACGACCGCCTGAAGGAAATCTCGCTGCAGGATGTGCGGGTGTATCATCGCACGCTCGATCCGGCTGAATTTTCCCGCCTGCCCTACGAGGACATCGGAGCAACGATCATGGCGGTTCGGCCGGATCCGCAGACGTGGAATGCGCGGGAGAAGTTCATCGTATTCGACCGCTTCTTCCTGCCGAAGGTCGATACCGTGGCGGGCAAGTTGCTTGAGCAAATCGCGGCGGAGGACGCCACCATCGCCGAGCTCGGCAAGGGTGGTCCGGCCACGCTCATCGCCCGCGAGCGCTCCGCTCCGGCGGCGGCGTGGATTCTGAATCGCGGGGTCTATACCGCCCGCAAGGAGATGGTGACCCCGGCCACGCCGGAATTCCTACCGAACGCGAAGATGGCGACCAACCGGCTTGATCTTGCCGAGTGGTTGTTCAAGCCGGAGAACCCCCTTTTCGCCCGTGTGACGGTGAATCGCGCCTGGCAGGAAGTGTTCGGTGTCGGTCTGGTCGAAACGTCAGATGACTTCGGCGTGATGGGCACCAAGCCGTCGAATCAGGAGTTGCTCGACTGGCTTGCCGTTGAGTTCCGCGAATCGGGCTGGGACCTCCGCCACATCTACGAGCTGATGCTTTCGTCACACACTTACCGGCAGAGCAATCAGATCACGAAGGAATCGCTCGCCGGGGATCCGGCGAACCGCCTGCTTTCCCGCGGTCCGCGGTTCCGCATGGATGCCGAGGTGCTGCGCGATACCGCCCTGCAGGCATCGGGCCTGTTGGTTTCAAAGGTCGGCGGCCCGCCGGTGAAGCCCTATCAGCCCGGGGGCATCTGGGAATCCGTCTCGATGCCCGAGTCTGACACGCTGCACTACAAGCAGGACAATGGCGACGCACTCTACCGCCGCTCGATGTATACGTTCTGGAAACGCTTCGCGCCGCCGCCATCCCTGGAGACTTTCGATGCCCAGGCACGCGAGACCGTGTGCATCCGCCGCACCCGCACCAATACGCCCCTGCAGGCGCTCGTGAGCATGAACGATCCGCAGTTCATGGAAGCTGCACGCAAGCTGGCGGAGCGGGTGATTGCCCAAGGATCGGACGTTGAATCTCGCCTGGCATTCCTATCGGAGACGCTGATTTCCCGACCACTTACCGCGAAGGAAGTCACCTCCCTGTCGGCGAAGCTCAAGACCTACTCCGACTATTACAAGGGCCACCCCGATGACGCAAAGGGCCTTCTCACCACCGGCGCCGCACCTGCCAATGCCAGCCTCGATCCGATCGAGATCGCGACCTGGGCGGTGATGGCGAACCAGTTCCTCAACCTCGACGAAGCGATCAACAAGTGAGCAAACATCCTATCCAACTCTGCTCCGACCACGGTGGCGAAGATCGTCCTCCGATTCTGGACCTTCCCATCCCCCGGGCGATGAAGGCCGAGTGGCTGGCTCTCGCTTCGCGCCGCCAATTTCTCACCCGTGCGGGCAAGGGACTGGCGTGGGCCGCCATCGCCAATTTGTTTTCCCGCAATGGCGCCAATGCTGCCGAGAGTGCCGATGAGCAGGCTGCCTTGCTGCCCCACTTCGCGCCCAAGGCGAAGCGTGCGATCTATCTGTTCATGGCCGGTGCGCCATCCCAGTTGGAAACGTGGGACTACAAGCCGCAGTTGCAGCAGCGCTTCGACCAGGACCTGCCCGAGTCCGTGCGCGGCGGCCAGTTGCTCACGGGCATGACCGCTTCGCAGACCCGCTTCCCGGTGGCACCGTCGTTGTTCGGATTCAGGCAATACGGCCAGGCCGGGCATTGGGTCAGCGATCTGCTGCCCCATACCGCGAAGATGGCCGATGAGATCGCGCTGATCCGTTCGATGCACACGGACGCAATCAACCACGAGCCGGCGATCCTGCTGATGAACTCTGGCAACATGATCCAGGGCAAGCCCTCGATCGGGTCATGGGTGTCTTATGGCCTCGGGTCGATGAATGACGACCTGCCGACCTTTGTGGTGCTCACCTCGAAGATCCCGCTATTGAAGAACGTCCAGGCGCTGTCTTCGCGGTTGTGGTCCGCAGGCTTCCTCTCCCCCGACTACGCTGGCGTGGCCCTGCGCTCCGGAGGCGATCCGGTGATCCATCTTTCGAACCCGAAGGGCATTCCCCCGGAGATCCGCCGTGCGATGATCGATGGCGTGGCCGACATGAACCGCCAGTTGGAAGCGCGCATCGGTGATCCTGAGACGAACGCCCGCATCGCCCAATATGAAATGGCCTCGAGGATGCAGACGTCCATTCCAGAACTGACCGACCTCTCGAACGAGCCGGAATCGATCTTCCAGATGTATGGGCCGAAATCGAAGGAGCCCGGCACGTATGCCTACAACTGCCTGATGGCCCGCCGCCTGGCCGAGCGCGGCGTGCGCTTCACCCAGATTTTTCATCGCAGTTGGGACCACCACAATGAACTGCCGAATGCCATGCGCATCCTCTGCGAGGACATGGACCAGCCAACCGGAGCTCTCTTGGCCGACCTCAAGCAGCGCGGTCTGCTCGATGACACGCTCGTGGTGTGGGGTGGCGAATTCGGTCGCACGGTTTATTCGCAGGGCGGCCTGACCAAGGACAACTACGGCCGCGACCACCATCCGCGTTGCTTCTCGATGTGGATGGCAGGCGGCGGCGTGAAGCGCGGGGCGGTCTATGGCGAGACGGATGACTTCTCCTACAACATCATCAAGGACCCGATGCATGTTCGTGATCTCAATGCCACGATCCTGCACTTGCTGGGAGTGGATCATGACCGCCTTACCTTCAGGTTCCAGGGTCTTGACCAAAAGCTCACTGGTGTCGAAGCCGCCAAGGTTGTGAAGCAATTGCTGGCATGAACGACCACTCCCGCTGCTCGTCCTGCCGGTCAAGTTACGACACAGCCTTCATTCCGCTGTAAGGGGGCCGGCATTCCGACCAATCTTAAGTTCCGTCGGATGAATGCGCCTCTCCGAGCGGATGCCTATTTCCAATTTTCATGAAACTCGCCGCCCTTTCCCTCTTCCCAGGATTTCTTCTGGCTCCCTGCCTGTCAGTTGCAGCTCCGATGGAGACCGCTGCCACCGCCCTGCACGTCGAAAGCCGTACCAATCCCACGGGGCTCGATGAACTGCATCCGGCGCTGAGTTGGATGATGACGTCGGAGCGCCGTGGCGAAGTGCAGACTGCCTATCAGGTGCTGGTTGCCTCCACCCCCGAGTTGCTTGCCTCGGACAAGGGAGACCTCTGGGACAGTGGCAAATTCGCTTCCGCTGAAACGACCCATGTCGAATATGCCGGTCAGACACTCACAACCCGGGAGCGCTGCTTTTGGAAGGTCCGCATTTGGGACCGTGATGGGAAGCCATCGGCCTGGAGCCAACCGGCTGTCTGGACGATGGGTCTGCTGAATCCTGCGGACTGGAAGGCGCAGTGGATCTCCGATCCGATTCTGGCAGATCCGGCCAACCGGCCGTTGAGCCCGATTCATTGTTATCGCAGCGAGCTGACCACCAAGTCAGATGCTACCAAATGGATCGTGTTCGACCTTGGGGCACCAAAGCACCTCGACTCGGTGAACCTCATGCCTGCACGACCACAGGGCCAGAATCCCGACTTCCGCACGCCATTGTTCCCCGTCCGTTTTAAGGTGGAAACGGCTGACAACCGCGAGTTCACCGGCGCCACCACGGTGGTGGACCAGACTGGCAGCGACTATCCCAGCCCGCGCAACAATGGCTGCGGTTTCCCGTTTGCGGGTGTGACGGCGCGCTATGTGCGGCTGACGGTCACGAAGCTTCCGTGTTGGGATGGTCAGGACTATGGATTCGCGCTCGGGGGTATGGCGGTCTCTGATGGCCCGCAGGTCATCTCCAGCGGCGTGGCTGTCGAGTGTTCGGATTCAGTCGAGTCGGACAAGTGGTCCAAGAAGTACCTCGGAGCGGGGAATTCCGCCGTCGGCATCGCTCCGGATTCACCTGCCCTGGCGACTGCCATGCCGGATGCCACGGCGAAGTTCACCGTTTCGCGCGTGCCGATGCTGCGCCGCGATTTCGACGTCGCGGGCAAGGTCAAGAGGGCGACACTCTCGGTCACCGCTCGCGGCTTCTACGAGGTCCGCATCAACGGCCAAAAGGTCGGCAATGAATTCCTCGCTCCCGGCTACACTGATACGACGGCCCGGATTCAGTACCAGACCCATGACGTGACCTCTCTCATGCGCAGCGGGAAAAATGCCATCGGTGCCTTGCTCGGCTACGGATGGCACGCGGGGCACATGAACCTCGCCGAACTGCGGTGCATGTATGGTTATTTTCCGCAGTTCATGGCTCAGCTCGATGTGGAGCTGACGGATGGCACGATGATGACCCTCGGCACTGATGGCCAATGGCGCAGCACGCTCGAGGGCCCGGTCCGCTGGTCGGACCTGCTGGATGGCGAGGGCTATGACACGCGGCGCGAAATGAGCGGCTGGGATCAGCCGGGCTTCGATGCCAAATCGTGGCAGACTGTCTGGTCGCGGCCGCGGGACGCCACACCGCTTGTGTGGCAGCGCAGCCAGCCGGTGAAGGAGATCCGGGAGATGCAGCCGGCGTCGATGAAAGAAGTGAAACCCGGGGTCTTCGTCTATGACATGGGCCAGGAAATCACCGGCTGGTGCCGCTTGAAGTTGGATGGTCCGGCGGGAACGCACGTGCGCCTCCGGCACGCCGAGTTGGTCTCCGCCGATGGAAATATCGACGTGAGAAACCTGTGGGGCACGCCACAGCAGGACGATTACATTCTCGATGGCCATGGATTTCGCACGGTCGAGCCGCACTTTACCTATCATGGCTTCCGCTACGTCGAACTGACCGGGCTGCCCGGAAAGCCACGACCGGACACGCTGGTGGCTGTGAATCTGCGCACGTCCGCCGCCACGGCCGGCCACTTCGAGTGCTCGAATCCCCTCTACAACCGCATCAACACCGCCGCCGCCTGGACCCAGGCCAACCTGATCTTCGACGTTCCCACCGGCTGTGCCGCCCGCTCTGAGCGACTCTCCTGGACTGGCGATATACGGCCCTGTGTGCAGTCGCTGCTTTTCAACTTCGATGTGGCACCGCTGCTAGGCAAATACTCGGCCGACCTCCGCGATGATCAGACCCCCGATGGACGCTTCACTGATATTTGTCCTCATTCCCACCTGATGGATACAACCATTTGCGTCGGCTCTCCCGGTTGGGCGGACGCGGGTGTCTCGTTGCCATGGGAACTCTATGTCAACACTGGCGACCGCAGACTGCTTGCGAAGCATTACGATGCCGCACGCCGCTGGGTGGACGCCATTCACGCGAGCAATCCCAACTACCTGTGGCTGCAAAACCGCGGCCAGAACTGGGGTGACTGGATGAGCGCCGGGGCCGCTACGCCGAAGGAACTCGGGTCTACCGCCTTCTTCGCCCATTCGGCGGATCTGGTCTCCCGCATGGCGAGCGTTCTCGGCCGGAAGGAAGAGGCTGAGAAATACGCCGAGATTTTCCAGAATATCCGGAGGGCGTTCGTGAAGAGCTTTGTCAGCCCGGATGGTATTATCGGTGGTTCGGCACCAGCCCAGTCGATCCTGCGTGATGTTACGGCTGCCGTCCGCGGACAGATCAAGAACGGCAAGCTTTCCTTCGCGGTGAAGAATGATGTCCTCGGTGGTGACCCCGCGCTGGGCAAACTGAAGAAATTGCACATCGTCCTTAGTGGCGAGAAGGATGGTGCGGATCACGTGTATACGGAGGACAGCATGGTGGATCTCTCCGGGAAAAATGGCCGTCCGATGGAGGTCGTTTGGGCCAGCTACGGCTTCGATGGTTCTGACCGCGGTGACGTTCAGGGGAATTACGCCCTGGCCCTCCAGTTCGGACTACTGGATGAGCCGGTCCGCACGTTGGCGGCGAAGCGGATGGATCAACTGGTGATCAACAATGGTCACCATCCTACCACGGGCTTCTGGACCAGCGTGGAGCTGATGCTTTCCCTCTCGAGCATGGGCTATCAGACTGATGCAGCCGAGATGCTGAACCAGCACGAGATGCCATCGTGGGGCTACATGGCGGAGACCAGCACGACTTTCTGGGAAGCATTCGATCCACGGCGCGACAACCTCTCGCTGAATCACTGGACTCATAGTGCGATCAGCGAATGGTTGTGGCGCGAAATCGCGGGTTTGAATCCGGATGAACAACATCCCGGCTACGAGACCTTTACCATCCGCCCGCGTCCGACCAAGGAAGTGACCTCGTGCAATGCCAGCTACGATTCGATTCGCGGGCCGATCGCCACGCGCTGGCTCACCCAGGGAGACAAATTCATGCTCTCAGTCACGGTGCCGGCCAACACGACGGCGACTATTTACATACCTGCCTCAGGCTCCGCAGTGGTGATGGAATCCGATAAGCCGGTGACGCAGGCAGTGGGAGTGTCCCAGGTGCGGACCGAGCCGGGAGTTGTCATCTGTCAGGTCGGCTCCGGCGCCTATCAGTTCACCTCGCGCATGGCAAAGTAAGCCGGCATTTCAATTCATCCTAACTCACCTGGTTTCATGTTTTCCTTCATCCCGATGGGCCACGCCGGTTTCGTGGGGTGGCACGTGTTTGCCGCCATCACCCTGGCAGTTTTGCCTGCGAGTGCGGCAGACTCTTCCGGCCTTCGGGTCACTGACCCGCGTTGCGAAATGGAAGCCCGTCCTCTGGGGCTGCAAACGCTGCAGCCGCGCCTGAGCTGGAAGCTGGAGGCGGCCGCAGCCGGGCTCCGCGACCAACATCAGAATGCCTATCGCATTTTGGCAGCTAGTTCGCTTGAGAAAGTCACCAGAGGAGAAGCGGACTTGTGGGACAGTGGGCGCGTCGTTTCCTCCGAGTCCATTCAGGTTCCGTATGCTGGAAAGAAGCTGGTCGAAAACCAGCAGGTCTTCTGGAAAGTGCAGGCGTGGGACCAGGCCGACAAGCCCACCGATTGGAGTCTTCCGTCTCAGTGGTCCATGGGCCTGTTCGACAATGCCGCGTGGACGGCCCGCTGGATTGGCGCGCCTGAGGAGCAGGAAACCAACGGCTCGATCGACGTCAAATTCACCATCCGCAAGGAGGCGATGAGCGTCTATTTCCGTGCAGAGGGCGCGGACAACGCTTGCATGTGGCAGATCAACATCACCGGCAATCGTCCCCGACTCGTACCTCACGTGCGGGTCAACGGCGCCTACCGTGTCCTTAAAGAAGTGCCGCTTTCTCTCCCGGCCTCCGCCTTCAGCCAGCCTCACACGATGAGGATCGTCATGGCGGGAAACCAGATCCAGACCTTCCTGGATGGGAAAACCGTCGATTCCACGACGGAAGACAGCCGGCACGGTTACGAGATCGGACTTCGTGCGTCAGTGAGTGAGGACGCCATCATTCACGAACTCACACTGAAAGCGCCCGATGGTCGCGTGCTCTATCAGTCCGCGAAGGATGTCGCAGTGGCCAATCAGGAAATCATGCTGCCGGGCCAGAGCCATGGTCTTACACCCATGTTGCGCCGGGACTTCCAGGTGGTGAAGCAGGTGCGCCGAGCGTGGGTCCATGCGACCGCACTGGGCATCTACGAACTTCATCTCAACGGGCAAAAGGTCGGCGGAGATTTTTTCGCCCCCGGCTGGACCGATTACCGCAAGAGCGTGGAATATCAAACCTTTGACGTCACCGCGATGTTGCATGCCGGGGCGAATGCCATCGGCGCCCAACTTGCCCCCGGATGGTTTGCGGGCAAAATCGCCTGGTTCGGCCCCGCCCGCTACGGCCGCACGCCACGCCTGCTGGCCCAGCTTCAGGTGGAGTACGAGGATGGTAGTAGCGAGGTCATGGTGAAGACGGATGACTCGTGGAAGATGAGTGATGGCCCTGTGGTCTCCGCCGATTTTCAGGATGGCGAGGTTTACGACGCACGCCGTGAGCAGCCGGGTTGGGATCAGCCAGCCTTCAAGGACACAGGATGGAAGCCGGCCGCTGTCGTTCCTCCCTTCGAGCAAGCCCGCCTGGTGTCCCAGGTGGACCCGCCGATGGAAGTGCTGGAGACTCTTCCCGCCCTCTCCGTCACCGAGCCCCGCTCCGGTGTTTATGTCTATCAGCTTCCGCGGAACATCACCGGCGTGCCACGCGTGAAGATCCGCGGAACTGCCGGCTCCACGGTGCAGATCCGTTGCTCCGAGGCGATGAACCCGGACGGCTCGCTCAACCAGAAAACCCAGGTGCAGCCGGGCATCGCCAATGCTTTTTCGAACAACACGGACACCTACACCTTCTCCCGAACCGGGGAGGTGGTCTATCAGCCGCATTTCACCTGGCGCGGCTTCCGATTCATCGAAATCTCCGGCACTGGAACCAAGCCTGCCTTGAACGAGGTGACCGGCCTTTCAATCGGCTCCCACGTTCCCAATACCGGCGAAGTGAAGACCTCGGATGATCTGATCAACCGTATCTTCACCATCATGAAGTCGTCCGGGCAGTGCGCGTTCATCTCAATCCCCGTGGACAGCCCGCAACGCTGCGAGCGCCTTGGTTGGACCGGCGATGCCAATTTCTATCTCAAGACCGCGACGTTCAATTTCGACGTGGAACGCTTCTTCACCAAGTGGCAGGACGACGTGATCCACAACCAAACGGCGGAAGGTTGTTTTTCCAACGTCTCGCCCGGCGGCTGGGGCAGCGGGGCTGATGGCGGCTATGGCGGCGGTTGGGGGGATGTCGGCGTCTGCCTGCCTCATGAAATCTGGCGGACTTACGGCGACACCGGATTGGTCAATCACAGCTATCCGGCGATGGTCCACTACGTGGAATTTCTGAAGGGCAAGAGCAAGGACCTCATCGTGCCCGGTGACCTGGCCCCTGCCGGTGATTGGCAGAATCGCGGCGATGGCACGCCCGGTGATTTCATCGCCAGCGCCTACTTCGCCTACGATGTGAAGCTGCTGGCCGACATGGCGCGGGCACTGGGCAAGACCGGGGACGCGGTGAATTATGACGCACTCTTCGGACAGATTCGCTCGGCCATTCAAACGAAGTGGATCGATGCCTCAGGCCGTGTGGCCAGCGGCAGCCAGACCGCCCAGGTCATGGCCCTCCACATCGGACTCGTCCCCGACGCCGTCGGGGAAGCGGCCGGCAAGAAGCTCGCCGAAAATGTCGAGGCCCACCACAACCACCTCACCACCGGCTTTGTCGGCACCCAGTGGCTGCTGCCGGTTCTAACCGATATCGGCCGCTCGGATCTCGCTTTCGCGATCCTGCGCCAGACCGACAGCCCGTCATGGGGCTACATGGTTTCGAAGGGATCGACCACCATTTGGGAAAACTGGGACGTCGTGAATGCGGATGGCACCATCCGCAGTGGCCCGAATTCTCTGAATCACTGCGCCCTCGGCACGGCAGGGGAGTGGATTTATCGGAACATCGGCGGCATCGATCAGGAACCCGCTTCCACCGGCTTCAGCCACCTTGTCATCCGTCCGCGTTTGGAAGGAAGGCTCACGGGCGCGTCCGCCCGCTTCGAGTCCGTGCACGGCGTCATCACTACCGACTGGAAGTCTGGTCCGGCCGGCTTCGGACTTAAGGTCACGGTTCCGGTCAACACCACCGCCACCATCCACATCCCGACCAGCAATCCGGCCAAGGTCATGGAAGGAAAAGTCACCGCCATCTCCGCCCCGGCAGTCCGCTACCTCAAACAGGAAGCGGGATGCGCGCTCTATGCCGTTGGTTCCGGGACCTATGAGTTCACCGCACCGTGATTCACTTCGCAGACTTCGGATCAAGCGCGTCACGCAGGCCGTCTCCGAGGAAGTTCAGCGAGAACAAGGTCAGCGAGAACAGCAGTGATGGAAAAAACAGCGGCCACGGATTGGAGAACATCGTGTTCGCCCCATCCTTGATGAGGACGCCCCATGAGCTGTTGGGCTGTTTCACTCCGAGCCCGAGGAATGACAGCGCTGCCTCCAGCAACATGACTCCGGGGATGGTGAGAGTGGTATAAACGATGATCGGTCCGAGCGTGTTCGGCAGGATGTGCCGGAACAGAATGCGGATGTGCCCGAGGCCGAGCGAGCGGCAGGCTTCCACGAAATCCAGCTTGGCCACGCTCTGGACCTGCGCGCGCACGATGCGCGAAACCGTGAGCCAGGACAGTGCTCCGATGGCGAAGAACAGAGGCACGAGCGAGGTGATCGGCTCCACCCAGGTGCGGGTGGCTTCCAGCTTCCCCAGGTCCGCATCGTGCCCGGCCACCAGCGTGACCGCCCAGGAGGTGAACCCCTTCGTCATCGGCTCGAAATTTCTGGAAAGCAACACGACGATGATCAGGAACGGAAGTGCGTAGAGAATGTCCACGATGCGCATCATCAGGGCATCAACCCGGCCGCCCGCGTAGCCCGCGGTGGCACCCCAGACGATCCCGATCGTGACCGATACCAAGGTGGCGACGATGCCTACCATCAGTGAAATCCGGCCCCCGTAAATGGCGCGTGAAAAGTTATCCCGGCCCAATTGATCGGTGCCGAACCAGTGGGTGCCGGACGGCGGCATGTTCTGGACCCCGAGATTCAAGGCGTTTGGCTTTTGAAGGAACGACGGGATGAAGGGCAGGATCAGGCAGGCCAGCGCGATGATCAGCAGCACGACCAGGCCGGCCACGGCGGCGCGGTTGTGGCTGAGGCGCAGCCAGGCGTCTTTCCAGAGCGAAGTGCCTTTGGTCGGAGCGGGAGCAGTTGAGATGTCGGTGGACATGGAACGGGAAGATTTGGGCAGAGCCGGAGGCGGACGGTTCAGGACGATTTCCGCAGGCGGGGGTTGAGCCACAGGGCCAGCAGATCGGCCACGAAGTTTGCGCCGATGACGAGGATGCCGAACAGCAGGGTTGGAGCGATGATCATGCCGGCATCGAGGGACTCGATGGCCTTCACGAAGTGGCGGCCGAGGCCTGGAATCTGGAACACGGATTCGATGACGACCGTCCCGGAAACGATCCCCGCAAAGGCCGGCCCGAGATAGGCCACCACCGGAATCAGGCCGCCGCGCAGGCAGTGGCGGAACACGATGTTGATACCGGAAACCCCCTTGGCCCGGGCGGTGCGGACGAAGTCCTGCGAGAGGGTGTCGAGCATGCCGGCCCGGGTAAGGCGTGAAATGTAGGCGGCGTAGGCGAGCCCGAGCGTCACGGACGGAAGCACCCAGGTGGAGAAGTCGGTGAAACTCCAGCCGATGACCGGAAACCACTGGAGCTTGCGGCCGACAATTTCGGCAAAGATCGGCCCGATCACGAAGGCCGGAAGACAGATGCCGAGCATGGCCACGGCCATCGAGCCGGTGTCGATGAGGCTGTTTTTCCTCGCGGCTGCCAGGCAGCCGGCAGGAACGCCGACGCCCACCGCGATGGTCATGGCGACGAGCCCGAGCAGCAGGGAAACCGGATAAGCCTGGCGGATGACCTCGGCCACCGGACGGCCTTCAAGGCGGGTGGAGTAACCGGGATCGAGATGAAGATAGTTTCCCAGCATGATGCGGTACTGGACGAGCGGCGGCTTGTCCAAGCCCCAGTTCTCGTTCATCTGCTTGAGAATATGGGCCGGAATCGCCTTGGCATTCTGGAACGGATTGCCGGGCAGCGCCTTCACCAGGAAGAACGTGACGGTGAACAGCACGAAGAGAACGAGCAGGGCCTGGAACAGCCGGCTGAGTAGGGCTTTGAACATGACGGGAAATCAGGGGGTGGCGGCGGGTTCGAGGGACAGATCCTTCCAGGAATAATTGGCCAGCAGCAGTGGGTGCCAACCCTTCACCTCGGGGCGCACCAGATAGTTGCGGGCCTGCAGGGCGAAGGGGATCACCGGTTGGGCTTCCATGAGAACGCGCTCTGCTTGTTTGAATTTATCCAGACGCTTCGTCGGGTCGGGCTCGTGTGCTCCTTCGTTGAGCAGCTTTTCAAAGGTTGGATCGGACCAGTCGGTGTTGTTGTTGCCGTTGTTGGCAGTCCACATCAACAGGAAGGTAGTGGGGTCGAGGTAGTCACCGATCCAGCCGGAGAGCGACATATCGAAATTTGAATTGTGCTCGGCAGCCAGCATCGACTGGAAGTCCCGTGGAGCCAGTTCGATGTGGATGCCGAGTTCCTTCAACCACATGGCCTGCAGCGTTTCGGCCACGGCGCTGGAGCCGGAACTGCGCATCATCATGGTGAGAGCGGGGAAATTCTTGCCGTCCGCGAAGCCAGCCTCAGCGAGCAGCTTGCGGGCGCGTTCCGGATCGTAACCCACCACGGCGTCCGGCTTGTAGTTGCCCATGGCCGGGGTGAAGGTGGCGGCGGGGAGGTTTCCTTTGAGGATGGATTTGCACAGGCTCTCGCGGTCGATCGCCAGTGAGAGCGCCAGGCGCACCTTGTTGTTGTCGAGCGCGGGACGCTTGATGTTGAGGCGGATGAAAACGGTGCCCACATAGGGATCCTGCTTCAATTCATTGGGATGGTCCCTCTTCACGGCATCGACCAGTTCCGGGGGCACCTGGTAGGTGGTGTGGAGTTGGCCGGCGAGGTAGGCTCGGGTTTCGGAGTGGAAGTTCTCGATGGGGATGAACCGGATACCATTGAGCTTCACATTGGCCGCATCCCAGTAGCGCGGGTTTTTGACCACCTCGATGTGGTCGTTGATCTTCCACTCCTTGAGGGTGAAGGCTCCATTGCTGACCATGTTGCCCGGGGCGGTCCATTTGGAATTGTGATCCGTGATGTCCGGAGAGAAGTGCCTGACCTCGTGCTCGGGAAGGGGGTACCAGGTGAAGTGGCGGGTGAGGCCGAGGAGGTATGGCACCGGTTCGCGGAGGGAGATTTTGAGCGTGTAATCGTCCGGTGCGGAGACGCCGACCTGGCTGAAGTCCTGGATCTCGCCCTTGTTGAACGCCTCGGCGTTCTTGATGAAATAGAGCATTTCCGAATACGGCGAGGCCAGGGCCGGCGTGAGGTTGCGCTCGTACGAGAAGAGGAAATCGTGGGCGGTTACTGGCACTCCGTCTGACCAGACGGCCTCCGGCCGCAGGTGGAAGGTCCATTCGGTATAGTCCTCATTGTGGTCCCAGGAGGTGGCGGCTCCGGGAGGGTAGCCGATGTCGTTCTGCGGATCCTCTCCGACCAAGCCCTCGAACAGTGAGCGCAGGATGTTTGCCTCGATCACGCCGGATACCAGATGGGGGTCCAGGGCCTTGGGGTCGTCGCCGTTGCCGACCAGCAGGATCTTTTCCCGGTTCGCGCGCTCGACCTGGGTTTCCCGCTGGCAGGACGCGAGCATGAGGCTGGAAAGGATGGCAAAGGCAAACGAGCGGAGCATGACGGGCGGGATTCTGGCGGGGCGAGGCGTCGCTGGAAGCGCTTTTTTAGAAAAATCGAGCAGCGCGGCGGCCCCGTCCAGGGCTTCAGGACGAGCCCAGGGTCACAAAAACCATAAGACCCGCATGGAATAACCAACCGACGGGACACCCGCGCCGCCGCCATGAAGCGGTTTGCATGCCGGATGGTTCAGTACTTGCATGGTGAGTACGGGCGGCTAGAACCACCGAAGCATTTCCCCTGTGCGCCATTGACCGCTTATTTCCTCCGCCGCCTGCTGCTGATCCCGTTCACCCTCCTTGGGATGACGCTGCTCGTGTTTGTGATCATGCGCATGGTACCCGGTGGTCCGATGGAGGAGGCCCTGAAGAAACAAATGGGGTCTGCCGGAGAAAAGGGCCAGTCTGCGGCACGAAGCCGCGAGCAACAGGGCGGCAGTTCGCTCACGCCTGCCGTCCTCCTCGAACTGGAGGAGAAATACGACCGGGACAAGCCGATGTTCCGCGCCTACGCCGAGTGGCTTGGCATCCTCCCCAATGACGACCCCCAGCGCGGCAACCGCATCGGCGTCGTGGTGCCGGAGGGCAAGAACGAGGTCATGGTGCCGGTCCCGGGGACCATCGACGAAGTGAAGGTGACTTTGGATGGCCAGGGCGGATTCAGGGCGGAACCTCCGCCTGGAATGGATTTTTCGAAATGGCGGGTCAAGGTCCAGTCCCCGCAGGAACAGAAAGAACGGTGGGACCACCGTCTCAAGGGAAAGGTTCTCTTGGAAACTCTGCCCCAGCCGCGTGTGGTCCTCTATCGTCCCGGTTTCGACGGTCTGCTCGAAGGTTCGCTCGGTACTTCCCGCAAATATCAGGAACCGGTGTGGCAAATGATCGCCGAGCGCCTTCCCGTCTCGGGCTTTTACGCGTTGTTCGACATCGTGCTGGTATATATCGTGTGCCTTCCCCTGGGTATTCTAAAGGCGATCAAACACCGCACGTGGATCGACAACTTTACCTCCGTGGTGGTCTTCGCCGGCTATGCGGTCCCAGGCTACGCGTTGGGGTCGGTGCTGGTGGTTTTCCTTGGCGCGCGCCTCGGGTGGTTCCCGCTGGGAGGATTCACCGGTGACGATTTTCCCAACCTTGGTGCCTGGGACAAGTTGAAGGACCTCGGCTACCACGCCGTGCTGCCTCTGATCTGCTACATGATCGGGTCCTTTGCCGTCACCACCCTGATGACGAAGAACAACCTGATGGACAACCTTGCCGCCGATTACGTGCGGACCGCTGTTTCCAAAGGCATGAGCTTCCGCCGGGCCGTCTTCCGTCATGCCGTTCGCAATTCCCTCATCCCGGTGGCCGCCACCTTCGGGTCGAACATCGCACTGATCGTCGGAGGCAGCATCCTTATCGAAAAAATCTTCGACATCAATGGCTTCGGCCTTCTCCAGTTTAATTCCGTGCTGGAAGCCGACGACCCGGTCGTCATGGGCCTGACTGCGGTGAGCGGCGTCCTGGTTCTCCTCGGTAATGTGATTTCCGACCTCTGCGTGGCGCTGGTGGATCCGCGTGTGAGCTACAAGTGAATTGAGACCATGACGTTTCCCCGTAAGTTAGGACTGCTCCTGCTGTTCATCGCCGTCGCCGCTGCTGCCGGTTACGAGGCGGGGCTGGCTTTGCCTTCGCTGCGATGGTTTTTCTCTTTTGCGCCGGCTGCCGGAGCCGACAGCCTGCAGGGCTGGGAAATGAACCAGGCCAGGGTGGTCGGCCACGTTCTCTGTGGCTTGATGGCGCTCGGTGGATTGATCCTGATCGCGTTCGGGGGAGGCTTCCAATGGAATCCGCTCACTGTGAGGAAACTCCAGAGATTCCGCTCGATCGGTCGCGGCTACCGGTCGTTTGTGATCCTTGTTTTGCTCATGATCGTGGCCATGCTCGATCAGGCGTTGGTGGGCAAGCGTGCTCTCGCCGTCCGCTACAACGGCCAGTGGTCATTTCCCGCCTTCACGCGGGTGAAGGAAGACGGCGGAAAGCAGGACCCCGCCTTCCGCTACGGCATTGGGGGAGAAGGCGAAATCGACTTCCGCGAACTCAAGGTGAAGTTCGACAAGGAAAACACAG
>Ga0265327_10001795_pt1 | contig 25178 bp, 58 predicted proteins | sample 41621metaG_FD_202089 | JGI IMG/M metagenome (GOLD analysis project Ga0265327, IMG submission 202089) | Rhizosphere microbial communities from Carex aquatilis grown in University of Washington, Seatle, WA, United States - 4-16-21 metaG | ecosystem: Host-associated > Plants > Roots > Rhizosphere...
CGCATGCACTGGGCCGTCGATCCGTCGCGCAGCACGATGTCCCGGCTGCAACGGTGGGGTTGGCGCGCCGCCGTGTAACCCCTCGACCAACCATGTGCTTGTGCTCCCACAATTCCAAGTATACCGATCGGTATGTGAATGTCAACACCTTATCGATAGACCCTACATCTTCCTCTCACTCGCATGTACCGGCGCAGCATCTTGCCGAACCTCCATTCGATCAAGGCCCGCTTGAGGCGACGATGCGTGGCCGGGTGGACGAGCGCGATGTAGTCGCCGGCCGGCGTGGGCTCGATGATCTTGATGCCGTCAAGGCGCCCAACCTCGGCGCCGGCCGCAACCATCGCATCGTGAAATCGCTTCCGGTCGAGCTCGCCCGGTGGGCGCGGCAGGATCACGAACGCCGCGTTGTCCACCACCTCAAGCACCTCGCGGAAGCTCTCCTCGGAGAGGATCATCGATCGCACCCGCGGTGGCCTTCAACATCAACGCCGCAGAACGTGCGCGCGACAGGCTGCACGATAAAGCGGTCGCTAACCCCGTTACGGCAGCGAATGTGCTGCCCCGGCCCGTAGAGGTTCACCGATCGCACCCGCAGATCTTCGAGCACAGCCAGTCCGTGAAGCGCCACCAGTGGCGAAGCCACAGTCGGTAGCGGATGCGCCACCACAGCGACGGCGGCTTGGGCTCGGCGGCAAACTGCGTGAACCAGAGCGGGGTCTGGAGCTCGCGGATCATCTGGTCGACGTACCACTTGCGGGTGGCCGCGGACAGCGCGCCGTAGGCGATCTTCTGGCCGGTCATCGCCCGACCGCCCGCAGCGACAACAGCCCAGCGAGCCTCACGACCGCATCGGCGACCGGAGACTTCGACGAGACAAAGTCGGCCTTCTCGTATGCGTCGAGCAGGCGCCGGATCGTCTTGATGATGTCCTCCTCGCCCATGTTCATCGCACGCCCCTGCGCGCGGCCGCCATCTCCGCTATCGTCTGCCGACGGCGAGCGGCGATGTCGCGCTCCCACTGCGCTCTGTCCCGGGCGAAGTTGTACATGCGCCAGTAGTGTGGGAGCAGGCTCAGGAAGCGCGCAAAGCTGGCGACGCGCGCCCACTGCACTTCGAGCCACGTCGGCCAGCGCGCGTACGTCGCGGGCCGGCGGTCGCGCATCGGCTCGACCTTCTGTATCCTCAACGGCGCGCCTTTCATTTCGGCACCGCCTCACGCGCCGGGTCGAAGAGAGACCGCACCGCATTGATCGCGCAGTCGGCGCACAGGTCGATGTCGCCACCCTTCGGCCGCACGCTGACGCTGACATCGACGTCGGGCTTGTTGTACACGAACATGCCGGTCTTGTGCAGCGGCATCTTCTGCTCGCCGAGCATCTTGGCCCCGCAGTAATCGCAGAATTGTTTCGTGCTCATGCCGCCCTCCACGTGCGAATAGGTTGCGAGTGCATCTCGCGATCGGCGCGGTCGAAGCCGGTGTGGACGATGCGGCCGCTCTTCTGGGCGCGCAGGAACGGGCCGCCCCACGCGCGCTTGCTCGGGGGCGACGGCAGGCCGCGCTGCTCGGCGACCCTGCGAACGTCCGGTGCCGTGAACTCCAGCGGCGCAAGCTCGCGCGAGATCGCGATCAGCATGTCGTAGGCTTCGTCGCGCCATCCGCGCCGCACCATCTCGGCGTGATGCTCTGCGCGATCGATGCCGTCCTGCGCGAGATCGAATTTGCTCATGCCGCCTCCCTGTTGATCTCGTCCACCAGAGCGTGCGTCCGCTTGTGATGCATCGGGCAAAGCCACACGACCTCCAGAGGCGCCGAATAGTCCGGGTGATGCGCCTCGGCACGCTCGCCGCACACCCAGCACGGCTGCTGCTTGACGCGGCCATCGCGCACCGCGTTGCCGAGCGCGATGTGCGCCGCGCGTCGCTCCGGGTTTGCCGCGCGCCACTCCCGGGTGACGCGAATTTGCTTCGCCACCCGGTGCGGCAGCTTCGCGCGCTCGCGGTCATATTCGCGCACGCTGTCATTGTCGCGACGGTGTGCGCGTACATCCGCCTTGGTGCATGCCTTGCACTTGTTCAGGCGCCCATCGGCCATGCCGGGATGACGGTAGAAGTCATCGAGCGGCCTGACCGACGAGCACTTGAAGCAGGTCTTAGCAGCGACCACGACGCAGACGGCGCTCGATCTTCGAGTCGTCGATGTAGTGCAACTCGTTGATAATAAACGGAATATCATCGTCGAAGTCATCCGTCTTCGGCTTCGCCGCTCCGCTGCCGCGCGCCGCCGGGCGTTCGCTCGACTCGCCCTGCGCCGGACGACCGTCGAGGAGGATCAGGCGATCGACGATGATCTCCGTCGTGTACTTCTCGACGCCCTCCTTGTCGGTCCACTTCCGAGTCTGCATGCGACCCGAGACGTAGACGCGCGAGCCTTTCTTCGTGTACTCGCCGATGATCTCGGCGACGCGCTTGAAGGCCGTGCAGGACACCCACTCGGTCTTCTCCTGCTTCTCGCCCGACTTGTCCTTCCACGTCTCGTTGCAGGCGATGCGGATGTTGCAGACCGCGTCGCCGGCCGCTGTGTATTTCACCTCCGCCGCGGCCCCGAGGTTGCCGATAAACTGGCAGTGGTTCAGTGATGCACTCATAGCGTCTTTCCTCTCAGTCCAAGTTAGAAGACCCGTCGTCTTCGACGGGGTGCTGCGCGGCCGGCGGATCGAGAGGCCACATGCCGCTCGGTCGTTGGTCCGGCCAATCGTGGGAGCAGCACACGTACTCGCGCTCCTCGATGTCGGTCTTGTCCCGCATGAACGGGCACTTGTTGAGCACGAGCGCCCGGGTCTCGGGCACGCCGTCGCTGTGGCCGTCGATGGCCGCTCCGGTCGCGCACGCGACGCCCGGCCCCTGCGGGCAGCCATCCGAGAACAGATGGACGACGCCCGTGTGGAGACAGCGCTCCGTGTACGCGAGGCGGATCACGGGTTCACCGCTTTGTCTGCGCGCGCGATCGCCGCGGCATCGGTGTATCCGTTCTTGTACCGGGCGTTCGGGCCGTCGCGGAGCTTCCAGAGATTCGCGTCGATCGTCTGGGCGCGCGCGATCCCCATGACCCCGCGGAACGCCGCGAGATAGAACTCGATGTCGCCGAGCTCCTCGATCACGTTCTCGTGGTCGATGGGCTTGCCGTACACCCAGTGCTTTTTGATCGCGTCCACGAGCTCCCCGACCTCGCCTGCGACGCCGAGGATCGAGTGCAGAAGCCCCTCGTCGCCGCGGTTGCGCTTGACGAACAACGAATCGACGAACTCGGAGTACATCACGTCGTCGTAGAACGCGTCGTCGAGCGCCGGGTGATCCTCGCCCCCGTGGCCGGTGATGTGTGCGTCGAGCTCCGCGCGCTGCGCGTGCGTCATCACGTTGTGGTCACCCATGGCAGTCTCCTCGGTGCGCCGTTCTGCTCCATCGCCGCGACGCTCATCGCAGCGATCTTGCGGAGGTTGCTCATGACGAACTTCGCGGACTCCGGGTCTGCGATGCGCGACGCAAAGTGGATCGCCTCAGTCAGGTAGTCCTGAATGTAGACGAGCCACTCCGCCGGGCTGTGCTGCCCGCCAGACGACGTGGTCTGCGGGCCCCATCGCGTATCTTGGTAGGCGCGCTCCCCGTCGATCAGCGCGAACACCTCTGCTCGCGTCAGCCTACTCATGCTTCGCCTCCTCCTGCCGCGTGAACTTGTGGTGCGGCTTGATCTCCGCGCCGATGAACTTCCCGATCGACTCGGCCTTGAGCAGGGCCGCGTGCTTCTCGGCCGGCACGTCGTGGTAGTGATACGTCGCGCCACTGTTGAACTGGACGCCGAGCGTGTTCGTGTCGGCGTCGTGCCCGACGGCCTTGACGTTGCTCGACTTCACGGGTTGCATGGTCATGCCCATTTGTAACCCTCCCTCACCTTGTGATTGAACGCGAGCTTCCCGTCCGCGAGCTGCGCCTTGCGACGCGCGTTCTCGCGATCGAAGTTCTTCGTGCGAAAGTCGTGCTGCTCACGGCGATGCTGCTTGTAGCGGTCGCGTGCCTGCCGCGCGAGTAGCGGGATGTCCTTTTCCTTGATGCCGGCGACCTTCGCGATCTGCGAAAGCGCGGCCATCGCCATCAGCATCCCGGCCGAGAACCCGTATCCTCCCGGCCGACGGTAGCCGCCCTTCATGCTGCCCTCGCGGCGACGCGCTGGAATTGCTCGACCCGGCAGCCGGGAAGCGCGAACGCTGCGCCCTGCTTGCTGGCGAGCTTTTTCAGTTCGCCGAGCTTCACGTCCACGAGGTACTGGTATTCCGGGTGATCCGCGAGGAAGTGCAGGAGCGCCCCGAGGTTCTCGACGGTCACCGAGTGATCGGTCACCATGTTGACACCCCGGGCCTTCGGCACTTCGGTTACCGGGGGCGGCGCGATCACAACTTCGGCGAGCGCGCGCGTCGCCTGCGCTTGCTCGACGTTCCCTTTCTTTTCGGCCTTCGCGGCCTCCTTTTCGAGGCGGGCGCGCTCATCCGAGGCAGCCTTCTCCGCGATGCGTTGTTGCTCGGCGCGGATCTTCTCCTGCGCCGCGTTCCACGCAACGATCTGCGCCTTGATCAGGCGCTCGGCTTCGGCCGCGGCGTCGGTAACCGGACGCACGGCATCCATGACGGCCGCCTTCTCGGCGTCGAGCGGGGCCGTGATGGCCTTGCGCTCGCCGTCCCAGAACTTGACGACGCCCTTGAGCTTGGTCAGCTCATCGGCGGCCACCGCGTACATCTCGGGGCAGTCGATGATCAGGTTCTTCGCGACGTCAAGCATGCCGGCCGCGGCGATGGCCGCGCGCTCGGCGAGCGGCGCGTGTTCGGGGTACAGCTCGATGATGTTGGGCATGGCAGTGCCTTCCTATGCGTGTTTGATTTTCCAGTCCCGAATGGTCTTCAGGCAGATGAACACCTTCTGATCATTCAGATCCTTGTACTCGCGCCACTTGTAGCGCCCGTCCTTACCGAGCATGAGCACCGCCCGGCGCAACTGGTTGCCGTGCGCCGTGTCGGCCAGCGCGTACGCTGCCGTCTGAATCGGCCACGCGATGCTCTCGGTCGCGCTCGTCTTGATGTCGACCGTCCACGACTCCTTCGCCCGGTAGGCGATGCGCAGATCGCGCTGCCCGGCGTAGCAGAAGAGCTCGTGGTAGAGCAGATCCTCGGTCGCCTCGATCGCCGGCTTCATCTCCTCGCGGAACCGCAGCCACGCGTTGAGGTACGGCCACACCTCTTCGGTGACCGTCGCGTAGTCGAGTTTGCCCAGCGCTTCGAGCTCGCACGCGGTATGCACGTCGGTCCCGCGCTCGGCGGCCGCGGCCAGCACCTCGGGCGAGCACCGGAACTCGGTGATCCCGTCGAGGATCTGCGTCACGCTGGGGACGACGTTGCCGTCCCAGCGGTAGACGTGACCCTCTTCCTCGAAGGTCAGGCGGCCGTCGTACGCGGTCTTCATGTCAGGAGCCCAGAGCCTTCATCGCGTCACCGCACCCGGCCACCGTCGAGAGGTCGAAGTCGGCCTCGCTCTTGCCGGCGGCCTTGATCTTGCCCTGCACGTGCTTCAGGTAGCCGGCCATCGGCGGGGGTGACGGCTCGCCGGCCGGCTCTTCCTTCGCCGGCGCCTTCGGCTTCTCCGACCTCGCTGGCTTGCGCGGCGTCTCGGTCGAGGGAACGGGTTCGCTCGCCGGGGGCTCTGCTGCCGGCGGAGTGGCGTCGGGCGCCTTCGCCTGCGGGCGCTGACGGAGCTCGTCGCCGAGCGCCTTCGCGCGCACCGCGCCCTCGGTCTTGATGGCCTCGTGCAGCACGCTGTCGCCGTCTTTCTTGGCCTCGGCCATGCGCGCGGCCACGAGCTTGCGGAGCGCGTCGATGTCGGTGACCGTGGCGATCTCGTCCTTGATCTCGCCGATGCGGATGGTCGTGTCGCCCTCGCCCGGGTTGCGGCCCTCCTCGGCGATGCCGGTTTCAAGCATCAGGCCTTTTACGATGTTCAGCTTCTCGCCGTACGTCGCGGCCTTGCCCGGCGCCTTGTCGCCGAAGTCGTTGCCCTGCCCCTCGTGCTGCACGACCAGAATGTCTGTCGGGTCGTCGATGTTGGCGAACGTCGTCGCGTACATGGCGACGTACTGGCACAGCGGCGTGCCGCTGGCCGACGCCTTGCCCGTCTCCAGATAGCGGCCGGGGCCGACCTGCGACGTGCTGAAGTCGATGCCGTGCTTGAGCAGAATCGGGCGCACCTCGGACACGACGACGTCGCGCAAGACGCCCGTGCCCTTGTCGGCCGAGCCGCGCTTCACGTAGCCGATCTCCAGCATCGCCGCGACGCGCCGTTGGCGCAGGTTCAATTTGCTGTCACTCATGTGTATCTCCTGATCACGTAGAGGCCGACGAAAAAGATGATGACGAGCGCCCAGAAGACGCGGCGCTGAATCACGCGCCAGCGTGGGGCGAAGTAGTCGCGCGGCAGCCCGGACCCGCGCGAGAACTGGAAATGGTTCGGGTCGTAGCCGTCGAGGTCGCTGTCGCGCTCACGCATGAGCAGCCCCGGCGTCGCGGAGCGCGCGTAGCGCAGCCCCGCAAAGAGACAGCAGCACGTGGTGCGGGGCGCTGGCACAGATCAGGGTTTCGAGCTCGACCATCAGATCGAGCGCGGCGGCAGGGCCGCGGCGCTCGTGCATGTTGATCGCGTGGCGGAGCGCCACGGCCTCATCCTCGAATGTGGAGAGACCGATTCTGACCGGGCCCTTGACGGCCCAGACGCGGAACGATCCCGGTAGTCCTGCTGCTGGGGTGACCGCGTAGTCACCGATGCGGATCTCACTCATATTGCCTTCCTCCGTTGCGGGTGGCAGCCCGACAAAACAGAGTCTACACCCCGAGGAATTTACTTGTCAACACCTTTTTGTAGGGTCGCTGAACAAAAAAAGACCCGCGGGTAAAAGCGGGTCATTGCCCGACGCTGTGCGTCAGTTTGTCCAACCTATCCGTTTTCGGCGTGCCGCGCGATTCTGGGCGCCCGGTAGCGGTGGTGCTCGACGACGACGCCCACGAGCTCGGCTTCGCCGGCCCGCAGGCTCGCGTAGTCCGGGTTCAGGGCCACGAGCTCGAAGAGCTTCATCGAATCCGAGAGCGGCCTGAACCGCCGGATCACCAGCTCATCGCCGGCGCGCGCGACGACGATGTCGCCGGTCTGCGCCGTGAGGGCCGGGCCCACGAATACGCGATCACCTGTATAGAAGTCCGGCTCCATCGATTGCCCCGAGACAATCAGCGCGAACCCACTGTCAGACAGCGGGGTGTTACACCAAACCATAGCAACCTTGCCCTCAGAGGTGCGTGAGTTTACCCACGCCAGCGCTCCCGCGGCGCTGAATAGCGGGACCGGGCTCGGGATGTGATCGCTCCGTTGATGGAGGCGATCGGCCGCGTCGCGGCGCACCTCCGAGCCTGCGGCACTCACTTGCAATTCTCGGGCCACATCGTCGAGCCACCCGCGCGGCAGCAGCAGGGCCTTCTCGATGTCCCGGGCGAGGCGCTCGCCCATGTGCTTCTCGTGGGGCCCGCTCGTCAGGAGCCGCCAGAGCGTCGTCGGTGACTTGCTGATCGCGTGGGCAAGCCGCGCCTGACTGCCGTCGTACCGGGACTCCAGCACGCGCGCAAGGTTGGTCTTCCTTAGCCGGAAGATCTCGTCGACTTCTCCCACGGTGCGCGATCTTGACATCTGCCGTTCGTCGGGTCGATATGATTGTGGGTATTGCAACGGGATCTCCCCCGGGGTATAGTTTGCGACATGCTGATCACGAATCTTCCGGGCGAGCGTGTGCGCGCCGCCGGGAACCAGTCGGAGAACGGGTACTGCGGGGTTGTCGTGACCGCGCCGTCGGCGAGCGCGCGGCAGGTGCTGCGAGGAGTCTGGTACGAGAGCCTGCGTGCCCTGTTTGGGGCGGACCTGACGTCGGTCGCTGATCGTCGGGCTCTCGCGGCCCCTCCCGGTCAGGTGGTGCCCCAGTTGGACTGGAGCGGCCAGCAGCGAACCTTCGGCGAGCGGGGTGGGTGGAGTCATTGTTTATACCCTCCGGTCAATATGTTGTCAACAACTATTTCGCTGGGGGTGGACATGGTGGAGGGGATTCTGTCCCGCAGGTATACGGGTCGTCTGTACGGTATCCAACATTGTTGGTGCGCGCTTTGATCCGCCTCAACCTCCCGCTGCCGCCGACCGTCAACCACGGCCATCGCCCGAACGGGCGCGGCGGCCGCCTGCTCACCGACAAGGCCAAGGCGTTCCGCGAGATCGTATGGCTCGCGTGGGTCCAGCAGCCTCACCGCAGGACGATCGAGGGCCCCGTGCTCCTGAAGGTAGAGCTGACGCCGGCAAACAAGGCGCGGTTCGACATCGACAATCGGCTCAAGCACCTGCTTGACGCCCTCCAGAACTGCCTCGTCTTCAACGACGACCACCAGATCACCGACATCTGGCTCAGGAAGGTCGACCCGAAGCGCCCCGGCGGCTGCGTCGTCGAGATCACTGACGTGGCGAGGACGCGATGACCGATCAAGCGAACCCGCCGGCCCCGTGGTGCTTCGAGTCGGACGCGCAGTGGCGCGCTTGGCTGGCGTGCGCGCGCGAGGCCCCGCCGGGGCGCAACAGCTTCTGCGCGGACTGCACGCCCGAGTATCAGGCGTCGCAGATCCAGCGCGGCGACTGCGCGCATCCGACGGTCACGTTCGTGTATCAGGACGGCGAGATCCCGAACGGCAACCGCAAGACCGGCCTCGGTGGCATCACGCCCTGCGACGGCCGGCGCCAGCACAGTCCGGGCGCGCTGCGCGTCATCGCGATCCGCGAGCTCGGGTTCGATCCACGGATCGCCAAGCGCGGGCTCAAGCCGGGGAGCGACGAATGAAGCGCCAGCTCCACTGGTATGCCCGCGACGTCGAGGCCTACGGCCGGGACACCGCGCACCTGTCGCTCGCCGAGCACGGGGCCTACAACCTGCTGCTCGACCACTATTACGCGACCAAGGGACCGATCCCAAGTGGGATCGATTTGGGACGTGTTTGTCGTGCGATGAATGACGCCGAGCTCGCGGCCGTTGCCGTCGTCGCCGATCAGTTTTTCCCGGTCAGCGCGGAGGACGGGAAGCGCCACAACGCTCGCGCCGACTCTGAAATAGCAAAGTCATTTGAAATCAATGACAAGCGCAAGGCCGCCGGCAAGCTCGCAAATGAAGTGCGATGGGCGACGGATCCCAAAACTATCCCAAGTGGGATCCCAAACGGATCCACACCTACACCTACACCTACAGTAATACAAGATCAACACCTCTCGTCCCCGCCTTCGGCGGAGACCGTTCCTGCCTGCGATTTCGATTCGATCGTCGAGCTCTACGAGGAGGCGCTGCCTTCCTGCCCGCGGGTTGCCGCCCTTAGCGAAGCGCGGCGCGCGAAGATCCGGGCCCGGTGGCGCGAGCGCTGGGAGCTCAACGGGAAGCAGGGCGCGGCGCGCGACTCGGCCGACCTGCTCAACTGGTTCGCCAAGTTCTTCGGACACGTCGCGGCCTCGGACTTCCTGACCGGCAAGTCGACGCCGACCCCGGGACGCCCGCCGTTCGTCGCCAGCCTCGACTGGCTGATGACGCAGGGCAACTTCTTGAAGGTCATTGAAGGCTCGTACCACCGATGACCCCGATCAGAGACTCCGGCGTCGTGATGTTCGCCCTTGCGCGCGCGCTCGGCCCGTACCAGCAGATCCTGATCCCCGAGGCCGACTTCGGCGGCGGCATCTGCGACCTGCTCGCGATCTCCCGCGCCGGCTACGCCACCGAGTACGAGGTGAAGGTCAGCCTCTCGGACTGGAACGCCGACCGCAACAAGGACAAGTGGACGAGCCCGAACCGCCGGTTCGTGAAGAGGTTCGTCTACGCGATCGCGCCACAGCTCGAACACAAGATCCCGCCGTGGGTCGAGGCGAATGTTGGCATCGTCACCGTCGATCGTCTGCACTCGATCCGCGTGATCCGCACCGGGACGAACAACAACGAGGCGGTGAAGGTGCCCGACGTCGCGCTGCAACGCCTGCTGCACAACTGCTACTCGCGGCTGTGGACGAACCACCTGTTCCCGTATTACCGGACGCGCGCCGAGCTGCACGATGCCGAGCGCCGCGCCGCGGGCGACACCGTGGGCCACCTTGGCCCCTACGTGCCGGAGATCTCGCCGCCCGACTTCACCCTCGAAGGGCGCGCGCCATGAGCATCTGGCTGATCGCCCTCACCGGGTTCATCTACCTCGGCGTCGCCATCGAGCAGGCGCTCCGTCACAACTGGCCGATGACCATCGTGTACCTCGGGTACGCGCTGGCGAACGTCGGCCTCTGTCTTCTCCCGGGGGTTGCATGAGCCAGAAGCCACTGTACGACGCGTCGGCCGAGCAGTCGCTCCTCGGCGCGCTCCTGCTCTCGAACGCCGCATGGGAGCGCATCGACGGCAAGATCGCCGCGAGCGATTTCTTCTACGCGGACTACCGCCGGATGTTCGTCGAGATCTCGCGTCTGATCGGCGACGGGAAGCCAGCGGACGTCGTGACCGTCAGCGCGGCGCTTCAGGGCGACGACATCGGCGACCCCGACTGGATGGAGACGCTCGGCGAGCTGCTGCAAGCCGTCCCGACCGCCGCGCACATCGAGCAGTACGCGCGGATCATCCGAGACCACCGTATCGAGCGCGACCTCGCCAACGCGGCCGAGTCGATGGGGCTGCTCGCGCACGGCATCGGGCCCGTTCATGAACGGCTCGACGAAGCGCAGAAGCTCGTGACCCTGCTGACCGAGACCGCGAACACGCACGAGGCCTGCATGATCGGCGACGTGCTGGGCGACGTCATCACCAGCATCGAGGCCGCGCACGAGAACGGCGGCCGCATCCCCGGGTTGCCCACGGGGATCGGCAAGCTCGACGAGCGCATCGGCGGGCTCCAAGGCGGCCTGCTCTACATCGTGGCCGCGCGACCTTCGATGGGAAAAACTGCGCTCGCGATCAACATCGCGGAAGAGGCGGCCGACCGCAGCGGCAACACCGCGATGGTCTTCTCGATGGAAATGTCGAAGACGCAGCTCGCGAAGCGCGCGCTCTCGCGTGCCGGCAAGATCCGCGGCGACACGCTGCGCGACGGCCGGATGCAGGGCGACGACTGGGAGCGCCTGTCGATGGCGGTCGGCAAGCTCAAGGACATGCGGATGCTGATCGACGACTCGTCGGCGCTGTCCGTCGACCAGATCCGCTCACGCGCGCGCCGCGCGCATCGCCGCACACCGCTCGCCTGCATCGTCGTCGACTACCTGCAACTGATGTCCGGCCGCGGCGACAACCGCGAGCAGGAGATCGCGCTGATCAGCCGCTCGCTCAAGAATCTCGCGCGCGAGCTCGGCATTCCGGTGATCGCGCTCTCGCAGCTATCGCGCAAGCCCGAGGAGCGGACGAACAAGCGCCCGATCATGTCGGACCTGCGCGAGTCCGGCGCCATCGAGCAGGACGCGGACGTCATCATCTTCATCTACCGCGACGAATACTACAACGAGAACTCCGAGGCCAAGGGCATCGCGGAGCTCAATGTCGCGAAGCAGCGCGACGGCGAGACCGGCGTCGTCTACGCGACGTTCGTCGGCGAGTACAGCCACTTCGCTGACACCGAGTACGTGCATCGCGAGCCCACGCGCGAGACGAAGTCTCGCGACATGACCGAAGACTTCAAGGACGCGAGGAACTTCCGATGAAAGACCTGCGCGACGCCAAGAACTGGACGTACGCCGTGGACCCGAAGTCCCGGCAGAAGACGCGCTTCGCCATCGAGTGCGGCGAGTGGACGATCACGAAGTTCATCGTCGGGGCCATCCCGCGCTTCATGCTCTGGCGCGGGAAGATCCCGATGATCCCGATCTACGACGACGCGGACGCCGCACGCGCGGCCGCGCACACGAAATCCAAGGAGGCCGCATGAGCAAAGTAATTGTCAGCTACGGGGGCGGCACGAACTCTACCGCCCTGTTGGTCGGCCTGCACGAACGCGGCGAACGCGTGGACGCCATCTCGTTCTCTGATACGGGAGACGAGAAGCCACACACCTACTCCGCCATCGAAGAGGTGTCGCGGTGGTGTGTGAGCGTTGGGTTTCCCGCGGTAGAGATCATTCGCGAGGAATACTGGCTCCCGCAGCAGGTCAAGGACGGCAGCCTGTCTGGCGAATGCCTGCGGCTCGGAACGCTGCCCGCGAAGGCGTTCGGGTTCGGAACCTGCTCCCTCAAGTGGAAGATCGAGCCGGGGCAGCGGTGGTTGAGGCGATGGTGCGACACAAACGGAGTCAGTCTCGAAGACGTCGTGCGCCTCGTCGGCTTCGACGCGGGCGAACCTGAGCGCGTCGAACGAGCGCAGCGCCTCGCAGAGACAAAGAATGTGTTGCCGCGTCAACTCTACCCGCTCTACGACTGGGGATGGGGGCGGGATGAGTGTGTTGCCGCGATAGCGCGTGCCGGCCTCAAGGCCGTTGGAAAATCCGCCTGTTTCATGTGCCCGAGCAGCAAGAAGTGGGAGCTGATCGACCTTCGGGACAACTACCCAGATCTGATGGCGCGCGCCCTTGAAATAGAGCGCAGGGCAATGGCCGGGGAGGGGCGCGCCAACGCAGCGCGGGTGGGGCTTGGTAGGCAGTTCGAGTGGGGAGAGTTCCTCCGCAATGCTGAGGCGCAGGCTGAGATGTTTGCTCCAGCGGCATGCGACACGGTGGTCGATGTCTGCGATTCCTGCTACGACGGGGAGGCCGCATGAGTGTCTGCGACGGAACGATTCAACTGGTCGACGGCCGGTACTTCAATTTCCTTCGGCCGCACGCGCATCTGTACGACATCGAGGTGATTGCTCACGCGCTCTCGCACATCTGCCGCTACACGGGACACGTGCGTGACTTCTACTCGGTCGCGCAGCACAGCGTGCTGGTCTCGTACATCGTGCCGCACGAGCTCGCGCTCTGGGGCCTCATGCACGACGCGGCCGAGGCGTTCCTCGGCGACGTGAGCGCGCCGCTGAAGCATCTGATCCCCGAGTACAAGGCGATCGAGATAGAAGTCGAGCGCGCGATCTGGGATCAGTTCGGCCTGTTCGGACACATGCCGCCGGAGATCAAGCATGCCGACCTTGTGGCGCTCGCGACGGAGCAGCGAGACCTCATGCCGGCCGATGCGCCGTGGGCTGTGCTCGGCGGCATCAAGCCGGTCACGTACCCGGTCTTCGCGGCGACATCGCGCAGATCGAAGGACATGTTCCTGCGGCGGTTCGCCGAACTGATGAACGAAAGGGAGGAATGATGAGCGCTATCTATGGTCGGGTCACCGGCGTCCGTGAGATGAAGGGCATGCAGATGACGCGGATCGAGATCGAGATCCCGATCGAATGCTTCGTCGCGGCGATCAACGCGGTCCACAACCGCGACGTCCTGATCACGCTCGCTCCGCCGATGGGTGGCGGCTACGGCGTGATGGAGACGAACGCAGCGCACGCGCCGCGCGCGCAAGAGCCCGCGAAGCCCGCGGCGGCAGTGAAGGCGGCGGCCGAGCAGACGGCGATGAAGCCGCACCACGAGCAGACGCTGTCGCAGTGGGCGGCGCTGCGCTGCAAAGACCCTCAGTTCCAAGCGTGGGTGGCGGAGGAGGCCCCACCTTGGTACGAGAAGCAGCACGAGGCTGGCGTCGACGACGAAGAGATCGCGCGCAACTTCATCTGCGAGACATGCCACATCCAGTCGCGCGCGCAGCTCGACTCTGGTGGGGAGCCCGAGCGCATGTTCCACGAGCTGATTCGTCAACCGTTTGCGGAGTGGGCCAATGCCGCGTGACACCGACATACTCGACGCCGAAGAGGCGTGCGACGAGTTCCACGCCTGCATTGACGAAGTGCATGAGTTCGTCGATGACGACCTCTGCCTCGAAGGCGACGAGAAGGTCGCGGTGCTGTTCGCCGCGCTCTTCGATGCCGTGAACGAGCAAGTCGACTTCAACATGGTCGCGCTGATACGGACGCTGCGCGGGCTCGTCGACGACGCCGAGGACAAGGTCGACCGCGGGATCATCATCCCGCGCGAAGTTCACGAAGGGCGGCTCCATTGAGAAAGCGCGACAGCAACACGCTGACGGGTGACGAGTACCGGCACCTCGTCAAGCGGCTGCCGTGCGAGATCTGCGTGGAGTTCCACAACGCCTCGCCGGAGCCGTACAGCGACGAGTCGGCGAGCGAGGCGCATCACCCGCGCGCTGGCGCCGGGATGGCGCGCAAGAGCCCGGACGGCGTGGTAACCGCTCTTTGCGCCGAACACCATCGCGGCGCGACCGGAGTACACGGACTTGGATCCAAAGCCTTCGTCAGAATTTATGGCGTGACCGAGGCCGAGCTGTCGGAGCGCACGCGTGTCCGGGTCATTGAACTGCTTTCGAGGAGAGTCTGAATGTCGGACCTGAGAAAAGACGTGGCGCACGCGATCACGGGCCACGACCTGTCCACCGAGGAGCTGTTCGAGAGCGCGGTCGACCAGATCTACGCGTTCGCCTACGGCGACCCGCTGGGCATCGCGCTCTGGCGCTTGAAGTGGATCTACGACCGCTCGACCTTCGAGACCGCGATCGGGCTCCTCGCCGACCGCATACAGGTCCGCAAGGGTGACGTGCGCGCCATGCGGATGCGCGTGGCCCAAGTGGCGATCGAGGAGTACCTGAACGACCTGTGCTCGGTCTGCGGCGGTCGAGATCATATCGTCGCCGACCAGATGCGCGTGAGCTCCGAGTGTGGCGCCTGCAATGGGTCGGGCCACAAGCGGCCGGACGCCGAGGAGCGGATGCTCCACGCCCAGATGCGCCCCGAGCTCTACCGGAAGTTCGAGCGCCTCTTCACGCTGGCCCACCAGCAGATCGACGCCGCCGACGCCGGCACCAAGGCTGAAATGTTTGCGCACCTCGGCCGCCGGGGCGCTCCGCGGGCGGAGGCGCGGAATATCCTTGCGGCGATCAATACCCGCAGGTATAGTCTTCAGGTAGCCCCGCCGCCACAAATCAAGAGCACAACGGCGGACGACGGGGCGAGAGCAATGCCGGCGCAAATCAAGAGCATAAAGCCGGCAGCAGCAGGTCCGATGGAAGTTCGGACGCCCCGGGCCCCGTCACGCCTATCGACAACGCAGGAGCCGCCTCCCGGCGGCCCCGCTCGGAGGGCCCCATGAATCCCGCTGTCCTGATCGCCGCCGTCTCGGCGGTGCTTGCCCTTATTTTCATCGCCGACGCGGCTCTCGCGAGCCACGCGCGACGCCACAGTCATTTCCACCTGAACCTCAAAGCCGGAGCTGCGACCATGCTTAATACCGAAAAACTGCCCTTCTCGATCGCGCCGACGGAAGACGTCACGGACGCGGGTGGCAACGTCACGAAGACCCCGGCGGCCGTCACCGACATCGTCTGGTCCGTCGCCGACCCGGCCACCGGCTCGGTCAACACCTCGACCCCGGACAGCCTGAACGCGGTCTTCACGCCCGTCGCCGGCTATGTCGGCCCGGCCACCGTGACCTGCGCGGCCGTCAGCGCCAAGGGCGCCGCCCTGTCCCAGTCGGACACCGTCGACGTCACGGCCCCGGTCGCGAACGCGAACAACCTCAATCTGACCGCCGGCACGCCCGTCGCAGCGTAACGCGAAGGGGTTTACCGTGGCTGATGAGGTATCCAACGATGTGCTGCGCGCCGAGCTTCGCGCTGTCGCCGACCGACAGGGGGAGATGTCGCGGACGCTCGGCAAGATGGCGGATACCTTGTCTGCGGTCGTGCGGATGGAAGAGCGCCTGACCGAGGGCCGCGAGGCCCTTGCCCGGGCGTTCACCGAGCTCGACGACCATGAGCTGCGGCTGAAGAGGGTCGAGCTCGATCTGCCGGCGCTCAAGGAAGCGCGGAAGTGGATCACCGGCGGCATCGTTGCCGTCGTGGGCGCCATGATCGTCGCGTACTTCGCCGGAACCCTCCAGCTCCACGTGAATCAGCGCGGCGTGGAAACCACGACGACCGAGACACAGCACACCGAGGTCTTGCACAAGTGAGCCTCTGGGACTCCATCCTGTCGGCGTTGCAAGGCATGGCGCAGCCCACGCCGGGCGTCGTCGTGCCGACCGCCGGCTCGTACGAGCGGACGCAGGAGACGGCCTTCGAGCACATGGTCGCCTGCTGCGAGGGCACGGACGGCCCGGACGGCTACCGCATGCTCTTCGGCGGCAAGCTCTTCGACAGCTACGCCGACCACCCGAGAATCGGGCGCCCGTTCACGAACAGCGAAGGCGTCACCCAGTTCAGCACGGCGGCCGGCCGCTACCAGATCAATGTCCCCACGTGGGACACGGACATTCAGCCGGCGCTGCATCTGCCGGACTTCGGCCCCGAGTCTCAGGACCGGGCGGCGCTCTACCTGATGACGATCTCCGGGGCGCTCGACTACATTCACGCCGGCCAGCTTCAGGCCGCGATCGACCGCTGCGGAGGCCGCTGGGCCTCGCTGCCGAGCTCGCGCTACCCGCAGCCGCGCCGCACGTACCAATTCTGCGTTCAGGCTTTTCTCGCTGCCAACGGGCGCCTGAGCTAACGCCAACCGAGGGGGGAGAGATGAGACTCATCGTAGGCATCACCGGGCACGCCCGGGCGGGAAAAGACAGCATCGGCCTATGGGCCGAGAAGCGTGGCGCCATGCGCGCCTCGTTTGCCGGGCCGATCAAGCAGGCGATCTGCGTGATGTTCGGCCTCACGAATGAGGCCTTCGAGAACGCGACGCTCAAAGAGACGAAGCTCGACGGCATCGGGAAGAGCCCGCGCGAATTGGCGCAGCTCCTCGGGACCGAATTCGGTCGCGACATCGTCGGCCCGGACTGCTGGGTCAAGTCGCTGGAGATGCGTCTCGCATCGGTCGACCGCATCATGCCGGAAGGCGCGCCGGTCTTCATCACGGACGTCCGCTTCGACAACGAGGCCGACTGGATCCGCAAACAGAATGGCCTGATCCTGCACGTTCGCCGCAATGGCGCGGACGGCAAGGTCGGCGTCGCAGGACACGCGAGCGAGGCCGGCGTCGGCTTCCGGTTCGGCGACATCCTGATCGACAACAACGAGTCGATCGAGGCCCTGCACCTCAAGCTCGAACACATCTTCCCGCGGTCGCCGGGCTTCGGCATCGGCGACACGGCGATCTTCGGCAACACGGGCGTCACGCAGAACGCCCCGGCGGTGACCGCATGACGACCATTGCGGCGAACCGCCGCGAGATGGCCGCCGACTCCTGCACCTCGTGGGACAGCGAGTTCTTCCTGAGCTCCGACAAGATCCAGATCATCGGCAAATCCATCGTCGGGGTCTCCGGTCACACGCCCTCGATCGCCAAGTTCCTGCAATGGTTCAGGGCCGGCAAGGGCGTCGACGTTCCCGAGTTCCCCGAGGACGACGAGAAATCGTTCGTTGCGCTTGAGCTCAACGAGTCCGGTCTCTTCGTCTACGCCGACGCGTGCGTGGGGCAGCCGCTCGTCGACGCGTTTGCCGCCATCGGCAGCGGCGGCTCGGCCGCCAAGGCGGCGCTGATCTGCGGGAAGTCGCCGCGTCAGGCCGTCGAGATCGCGGCCGACTGCGACAAGAACACGCGACCCCCGATTCAGCGGGTCACGCTCGCGCAGGCGCTGCGCCACGCGAAGAAGGTGGGCGCATGAGCGGGCCGACGCGGGACAAGATTGCGGCGGCCATCGCCGTCGTGAACGCCAAGGGCGGGAACGTCACCGAGGCAGCGCGCGAGCTCGGCATGAAGCGCCGCACGCTCGGCGACTGGATCGAGATGGCGAAGACCGGGCGCCTGCCCGAGCCGAAGGCGACGATCACGATCGCTGCGGCGCCGGACAAGGCGGCCGTCGAGGACCGGATCTTCGAGCTGGAGCACCAGCTCAAGGCGGTCAAGGCGAACACGATCAACGAAGAGTACGTGAAGCGGAAGATCCTCGGGATCACCGCGGAGATGGACAAGATCGTCATCCCCGACTGGACGCTGAAGCCGATCAAGGCCGCGGACCTGCCCGGGGTGCCGACCTGCTTCTGGTCCGACTGGCATGCGGGCGAGCGCGTGTTCCCGACGCAGCTCGGCGGTGTCAACGAGTACGACATGGCGATCATGCGGACTCGCGTGAGCACGCTCGTGCATCGCACGATCCGCCTGCTGCGCGAGTACACGGTGAACCCGCAGTACCCGGGCATCGTGATCCCGCTCGGCGGCGACATGCTGTCCGGCGACATCCACGAGGAGCTCTCGGAGTCCAACGAGGCTCCGATGATGAAGATCCTGCTGGAGCTCTACGAGGTGCTGCTGTGGGCGCTGACGAAGCTGGCCGACGAGTTCGGCCGCGTGTTCGTTCCGTGCGTCGCCGGCAACCACGGCAGGAACACGAAGAAGCCGCGCGCGAAGAACAGGGCATTCACCAATTTTGATTGGCTGCTCTACCAGTTCTTGCGTCGCGGCCTCGCCCACGACACGCGCATCGTCTTCTACGTGCCGGACGGTTCGGACGCATGGTTCCGCATCTACAACCACCGCTACCTGATGACGCACGGCGACCAGTTCCGCGGCGGCGACGGTCAGATCGGCGCGCTCGGCCCGATGACCCGGGGCAACAAGAAGAAGATGGCGCGCAACAGCGCGATCGGTCTTGAGTACGACACGATGATCATGGGGCACTGGCACCAGTACATCCCGCTCCTCGATCAGATCACCAACGGAAGCCTGAAGGGCTACGACGAGTACGCCAGTCAGGGCAACTTCGGCTTCCAGCTCCCGATTCAGGCGCTGTGGATGACGCACCCGAAGTTCGGGATCACGCAACAGTGGCCCATCTACCTCGAAGACCCGGCGACCGTCGCCGAGAATCAGGGAGAGTGGGTCGCCTTCAGGGACGCAGCGTGAGCTTGCCGGTCTGGCTTCCGATCAACGCGATCTGGTTCTTCCTCGCCGGACTCGCGGGCCTGCTCGGCCACTTCTTGAGCAAGCGCGGTCGGGGCGAGATCACGGAGAGCCTTTTCCACTACCTCTTCATCGAGAGCCCGGGCCTGACCTTCGCGACGATCATGTCGCTGGTCGCCGCGGCGTTCGCGGCCGTGGCATTCGGCGGCCTTGAGGAGATGCGTATAACCACCGCGGTCGCCGCCGGCTTCACCGCCGGCTGGACGCTGGACAGCGGCATTGCACAACGGAGGTGTGACCATGAGCACGATTCTTAGCATCATCGGCTTCGTCGCGATCGTGTACGTCCTGATCGCCGGCGCCAAGAAGTATTTCCCGACGCAGACCGCGGCCGCCGAGCAGGCAGCCAAGGACGAGGCGGCTGCGCTCGAAGCGAAGGTCAAGGCGAAGATCTCGCGTAAGTAAGCCATGCCCCAGATCCTGATCCTGCTGATCCTCGCGCTCGGTTGCGCGAGCGCTGGCTTCGTCGGCGGGGTTGAGGTCGAGGGCTGGAAACGCGACTCCCACGACAAGACGATCCTCGCCGAGGCCGCGAAGCTCTCGCAGTCGGTGGTCACGCATGATCACACGGTCGAGATCAGATATGTGGACCGCGCCGTCGAGCGCGACGCGCAGAAGGAACGGGTGCAGAGCAATGTGGCAGACCATGCGAAACTTCCTGACCCTCCTGATTGCTGGCTGGCTCCTGAGCGCGTGCGCGACATCAACGCCGCATTCGGACTGGGGGACGATCAGCGAACAGACGCTGGCCCCGTGCCAGCCCCCAAGCCCACTGGCATCCGGCTCCCATCAGGAGCTGGAGGCGTGGGCGGTAGCACAGGGCTTCAAATACCGCGAGTGCTCCGACCGTCAGGCGGAGCTGTCGGACAAGGTGCGGGTGCGCCAGTCAGCGGAAACGCAGGCGGCTAAGAAATGATCAAGCTGCTGCTCACGCTCGCGTGCATCGCGTGCGTGGCGGCAATCGTGTTCGCGTGAACGAGTTCGAGGGCCGCGACGCCGGGCGCTTCTGCGCTCACGTGCTGCCCGTCATGCACGCGCACATGCAGTGCTCGCAGTGCGAAGGGATCATGGAGGTCGTCCGCACACTCGGGGCCACCGTGAAGTGCGTCTACTGTGGCTCCCCCGAGGTCTATGACTTCGAGGGCGTGAATGTACGACCGACCATCCTCCAGTGAGACGACCATGACCGTCCGACCGAAGTTCGTTGCCGCCCTGATCTTGGCCGCGGCGCTCGCGCTATTCAGTGGGCTCGCGCATCCCTCGCAGGAAGCGACGGCGCCGGACGGAAAGAAAATGGTTGTGATGACGCGCGAGGAAGCGGACTCGTGGAGTGCCGCGCGCGCGATGCTCGAAAACGAGAATGAAGAATTGCAGGCTCAGGTGCGGCGGCTGAAGCAGCTCGCCCACGAGGGCTGCCTGCAATCCTGAACTCAGCACACGCGGGCGTGACCCCGCGTGGCGTCACGGCACCGCCCGGGAGATCCCTCACACGCAGGGCCCCGGGCGGTAGCTGGGTTAGGAACCGAGCTTCGGTCCCCGGGTAGCCGGGGTCACCGTGAAGTTCTCGGGAAGGAACCAGACACGACCGCCATAGCATCGGGCGCCCGGGATGCGGCGCTGGCGGCACAGGTACTGTACGCGACGCACGGAGACGCCGAGGCGCTCCGCGGCCGCGCGTGCGCTGATCTCTTTCATGGCGCCGCCTCAAGGTTGGCCTTGCACCCGGAGAGCGTGCGGAACGGCTCGCACGTGCCGGCGGCTTGCCCGGTGGGCACGTAGATGTAGGCGTTGCCGATCGTGACGTGCGGCACGAGCCTGATCTCCCCGACCTTGCGGCCGTCGATGTAGACTCCGGTGCGCGCCATCATCAGCGGCTTGTACGTGATGGACCCGATGCTCATGGCCGCGTCTCCGCCAGCACGCCGAGCGCCTCGTTGTAGAGGTGTCGCGCCTGAATGTGTCCGTTGACGTGCGCGTCGGCGAACCGCTGCACGAAGGCGACCAGCGTCGCGTGGCTGTTGAGCGCCCGCACGATCTGCTCGGCCGCCTGCTCGTCGAATTCGCAGCGCTTGACGGCGAGGAGCTTGCCTCCACCGTTGGACTTGACGCGCATCTGGCCGCTCGGGCTGCGCTCGGCGCTGACCGGCGTGACGATCGGGTTCAGGATCTTGATGGCAGCCATCACTTGCTCCTCTTCTTGAAGTTCAGCTTCTGGGCCCGCTCCGAGCGCAAGCGCGAAGAGTAGGCAATCTCGTACGCGACGGCAAGCGGCAGGTACTCGGTGCGGCGCTTGCCCAGACCGTGCGGCCGGATCGCGATCAGGTCGCCGGGGCAGAGCCCGACCACGAGATCACGACCGCGCGCTTCCGTGATGCGGCCCACGTAGCCGCGGCCGGACAGGCGCCACGTCGACTGAGGCAGGTCCGTTTTCTTGCTGATCTCGCCGATGCGTTTCATGTGGCGTGCTCCTCTGCGATGTTGCAGGCGGCGATCCAGACGATGCGGGCCGCGTTGGCGTCGAAGTCGGACAGCTCGTCGTCGTTCCACGCGCCGTATTCGCGCAGCTCGTCGCGCATCGCGATCGTGTTGAGCTTGTGGATCTGGCGGAGGATCTTCCGATCCTTCAGGAGGGCCGCGACGTCAGCGTCGCACGGACCCGGGTGACTGGCGCTCTGCGCCTGCTTGAGCGTCATCTTGATCTCGAAGCGGTTGAACGATGCCCACATGATCAGATCCTCGCGAGGTAGTCGATATAGTCGGAGCGCAGCGGCCGCGTGTTCTTGCGGAGCGCCGCGCGACGCTGGTGCTTGAATGCCGCGACTTTCTTCAGCCGGGACACGCACTCCGCGCACTTGTGGGTCCGCGCCCCGTTGGTGATGAGCGCGGGCACACCAGCCTTGAACTTGCAGCACGAGTGGCAGTAGAAGTCCATGATCAGCGCGCCGCCGGAAGGCAATGACCGCCTTCGATGAGGGCCGCGGCCGTCCGGCCGTACGAACCCTGAAGCGACCAGACGACGCCGCTGTCGATCAGATGCTGGAAGCCCTCGACGATCTCGTCTTCGTCGAGCTCGCCGGCCTCGAAGGCCATGACGAACGAGCACGTGTCGAAGAGCTTCGGCGCGGGCGCCGGGACGTCGATGATCTCGACGATCGGGCCGAGGTGGCCGAGACGCACGTGGAGCAGCGGCGCGAGCGGTTCGAGACATCCGCCGCAGATGCGACGACCGTTGCTCGTCTGGTAGCCGTGCAGATAATGCGCGCAGGGCGCGCCGGAGACTTGGCCGGCGGTGCCGGACTTGTGGGCAGGAACGTGGAACATTGAAACCTCCTCATCAGGTTGAACCGACTGGCAGGTCGGAGTGGGGCGGAACCCGCACTGATCAGGCGCGAAGCCTGATCGCTGCGATGGCTCAGGACTGCGGTCTAACGGTCGCCCAACGCCCCCACCCGTATCCGGGGCCGTACCATCGGCACGGCGCCACGCAGTTGTGTTGGAACACCTGAATCGAGCGCGTGATCCGATTGCGCCTGAACCGGGCTACAGCCGGAGCGGTGGTCTGCTGCCTGATCTGCATGTCGAAGTAGCGGTGCAGGAGGCTCATGCTGCCACCGCGAGGTCGACCTCGAACCACCGAGCCTCGGCGGTCGAGTGCTGCATGATCGCGTCCGACAGCTTCTGCGCCAACGCGCAGGCATTCTCGCGGTCGTAACCGTTGAGGACGATACGCGCTGCGCCGTGCTCGACCACGTGTACGTCGTGGACGACCGAGCCGTCGGTCAGCTTGCTCGGGATTACCTTGATCTTGATCATGTGATCTCCAATGGCAGTTGGTGGGTACGACAGTTACCACTCTACTCGTCTGGCGAACAGTTGTCACTACCGTTCGTCAGCTCGTCAACCCTTGGGCGGTGAGCCCCTCGATCCGGTACTTGTGGATCCGGTAGAGCTCGGTCCAGCCTTGGCAGACGGCGACGCCGTCGCGGTACACCCAGCCGCCGATGTGGCCGAAGTATCCGTTGGCGTTGCCCCATTTCTTCGCGAGCGCCGCGCGCTTCTGGTACGAGCGCTCGGGCAGCTTCGGACGCGGTGTTGGTGTGATCGGGTTCATCTGAATCTCCTTGGCAGAGGTGGGGGCCGAAGCCCCCGGGTTGGATTTACAGCGGCGCCACGTGGCAGGGCTTCGAGACGACGGCGTTCGTGTCCATGTTGATCTTGATGCCGTTCGGGAAGGCCTTGTCGAGCCCGTTCAGGTAGCCGCAGACGAACATCCGACCCGACGTGGAGTGGATGTCGTGACCGCGCGCTTCGGCCGCGGGGTGTGCGCCGAGGAACGTGTCGCCGAGCTTGATGGACGCGGCTTCGTTGAATCCTTCGTTGTGGGCCTTCACGAGCGCTTCGACGTTCAGGTTGTTGGCAGACATCTGAATCTCCTTGGTGGTTGGTGGTGCAACGGTTCCCATTCTGTTCCTCTGGCGAATAGCTGTCAAATTCGCCCGACGAACGGTAGTTCTCCTATGAAAACGAGGGTGGTACCCATGAGCAAAACTCCCCGCGGTGACTTCGCCCTGCCGGCGAAGAAGGCGTTCCCCCTGAACACGCCCGGCCGTGTGGCCGCGGCTCCCGGGCTCGCGAGCTACAGCGAAGCCAAGGGCAACATCACGCCGGCGCAAGCCGCGACGGTCAAGGTCAAGGCGCACGAGCGCGCGGCCCCGCCGAAGCGTCCGGCGCCCGCGCCGCTGGCGAAGCACGAAGGCAACATGAGCCGCGCCGAGTTCGACGCGGTCAAGCAGCGAAAGGGCTGAGATGGGACAGGGGGAGAGGAAAGCGCAGGCGCCGGGGTACCAGAAGTTCAACGTCACGCCGCGGAAGAGCGCGAAGCACAACGGCAAGTTCCAGATCGGCACGAAAGCATTCGAGGAGCGGAAGACGCGCCTCGCCCAGATCCTTGCCGCGCTGTCCCGCGGCGAGAGCATTTCTCAACTGCAAGCCGGAGGGGTAAGCAAATGAGCCACATCAAAGCACTGTGCATGACCACGTTCTTCCTGTTCACCTGTGCGGTGATCAGCGCATGCAGCCCGCCCAAGGTGCCGAGCCCGGTGCCCGCGGTCTCCGGCGCGCAAGCTCTGGAGATCCCGAGCGCGGACTCCCGCGAAGCCGCGGCGATCTCCGCGGTCCCGCAACCGATCCACGTGGAACCGCTGAAGGCCAAGCCGGCGCCCAAGGCGAAGACGGTTCAAGCCGTCACAAAGCCGGTCAAGGTCGCCGTGAGCCAACACGCGGTGTCCCCGGGCCCGAAGGTTAGCCGGGCGCAATGCAACGCCGAGCTTGCCGCCCAGCTCATCAGCGCGGTCGACACGAAGCTCGACAACGATGTCGCGTTCGGCCACATCCGAGATTTCGGCAACATCCTCGCCCACCCGTCGGTGGTTCAGTTCGCGGCTGCCTGCGCGGCGCTGCCAGCATGAGCATGGAGGGCATGACGGTCGGCTCGGTCGTGCTCCCGAGCACCACGATCCCGCCCGAGATGTTCCCTGCGCCAACGGTGGCGGACAAGCCGTTCGCCCCGTTCCCGGCGCCGTTCTTCGACCGATACGCGGCCGAGGCGCAGCTCAAGGCCAGAATCACCAATCGCCTGACCGAGGAAGAGGTCTGGCTGCGCGCCCTGTGCGCGTGCCTCGCCTGTCCACACATCACCACGCTGGTCAGCACCAACACCGCGGACGAGGCGCTCAAGCTCTTCCGGGCGCGCTTCCCCGCGTAGCACCCAACCCAAGGTCCGCTGTTACCCGGAGAGGTCGGTGCCGGACCTCAAGACGGGTTACCGCCTCACCTGAGAGCATGGAGAGGTACCCGCACAACGCGCAGAGGCCGGGACTACTCATCCGACCCATCGGGTGCCCGGTAGGGATGCGCGAGCTACACCTCGGGACGCCGCTGGCTCGCGGGCAAGTTTAGACGGCGGCATCAACTCGATGAGGGGCAGGCCTGTCAGCCGAGCCCTCGACACTCAGCGCGGTCCAGACAGGGACGGCAAGCGCTGGGCCGGCACTCAGCCAATGCGCAAGCA
>Ga0265327_10001796_pt1 | contig 25178 bp, 27 predicted proteins | sample 41621metaG_FD_202089 | JGI IMG/M metagenome (GOLD analysis project Ga0265327, IMG submission 202089) | Rhizosphere microbial communities from Carex aquatilis grown in University of Washington, Seatle, WA, United States - 4-16-21 metaG | ecosystem: Host-associated > Plants > Roots > Rhizosphere...
GCCGAGGCCGTTCTGAACCGTGGTTGGCAGACCCAGGTTGTCGACCAGGCCCGCAACCGGGTCATTGGCGTACTGGCACGCAAGCGGCGTAGTCGGTTCCCCGTGGCTGACCTGGGCCTGGCTGGCGCAGCCGAGCTTGGGATCGTGCGTGATCGCCGCCTGCTGGGCGGTGGCCGGCTTCACGGGCATCGCGGACAGCGCCACCGACGGCAGGAACGCGTAGATCGCGAACACCGCCGCCACCACGTACATGATCGCCGCCGGGACGTGGCGGGGCGGGTCGATCGCCTCCTCGGCCATGTTGGAGACCGTCTCGATGCCCGTGTAGGCAACCATCGCCACGGGGATGGCGATGATGAAGTGCGTCCAGGAAGGGGTGACTCCCAGGTGGACGTTGTCGCGCAGAACGGTCGGCGAGAAGACAGCGAACAGGCCGATGATCACCAGCAGCGCCTGGGTGGCGAGGTCGGTCAGGGCCAGGAAGATGTTCAGGCCCGCGGCCTCCTTGACCCCTACGACGTTGAGGGTCGCCAGGAACCCGACCACGATCGCGCCGCCAATGATGTCGCCCGGGTGGCCGATCAGGTGGCCCGGCCAGAAGCGGTCGAGGTAGTGCGGAACGAACACGGCCGAGATTGCGATCGTCACCGTGTAGTTCAGCATCTGAGCCCAGCCGGCGAAGAACGACACGAACTCGTTGAAGGCGTGGCGGGTGAACGACGACGAGCCGCCGGCCTCGGGGAAGCGGGCGGTCGCCTCGGCGTAGGTGACGGCGGTGAAGAAGAAGATCGCGCCCGACACGAAGAACGCGATCGGCGTCAGCCCCAGCGCGTACGCCGTGACCAGGCCGAGGGCGTAGTAGATCGACGAGCCGACGTTACCGTAGGCCGTCGAGAACAGCGCCGAGGTGCCCAGCACCCGGTGCAGTCCCGCAGCCTGCCGACGCGTCACTGGCATGGCGTTGTTATACCGCCGTTATACCGCGGTCCGCGGGCGACCCTTTACCGGGTAATCAAGGGAATGATCAGAATCGCGACGATGTTCGTGATCTTGATCATCGGGTTGATGGCCGGGCCGGCGGTGTCCTTGTAGGGATCGCCGACCGTGTCGCCGGTCACCGACGCGGCGTGCGCCGGCGAGCCCTTGCCGCCGTGCGCGCCGTCCTCGATCAGCTTCTTGGCGTTGTCCCAGGCGCCACCGCCCGAGGTCATCGAGATCGCCAGGAACAGGCCGGTGACGATGGTGCCCACCAGCAGGCCGCCCAGCGCCTGGTAGCTGATCAGGCCGACCACGATCGGCACTGCGACTGGGATCAGCGCCGGCAGCTGCATTTCGCGGATGGCGGACCGGGTGACAAGGTCAACGCAGCGCGCGTAGTCGGGCTTGCCGGTGCCCTCCATGATCCCGGGGATCTCCCGGAACTGGCGGCGCACCTCCTCGACCACGGCACTGCCGGCGCGGCCCACCGCGTCCATTGCCAGCGAGGCGAACAGGAACGGCATCAGGCCGCCGATCAGGAGGCCGGCAAGCACCCACGGGTCGTTGATCCGGAAGGACACCGGGTGTCCCAGCTTCAGCACCAAAGCGTCGTTGTAGGACTGGAACAGCACCAGCGCGGCGAGGCCGGCAGAGCCGATCGCGTAGCCCTTGGTGACGGCCTTGGTGGTGTTGCCGACCGCGTCCAGCGGGTCGGTCACCTTGTCGCGCACCTCGTGCGGCAGGTCGGCCATCTCGGCGATCCCGCCGGCGTTGTCGGTGATCGGCCCGAAGGCGTCGAGGGCGACGATCATGCCGGCCATCGAGAGCATGGCGGTCACCGCCATGGCGATGCCGTAGATCCCGGCCAGCTTGTACGAGACCAGCGTGCCGACGACCAGCGTGATCACGGGCAGGGCCGTGGCCTGCATGCCGACGGCCAGGCCGGCGATGATGTTCGTCGCGTCACGGGCCCGAAGCGGGTGCCGGTGTAGTACTCGGTGATGCCCACGAGCAGCGCTGTGATGACCAGGCCGGTCAGGGCGCAGAGGTAGATCCTGGTCCAGCTGACGAAGACGAAGTCACTCGCTACCGAGTGGATGACCGGCAGGTAGATGACGGCCGAGATCAGCGCCGACGCCATCACGCCCGTGTAGAGCGCGGTCATGATGCTTCCCGACCTCGGCAGCCGCACCAGGAGCGTGCCGATGATCGATCCCGGGATGGCGAGCGCGCCCAGCAGCAGGGGCAGCACGACGCCGTTGTGGCCGCCCACGTGGTGCAGCGAGGCCAGGTACATCGACGCCACGATCGTCACCGCGTAGGTCTCGAACAGGTCGGCCGCCATACCGGCGTCGTCACCGACGTTGTCGCCCACGTTGTCGGCGATCACGGCCGGGTTGCGGGGGTCGTCCTCCGGAATGCCGGCCTCGATCTTGCCCACCAGGTCGGCGCCGACGTCGGCGCCCTTGGTGAAGATGCCGCCGCCCAGCCGGGCGAAGACCGAGATCAGCGAGCCGCCGAAGGCCAGGCCGATCAGGGCCCGCGAGGCGTCCAGGTCGCTGCTCCCGGTCTGCTTGAGCACGCCGTAGTAGCCGGCGACGCCCAGCAGGCCCAGACCAACGACCAGGATCCCGGTCACGGTGCCGCCCTTGAACGCGACCGAGAGAGCGGGTGCCATGCCCTGTCGGCCGGCCTCCGCCGTGCGGACGTTGGAGCGCACCGCGACGTTCATCCCGATGAAGCCGGTGAGCGCGGACAGCACGGCGCCGATGACGAAACCGATCGCCACCTTGACGCCGAGGTCGCCGGTCCAGTGGCCCGCAACCGCGATCACGACGGTCACCGCCACGGCCACGACGGCGATCGTCGTGTACTGGCGCTTCAGGTAGGCGGCTGCGCCCTCCTGGATCGCCGCCGCGATCTCGCGCATCCGATCGTTGCCCTGCGGCTGCTTCAGCACCCAGGAGGTCAGCAAGAGCCCGTAGATAACGGCTGCGGCGCCACAGACAAGCGAAATCAGCACCGCATGGGCAACGAGGAAACTCACGTGGATTGCTCCTTAAGACGACGAAGAACGGACGAAGACAACCGGGCGATTGTACCAGCGGTCTCGGCTAAACCATGCGGTTCCCCGGGGGGCTTGTAACTATGCGCGAACCGGATTGTGAACCTAGAACCTGGCGCCTTGCAGGGCGGTCGCGCAGACGTCCTGCGGCTGGGCGCCGATCCGCGGAATGGCGGCGAACAGCAGCTCGCGCAGGCGCTGGTTGTTCTCGGTGAACACCTTCACCACGGCTTCGTGCGACACCGGCTCGACCTCCGGGTCATCCTCCAGCCCGACGTCGTAGTCGGTGATCAGCGAGACGTTGGCGTAGCAGAGCTCGAGCTCGCGGGCCAGCCACCCCTCCGGGTAGGCGGTCATGTTGATCACGCCCCACCCCATCGACGAGAACCAGCGGCTCTCCGAGCGGGTCGAGAAGCGCGGTCCCTGGATCACGACGACGGTGCCGCCGTCGCGGATGTCGAGGTCATGCTCGCGGCCGGTCTCGAGCAGGATGTTGCGCAGCTCGGGGCAGTAAGGGTCGGCAGCCGACACGTGCGTCGTCAGCGGTCCGTCGTAGAACGTGTCGCGGCGGCCGCTGGTGCGGTCGACGAACTGGTCGCAGACGACGAACGTCCCCGGCGGCAGGTCGCGTGAGAGGCTGCCCGAGGCGCAGGGGCCGATCACTCGCCGCACGCCCAGCTCCCGCATCGCCCACAGGTTCGCGCGGTAGGGAATCGCGTGCGGCGGCAGGTGGTGATGGCGGCCGTGCCGGGGCATGAAGGCGACCCGCTTGCCGCCGACGTCGCCGATCACGAACCGGTCGGACGTCGGTCCGTACGGTGTGTCGACGGCGACCTCCTCGGCGTCCTCCAGGAACGAGTAGAACCCCGATCCGCCGAAGACCCCGATCTCTGCGCTGCTCATACGTCTCCTCTCGGTGTCCAGATCTTCGGCCGCTCGGCTGCCGGAACGTCGGGCTGCGCCGGCGGCTCCGGCTCGGCCGGCGGCTTCATCGCCTCGGCGTATGCCATCTGGAGCTCCGACAGCGCCTGGCGGTACTGGGGCAGCGCGTCCGGCGCGATCCGCTCGACGACCGGCAGCAGCGCCCGGATCGTCTCGATCGCGATCTCGGTCTGCGGCAGGTCACGGGCATCGGCCTCGCCGGTCAGCCCGGTGCTGTGAAACCCGAGCTCGAGCATCACGTGCACCGTCGAGAGCACCAGCTCGGGCGTGGTTGGCAGCCGCTCCTCGGTCACCGCATGCTCCCGCGCTGGGAGAGCCAGCCGGCCACCGACTCCCGCGTCTGTTCCACCGTCTGCGGCCACAGCTCGCGGACACCCTTGCCCTCCTCCAGCAGCGGGATCGCCAGCTCCGACAGGGTCGGCGCAAGCACCGGCTCGAGGAAGGGCAGGATGCCGAGGTCGCGGGCTGTGTCGGTCACGCAGTCGACCAGATCCGCGAGCCGGTCGCGGGCAGGGAGCGTACGGCCCGACCGCAGATCGATCAGCTCGCCTGACATCCCCCACCGGATCGCCCGCCACAGGTTCTCCTCGAGCAGCCGCGGAGCGTAGTCGGGGAGCTCGAGGCCCTGGTCGTAGTCGCGGGCGAACTGGGCGGCCAGCGCCACCGTCAGGCCGGCCAGCGCCACGGAGCGGCCGAGATCGGGCTGTGCGTCGCAGATCCGCACCTCGACCGTCGGGAACGCCTGGTGGGGGCGGACGCTCCACCAGATCTCCGTGTGCTCGCGGATCGACCTGGTCGAGATCAGGAACCGCACGAAGTCTGCGTACTCGTCCCAGTTGGCGAGGTGGTCGGGGATCCCGCAGCGGGGGAAGAAGCGCGTGAAGATCTGCGTCCTTGTTGAGTGCAGGTACGTCAGCCGGTCGTCCAGCCAGGGGGAGCTGGACGAAACGGCCAGCAGCTCGGGGAGCACCGTGCGCATCGCGCTGCAGACGGCAATCGCCCGGTCGGCGCCGCGGATACCGATGTGCACATGGAGGCCGAACGTGTTGTTGCGCCAGGCCACGTAGCGGAGGGTCGACTCGACCAGGTGGTAGTGGGGCGTGTCGATCAGCTGCTGGTCCTGCCAGCGCGCAAACGGGTGTGTGCCCGCGGCCGACAGCTCGTAGCCGAGCCGGCGGGACAGCTCCAGCAGGTCGCCGCGACGGCGGGCCATCGTCTCGGCTGCTGCGGCGAAGTTCTCACAGCGGCCGGTGCGCACCTCGACCTCGGAGCGGATCAGCTCGCCGGCGATCATGTCGGACAACGTCGGATGGCTCGGCGCCGCCTCGCCGAACCGCTCGAACCCGGGCACCATGTCGAGCGTCGAGGGGTCGAGAATCGCGAACTCCTCCTCCACCCCGACCGTGAAGTCGGTGCCCTCCTCGAAGTTGACCCGGGCGGCCTCCAGCGCTTCCAGCGGGTCGCTGATCTTGGGTGTCTCGCCCATCGGCGCGCACGATACCCCGACTCGCAGGTCTCAAGGTTGGCTATGAGGGCACCGATACCGCGGGCATGACGCCCCAGGGCCGCACCTGTGTGTTCGTGCTCGGGCTGGCAGCCGCGGTCGGCTGGTATGCCGGAGTGGCGCTGCTGCCGCTGGCAGCGTGGCTCGTCTACGAGGGCGCTGTGGCGCTCACGCGCGGCCTGCGCTCAGTACTGGTTGAAGAAGCCGCGCTCCATCAGTGACGCCTTGTCCTCGGCGGACACGATGACGTTGCTGGGCGTCAGCAGGAAGACGCGGTCGGCCACCCGCTGCATTGTGCCGTCGAGGGCGTAGGTCAGGCCGCTCGAGAAGTCGATCAGCCGCTTTGCGAGGTCGGCGTCGGCGTTCTGGAGGTTGATGATCACCGGGACGTCGGCCTTCAGCTGGTCGGCGACCTTCTGGGCGTCGTTGAACGTCTTCGGCACCACCAGCTCGACCTGGCTGGCGTTGCGGGTGCCGCCGCCGTTGGTCGAGGGAGCGCGCGACCTGCCCCGGCCTGACCCACGACCGGAAGGCGGGGGCTCGTCCGAGAAGATCTCGTCGAACTCGGCTCCCGAGCGGCGGCGCGGGTTCAGACGGCGCACGTTGGGCCGCTCGCTGTAGGTCCTTTCCAGGTCCTCGTGAGCCGCCGAGCCGTCGTCGTCGTAGTACTCGTCGTCCCAGTCCTCTTCGCGGATCCCGAAGTAGACCTGGGTGCGATGCCACATATCGCGCACGCTCATTGCGCGATAACTCTACCGCTGATACAGGACGCTCCCCACCCGGACGATGGTCGCACCCTCGGCTGCGGCCGCCGCGTAGTCCTGGCTGGTGCCCATCGAGAGCTCCCGAAATTCGTGCCGTCCCTGCCATTCCGGGGCGAGTTTGTCGCGCAGTTCGCGCAGCGCCGCGAACCACGGGCGCGCCCGGTCGGGGTCGTCGGTCAGGGGCGGCATCGTCATCAGGCCGTGGAACACCACCCGGTCGAGCCCCGCCACCTCCTCCAGCAGCGCGCGCAGGTCGGCGGGCTCGACGCCCGCCTTGGACTCCTCGCCGGCCACGTTGACCTGAAGCAGGCAGGCGACGGGCTCGGTCGAGCGCTCGTGCACCTGGCGGCAGGCAGACAGCGTGTCGATCGCGTGGATCAGCCGCACCCGCCCGACCAGGTCACGCACCTTGCGGCTCTGGACGTGGCCGATGAAGTCCCAGGTGAAGGCGTCACCCCACCGCTCCTGCTTGGCCAGCAGCGCATCGGTGCGGTTCTCGCCGACCAGCTCCACGCCGGCGTCCCTCAGCGCGCCCAGATCGTCTGACTCGACGTACTTGGTGGCAGCCAGGATCTGGACGCCCGGACCCACCTGGTCGCGCACACGGGCGAGGTTCTCTGCGACGACGGAGGCGTCAAGCACGGCGCGCCACCACTCCCTGGCGGCCGGTGACGCCGTGGTCGCGGCGGTGTGAGAAGTACCGCTCGGGGTTGCAGATGGTGCACTCACGGGCCTCGGCGATCTCGGTCACGCCGCGTGCCTCCAGCGCGCGCCGTGCGCACAGCCAGAGGTCGGCGCGGTCGTCCTGGATCACGTCGGGCCCGAACCGGGCCGTGAGCGCGGCCGCCACCTCCGGCCCAACCTGGTAGCAGCACGGCCCGGCGCCGGGCCCGATCGCGCCCGTGACCGCCCCGCCGACGGCATCCACCCCAGCCTCCACGATCCCCGCCTCCAGACCCCGCCAGCCGGCATGCATGATCGCAAGACGCTGGCCGTCCTCCCGGGCCACGGCCACCGGCAGGCAGTCAGCGGTGAGCAGGACGAGGGGCTGGGCCCGCTGCGAGGTGACCAACCCGTCAGACTTGGGGAACGGCTCCCTGCCGGGCTCTGTGAACCGTCCCGAGGAGGGCGTATCCTCCACCTCGCGCACGTCGGCGCCGTGCACCTGCCAGGCCATCGTCGCCCGCGCCGGGTCGCCTCCCAGCCCGGTCACCGCGCGCCGCCGGTTCTCGGCGACCGAGGCCGGCTGATCGGCGGTCAAGGCGCCCAGGTTGAGAGAATGGAACGCGCCCTCGGAGACGCCGCCGAGCCTGGACGTGAAGGCCACGTCGACTCCGGCCGGCGCGTCGTCCCAGCGCAGCAGCGGGGTCTGCTGCCGGTCCCACGACAGCCCGTTCACAGCACCACCGGCACGCCCGGCACCGGTTTGCGGGCGGCGTACTCGTAGGCGCAGCCGGCGGAGGCCGCCAGCTCGGCCACGACCGACCAGCCGCGCGCCCGGCGCCGCTGCACCCGCACCTCGATCTGCGCGCGGTCTGCCTGGTAGGAGAAGACCCGGGAGCCGTCGGGATCGCGGTAGGCGACGCCGACCAGGTCGTCGAGCGCGCACTGCACGCTGCCGGTGATCCGCGTGCGGGGGCCGCGGAGCGTGAACCGGAAGAAGTCCGGCTCGAAGTCTGCGTGGGAGACGATGCCAGCGGCGATGCTGGACGCGCTGTGCCGGAATCCGCCGGCGCTCACCGACCCCATGGTGACCAGCGGCGTCACCCTGCCCAGGTGGTCGTAGCGGCGGCTGGCGACCTCGACGAAGTCGGCTGCGGCCGCGAACGCGTTGCAGTGGACACGGGCGGAGACCTCGGCGTGGCGGCTGCCCCAGGCATGCACCTGCTGGGCCGGCCAGTTGCGCACCGCCACCTCCTGGTCGCCGATCCCCAGCATCCCGCTGACCCGGATAGCCGGCTGGCTGACGACGATCTCCGGCCGCCGCAGGCGGGTGCCCGAGCCGTACTCCACCGGGTCGGAGGCCTGCTCCCACGACAGGTTCCAGTGGGCCGCGTCGACGCTGCCCTGCGCCCGGTCCTCGTCGAGCGTCGAGGAAGCGACGGTGATCGGGAACCCACCGGCGCCCGTCTGGAACTGGTCGATCCGGTGGGTCTCCTGGCGTGCGTACAGCTCACCTCCCGGCAACCGTCCGACGAACCACGTCTCGGCCAGCGGATCGCCGCCGCCGCTTGTGGGCGCGCGGAAGCTGTGGCGGATCCACGCGGACGACGCCGAGGCCGGGTCGAGCAACCGCAGGTGCCACGCCTCGTAGTGCCCCGCCTGCCCGCGCCAGCGGCTCGCGTTGGCGGTCGCCAGCTTCATGTCGCCACCTCCTCGACCAGCGCGCGGGCCACCGCCAGCTGCTCGTCGGCCCCGCCCAGCTCACCGTTGCGCTTGCGGCGCAGGAGCTCGGCCAGCACCTCGCCCAGGCGCGGCGACTCGGGCAGACCCAGCTCGGCGCGCAGCGTGTCTCCGTCGATGTCGAGCGAGACGCTGCGTAGCCGCTCGAGGTAGAGCATCGCCTGGCCGGCAGCAGCGTCGTCTGCCGCGGCGACGCGGAGAGCGACCTCCAGCGGCTGGGGAGCCAGCAGCTCGGCCACCCGCGCCGGCTCCTCGGCCCGGGCCAGGGGTGCCGCCAGCCGTGCGGGAACGCAGGCCGCAGCGGCCACCACCCGCGCCTCGCGGCGCCGCAGCCGCATCTGCTCCAGCCAGTCCAGCAGCTCGTCGGCGCCGATCGCTTCGCAGAGGGCGCCCAGGCGGCTCCGCCACGCGGGCAGCTCGGGCGCATGGACCTGCCGCAGCTCGTCGAGCCGGCCGACGCGTGCGACCTCCTCCGGCCCGCAGCGCAGACGCGGATGAAGCGCCGCCGCCAGTCCCAGCTCGTCGAGCCGCCTCAGCGCCGCCGAGATCTCCGCCTCGCTGAGGATCGCGACCAGCTCGTCGCGCAGGCGGGCTCCCGAGACGTCGCCGACCAGGCCCATCTCGACGCAGCTGCGGGCCAGCTCGCGGGTCGCCGCGTTCATGGCGAACGCGAACCGGTTCTCGTAGCGGACGGCCCGGAACAGGCGGGTCGGATCCTCGATGAACGAGAGGTTGTGGAGTACGCGGATGACGCCGGCCCGTAGGTCGGCGGCGCCGTGGTGGGGGTCGACCAGCGTCCCGAACCGGCCCGGCGCCAGCGCCACCGCCATCGCGTTGATCGTGAAGTCCCGCCGCATCAGGTCGTGGACGATGGAGCTTCGCTCGACCACCGGCAGCGCCCCCGGCCGCTCGTAGTGCTCGGTGCGCGCGCTGGCCACGTCGACCCGCAGTTCTCCGGCGATCACGACGGCCGTGTGGAACGCCTCGTGGCCGTGGCTGCGGCCGCCCAACGCCTCGGCCAGGCGCCGGCCGACCTCGATCCCGTCGCCCTCCACGGCCAGGTCGATGTCGAAGCTCGGCTCCTCCAGCAGGAGGTCGCGGACGGCGCCGCCGACGAGGTAGACGGCCGGGCCGTCCTCGCTGATCGCCTCCACCGCAGTCCACAGCCGCGTCAGGCCGGACAGCGCCGACAGCCGTGCGGCCAGCTCCGCGTCCGCCGGGACGTCCGCGGGCCGCTGCTGGGTGCCCAGCGCCTCCAGCACGTCGCTCCGCGTGACGATCCCCAGTACCGACTCGAGCGGATGCGGGCCGGGCCCGCCGGCCTCGGTGACCGGCACCCGGCCGGGGCCGCGGACGATCGCGCGCTGCACCTCGCCCAGCCCGGCGCCCGCAGCGACCGCGTCCGCGCTCGAGCTCATCACCGCGCGTACCGGCGCGTGGGCCAGCCCGTGGGCGATCGCCCGGCCGAGATCCTCGCGGTCGACCGTGCCGACCAGCATCCCGCCCGATGAGAGCTGCACGCCGGACGTGCGTCGCTTGCGGCACTCGGCCAACGCATCCTCGATCGACGTCCCGTCGTCCAGGAACCACGGCGGCCGCGACATGATCTGCGATGCGGTCAGCACGCCGCCCGTTCCGGAGGGCAGGGCACTGCGGACCCGCTCGCGCACCGCCTCCAGCGTCTGGTCGCGGACGATCGCGGAGGCCGCCTGCGGATGCCCGCCGCCGCCCAGGGCCGCCATCACGGCGGCAACGTCCAGGGCCGGCGTGCGGCTGCGGCCCACGGCGAACACGCGGCCCGCCATCTCGACCAGCATGACCATCGCCTCGCAGTCGGTGATGTCGATGATCTTCGAGGCCAGCCCCGACACGCCGTCGACGTAGTGCGGCCAGCGCACCGCTGCCAGCAGCGTCTGCACGCCGCTGACGTCGAGCGGCTCAGCCGTCTCGACCAGCGTCGAGAGCAGCGAGCGCTGCTCGTCGGACAGCGGCGAGTGCAGGAAGCGGCCGATCAGCTCCTGGCCGGCTCCGTGGCGGGCGCAGAACGCGAGCGCCTCGACGTCTCGGAGCGTCGTCGACGGATAGGTGAGCGAGCCGGTGTCCTCGTGGACACCAAGCGCGAGCGCCGTTGCCTCCGCGGGCGTCGGCTCGATGCCCCGCTCGGCCAGGATGCCGACCATGGTCGAGCACAGCGCCCCGTCTTCGGAGAAGACAACGTGGCCGGGCGAGACCCAGTCAGGCGCCTCGCCGCCGTGGTGGTCGAACAGGGCTGTCTCGACGCCCGGCCGGCGGATCACCTCGGCGACGTCCCCCAGCCGGCCCAGGTCGGAGACCTCCACCACGACCACGCTGCGCACCTCGCCGAGGTCGAGGCGCGACGCGTCGTGCAGGTCGAGCTCCTCGGCGTAGAGGGCGACGAACTCACGCACGTTGCGGTTCAAGCCACCCTGGAGGCAGATGACGGCGTCGGGATAGAGCCGCCGTGCGGCAAGCGCCGCCCCCAGCGCGTCGAAGTCGGTGCCGGCATGTGTGACGATGATCTGCTCGGGCCGCACATGCGAAGCCTATGGGCTCGAAGGGTTTCGCGGCGGATCGCATGCCAGAGCACAGACAACACCCCACCAGGGCCACGCTGGCTACGAGTGCCGCAGGTATCTGAAGTAGAAGGCGGCAAACACCAGCACGATGCCGATGTTGGCGGTCAGGCGCTCCCAGAAGTGGTTCCGGAAGAAGAGCACGTCCACTCCCACCACGACCACCACCATCGCAGTCACGAACAATGCCCGTTCCGTCGTCGTGCCCATGGCTGGCCGCGTCCCAGCGTTGGTGGAATACCTGCCGCGATGAAGGTCACGCCAGCGCGATCGCCTCGATCTCGACCCTTGCCCCGGCCGGCAGTCCAGCCACCTGCACCGTCGAGCGAGCCGGCGGGTCACTCGTGAAGTACTCGGCGTACACGGCGTTCATATCGCCGAACTCGCCCAGATCGGTGACGAACACGGTCGTCTTGACCACCTTGTCGAGGCTGGAGCCGGCCGCCTCGAGCACGGCCTTCAGGTTGTCGAGTGCGCGGCGCGACTGCTCCGTGATCCCGCCCTCCACCAGCGTGCCGGCGGCCGGATCGAGCCCCACCTGACCGGCACAGAACACCATGCCGCCGGCGACGATGGCCTGGTTGTAGGGGGCGCCGGCAAAGGGCTTGGGTGCTCCGTCTGTGACGACAACGCTTCGGCTCACGTGGCTGCTCCTCGGGTTGGATGGGTGATCGATTCGGCGCGCACCTCGGCGCTGCGGGCATGCGCGATCAGCCCCTCGGCCCGGGCGAGCGCCGCCAGCGGCCCGGCCAGCTCCTCGACGGCGCCGTCGGGGATCTCGACGATCTCCTGGATGCGCAGGAAGATCCCGGGCGCCAGGCCAGAGCTGAAGCGCCCGCGGCCGCCGGTAGGCAGGATGTGGTTGCTGCCGGCGATGTAGTCGCCGAAGGCGGTGCCGCTCTGGGCGCCGAGAAAGATCGCCCCGGCGTGGCGCACGCGCCCGAGCGCCGCCTGCGGATCGGCGACGGCCAGCTGAAGGTGCTCCGGGGCGTAGGCGTTGACGAAGGCGAACGCCGTGTCCCAGCTGTCCGCCAGTAGGCCGGTGATGTGAGCGTCGTCCTTACCCACGTACCCGGCTATCGCTTCGAGCACCGAGTCGTCGACCGCCACCACCACCGAAAGTGCGCCGGAGCCGTGCTCGGCCTGGGCCAGGAGGTCCCAGGCGATCGGCTCGGGGGGAGCGGACTCGTCGACCAGCACCACCAGCTCGCTGGGGCCCGCCAGCGACTCGATCCCGACCTCGCCGAACAGCCCGCGCTTGGCCTCCTCGACGTAGGCGTTGCCGGGCCCAACCATCACGTCCACCGCCTGGATGGTCTCGGTTCCCAGGGCCAGCGCGGCCACCGCCTGGGCGCCCCCGATGGCGTAGATCTCGTCCACGTCGAGCAGCGCGCAGGCCGCCAGCACGATCGAGTCGGGAACGCCGTGCTCCGCGGGGGGCGAGCAGACGGCAATCCCGCCGACGCCGGCCACCTGCGCCGGGACGATCGCCATCACCGCGCTGGACGGGTAGGCGGCCAGGCCGCCGGGCACGTAGATGCCGACCCGGTCGACCGGCATCGGCCTGGTGCTGATGATCTGCCCCTGCGGCAGCACCTGCCGCGTCGGCGTCGGCATGGACGCCTCGGACGTGCGGCGCAGGTTGGCGGCCAGGGTGCTGATCGCATCGCGGACATCGGGCGGCACCGCGTCCAGCGCGGCGGAGATCGCCTGACGCGGCACGCGCAGGTCGTCGAGATCGATCCCGTCCAGCCGGCTGGTCAGCCGGCGGATCGCGTCGTCGCCACCGCTCCGCACCATCTCGACGATGTCAGCCACGGCGCCGCGGACGTGCTCGCGATCGCTCTCGCTGGGCCGCAGTCCACGGACGATGCCAGGGACATCGTCGGCGGTGATCCGCACAGGTTCCACCCGAGGATTCTAGAGAGCAAACGGTGTCGCTGTGGGGCGGGTTCCGAGGCGAGCTTCGAACGCGCTCAGGCGAAAGCCGTTCTCGGTCATCACGGCCTCGGCCGGCAGCACCGCCAGCTCGCCCGTGTCGATGCCCGGACCGCCCAGCGGTGACGGCAGCGGCAGCAGCATCTGGCGCGCCTCCAGGTCGCCGACCCGCTGGCGCGCCTGCACGGTCAGGTCGTCGTGCGGCCGCTCCGCCTGGCGCAGGAACTCGCAGCCCAGGAACGCCGCGAACGACGCCGCGACCGGCTCGGCCTCCATACGGTAGGCGTCCAGCCGGAACACGCCCGGCTCGCCCTCCCGGTAGGCGTACTGGTCGCCCCAGGCTGTGCCGCCAAAGCACCAGAAGCCGTCGAGCCGCCCGCGCCAGGCCTGGCGCCACCCGTCGGGGCGGTTCCAGTGCCGCAGATCGATCCCGTGCCGCGGGGCCAGCCCGTACAGGCGGATGTAGCCCCCGAACGCTTCAGCGCCGTTGGTCAGGCCCAGCAGCCGGATGTGGTCGGCCGGCACCGGTACCGGCTCGTCGAACAGCAGCGTCGACGCAGCCAGCAGGTCAACCGGCTCGTGGCGGGTGACCAGCCCGCACGATGCGACCCCCGCCACGGAGTCGGGGGTCACGCCTCGACGCGCTCGATTCTCGCGCCCAGTGCACGCAGCCGCTCGTCTATCCGCTCGTACCCGCGGTCGATCTGGCCGACGTTGCCGATCCGGCTGGTGCCCTCGGCGCACAGGCTGGCGATCAGCAGCGCCATGCCGGCCCGGATGTCGGGACTCTCCATCCGCTGGCCATACAGCCGCGCCGGCCCGCTGACGACCGCTCGGTGCGGGTCACAGAGGATGATCCGAGCACCCATCGAGACCAGCTTGTCGGTGAAGATCAGGCGGTTCTCGAACATCTTCTCGAAGATCAGCACAGTACCCTTGGCCTGGGTGGCTACGGCCACGGCGATCGACGTCAGGTCGGCCGGGAACATCGGCCACGGCCCATCCTCGATCTTGGGAATCTGGCCGTGCTGGTCGTCGACGATCTCGAGCGTCTGGCCAGGCGCCACCCGGACGTCGTCCCCCGTCACCTCGATGTCGACGCCCAGGCGCCAGAAGGTATGGCGGATGGCGCGCAGGTGCTCGGCTGCGGCGTCGGTGATCGTCAGGTCGCCGCCGGTGACCGCAGCCAGGCCGATGAATGACGCGACCTCGATGTGGTCGGCGCAGATCCGGTAGGTGCAGCCGCGCAGATCCTTGGTACCGCGGACGGTGACCACGTTTGAGCCGACACCGTCGACCTCAGCGCCCATCTTCTGCAGCATCCGGCACAGGTCCTGGACGTGGGGCTCGCAGGCGGCGTTGGTGATCCGCGTCTCGCCGGTCGCACCGGCGGCGGCCATCAGCGCGTTCTCGGTGCCGGTCACGGACGCCTCGTCGAGGTAGATGTCGGCGCCGGTCAGGCCGTTTGGCGCCCGCATCCGGTACTCGCGATCGCTAGAGACCTCGGCGCCGAGCGCCTCGAATGCCATCAGGTGCGTATCGACGCGCCGGCGGCCGATCACGTCACCGCCCGGCGGCGGCACATCGGCGGCGCCAAAGCGCGCCAGCAGCGGGCCGGCGACCAGGATCGAGGCGCGGATCCGCTCGCAGAGCAGTGGGTCGAGGCGTGTCTTGGTGACATCCGCCGCCCAGATGCGCACGGTGTTGACGTCGAGCCACTCGACCTCCACACCGATCTCGGCGATCAGCTCCAGCATCGCCTCCACGTCCCGGATCCGGGGAACGTTCTCGAGGGTGACCGGGTACGACGTCAGCAGGCACGCCGCAATGATCGGGAGCGCTGCGTTCTTGTTACCGGCCGGCTGGACTGTCCCCGAGAGCGGCGCACCGCCCTCGATCACCAGTGATTCCACGGTGCCCTCTGCGGTTGCGATGTGCATCGTCATCGATGGTAACCCGATTCGCCCCGAATAACGCTGGTTCCTGCCACAACCCTGATCTTCAAGCGCGCGGTGCCAGTCCTGACAGCGGAAGAGAAGAACGACGTCGTTGCCAGCGTTGTACAGGAGTATGGTGAGCCAGATGCTCGATCAGAACGCGGGCGATCGTGATGGGGACACGGTTCGTTCGGCCGTCTGGGGCAACCGCGACGCGTTCGAAACCTTGCTTCGCCGGCGTCACGCGGCGCTTCGCAGGTTCGCCTACCGCATGGTTGGCGACGATGCCGACGACGCGCTCCAGGAGGCATACGTCGCCGCGTATCGGGGCATCGGCCAGTTTCAGCCCGAGACGGAGGCGTCGTTCTCGAACTGGTTGTACCGCCTGGTCTACACGGCATCGATCGACGTCCTGCGGCGCCGGAAGCGCGCCGCCGCGAGGGTCCGCGCGCTGATGGAGCGCCCGCAACCAGCGGCCTGGACGGAGCTGACAAGTCAGCAGGCCGACCTGATCGACGCGCTCACGGACCTCGAGCCAGACCTGCGAGCGGCAGTCCTTCTGGTCGACGCCCACGGTGTGGGCTACCGGGAGACCGCCGGGATCCTCGGCATTTCGGAGGGAACCCTGGCGTCACGGCTGCACCGGGCCCGCGGGCGCGTCCGCGCCGCGTTGGAAGGAGAGGGGTAATCGATGGCAGAGCACGACCTCACGCCAGACGACGGCCTCGGCGCCGCGATCGCCGAACTGCCGGTTGCTCCCGAGCGCGACGACTTCTGGGTCGAGCTGCGGGCGGCGCTCTCCGAGCCGTCGCCTGAGCAGAAGACAAAGAAGCCACAACGCTTCCGCCGCGAGCGCGCGTTGGTCCTCGGTCTTGCAGTCCTCGGGCTGATCGTTGGTGGGATCGTCGCCCTGAACGTCACGCTGCCCAGCGGCAGCTCGCCGTCATGTGCGGCGATCGTCGTCTGGCACCACCACTCCTACTACGGCAACGACGAGCACCACCTGGTCCGCTTCGGCGCTCCGCTCGGCCAGGGAACCTTCCCGCCGTGCGGCGATACCCCAGGGGGGCCGGCTGGGAGCGCCACGGCCGTGAAGGTCTACGCCATCCAGGGCGTCGCACCATCGAAGGCGGTGGCCGTTGCCGGCTGGCCAACGACCCGCTGGGAACGCGGCCTGCAATAGGGACGCCGCCGGCGATCCGGTATCCTGGCCCGCCGATGGCCGACGAGCTCGTACACGACCGCGACGCCGCCTGGGCGCTGCTGACCGAGTGGACGCAGAGCGAGGCGCTGCGCCGCCACGCTCTGGCAGTCGAGGCATCGACCCGCGCGTACGCCCGCTCGTTCGGCGAGGACGAGGCAGCCTGGGGCAACGTCGCCCTGCTGCACGACTTCGACTACGAGCGGCATCCGACGCTCGACAAGCACCCCGCGGACGGGGCGCCGGTGCTGCGCGAGCACGGCTACCCGGAGTGGTTCGTGCGCGCCGTTCTCTCACACGGCGATCACCTCGGCCTGGCCCGCGAGACGCAGCTTGAGAAGACGCTCTACGCGTGCGACGAGATCTCCGGCTTCGTGCATGCCTGCGGCCTGGTGCGACCTGACGGGATCGCCACCCTGGAGCCAAAGTCGGTGCGCAAGAAGCTCAAGCAGCCCAGCTTCGCCAAGGGCGTCAACCGAGACGACGTGACGCGTGGCGCGGAGGAGCTGGGTGTCGACCTCGACGAGCACATCGCGTTCGTGATCGCGGCGCTGCGGCCGATCTCGGCCGAGCTCGGGCTGCGCGGCTAGGCCGTCAGGGAGCTCAGCGCGTCGAGCAGCGCCTGCAGGTCGCTCTCGTCCGTCCACGCCCCAACCGAAGCCCGGATGTAGGGCGTGTGCGGGATGAACCGGACGAGCACGTTGCGCTCGTTCAAGGCGAGCGCAACAGGCTCGCACCCGTACCCCTCGACCTCGAACGCGAGCAGGCCGGTCTCGCCGGGCGCAACCGTCACGCCGGGCGCCGCCGACAGCAGCTCGCGGGCACGGGCGGCGTTCTCGGCCGCCTTCGCATACCAGGCCGCGCGCCCGCCGGGCAGGCCGGCGACCCACTCCAGCGATGCTGCCAGCGTCACCAGCGTCACCCCGTCGATCGTCCCGGCGTCGAACCGCTGGGCTCCCGGCTTGAACGTCCCGATCTGCCCCTGGTCGAGCGCCAGGTAGCCCGACAGCACCGGCCACATCTCGTCGACCCGGTCGGGATGCACCCACAGGCCCCCGCTGCCCTGCGCTCCCATCAGCCACTTCTGACCCGAGAACGCGTAGTAGTCAGCGCCGTTGGCCGGGATGTCGACGGGGATGTTGCCGATCGACTGCGCACCGTCGACCAGCAAGGTGCCGCCGACGGCGTGGACAGCGTCGGCCAGAGCAGGCAGGTCGAGCACGCGGCCGGTCGTCCACAGCACGTGGGAGACCGCCACCATGCGGGTCTTTGGCCCGATCGCATCCAGCACCTCGCCGGCCTCGACCGCACGGACAACCACGCCAAAGCGCTGCTCGAGCACGTTCAGAGGGCTGAGCAACCCGGGATGCTCTTCCCTGGTAGTGACCACCTCGTCTCCCGCCTGCCAGGGCAGGCCCGCCGTGACAAGGCCGATACCCTGCGTGGTCGACGACGTCAGTGCGATCTCCTCAGGCGGCGCTCCCACCACCGCGGCCAGCCCGTCGCGGGCGCGGCCGCGGACCTCGAAGTAGCGCTCGAAGCTCGGCCTGCCGATGCGCGGGTGGCGGAGGTCGTGCTCGATCAGATCGCGGGCGGCCTCCGCGGCGGCCGCCGGCAGCGGCCCGTTGGTGCCCGCGTTCAGGTACGCGCAGCCTGCCAGCGAGGGCAGCTGGTCGCGGATCACGCGGAGATCACCGCGTCGACCGGGTCGTGGTCGGAGAGGCGAAGCGGCCGGTCGCCGTTCGCCGAGTAGTCGCGGCGGTCCGGCAGCCAGCGGGTCGCTGCCCAGTCGATCTCAAAGTCGCGCACCAGCAGATGGTCGATCGCCACGTCCGAGGAGTCCTCCTTCCAGCCGCGGGCCTTGAGCGCCTGCAGCGCCGGCGAGTGTAGCGTCGCGTTCAGGTCGCCGCCCAGCACAGCCGGGGCCCCGCGGGCGAACTGGGCGGTCAGGTAGCCGGCGCGCTCGAGCTGCTGGCGGTTCTCGCCGTGGTCGGCGTGGACGTTGCCAACCACGAACTCGCGGCCCAGTTTGCGGTGCCGGAGCCGCACGAGCTGGACGACCCGCGGCTCCCCACGCAGCCGCCGGCGCTCGTTGATCTGCACCCGGCGGGCCGAGACGAGCAGCAGCTCGGACCCGTAGAGCAGCGCGTTGGCCTGCCCCTCGACCTGGGTGCGCACGACGTCCGGCAGCGCACGCCCCAGGCTGGCGCCGACCGCCAGCGGGAGCGGCAGGTGGACGAACGGGATGTGGGCGCCGTACGCGGGTGCGACCGTGATGCCCATCCCGGTCGCCTCCCGCAGCAGGTCGCCGGCCCAGACCGGCACCTCCTGAAGCATCACGATGTCGGGATGCTCCTCGGTGATCATGTGAGCCATCTCGCGGAGGTGCTTTCGCCGGACGTGCTGATGGCTGTCACCCGGGGGCGGGACGTCGCGTCCATGCGCAATGTTCCAGGTGCGCACCTGGAGGGTCAGTCGTTCGGCCACGGGCCACCGATCCTAGATGATTGGTCGAGCGATCCGCCGATGCGGGGTTAACATCGGGGTATGCACCTTCCCCGGCGAGCCCGGTTCTCGGACGTGATCTCGCGTCAGCTTGTGATGTTCGAAGACGAGCAGCAGATTCTGCTGCGTCGCGTGTCCGAGGCCAAGCGCGAGTACGAGCACGCCGGGCGGGACTCGGCCGAGGAGAAGTACGGCGACTACATGGATCTCGTCGAGGAGGCCGAGGACGAACTGCTCGCCCTCCGCGACCGGTATGCCGAGACGATGGCGGCCCGCGACCGCACCACCTACGAACGCGAGTTCACCCGCGCTGCCGAGCGGCGGCTGCCCACGCTGGCCGCCCGGCGCGACTACCTGCGGCGGATAGACCCCGAGTTCGACGCTTGACGACGCTGCTCGACTGGTTCGGGCGGAACGGATATCTGGCGGTGTTCCTGGCGGTCGGCCTGGAGCTGGTGGGGATCCCGTTCCCGGCCGAGACGATCCTCCTCACGGCAGGCGCCACCGCAGCAACGGGTCGGTTGGAGCTGCCGGCGGTGATGGCGCTCGCCGCCCTGGCAGCGGTGCTGGGGGCGTCGGTCGGCTACACGATCGGGTGGGTCGGCGGCAGGCCCCTGCTCAACCGGCTGGTGGGGCGGGGCTGGCCCCGCCAGCAGCAGCTGCTCCGCATCGAAGGATTCGTGGAGCGACACGGCGGCAAGGCCCTGGTGACGGCCCGCTTCGTGCCGTTCGTGCGCATCTTCGCCCCCTGGATGGCGGGCGCCACCCGGATGCCGGTGCGCCGCTTCGCCGTCTGGAACGTCGCTGGTGGAGTTGCCTGGGTGGTCGTTGTGACGCTCTGCGGCTACCTGTTCGCAGCATCGGTCGGCGCCATCGAGCAGGCGCTCGGGCCCGGCGCGGCGATCGTGGTGGCGGTCGCCGTGGTGGCGGCGCTGATCTGGCATCGCGTCCGACGCCATCGGTAGCGTCCGTCAGGATGCGGAAGGCAAAGCCCAAGATCCCGAAGTGCCACTCGTGCCACCGGCGGGCGCTGCGGTTCATCGAGAAGCGCGACCGCTACCTGTGCGACTCCTGCGGCAAGGTCTTCGACATCGAGGTCGTCGAGCGCCACAACCCGGGCCTGGTTGAACGCCAGATCGGCCTGGGCGTCTGACGCCTACTGGCGAGGACGGCGCAGCCGCCGGATGACCACCTGGTCGACGGTGCAAACCGGCGACAGCTCGAGCAGGAAGCGCACGGTGCGGGCCACGTCCTCGGGGCGGATCATCCGCTCGGGGGGCACCGGGACGCCGGCGACCATCGGCGTGTCGACGTAGCCGGGGCAGAGCGCGGTCGCGCGGATGTTCTCGTCCTGGACGATCGCCTGCGCAAGGCCAATCGCCGCATGCTTGCTGGCCGAGTACGCGGGAGCGCCGGGCATCCCGTCGACTCCGGCCTGGGAGGCGACGATCACAACTAGCCCCTGCGACTCACGCAGCGCCGGCAGCGCCGCCTGGACGAGCAGGAACGACGCCCGCGCGTTCAAGTCGAACATCTGGTCCCAGGCATCGACGGTGAGGTCGTCCAGCGACTCCTCGATCAGCACGCCGGCGTTGGCCACCAGCAGGTCGAGCCCGCCGCAGCGCTCGAGGTGTGCCGCCACCAGTTCGGCCGGCGCCGCCGGATCGCTCTGGTCGCTCTGCACGCTGACCGCTCCCGGGATTGCCGACTCCCGGCGGGCAGCCGCGGTGACGTCGTAGCCGGCCTCGACGAGGTCGAGCGCAACGGCGCGGCCGATGCCGCTGGAGGCGCCGGTGACGATGGCAGACCCAGACACGCGCCGATCCTAGATCAACTATCAGCAGCACTTGCATACGAACACATGTTCGCCTACGATCGAAGGTCCGTTGCGCACCTTCGACACCATCGTCTGCGCTCTCGTCCCCCGCTTCGCGCTGCGGGCGACGCTGCAAGGCTCGCTGCCCCAGACGCCGGTCGCGCTCGGCCCGGAGCCGGGCGGCCCTCCCGTGGTGGGCGAGCCCAACGCGGTCGCCGCCGCCTTCGGCGTGCACGCAGGCATGCGGGTCGGCGAGGCGATCGCCCGCTGCCCCAGGATCTCTCTCATCCCAGCCGACCCGAGCGCGGTGGCCGACGCAGGCGAGGCGATGCTGCGTGCGCTCGAAGACCTGGGCGCCGCGGTCGAGCCGGTGGAGCCTGGCCGGGCGCTGTTTGCCGCCGACGGCCTGGTGCGAATGCACGGCGGCCTGACCCGGCTGCTGGCGGCCGCCGGCGCCCGGCTCGGCGCCGGCGGCCGAACGGGCGCGGGCCCGGGCCGCTTCGTCTCCCACGTGGCGGCGCTGCAGGCGCGCCCCGGCCGGCCGCTGCAGGTCACCCACGAGGGCGCGGCCGGCTTCCTGGCAAGCCTCCCCGTCGACCGGCTGGGGATGGAGCGGGCGGTCGCCGACGAGCTGGAAGCCCTCGGGATCACGACCGCCGGACGGCTGGCGGCGCTTCCACTGCCGTCGGTCGCCGACCGCTTCGGCGGCCCAGGAATTGCCGCCTGGCGGCTGGCCCGTGGCGAGGACGAGCGCTACGTCTGCCCGCGCACCCCGCCCGAGCCGATGCGCGAGGCGATCGACTTCCCCGAGCCGGTCGGCAACGAGCTGACGCTGCGCCAGGCGCTGGTGGTACTGGTCGACCGAGTGCTGGCGCTGCCCGTGCGCGGCGAGCGGCCGGTGCGAGGGCTGGTGCTGGCTGCGCACCTGGCCGGGGGCGGGTCATGGCGCAAACAGGTCGCGCTGCGCGACGCCACCGGCGATCCCCGGCGGCTGCGCGACGCGCTCCTGCCGCGGCTCTCCGAGCTACCAGGCCACGTCGACAGGATCTCGCTCGAGCTAGCCGAGCTGGGCCAGCCGGGTGGCCGCCAGGAGCAGCTCCTGCGCCCCGCCGAGGAGGTGCGCCGGGAGCGGGCGGCCGAGGCCGCCCGCCAGGTCAGCTCAGCGATGGGCGAGGGTCACCTGATGCGTGTGGTCGAGATCGCCCCCTGGTCGCGGATCCCCGAGGGGCGAAGCCTGCTCGTGCCGTTCGAGGGATAGAGGTCGCACGGCCATGAAGGTGCTATTCTCGACCCATGAAGCGAACATATGTTCGTGTGCTGGGGGCGCCGCGGGAGATCGCCGTCACCACCAACCGGGCGGGCACGCCGACCGCCGTCGGCGGCCGGCAGGTGGACCAGCTCCGTGACGAGTGGCGGGTCGAGGAAGGCTGGTGGACGGCGCGGCCGGTGCACCGCACCTACTTCGACCTGGTGATGGCCGACGGCCGCAACACGGTCGTCTTTCACGACCGCCGCGGCGGTCTCTGGTACGCGCAGCGCGGATGACCTACACCGAGCTGCATGCCCACTCCTGCTACTCGTTCCTGGACGGCGCCTCGCAGCCGGCCGAGGTGGCGGCGCGGGCCGCCGAGCTGGGCTACGAGGCGTTCGCGCTGACCGACCACGATGGGCTGAGCGGCTCGCTGGAGTTCGCCCACGCCGCCCGCGAGGCGGGCGTGCGGCCGATCACCGGCTGCGAGGTGACGCTTCGGGACGGCTCCCACCTGACGCTGCTGGTCGAGACCCAGGCCGGCTACCGCAACCTTTGCCAGCTGATCACCCTCGCCCACGTCGAGGATCGCCGCTCCCCCAGCCTCACCCTCGAGCATCTCGCGCTCCATGCCGCAGGGCTGCACTGCCTGTCCGGCTGCGCCCGCCACGGGCTGGTGGCACGGGCGGTGGCGGAGGGCAGGCTGGCCGACGCCGAGCGGGTCGCCCGCATGCTGCGCAGCGTCTTTGGGCGCGAGCGCTTCTCGATCGAGCTACAGCGGCCCTACTGGCAGGGGGACGCCCGCCGCAACCGGCTGCTGACCGAGCTGGCCGACCGGACGGGGCTGCGCACCGTCTCCACCGGCGATCCGCATGCCCACAACCCACGCCGGGCGCTGCTGCAGGACGCGCTGGTCGCGATCCGCCACAACACCACCCTCGAGGCCTGCGAGGCGGAGCGGCGCGGCAACCACGAGTCGGTGATGCGCGAGCCGGCGCAGACCGCCGCCCGGCTGCCACAGCAGGGACTGGCCGGCGCCCGCGAGGTCGCCGACCGCTGCCGCTTCGACCTCACCCAGGATCTCGGCTACAGCTATCCCGACTTCGTCTCGGAGACCGGCGAGACGGCGCAGGCCGCCCTCACCCGCACCTGCAGCGACGAGCTGGAGCGCCGCTACGCCGGCCTCCCCCACATCCACGAGGCCCGCAGCCGGCTGGCCCAGGAGCTCGACCTGATCGAACACCACAGGCTGGCCGGCTTCTTCCTGCTGCACGGCGAGATCCTGGAGATGGCCCGCGAGGTTGCCCGGCAGGTGCGCGGCCAGAGCGCCGCTCGCCGGCTGCTGCCGCCCGGGCGCGGGCGCGGCTCCAGCGTCGGCTCGATCGTCTGCTACCTGATCGGCCTGTCGCACGTCGACCCGGTCGCCACCCGGCTCTTTCTGGGCCGCTTCCTGTCGCGCGACCTGGTCAGCGTGCCCGACATCGACCTCGACTTCCCGCGCGACGTCCGCGAGGGGCTGATCCTCGAGGTGGAGCGACGCTACGGCACCCAGCACGCCGCGCTGGTGGCCGCCTTCCCCACCTACCGGGCGCGGGGAGCGATCCGCGACCTGGGCAAGGCGCTGGCGCTGCCGCCCGGCGAGATCGAGCGGATGGCCAAGCTGACCGACGGCTGGGACAACGGCAGCGGCGCCGTCGAACCGCCCGAGACGCTGCCGCCGCAGACCCAGGAGCGGCTGGACTCGCCCCGCTGGCGCGCCTTCCTGTTCCTGATGGACGAGATCATGGGCCTGCCTCGCCACATCAGCCAGCACTCCGGCGGCATGGTCATCTCCTCCTCCCCGCTGGTCGAGCTGGTGCCGGTGCTGCCGGCCGCGATGGAGGGCCGCCTGATCTGCCAGTGGGACAAGGACTCCTGCTCCGACGCCGGCTTCCTCAAGATCGACCTGCTCGGACTGGGCATGCTGTCGGCGGTCGAGGAGTGCGTCGACCTGCTGGCAGAGACGGCAACCGAGCCGGTCGACCTGTCGCGGATCGGGTTCGACGACCCCGAGGTGTTCGCCGAGATCCAGGCCGCCGACACGGTCGGCGTGTTCCAGATCGAGAGCCGGGCGCAGATGCAGTCGCTGGTGCGCACGAAGCCCGAGAACCTGGACGACCTGACGGTGCAGGTGGCGCTGGTGCGTCCCGGCCCGATCGTCGGCGACGCGGTCAACCCCTACATCAAGCGCCGCCAGGCCCTGCGCGACGACCCCGGGTTCCAGGTGCCCTACGACCATCCGCTGCTGGAAGCGCCGCTGGCCGACACGCTGGGGGTGGTGGTCTTCCAGGATCAGGTGCTCGAGGTGGCAATGGCGCTGGCAGGGTTCACCACCGGCGAGGCCGAGGGGCTGCGGCGGGCGATGAGCCGCAAGCGCAGCAGGGCCGCCCTGGAGTCGCACTGGCACCGGTTCCGCGACGGCGCGGCGTCAAACGGCGTCGACGAGGCGACCTCCCGGATGGTCTTCGACAAGGTGGTCGCCTTCTCGGAGTTCGGCTTCCCCAAGTCGCACGCGGCGGCCTTCGCGATCCTCGCCTACCAGTCGGCCTGGCTGCACCGCAACCACCCGGCGGAGTTCCTGTGCTCGCTCCTGAACGCGCAGCCGATGGGCTTCTACCCGCCCTCCACCCTGCTTCGCGACGGCGAGCGGCGGGGCGTGCAGATGCTGCCGCCCGACGTCAACGCGAGCCTGGCGACCTGCAGCATCGAGGAGGGCGCAGTGCGGATCGGCCTCGGCTACATCAAGGGCGTCGGCCGCACCGGCGAGGACATCGTCGCCGAGCGGATGGCCGGCGGGCCGTTCGCAGACCCCGGCGACCTGGTGCGCCGGGCGCCTGCCGGCAAGGACGTGCTCGCCCAGCTCGTGCGGGCGGGCGCGCTGGGCTGCTTCAGCGACGACCGCCGGTCGCTGCTGTGGGAGATCCGGCTGCACCGGGCGCCCGAGCGCGGCCAGCTGGCGCTGGCCCTGGACGCCGCGCCGCCGCCGGCGCTGCCGGCGATGGGCACCTGGGACCGGATGGTCTCAGACCACGAGGCGATGGGTCTCACCACCGGCCCGCACCCGATGGCGCTGCTCCGCCCCTCCCTGCCCGACAGCATCCGCAGCTCGCGCGACCTACGCACCGACCGCCACGGTTCGCGGCTGACGGTGGCGGGGATGATGGTCGCCCGTCAGCGGCCGGCCACGGCGAAGGGCATCGTCTTCCTGCTGCTCGAGGACGAGCACGGGATGAGCAACATCAT
>Ga0265327_10001797_pt1 | contig 25176 bp, 22 predicted proteins | sample 41621metaG_FD_202089 | JGI IMG/M metagenome (GOLD analysis project Ga0265327, IMG submission 202089) | Rhizosphere microbial communities from Carex aquatilis grown in University of Washington, Seatle, WA, United States - 4-16-21 metaG | ecosystem: Host-associated > Plants > Roots > Rhizosphere...
CGAGGTCGATGTCAGTGATCAGCGCGTGGTCCGGATGCTCGATGCGCTCCGTCCGCGGATCGGTGGCCATGATGAGGAGCTGAATCCGTTCGGCCAGGTCCGGGTCGATCCATGGCCGGGTGGTTTCGAGAAAAAAGGCCGCACTTTGCTCTTCATTGTCGCGCCGTGCGGGATCGTAGATCACATCGTGGAACCAGATCGCTCCCTCCACCGCGGCATTCACCTCCACGGCATCCAGGTGGGCCAGCGAGGCCGCGATGTGATCGAGCGTGTGGTAGTGCCGGAGAGGCTCGCAGTAGCGGCTGCCTACATCGAGCCAGAGATTGGTGGCGGATTCACTGTCGGAACCGGCGGCGATGCACCACATGACGAAGCGGCTTTTCATTGGCGGCCCGAACGTAGCACAACTTTTTCGAATGGGAATGGAAACGCCACGAGTCGGAATTCCACCCCCTAACAGGAGATTCCGGCGGGCTATTCAAGTGCCTTGAGTATCCGCAGTTCACGGGCCACGACCGCGTCGTCGTGCGGAGCGGTCAGCAGGCGGGCTTCCGCCTCCACTCGCGCGAGCTGGAGCACGCCTGCCATTTCCGTGGCGAGTTCCTGGTTGGTGGCGAGCGGACTGTCGGTTGCCAGCCATTCCCTCACGAAGGCAGCCAGAAACTGGGGCTGGCAGAGACGGTAGATTCTCGCGCCGTAGCGGACCAGATCGGCAGCGGCGGGTTCCGCCAGACCGCTTCGTTTCATGATCGAGAGCGCCTCTTCCACGGCATCAGTGGCTTGGGCGATCCAGTCATCAAGCGGGGATGGGGCGTGGCGCATGTCCAGGCACTCCGCCAATGTCCGGCACAGAGCGCCCCGGGCGCGGATGCCAGCCTGGGAAACCAACGCGTCTCCGGGTTCCAAGGCTTTCAACGCTTCGATCCCTTGTCGGGCATCCTGCCATGCCAGCGCCGGTTCTCCGGCGTCCAGACGGACCAGCGCGCGATTGGTGTGCAGCATCGCCAGCAGGAAACACCGGCTTGGCGTGGCATCCTCACCCCATGCGGAAAACACGGCTTCCACCTGCATAAACGACTCCAGCGCTCCCGTGGCATCTCTGATTTCCCCACACGCGGTGGCTCGGTTGATCCACGCGAGGATCAGCCGTTCCACGAATTCCGGTCGCTCCGCCAGCCGCACCCGCCCCATCGCTTCGATACAGCGGTCGAGTGAGCGAATCGCCTCCGGCATTAGCAGGGGATCGCCGAGGCGGCGCATGGCGTCGCTCCGGTTGATCCAGGCGGCCGCCAAGCCCCAGGCACAATCGGAATCCTCGTGCCATGGCGTCGTTTCCCGCAGCATGATGGCCCGGTCGAAATGCCCGAGCGCGGCCCGCCAGTCTCCGTCGCTGAGCCGGGAAATGCCCGCCTGCATCTCCTGCTTCGAGCCGATTTTGATCCGTTGCAGCTCCTCGGCGGTCACCGCCGCAGCATGGCGATCCATCCACGCGGGGCAATGTTCGATGTTGGATGTCGGTCGGTCACCGGTCATGCTGGCCCCATGGACGCGATTGAAAAAGCCCGCCGGGTCATCCGGATCGAAACCGACTCCCTGCAGCGGCTGGCTGACCGGCTCGACGATTCGTTTCCCGCAGCGGTGGAGTTGCTCAAGGCAACCCTCGACCAGCGGGGCAAGATCGTCGTCGTGGGCATCGGGAAGTCCGGGAACATCGGCCACAAGATCGCGGCCACCTTCAATTCCACCGGTGCCACTGCCGTGGTCCTCAATTCCCAGAATGCCCTGCATGGCGATCTTGGCCTGCTCTGCGATGGCGATGCCGTGATTGCGCTCTCGTATTCCGGGGAAACCAACGAATTGCTGGACCTGCTGCCCTTCATCAAGCGCTTCGACGTCCGAGTGATCGCCCTCACTGGAAAGCCCGGCTCCACCCTGTCTTCCTACAGTGACGTGACGCTGGACACTTCGGTGGAACGCGAGGCCTGTCCGCTGAATCTGGCACCCACATCTTCCTCCACGGCGATGCTGGTGATGGGAGACGCCCTGGCAATGGTGCTGCTGGAAGCGCGGGGTTTCACCGAGGAGGATTTCGCCCGCTACCATCCCGGCGGATCGCTGGGCCGCGCGCTGCTGACCAAGGTGTCCGACATCATGCGCACCGGCGGTGAACTGGCCACCGTCGGCGAGACTGCCACCGTCCGCGAAGCACTCCTGGCCATGTCGGCCGCGCGCTCGGGGGCCTGCCTGATCCTTGTGGAATCCGGTGCCCTGGCGGGCATCTTCACCCATGGCGATTTCGCCCGCTGCTTCCAGAAGGATTCCCAGATCGCGGACCGGCCGGTGGCTGATTTCATGACCCGCAAGCCGATCAGTGTCCACGCCGACTCGCTCGCGGCAGAGGCGGTCAACACCATCGGCCACAACCGCATCGACGACGTGGTCGTGCTGGATGCGGGAGGAAAGCCGGTCGGCCTCATCGACAGCCAGGACCTGGCCCGGCTGAAAATCGTATGAGGGACAGCGCGACTTCTCCGAAACCATGGTGTTTCAGAACCAAGGGCAAATCATCCGCCCGTTCCTAAAACCATGAAACACCAGTCGATTCTATTCGCAGCCGTTGCCGTCCTTGCTGTCGGTGCCCAGGTGGCCCGCGCCGAAGGCGAAGAAAAGAAGAAGCACGAAGGTGGCCACAAAGGTGGTGACCTCCTTCTAAAGTACGACAACAACAAGGACGGTGCGCTTTCCAAGGACGAAATCGCCGCCATCCCCGAGGCAGAGCGGACGAGACTCCTTGAAAAGTACGACACGAACAAGGACGGCGAACTTTCCAAGGAGGAGATCGCCGCCATGCGCGAAGCCAAGCACGAGAAGAAGGAAAAGGCTCACGAGTCCAAGTAATTCTGATACCCTTTGAAATGAAAAAGCCGCTGGATTTCCATCCGGCGGCTTTTTTGACCCAGGGACCCAGGGTCTCTCGCCGGTTTCTATTGGAGATTGAGGAGGCGCTTGATTTCTTCTTCCAGCTTGGGCCCGCGGGCGTTGGTGGTGACGACGACCCCTTTTTGGTCGAGCAGGAACATCGCCGGGATGCCGCTGATGGCGTATTTCTTGGCAATCTCGTTGTCCCAGAACTTGCCATCGAAGTACTGCGGCCACGGCATTTCCTTCTTGGCCGTGAAGTCGATGAGCTTTTGCTTGTCTGCAGCCTTGTCGAGGGAGATGCCGACGACTTCGAAGCCCTTGTCGTGGTAGGTGTCATAGGCGGCCTTCACGTTTGGCAGTTCTGCCACGCAGGGGCCGCACCAAGTGGCCCAGAAATCGACCAGCACGACCTTGCCACGGAGTTTTTCCAGATCGACCTCCCGGCCATCGACGGCGGTGAATTTCAGCTCCATGGGAGCGCTCTGCACGGCGGCCACGCGGAGTTCGGCTTCGGCGCGCAGGCGCACCGCGTCGTTCGGGCTTTGGACGAGGGGTTCCCAGAACCCCTTGGCGGCCGGAGTGCCCTTCTTGCCGCTCTGCTGGAATAGCGTCAGGTACTGCTGGAGGGCGGCGTGGCCTTTTGGGAATTGCGTCGCCAACTGGCCGGCGAAAACCTTGGTCATTTCATCAGTCGGGGCCTTGTCGCGGCGGGCTGCACTGATTTTTATCGAGAAGTCCAGGGTGGCCAGCTTCTCCTTCACCTCCCACGGCGCGTCACCGGCGGCCCGCAGCGCGGCGTCGTAAGTGGCGAGTTTCTTCGCCCACTCAGCCTTGGCGTCTTCATCGATCACCATGAAGTCCTTGGAGGCCGTCGGGCCGGTGGCTTCTTCGTAGCCGGGCTTGATCTCCTTCAGGAAGGATGGCTGCACCATGATCAGGTGGAGCACGGCCTCCCAGCGCAGCGGATCTTTTGGGTTCGCCTCGTAGAATTTCACGCAGGCATCCCGCAGGTCCAGCTCGCTCTGGGCGCGCATTTTCATCAGCTCGGTCTTGCTCTTGCCCTCGAAGAATTCCTTCGGCTGGGGTCCGAGTTCGAGGTGGTACTTGTTGATCTCCTCAAGGCCGGTCTTCGCGGCGTCGGAAGTCGGGACCGAGGTGATTTCGGTTAGGGTGCTGCGCTGCGCCTGGGCAACCAGCGGGGACAGCCCGAGGGCCGCCAGAAGTAGTAGTTTTTTCATCAGGATCGGAATTTGATCTGGCAACCTAAGCCGGATGCCGGGCAGGGCGAGCCGGGAAACCGGCGGACTCTGTGCAATGGATTTGAGCAGAGTGATCGCCGTTGGAATAAAAAACGCAGGACGGGAAACCGTCCTGCGTCGGGGAGCACGGACTTGTCAGTCCGTAGTTGAAGAGGGGTGAGCCCGAAGGATCAGGCCTTCTTTTTGCCTTCGAAGTGCTCTTCGATTTCCTCCAGCGTCTTGCCCTTGGTCTCAGGCAGGAAGAACGCGGCGGTGATGAAGTAGATCACGGTGAATCCGGCAAAGGCATAGAAGAGCTTTCCATAGCCGTATTTGCCGACCATTGGGAGGAACACTGCTGCAATGGCGGTCGACACCGCCTGGTTCACCAGCAGCGCGATCGACATGCCGTTCGAACGGATGCGTGTGGGCATCAGCTCTGAAAGTGCGAGCCATACGCACACGCCCGGCCCGACTGCGAAGAACGCGATGAACATGTATGTGAATGCGGCAACCATCCAGCCGTTGGAGGTGCTCGGGATCGGCGTTAGAAGCGCGTTTTCGATCTTGAGCGGTGACTGCTGCGACTGCTCCAAGCTGGCAAACGGATTCTTGAAGAACGCGTCAACCTTCGATCCTGGAAGCCCGGCGAGCTTGCTGACCGAAAGGGGCTTGGCGGCCTTGTCGTCGGAACGGACCACGTTGGTTGCCGAAGTGAAATCCCCGACCGAATAGATGATGTTTAGCGTCGCTCCATTTTTGAACGAATCGCCGCTATTTCCAGACGCCTTGAGCAGCTCTTCGAGCTTCTTGTCGTTGAAGGCAATCTCCACCGCGTCGTCCTTTTTAGTGGTTTTCGTGCCATCCGCGTTTTCGACTTCCTTGTCCGCGGACTTCACCATTGCCTGGACCAGGTCCTTGCAGTCCAGGCGCTGTTTCTCGGTGCGGCTGAAGAGGAATCCGATGATGAGCAGCGAGACAATGATGCCGCCGGTACCGACGGAGAGGAGGAACTTGCGGCCCTTCTTGTCCACCAGGGAGATGGCACCCATCGTCATCACGAAGTTCACAACCGTGAAAATCACATAGCCGAGATGCGCGCCTTGGTCATCGAGACCTCCTTGGATCAGGATGGTGGAGTTGTAACCGATGATGGAGTTGACACCTGTGGCCTGGTTACAGGCGAGGATCACGCACGCCATAAGGAACGGGATGACATATTTGCGGCTGAGAAGGGACTCTTTCACACTGGAACCGCCGCTCGTTGTGGCCGCTTCGGCGTGCTCGCCCATCTCCTTGATTTCCAAACGAGCCTGTTCTTCGGATCGGTCGCGGAGGAGAGCCTTGAGCGCGCTTTCGGTGCGCCCTTTCTTGAAAAGCCAACGTGGGGATTCCGAAAGGAAGAACGCTCCCAGCGTGAAGAGAATGCCCGGAAGGATGGATACCCAGAAGATGCTGCGCCAGGCGAAATCCTTGGAAGCAAAGAGATCCTGGGCGGTTTTCGTCCCGCCCTCGATGGCTACCTCGATGCCGTGGAGATGCAGACTGAAACCATAGCCGATCACGGCGGCAGCGACGATGCCCAGCGTCAGGAGCCACTGGAAAACCCCCGTGCCTTTGCCGCGGTTGGCTGCATTGAGGCACTCGGCGAGATAGAGTGGGACCACGACGCCGATGAGGCCGGCGCTCACACCCTGCAGGAGCCGACCTGCGACTAGAGGACCGAATCCGTGGGCAAGGGCGATCATCGGAATGCTCAGGATGAACATCACTCCGCTCGCGATCATCACCGCCTTGCGACCGAAGAGGTCGGAGAGTAGCCCTGCGAACAGCGTGGAAATAACGCTGCCCAGTAGCACCGCGGCCACGATCAGGGACAATTGCCCGGCATTCAGTCCGGAGGTGGCTTCAAGGTAGGGCAGAGCCCCGGCGATGATGCCGACGTCAATTCCGTAGAGTAGGCCTCCAAGGCCCGCGATTAATAGTAGATAGCGGTTATAGGAGCTCGATTTGCCAGGAGGCGCTGATGTAGTCATGAGGTCTTAAGGTTCCGGGGGATGCTAGAGACCGTTAGGCACTCGACAATCTCGAAATTGTCACCAATTGGCGCTGTCCGGTTCTTTATTCCGTTCACGGGCCTTTCCTTTTCCCCGGTTCCCGGTCTAAAATCACCCCCTCATGGACGCCCTGATCCACCATTTGGAACACAAGGAAGATCTTTCACCCCAGGAAGTGCGGGTGGCGGCGGCTCTGCTGCTGGATCTGACCGTGCCGGACGAAAAGAAGGGCCGCCTGCTGGAAGCGCTTTCGCTCAAGGGGGAAACCGCCGCCGAGATCACGGGTTTCGTCGAGGCCTTCCTGGAACACGCCGTGGATCCTCATGTCGGGTTGCTGGACCTGCACGGTCCTACCATCGACGTCTGCGGCACGGGGGGCGACAAGCTCGACCTGTTCAATGTTTCCACCACCGCGATGTTCGTGGTCGCGGCGGCCGGTGGCATCGTGGTCAAGCACGGCAATCGCGGAATCACCTCCAAAAGCGGCGGCGCGGACGTGCTGGAGGCCCTGGGCGTCCGCATCGACCTGCCGGCCGAGGGATTCCGCCGCTGCTTGGAGGAAGCTGGCGTCGGATTCCTGTTCGCGCCGATGTACCACCCGGCCTTCAAGGCGGTCATCGGAGTCCGCAAAATGCTCGCCGAACGGGGCGTGCGGACCATTTTCAACATCATCGGGCCGCTGCTGAACCCGGCCCGGCCGCAATGTCAGCTCACCGGGGTATTCCAGCGGGATTGGTGCCCGGTTTTCGCCGAAATCCTCCAGCGCCTCGGACGTGAAAGCGCCTGGGTCGTGCACGGTACCACGGGCGATGGCCGCTCCGTGGACGAAATGAGTCTGATGGGATCGACCCGGATCTGCAAGGCGGGTGCCTATCAGGACCAGCAGGATGAGGAGGTCCGCCCTCGTGACTTCGGCATGACCCATGCCGAAGTCGAAGATCTCCAGGGGGGCGATGCCATCGTCAATGCCGCCATTCTCAAGGGGATTTTGAGCGGTCGGGAAACCGGTCCGAAGCGCGACATGGTCCTGCTCAACGCGGGGGCCGCCCTCGCCTGCTGCGGTCTGGCGGACGACATTGGAGCCGGCATCGAGTTGGGCCGGGAGGTGATCGCCGACGGCTCCGCCCTCGACCGGCTGCACCGCCTGCAAAAGGCGGCACAGTAGGCGGTGGGGCAGGGGAGTTCCAGCAGTTGTTACGCATCGTCAAAACAATCGACCGGGATTGACCCCGCACCTGGCGCTTTTACACTGCCGCCATGCTCGAAGCCGTTCTTGTCCTTCTCTCTCTCAGTTTTCTAACGCTGCTGGTGATCGCCCAGCGGCTCGGACGGATCGAAGCTGTCCTGCGTGCCGGCAGAATCGAAGGGGCGGGCGGGGCGAAAAAGTCCACCCGGTCCGAGGAACGGTCGGGAGCCTTTGAAAAATTCCTATCCGACCGGCCCGAGCTGCGTCAGAAGCCCAAAAGCGAGCAATTCGCCGCCTTCCGGAAATGGCGAAAGGAGCAGGGTCTCAACTGGGAATCGAAGCCCTGAGACTTGCGTTCCCGCCTTCTACGGATCGCCGGACCTCATTTCCGGCCGGGCTTGTTTCCATGGATCGCCTAAGACTTTCGACTTGAGGGCTTTTGATTCGCTCTGCCGGTTGCCACATTGCCCCTAACCGAATGACGGGTGGAAAAGTTGGAAGATTTTCCACTTTTTGGCATTGCCACAAACCGACGGCACTGCATGCTCCCCGCACTTCGCGGGACGCACCGCGAAAATTTCCAAAACGCTTGTGAAAAATTTCACAAGCACAAGCCGACCCCTTCACCGAACCGCGCTCCCATGGCTAACTTCGTCCCTCGCTGGACGAACCTGCTCCCGTTCAAGATCGCGTTCTGCGCGGGCAGCGTGGCCGCCGGTGTCGCGCTTGGATTCACGTATTACGCGACTCCCAAGACGCTGAACGTGGGCTACCAGCCGTCGCAGCCGATCCCGTTCTCTCACAAAATCCACGTGGACCAGCTCGGTCTGGACTGTCGCTACTGCCACTCGTTCGTCGACGTTGCAGGCCATTCCAATGTCCCGACCGGCAACACCTGCTGGAACTGCCACCAGCACGTGCAGAAGACCAGCCCCAAGCTGGCGCCGCTCCATCGCGAGATGGACGTCAATTACCCGGGCTACGACGGCAAGCCGATCCAGTGGGTGCGCGTTCACAAGTCCCCGGATTACGTCTATTTCAACCACTCCGCCCACGTGAACCGTGGCGTGTCCTGCTTCAGTTGCCACGGCCGCATCGATCAGATGGAAGTCGTCTATCAGGCCGAAAACCACTCGATGGGCTGGTGCCTCGAGTGCCACCGCGCGCCGCAAGAGAAGGTTCGCCCGCTCGAGGAAGTCTACAACCTCAAGTATAGCGACGCGGACGTCTCCAAATACACCAAGGACACCTCGGTGAAGACCACCCAGGATCTCGGAGCCAAACTGGTCGCCCAGTGGCAGATCAATCCGAAGACCTCCTGCTCCACCTGCCACCATTGATCTTTTTCCCTCCGTTTTCCTAACGCCTGGATTTTCCGCCCACCCATGAGCAAACGCATCTGGTCACATCCCGAAGTCCCCGCAGGAGAATCGACCGTCTCCTGGCGCAGTGTGGACCAACTCGAGGATACCCCGAAATTCCGCCAATGGCTGACCCGCGAGTTCCCGCGCGGTGCCGCGGAGATGTCCGGCCAGGACGACGCGGATGAATCCCGCCGCTCCTTCCTGAAGCTGATGGGTGCCTCCACGGCCCTCGCCGGTTTCGGCATGGCCGCCTGCCGCCGTCCGGAAAGCTACATCGTTCCCTACGCCCAGGCTCCCGAGTGGATCATCCCGGGCAAGGCGCTCTATTATGCGTCCTCGATGCCGCGCGCCGGTGGTGCCACGCCGCTGGTGGTGACGTCCTTCGAAGGCCGCCCGACCAAGGTTTCCTCCAACCGTCTGCATCCAGATGGCGACGGCACGGACGCCTTCGCCCAGGCATCGGTGCTCGATCTCTATTCGCCGAGCCGCTCGCGGGTCTTCGCCCACAACGGCAAGGCTGCCTCCCGCGCTGATTTCGAGGTCGAATTGACCAAGCTCGCCAAGAACAAGGCCGCGAAAATCGGCTTCGTCTTCGGTGCCGACGATTCTCCGACCCGCAACGCGCTGGCCAGGAAGCTCTCCGCGAAATTCGCGGCCGCGAAGTTCTATCAATACGAAGCACTCACCGGTGCCAGCGACCTCGGCGAAGGTGTGACGCTGGTCCCGGACTTCTCGAAGGCCGACCGCGTGGTGTCCCTCGATTGTGATTTCATCGGTGTCGACCAGGCATTCCCGATCGGTGGCTTCTCGGAACGCCGCAAGCCGGAAGGCAAAGACTACCAGGGCAAGCCGGACAAGTCCCGGATGAACCGCCTCTACACGGTGGAGGGTACCTACTCGCTCACCGGCGGGATGTCCGACCACCGCCTGCGCGTGGCTCCGAGCCAGGTCGCCGCCGTGGCCGCCCAGCTTGCCAATGCACTTGGTGCCGGCGGGGCTGCCGCTGCCTTCAATGGCACAGAAGTTCAGAACAAGTGGATCACTGCACTTGCGGCTGATCTCCGCGAATCCAAAGGCAAGTCCGCCGTCTTGGTCGGACCCCGCCAGCCAGCCGTTGTCCATCAGCTCGCCCTCGCGATCAACACCGCCCTTGGCAACATCGGCGAAGGCAAACCGCTTCAGGCCTATCAGGCCGAGAACACCAACTACGGCACCCTCGAAGCCCTGAAAAAGGCGCTCGATGCCGGTTCGGTGGACACCGTCGTTTTCCTCACGCCGTCGAACCCGGTGTTCGACGCTCCGGCGGACTTCGATTTCGCCACCTCCCTTGGCAAGGCGAAGCTTTCCATCCACCTCGGTCTCCGCACCGATGCCACCGCCCACGCCGCCACCTGGCACGTGCCTGGTGCCCACTACCTTGAGCAGTGGTCGGATGCGCGCACCGCGAGCGGTGTTTACACGATCGTCCAGCCGATGATCCTGCCGCTCTACCCGGACTGCGTTTCCGAGTTGGAGCTACTGCTCGCCCTGCTCTCCGATGAGGGCAAGCTTCTCAACGGCGAGGGTGAAAAGGGCGCCGCCTCACCCGCCTACACCGCCGTTCGCGAAACCTTCACCGGCCTCGCTGGTAACACCGAAGAAGCTTGGAAGAAGCTGCTGCGCGATGGTTTCCTGGCTGGCTCCAAGTATCCCGCTGGCACGCCGAAGAAGGGCTCCGCGATCATCGCCACCCTGGCCGCTCCGACCGCCCAGGCGCTCGAAGTCGTTTTCGCCACCGATTCCTCCATTTACGACGGCCGCTGGATCGACAACGGCTGGCTTCAGGAAGTGCCCGATCCAGTCACCAAGCTCGCCTGGGACAACGCCGCGCTCATTTCCCCCAAGACCGCCAAGGCTCTTGGAATTTACGACGAGATCATCCAGCTCGAAACCGAGCACGCCTCGGTCCACCCCGACGGTGAAAGCGGCAATCGCAAGGCCCCGCTGATCACGATCAAGATCAATGGCAAGTCGATCGACATGCCCGTCCTGGTTGCCTTCGGCCAAGCCGAAAACACCATCGTCCTCCCGGTCGGTTACGGCCAGGGCTTCGACAAGGACGACGAACTCGGCCGCGGGCCGGCCAACCAGGATCACGTCGGTCTCGTGGGCGTGAATCGCGGCTTCAACGTCTACCCGCTGCGCACGTCCACCACGCCATACTTCGTCTCCGGTGCCACTGTCGAGAAGACCTCGAAGAGGTACTCGCTCGCAGTCGGTCAGGAGCACGCCGCCATGTATGGCCGCGCCATCGCCCGTGAGATCTCCACGATGGATGACGAGGGAGGCGTGGATGCCAAAGGCGATAAAATCGAGGGCAAGGGAACGTTCGACGAGCAGCTCGCCAATGTCAAAAAGCAGGGCAACGATGCCCACGCGCCGGAGAACATCTCGCTCTACAAACAGGAAGGTTCCAAGACCTTCCACCCGGAGACCGCCAATAAGGACCCGGAGCACAACTTCAAGAATACCCTCCTCAGCGACGAACTCCACCAGTGGGGCATGGCCATCGACCTTTCGTCCTGCTCCGGTTGCAACGCTTGCGTCATCGCCTGCCAGTCCGAGAACAACATTCCGATCGTCGGCAAGGAGCAGCTCGCCAAGGGCCGCGAAATGCACTGGATCCGGATGGACCGCTACTTCGCGATCGACGAAAAGAATACTTTCGACCCCGACAGCCCGGAACTCGTTCCGCAGCCGGTCGCCTGCGTGCAGTGCGAAGCCGCTCCCTGCGAAACGGTCTGCCCGGTCAACGCCACGGTCCATACCGAGGACGGCCTCAATGCGATGGCCTACAACCGCTGCATCGGCACCCGCTATTGCGCGAACAACTGCCCCTACAAGGCCCGTCGTTTCAACTACTTCGACTACAACAAGCGCAACCCGCTTGTCGCCCACAACCTCTACCAGGGCCCCTTCGGCACCAAGCAGGTCGGCGAAGCTCCCCACCTCCAGCGCAATCCGAACGTCACCGTCCGCATGCGCGGCGTGATGGAAAAGTGCACCTACTGCGTGCAGCGCCTGAAGGATGCCAAGATCCGCCAGAAGCGCGGTCAGAAGCAGGAAGCCATGGCCGACGGCCGCATTTCCCCGGAGGTGCCTGTCACCACGGCCACGCTCCGCGTGCCGGTTGACTCGGTCAAGGTCGCCTGCCAGGAAGCCTGCCCCGGCGGTGCCATCACCTTCGGCAACCTGCTCGATGGCGACAAGTCCTCGATGGTCCGTGCCAAGGGCGTCGAGCGGAATTACGACCTTCTCAATTACATCGGGACCCGCCCGCGCACCAGCTACCTGGCACGCGTCAAGAACCCGAACGAAAAGATGCCGGACGCCCAGTTCATCGGCAAGGCCACCATCCACATGGTCTGATCCACCCACTTCTTTCCACCCCTCCTGACTCCCACCATGGCCCACGCCACCACCACCGCCGCGCCGGAAACCCGAAAGGGACCGAAATTGCCGGTGCTCGAGCGCGAAAAGCTCATCCTCAGCGGTCGTTCCTATCACTGGATCACCGAGCGGATCTGCGGAATCGTTGAAAACAAGCAGCCCGCCATCTGGTGGATGATGTTCATCCCGTCCGCCCTGATCGCCCTCATCGGCGTGGTCGGCGGTCTCTCGATCCTCGTCTCCACGGGCGTCGGCGTCTGGGGTATGACCAACACCGTCTTCTGGGGCTGGGACATCACCAACTTCGTGTTCTGGATCGGTATCGGCCACGCTGGCACCCTGATTTCCGCCATTCTATTCCTAACCCGCCAGAATTGGCGAACGTCCATCAACCGCGCGGCGGAGGCCATGACCATCTTCGCGGTGTGTTGCGCCGGTATCTTCCCGGCCTTCCACGTCGGCCGCGTCTGGTTCGCCTGGTTCCTCGCCCCGGTGCCGAACGCCAACGCCGTCTGGCAGAACTTCAAGTCGCCGCTGCTGTGGGACGTGTTCGCCGTTTCGACATATTTCACCATCTCGCTGATTTTCTGGTACCTCGGCATGGTCCCCGACCTCGCCACCATCCGCGACCGCTGCAAGCCCGGCCTGCGCAAGCTCCTCTACGGGATCTTCTCCCTCGGCTGGCGCGGTGGCAACCGCCAGTGGAGCCACTACGAAATGGCCTACCTCCTTCTTGCCTCGCTCTCCACTCCGCTCGTGCTTTCCGTGCACTCGGTCGTGTCCTTCGACTTCGCCACCTCGGTCGTCCCCGGCTGGCACACCACCATCTTCCCACCCTACTTCGTCGCGGGCGCCATCTTCGGTGGCTTCGCGATGGTGCTCACCATCATGATTCCGGCCCGTTTCATCTACGGCCTCCAGGACATGATCACGATGAAGCACATCGACAACATGGCGAAGATCATCCTGATGACCGGCACCATCGTCGGTTACGCCTACCTGATGGAACTCTTCGTGGCCTTCTACTCCGGCGCCATGTATGAGTCCGCCGCCTTCAAGTACCGCCTCACCGGTCCATACTGGTGGGCCTACGCGGCCATGATGACCTGCAACGTGCTCTCGCCCCAGGTCTTCTGGCTCAAGTGGTGCCGCGAAAACCTCTGGGTCGTCATGACCGTCTGCATGTTCGTGAACGTCGGCATGTGGTTCGAGCGCTTCGTCATCATCTGCACCACCCTCTCCCGCATGTTCCTGCCGGGTGACTGGGGCTACTACACCGCCAGCCCTGTCGAGATCATGCTCTTCGTCGGCACCATCGGCATGTTCCTCGCCCTGTTCCTGCTCTTCCTCCGCTTCCTGCCCTGCATCAACATCGCCGAAGTGAAGTGGACCCTTCTCGAGTCCGATCCTCATTTCGACGACCACCACGACCATCCCGACCATGGTGTGAAACGGGAAGCCGCCTACCAGCATGAGCTGACCAGCAAGGCCTGATCCGCGAATCCCGACCTCTCCAGCAATAATCGTGAGCACTACCCGCAAACGCGTCTACGGCTACCTTGCCGAATTCAAAAGCGCCTCCGCCCTCTACAAGGCCGCGGAAAAAGTGCGCGATGCAGGCTTCCGGAAATGGGACTGCTATTCCTCCTATCCGATCCACGGCCTCGACAAGGCGATGGGCATGAAGCGCTCGATCCTTCCCTGGTTCGTGTTCTTCGGCGGCATCACCGGCACCTGCACCGCCTTCACCCTCGCCTACTCCACCCAGGTCGTGCTCTACCCGACCGTCGTGCAGGCGAAGCCCGCGAACATCTTCACGGTGCCGGCGTTCTTCCCGATCATGTTCGAGCTGACGATCCTCTTCTCGGGCTTCACCGTCCTCTTCGGCCTGCTCGCGCTGATGAAGCTGCCGCGCCTGAACCACCCGCTGTTCGCCAGCCGCCAGTTCCACCGCGCCACCGATGACGGCTTCTTCATCGCCGTGGAAGCACGCGACGCGAAATTCAGCCCGGAAGGAACCCGCTCGTTCCTCGAAACCATCGGCGGTTCCAGCATTGAACTCGTCGAAGAAGAGGAATCCTGAACCCCTCACGAACTTTCCCGCATGCGTTACTTCTTCCTCGCCTACGCGATCATCGCGCTTCTGGTCGTCGGTATCTTCGGATTCCGTGGTCAGAAATTCTCCAGCCCTCCGATCCGGATTTTCCCGGACATGAAGGAGCAGGACAAGATCAAGGCCCAGAAGCCCGATGCCTTCTTCGCGGATGGCCAGGGCTCCCGCAAGCCCGTCACCAACACCCAGCCGCGCGGCTTCAACGAAGAAGGCCTCAAGGAACTCGGCGGCATCCCCGAGCCTGAGTTCGGCGGCGGCACCGACTACTACTCCACCGGTCACATCGGCGATTACTTCGGCACCGGCATGCCGGAAAACCTCGGCCTCACCGCCGACAACGCGCCGGCCTTCCTCCGCCGCGGCGAGGAGCGCTTCCAGATCTACTGCATGCCGTGCCACGGCAAGTCCGGCGACGGCCAGGGCATCACCAGCAAGTATGGCGTCCCCGGCATTGCCAACCTCCATACACTCAAGGCCGACAGCTACCCGGACGGCCGCATCTTCGAGGTCATCTCGAAGGGCAAGGGCAATATGAGCGCTTACGCCTACAACATTCCGATCCGCGACCGCTGGGCGATCATCGCCTACGTCCGCGCTCTGCAGACCGCCAAGGAAGCCCCTTACGAGGCGGTGAAAGACGCCTACGAAGCCGGCAAGGCCAAGCAGACTTCCAAATAAAGTTTTCCTCCGACTGAAATGTCCGACCATCACGTCACTTCCGACGATCTCCCCGTTAACGGCGAGCATCTCGACCCCGCGAAAATTTCGAAGCTCAAGGGCATCTGCGGCCTTATTGCCGGTGTCGGCACCGTCGCCAGCTTCATCGTGCTTTTCCTGGGATATCTGCCTTCATTCCAGTATGTGGCAGGTTGCTACTCCTACTCGTGGGTGTTTGCCTTCTTCTTCTTCTTCACCCTCGCGATCGGTGGCTGTTTCTGGACTCTGCTCCACAACGTCACCAACTCCGGCTGGGGCACGTCAGTCCGCCGCATTTTCGAGAACCTCGGCTCCGTGTTTCCTTGGATGGCCATTTTCTCCCTGCCTCTGCTTCTTCCGCAGGTACAGCACTACCTGTTTGAGTGGATGAACATCCATCGTGCCGCTGACGGTGATATCCGCACCTACCTTCATGAACACAATCACCTCCTCCGGAACAAGTGGTTCTACATGGACATTCCGTTCTGGTACGGTCGCTTCATCGCATTCTTCGCGATTCTGGGCCTCATCATTATTAGAATGCGGAAACTTTCTACCGATCAGGACACGGATGAGAATCCCGGCACCTGGCGTCTGCTGAAAGCCCGCTTCCACTCCACCTACGCCTTCATTTTCTTCGCCCTCACCATCACCTTCGCCGGCTTCGACTGGCTGATGGGTCTCGACTACACGTGGTTCTCCACCATGTGGGGCGTCTACCTCTTCGCCGGCACGGCGCTGAACTCCATGGCCGTCATCATTCTCACCGCCGCCTGGCTGAAGAACAACGGCTACCTGAAGAAGGTCGTTACTCCCGAGCACTTTCACGTGAAAGGCAAGCTCCTCTTCGCCTTCACCATTTTCTGGGCCTACGTTTCCTTCTCCCAGTACTTCCTTATTTGGTATTCCAACCAGCCGGAAGAGACGAAGTATTTCCTGATCCGCAACACCGAAGGCTGGAACACGGCCATGGTCTGCCTCGTCTTCGGGCACTTTGTGATCCCTTTCGTCGCCCTCCTCCAGTCGCGGTGGAAGCGGAATTGGAACATGCTTTCTTGGATTGCCATCTACACCCTGGTGATGCATGTGCTCGACCACTACCTCATCACCATCCCCGAGCGCGGCATCTCGTTGGGTAATATCGAGCCAGGAGTCTTTGGACCGATCGGGGTCACCGTCCCCAATGCCTGGCTGGGTGACATCGTCGCCTTCGTCACCATCGGTTCCGGCTTCCTGTTCTTCTACCTGCGCGCTCTCGGCCAGCACGCCCTCTATCCGCACCGCGATCCGCGCATCCTCGAGTCCGCCAACATCTCGAACTGAGCCGCGTCCCGAATCCCGAGCCCTTTCCTGCCATCATGTCATCTTCCCGCGACAATCCGCTCACCCGGTTCTCCGCCTTCACGTGGGGCATCGGCACGTTCCTGCTGTTCGCAGTCGGCCTTGCCGTCATCTATTACTCGAAGAGCGAGAAGTCTTCCGACCTCGAAGACACCGCTGCTGCCGCACGCTACGAGACCAAGGAAAAGACCTTCGCCGCCGAAGAAGCCGCTCTCAGCTACAAGGAAGTCGAGCCGGGCAAGAAGGTCCAGGTTCCGCCACGTGATGTTTTCGACCTCGTCGGCAAGAAGCTCGCCAGCACCAAGCCCGTTGCAATTGAAAAGCCAGAGCAGGTGGTGCCAGGTTCTCCGACCCAGTTGAAGTTGGCCAGCAGGCCTGCTGCCGATACAACCGCCATTGATAAGGCGCCTGCCAGCGACGCTCCCATCGATCCTGCCGTGCTTGAGGCAGGCAAGGCCCAATACATTCTCTGCGCCGCTTGCCACGGTCAGCAAGGACAAGGCTCACCGGCTGGTCCGGTCCACGCCGGATCCGAGTGGGTGAACGGTCCGCCGTCCAATCTCATCCGCATCCAGCTTCGCGGCCTGACCGGTCCGATCACGGTCAAGGGGCAGCCATTCACCGCCATTCCGATGATGATGGCCAATGCGAACCTCGACGACAACCAGATCGCCGCCGTGCTCACCTACGTCCGCAACAATTTCGGCAACAAGGCCTCCGCCATTACCCCTGACCAGGTGAAAGCCCTGCGCAGCGAAGTCGGCAAGCCGCCGCTCACCGAAGCCGATCTGGTCAAGCCCTGACGTTTTCCCGCCGAGAACTCCGTTCCACTTTCACCGATGTCCCAAGACACCTCCAACACCCCGGAAAAGGACGCCATCCTGCGTGCCTCGATTGACCGCTCGCTGCGCCATCCGGTGATGTTCTTCTTCACCAGCGCCGCCGCTTGGTTGGCCGTTTCGATTTTCCTCGGGCTTATTGCATCGGCCAAGACCCACTCGCCAACGTTCCTTTCCTGCGCGGGTTGGCTCAGCTACGGCCGCATCTTCCCGGCCCACGTCAATGCGCTCGTTTACGGCTGGGGTGCCCAGGCCGCCTTCGGCGTCATGGTCTGGCTGATGTCCCGTCTCTCCCGTCAGACCTGCCGCAATTCCGGTATCATCCTGACCGCAGGCCATGTTTGGAATCTCGCCATTTCGCTCGGTGTTGTCGGGATTCTTTCGGGCTTCGGAACCGGCATGCCGTGGATGGAATTCCCGTCCTTCGTCTGGCCGGTCCTGTTCCTCTGCTACACCGCCATCGCCGTGTGGTCGGTCGTTCAGTTCAAGGTGCGCCCCGAAGGCCACACCTACATCTCCCAGTGGTACATCCTGGGTGCCATGGTCTGGTTTCCGTGGGTCTTCCTCACCGCGAACATTCTGCTCCATTGCCTCCCCGGTCATCCGGTGATGGCGGCCGGCATCAATGCCTGGTATCGTTCCGCGCTGCTGCTTTTGTTCTTCGTTCCAGTTGGCATCGGTGCCGCCTACTACCTCGTGCCGAAGGTGACCGGCCGCGCGATCGCCAGCTACACCCTGGCCAAGATCAGCTTCTGGTCGCTTGCCATCATCGCACCGTGGGCCGGCATGCAGAAGCTTACCGGTGCGCCGATTCCCTACTTCCTCCCTTACCTCGGTGCGGCCGCGACCATCCTCATCGCCATCCCGGCCATCGTGGCGGCGGTGAACCTGCTCTCCACTGCCTCCCAGGCCGGAGAACTGATCACCAACAGCCCCACGCTGCGCTTCACCATCGCCGGCCTCATCGGTCTTCTGATCTTCGGCATCGTCTGCGTCCTGCTGAACCTGCCGGAAAGCACCCTTCCGATCAGCCAGTTCACCCTTTCGGGCTACGGCTTTGATCTCCTCGGTCTCTACGGTTTCTTCAGCCTGGTGATGTTTGGTGCCATCTACTTCATCGTTCCGCGCATCACCCGCCGCGAGTGGCTGTCCCGTCGCCTGATCAAGATGCACTTCATCTTCTCCACCTACGGCATCGGCTTCATCGTCCTCTTCACGATCTTCGGTGGCCTCCAGCAGGGCATCGCCCAGGAACAGTTCAACAGCCCGTGGGAACAGGTGGCGAAGGCGGCCTTCCCCTACGCCATCGGCACGACCTTCGCCTGGTGTTTCATCCTTTTCTCGAACGTCTTCTTCTTCGTCCACCTCACCCTGATGTGGCTGCGCCTCGGCCGCCGTTCCTCGCATCCGACCCTGCTCATCGATGCCCACCACGGCAGCCCGCATGGTCCGGAAGGCGACATCGATAACGCCGGTCCCGGCACCGTTCACGTCCACTGATTTCCGTTTCGGATTCCCCGCCTAGAATTTCGAAATTCCTTCTCCCATGACCTCCCGCTCTTTCTTTCTCGGTCTTATTGCCAGCTTCGGCCTCGCGTGGCTGTTGGTGGTCGTCGTTCCATTCTTCAAGATGCGCGATCTCAAGCCCATCGTGTTGAAGGAAGGCGTTGACACCGTGGAGGGTGCCACCGGCCCGGAAAATACCCAGTTTTACTTCCCGAAGCGCACCGGCCGCATCGCCAACGGCGCCGCCGTCTATGCCGCCAACGGCTGCTACCTCTGCCACACCCAGGTGATCCGTCCGACTTACGCCGGTAATGACACCTTCCGTTCCGACTGGGCCGGTCGCAAGGACAACGGCGATGGCGTCGATACCCGCCGCGAGACCAACGCCTGGGACTTCCAATACGAAAAGTTTGCGCAGATCGGCACCACCCGCCTCGGCCCTGACTTCTCCAACCTCGGCCACCGCATTGAAGACGAATACGCCAAGGGTTCGGATCCCGCCCGTTGGCTCTATCAGCACCTCCTCGATCCGCGCCTCGAAGTCGACCGCGAGAGTTCGAAGTGCCCCTCCTTCCGCTACCTCTTCGACGAGGTGAAGATTCAGGGCAACCTTCCCGAATACGCCTTCAACTATAACGCGAAGAAGAAGACCGCCCTGGTCCCCGATGCCGATGCCAAGGCCCTCGTCTCCTATCTGCTTTCACTCAAGAAGGACGATGCCGTCCCCGCCGTTCTGAGCTTCGGCCCGAAAAAAGAAGCGGCCACCGCTTCCGCCGCTCCCGCGAAGAAGAACTGAAGGCCGCCCACCGTTCCCAGCCCCTTTTCCGACATGTCCGATCCACTTCATAAGCCCGATCTCGAGGAATCGATCAACGTGACCGAGACCCACGGTCGTATCGCCCGCCAGATCGCTGCGGCGGCCCGCGAGAACAAGCTCGGTGAAAACGGCAATCACCCCATCCCGACTTGGCTTATCGCCGTGCTGGTGGTGGTCGGTATTGCGGCGGGAAGTGTTTTCAGCAACGGCGGCAACTTCTTCTCCTACGATTCCACCTTCCGCCCGGATTACCACCGCAAGCCATCTCCGGATGAAGCCGGCGGCAAGGTCCAGCCAGTGCCCGCCGTTGTCGCCTACTCCAAGAAGGGCGAAAAGATCTTCACCACGGTCTGCGCCAGTTGCCACGGTGCCGACGCCAAGGGGAGCGGCAACTATCCACCGCTCTCCGGCTCCGAGTGGGTCAAGGGCCCGTCCGAACGCTTCGCGATGATCGTGCTCAACGGACTCCATGGCCCGACCAGCAGCGGCCGGACCTTCGACGCCGCCGGCATGCCCGCCCAGGGCGCAGGCATGAGCCCGGAGAACCTCGCCGGCATCCTCACCTTCCTCCGCAACAACAAGGGCAACGCCGTTGGTGACATCGTCACCGTCGACATGGCCAAGGCCGCGATCGCCACCTCTGCCAAGCGCGCCAAGGCCGGCCAGCAGGTCGATTCCCAGGAGCTGGACGCCGACCACAAGAAAGATCTGCCAGGCGACAAACTTGATCCCAACACGCTGGTTGACCCCGCCACCCTTGCCCCTGCCTCCAAGTAAGGCATCCAAGGCCCTTCCAACTTTGCATCACGCATGAGCGCCCATTCCGACACCGCCGATCACGCCCATCACGACGATCATCACCATGATCCGGGCTTCATCCGCAAATACATCTTCTCCACCGATCACAAGATCATCGGCCTCCAGTACGGCCTGACGGCGATGTGCTTCCTCGCCTTCGGGTTCTACCTGATGATGATGATGCGCTGGAGCATTGCCTACCCGCATCAGCCGATGCCTGGTTGGATGGGATTCCTCTTCAACGACAACTGGAAGGCCCGCTGGCTCCAGGATGGCAAGGTCACCGGTGAGACCTACAACATGTTCGGTGCCATGCACGGCACCATCATGGTGTTCCTCGGCATCGTGCCGCTCGGCTTCGGTGCCTTCGGCAACTACGTGACCCCGCTCCAGATCGGCGCGCCGGACATGGCCTTCCCGAAGCTGAACATGGTCAGCTACTTCCTCTACCTGGCTGGTGGCCTGGTGATGTGCGCCTCCTTCTTCATGGAGTCCGGTGCCGCCAAGTCCGGCTGGACGAACTACTCGCCCCTCGCTGGTTTCGCCGATGGCCAGATCGTCAATCAGTGGCTCGCCGGGCAAACCCAGTGGCTCATTGGTCTCGTCCTGCTGATTTCCTCGTCGCTGCTCGGGTCGGTGAACTTCATCACCACCATCATCAATTTGCGCGCCCGCGGCATGACCTGGATGCGCCTGCCGTTCTTCGTCTGGGCGATGCTAGTCACCGGCTTCCTGCTGCTCCTCGCCTTCCCGCCGCTTGAGGCCGCCGGCATCATGCAGCTCATGGACCGCGTGGCCCATTCGTCGTTCTTCATGCCGACCGGGCTCTACACGAAGACCGAAGGCCTCGCCCAGCTCTCCGGTGGCGGTTCGCCGCTGCTGTTCCAGCACTTGTTCTGGTTCCTCGGCCACCCGGAGGTGTACGTGCTCCTGCTTCCCGCGATTGCCTGCGTGGCGGAAATCATCCCCGTCTACACCCGCAAGCCGCTCTGGGGCTACAAGTCGATGGTCTATGGCGTTCTCGTCCTCGGCTTCCTCTCCTTCATCGTGTGGGCGCACCACATGTATCTCACCGGCATGGGTGCCGCGGTGTCCACTTGGTTCCAGACCACCACCGTCTTGATTTCGATTCCCTCGGTGATCCTGCTCACGGCCATGATCATCTCGCTCTGGGGCGGTTCGATCCGCTTCGAGCCGGCCATGATGTGGGCCTGCGCTTTCCTGCCGATGTTCGGCATCGGCGGTCTCACCGGACTGCCGCTGGCGTTCAACCTCGCCGACCTTCACCTTCACGATACCTACTACGTCATCGGCCACTTCCACTACGTGGTCGCCCCGGGGATTCTCTTCGGCCTCTTCGCCGGCGTCTATCACTGGTATCCGAAGATCACCGGCCGGTTCATGAGTCGGAAGCTCGCCCACCTGCATTTCTGGCCCAGCCTGATCTGCATGAACGTCCTCTTCTTCCCGATGCTCATGCAGGGCATGGCCGGCTTCCACCGTCGCTGGTACAACGGTGGCGATGCCTACCTGGCCAAGGCCTCCGACAGCGTCAACGTCTTCGGCCTGATGGTCCGCAACAACATTGACCTGAACATCACCATGTCCTGGGGTGCCTGGATACTGGCTCTGGCCCAGGTTCCGTTCGTCCTCAATCTCTTCGGTGCCAAATTCTTCGGCCGCAAGGTGACCAGCGACAATCCCTGGCACGCCACCACCCTCGAGTGGGCCACTCCGACACCTCCGGGACACGGCAACTTCGACTTCGAGCCCGTCATCTATCGCGGCCCGTATGAATACAGCCGTCCCGATCACGACGAGGACTACCTCCCGCAGTGGGCCGAGCCCAAGCGCAACGAATCCGAATCCGGCCCGGCCAAGAGCTCCACGGCTCATCACTGATCACGTCCCACTTCTTACGTTCCACGCGAAATGGAAATTCCCTACGTCTATACTCCCCGGAAAGACACCGGACTGGTCAACTCGAAGATCGCCATCTGGCTGTTCCTCGCGTCGGAAGTCATGCTCTTTGGCGGCTTCTTCTCCGCCTACGTCTTCCTCCGCATCGGGGCCGACTATCCTTGGCCGGAGCGCGCCCTGCCGGTCATCCCCGGTCTCGTCAATACCTTCGTCCTCATCGCCTCGTCGGTGACCGTCGTGTTCGCCTGGGCTTCACTGAAGCTCCGCCAGTGGCGCCGGTTCCAGTTCTTCATGGCTTTCACCATCGCCTGTGCGGGGATCTTCATGGTCCTCAAGGGCGTCGAATACTACGTGAAGTTCAACCACCAGGCTCTCCGCATGCCGGACGGTGCCATCGTGGAAGGTCACCTCGGCAAGGAGCTGAAGCCTGGAGTCAATCCTCACGGCGAAATCAAGCCCGAGGACTACGTGCTCGACCGCAAGGGCAGTCAGATCGAAGAAAACCGCATCTTCGTCGAAGCAGATGCCGTCACCTTCAATACCGTCAGGTTTGAAAAGGGCTGGGCCAAGGACATCCTCGACGAAGCCAAGGAGCACAACGCTCACATCACCCTTAAGGACGATCTGAAGTTGTTCACCAAGACCGGCTGGAAGCCGGAAGATCAGCCCCCGATTGCAAAAATTGGGGACAAGGAACTGAAAGCTGGCACGGAGTTGACCCTCGATTTGCTCGAGCAGATCAAGTCCCTCTATCTGGATGCTCGCGCTCACAACGCCAAGGTGCGCACCGAGGCCCTCCGCGATGCTTGGACCGAAGCGAAGAAGTCGCACCCCCAGGAGAGCGATTGGGAATATTCTGACAAGGTCGATATCGATCCCGCCCGTCTGGTGGGCACGATCCTCACCGAGGTGCCGGAAGCGACCTTCAAGATCGAACCGGCGGTCAAACTTGAATTCAAGCCTCTCGACATCAAGGCCGGTGCGACCCAGAGCCAACTGCGGGATGGGACCAAGATCGACGGCAGGCTGGAGGAAAGCCCGATGGTGTTCCACTACGTGGATGCCCTCGATTTCCGCTACCTGGCAATGAAGGCCAAGGAAAAGGGCCAAGACCCGATGGCCTTGATTGAAAGCTCATGGGTCATCACACACAGCCCGGAACTCAAGGAGGCTTGGGAATGGCACAAGGGTCAGATTAAGCTCTTGGAAGAGCGGCTTATCAAGGACTACGGTTTCGAAAAGGACAAGGCCGGCAAGGATACGACGACGCCGAAGCGCGAGCCGACCTTCACCGAGCGCTACCGCATCGAATGGAAGGACTTCGCCGCCAAGTCTGAAGGCAAGCCCCGCACCGAGCGTGAGGACATGCCAACCTTCGTGGAACAGATCCGCGGTCCCAATTACGAGGAGCGCGAAAAGACAAAGTCCTTCCCGTCGCTTGAAGTTCCCCGTGAGCAGGTCCAGTTCGCGTCGAAGTTCGCCCCCGCTTGGAGCACCTACTACGCCATCTACTTCACCATGACCGGCCTTCACGGCCTTCACGTCATCGGCGGCGCGCTGGTTCTCTCCTACTACCTGTTCTTCGGTCGGAAAATGTATCTCACCAATCCCGAGTGGCTCGCCAACCGGGTGGAAGTCGGCGGCCTGTTCTGGCACTTCGTCGACCTGGTGTGGATCTTCCTCTTCCCGCTGCTTTACCTCATGTAAGCCCCGGCTTCCCAATTTCTTCTCTTCCTATTCCCATGGCTGATTCCCCTGAAGACATCCGCAAGAAGACCAAGCTGTATCTCCTGATCGGCGGAGTCCTCTTCCTCGGCACCATTCTGACCTACCTCGTGGCTACCAGAGAGTGGCTCGATTTCGGAAAGCATGGATTCGACACCGTCGACTGCCTCATTGGCTTCACCATTGCCAGTGTCAAGGCCACCCTGGTTGCGGCCATCTTCATGCACCTCAATCACGAGAAGAAGGCTGTCTACTGGATCTTCTTCGGAAGCTTCGCCACTGCCGCCAGCCTCGCCGGCCTGACCGCCCTTGCCTACTTCAGCCCGATCCACGACAAGTTCTTCCCGAACGCCAAGGCCGGCTATGTCGGCCAGCACGATTGATTTTCCCGTTTCGGTTCCTCCACTCCGGCACTAGATTCCCTCCATGTCCCTCCGCGGCTTCCATATCGTTTTCGTGACGCTCTGCACGCTGCTGTTCGGCTTCCTGGCCGCATGGGGGTTCCTTGTCACTCAGGAGCACTCGCCGATGGTCACGACGCTGTCCTATATCGGCTTGGCGGGACTCCTCGGCATGCCCTTCTATGGCGTCTATTTCTACCGCAAGGCGAAGAAGTTCGCCCTCTGAGATCCATTCCCACCCTTATTCCGATGAACTCACTACTCGCGTGCGCTACCTGCCAGGTCAATATGCAGTACGGGGGTGGTGATGCCGCCGGCTGGTCGATCTTCTTCATGCTGGTCGTGATCCTCGCCATTCTCGGCGGCGTGGTCACCCTGATGACCCGCCTGATCCGGCGCGATGCAGCCGGCCTCGATCCGGAACTCCGCGACGACGATTGAAACCCCGCCCGCCTTTTTCTTCCACTTTCCTTTCCGCATGACTCCCTCGAACTTTCTCGGTCTTCCCGAAAATGCCTCCGCCCACGGGCCGAACGTCGATCACCTGATCTACGTCGTCCATTGGTTCATGATCGCGCTCGCGGTGGGATGGTCGGTTTTCCTCACCTTCTGCCTGTTCCGCTTCTGGCACCGCCACAATCCCAAGGCGTCCTACGAGGGGGTCCGCAACCACATTTCCTCCCACATCGAAATCGGTGTAGTGCTTGTCGAGGCCGTGCTGCTGCTCGGTTTCGCCTTCCCGCTCTGGGGCGACCGTGTCGATAGCTGGCAGGACGTCCAGCGTCGTGATCCGGTCCGGGTCCGCGTCGTAGGCTTCCAGTTCG
>Ga0265327_10001798_pt1 | contig 25169 bp, 15 predicted proteins | sample 41621metaG_FD_202089 | JGI IMG/M metagenome (GOLD analysis project Ga0265327, IMG submission 202089) | Rhizosphere microbial communities from Carex aquatilis grown in University of Washington, Seatle, WA, United States - 4-16-21 metaG | ecosystem: Host-associated > Plants > Roots > Rhizosphere...
AATCGTTATTTCCACCAGTCGTCAGGGTCGCCGCAGCGCCGCCCGAGTTGGTCACCGTGCCCGGGCCGGACAGCGCGCCGATCGCCTGGTTGAAGCCGCCAACGTCGAGGAAGGCGCCGTTGTTGATGACCACCGTGCTCGCGGCGGAGAAGGCATTGGCCGTACCGCCCTTCAGCGTGCCGGCGCTGATGGTGGTGCCGCCAGTGTAGGTGTTCGCCGCGGAAAGGGTGAGAGTGCTGGCCGAAGAGGTGTCCTTGATGAGGGAGCCGGTGCCGCTGATGATGGCGGAGAAGGTCTGATCGGAGGAGGAACTGTATTGGAGGGTGCCGCTGTTGGCGACGGTGCCGGCGTAGGTGCCGCCACCCAGTTTACCGGCTCCGCCGATTTGGAAGGCTCCGCTCACGATGGTGGTGGCGCCGGTGAAGGAGTTGTTGGCGTTCAAGACCACCTTGCCAGTGGTGGAGAGTGAGACAGCCCCGGCGCCCGCGTTGTTTCCAACCACCGAGTTGAAGGTGAGGGCAGAGGTGGAGCTGAGGTTGAACAAATTCAAGGTGGTGGCCCCGGAGGCCCCCGCCGTGATGGTTCCCTGGCTTGCGACGGAGCCGATGGTGAGGGAGTTCGCGTTGGAGCCGAGGACGATCGCCGCGCTGGTGGGGCTGACTCCGCTGCCAACGGTGAGCGTGATGCCGCTGCTCAGGTCGATGGTGCTGCTGAAGGCGGGCTCCGCCATGGCAATGGAGCCGATGGTGGTGGCGGCGCTGTAGGTGGTGGCAGTGCCATTGGCGGTGCCGCCGGTGACGCGGATTTCACCTGTGGAGTTGGAGGCGGCGCCATTGGTGGTCAGGTCGGTGTAGCCTTGGAAGGCGACGACGTGATTCCCACCCGTGGATGAGGTGGATGCCCAGCCGGTGCTATTCCAAGTGCTGAGTCCGAGACGGGTGGTGCCGTTGTTGTTGGTCGTAGTGGTGGAGGTCAGGAAATTGAGGGTGCCAAGGGCTCCCACGGTGGCGTCCGACCCGACGAAGTTGAGATTGCTGGAGGTGATGGCTCCGAGTGTGACATTGATGCTGGTGGCACCGCCGGAGGTCAGGGTGAGCGTGCCGCCGGTGCCGCTGACGCCGTTGACGGTCTGGGTATTGGTTTCACCAGAGCCCCCTTTGATTTCCAGGGTGCCGCCGCCCATAACCAGCGCCGACGAACTGGAAAGAATGTTGGTGGTGGGGGTGCCGCCGAAGTCGAGCTGTAGCTTGCCCGCATTCACCGTGGTGGAGCGGGTGTAGGTATTCGCGCCGGAGAGGACCTGCGTGCCGGTACCGATCTTGGTCAATCCGAGGTTCGCCGCACCCGAGATCACGCCGCTGAAGGTGCCCCCGCCATTGGCGGACCCCACGATCAGGGTGTTGGTGACGCCGCTGTTGATCCCCACGGCGCCCGTGCCATTGAGGCCGTTGATGGTTTCCGTGCCGTTGGCGCTATACGACAGGTTCATGGTGCCGTTCACCGTCACGTTCGAGGCATCCGGGATGTAGTTCTGCGCCGCCGAAACGACGCCGAGCTGAAGGCTCGCCGTCGAATCCACGACGAGATCACCCGTGAAGGTGTTTGCCGCCGCCCCGGTAAAAACCACGCGTCCCACCACGCTGCTCGAAATGGTCAGCGTCCCGACATTTCCGGAAATGACCCCGCTGAAGCGCGTGGTGTCAGTGGTCCCGTTGGTGAGGGTGGTTGCCCGGTTCAGGGACAGCGTGCCGGAGAATACCTCGCTGGTCAGGGCTCCCCCACTGACGATGCCGATGGTGGCGGTTCCGGTGCCGGAAGATGAAACGACGATATTGTTCGCAACCGTCTGGCTGCTGGCGGTGGGGGTCCAAAGCAGGGCGACGTTGTTCGTGCTCGTATTGGAATCACCCAGGGTGATGGTGCCGGCTGCGGCACCCGCAGTGCTGCCAAGCAAAAGGGTGCCCTGGGAGATGATGGCGCCAGCGGTGAAGGTGTTGGTGCCGGACAGGGTGAGGGTGCCGGTGCCGGTCTTGGTGAGCCCGGCCGATCCGGCCACCACGGAACTGATCGCGGCGGACACGCCGGGGGCGGTGGTGACGGTGGGCGTGGTGCCGTTCAGGGTGAGGGTGTTAGCACCGGAGACGGTGTAACCGGTCGAGCTGAAGGACAGGGCGTTCGCGGTGATGGCCGAGGTCAGCGTGACGGTGCCGGCGGTGTTGGCGAAGGTCGCGGCATCCGTGGTGCCGCCGAGGGCTGGCCAGACCACGTCGGTTGTGCCGTTCCACCAGTTGGCCGTAGAATTGACGTTCCAGTTCCCGGCCCCGCCTCCAGCTCCCGAGCCGGTGAGGCTGCCATCCCAGGTAAGGGAAGCTCCTTGAGCCCCGGTGGACATGGCAAAGGCGATGACGAGAAAACGGTTCGTGCGGAAGGGTTTCATGAACGATGGATGGGTAGATACAATTTCGAAACTTTCAGTGACCGCGCCTGAACTCCACCCCGGAACCGAGTGGAGCGGGCGGGAATGCAGCTCATGCAAGAATCACCACATATGGATACAAGACGGCTACACCGAAACGCGGCGCTTCTGATTGCATACAATTTGCGAAAATATCGGAAGCCGTTTGAGTTCCGAAAACACGCCCACCTATTCCGAAAACCCGCCGATCACCAGATCCCGGGGAACACCTAAGTAGGATTCAGGCCTCCGTTTGGCGGAACAGCTTGGCCGTGATCGGCTTGAGCTCGTCAAAGGCACCGGACATGAATTCCTCGTAGTGCCGCCATTTTTCGACGGCATGCGAGTAAACGGGACGTGCGGCTTCGGCGTAGGTGGGAGACCTGACCGGGCTGGGGTTGGCGTGGAAGTCAGCCACGCATGGATCCCAGGCGAGGCCGAGGAATGACAAGACGTTCCGGGATTCCGTCTCGAAGTCCCCGACCATGCGTTCGTATGCCGTTTCGTGCCAGATGCCGGACGGAAGGGCCGCGCGCATGCGGAGCCAGAAGCCGAGTTGGGCGGATACGTGGGCCGCCGTGGTATCGAGGGCGTTGAAGGCGACCGAGTCGGAGTTGTCGGGAAGGTACTGGGTGAAGCAGGACCAGGCGATGGCCCGGGGATCGCGCAGGGCCATCAGGATCTTGACGTCTGGGAAGGTCCGAAGGATGACCGGCAGTTGGGTCAGAGAGGAGGGGTTTTTGTCCAGGAGGAGGCGGTCGCCCACCGGCTGTTCCAACGCGTCCTCCATCTGGTTGTGATAGCTGCGGCGCATTTGAAGCACGTCATCGTCACTCAAGGTTCTGATCGCCGCACCGATGCCGGTGACACCGGCCATGGCGCGCAGACGGGTGCTCCAGAGGTTGTTGAAAATCGTGGTCTCGGAAGCGGAAATCACCTCCGGATGGGAATCGATCACGCGCTCCAGCAGGGTGGTTCCGGAGCGGGGACATCCGACCAACATCGCCAGCCTGGGTTGCGGATCGGTCGTGGTGGAGCGGGCTTCATCCCGCCATTGAGCCAAGACTCCCGCATTCGGAACGGGCAATTGCTTTACGCGGCGAATGCCCTGTTCCCAGATCGATCGATAGGGTGCGAGCTGGGCATACCGGGACTTTTTGGCGGAAGAGTAGGCGGCGAAGGCCTCGGCATAGCGGCCCTGTGCGTCGAGCGCGTGCCCGAGTTCGTGCCCGGCCATCGCCCCCACTTCGGGAGATGACAAGGGGTTCGCGAGGATCTCGCGGGCCGAGGCTTCCGCCCGATTGAATTCCCCGGCCTGCCGCTGGAGGCGGGATCTGACGAGAATAAGCCCGGGATGCCCGGCGTAGAGTGCCAAGCCCTGATCCAGGATGGCATTGGCCTCTTCCGGGTTTCGGACATGGTCCAGAGCATTGGCCAGGGACTCATACACCGGGGCGGGAGCCTCGGGAGCCTTCACGGCGAACTGGAGGAGGGGGACCGCGAGATCATGCCGGCCGATGCGGCACCACTCGATCCCCAGAAGGCCGTGCATATGCACCTCCTTGCCCACGGGAGTATCGGCGAGGAGGGAGTCAAAGGCTTTCCGCGCCGACGTGAACCGCGAGCAATAGGCAATGGCGGCGGCATGGCAGGTGCGAAGATGCCAGTGATCCGGATGGGCCTTGCAGGCCTCGGCCAGAAGTCTCTCGCCATGGGCGTAGTCCTGAATCGCCCACGCTTGGGTCACTTGATCGAAAACTTCCTGAGGCAAGGCGGAAGAAGCCGTTTCTGGGCGATTCACGGATGGAGGGAAGGCAGGGATGACGAATGCTCGGTTCGGTTCAAGATTGCAGGGAATATTCCTGCCGAAATCAAAGGGTCAAGGACGCAGATGTTCGGAACGAATGACCATCACGATTCGGTGAACCGCTGCAGGGGGGGGATCCGGGTAATCTCGGTCCACTCCTTTCCATCGGCGGAAACCATGATCTTCAATGGCAATGCCCACGGCAATTGGCCGGGCTTGTCATAGGTGCCCACCAGGACAATGCCGGAGACTCGACATCGCCGGTAAACTGCACCCGGGCCCAGGGGTTTGCGTTGCCATGAGATGCGAGGTAGCCGGGCGCGCTTCCGTTAAAAATCCGGCGGTAAGAAAGCGGCTGGTCGAGACTGCTGTGCCCGGAGATCTGCAACATGGAGCGCCAAGGACAAGGGCGAGGACATCGAAGGTGGGCTTCACCGGGTAGGAGCCATCCGCCTGCACATCGATGGTTGCCGCCGCCATCACCAGAGGATGGGCCGAAGCGGGCAGCATCAGGCTGAAGACCAGAAGCAACTGTGCCCAAGCCGCCTTCATCCACCGGAAGCGGTGGGCCGGCTTTCGGCAAGCCTCTTCAGGATGCCGCGGTCTTGAATTCATTCGCCTGCCATGCGGATTGTATTCTGCGTCACGACCCGCCCTTTCGACTTGCTGGGAGGGGGAGGGGAGGGTTTGTTGAATTGTTTCCAACGATGATTCTTCCCGCGCCCTTTCGTCACGCCCTGCCCATCGCGGAGCATGAGTTGAAACGCTCGATCCACGTGACCTACGCGGGTTGGACGAAGGTAAAGGCGGGGGAAGTCCACGGGAACCGCTCGGCGGAGACGCCGGCATTTTTCCGCTACAACTGGAACGAGGGCCGGATCCTGCCGGAGTTCTGCCTGGTTCTGATCTCCGAAGGATCCGGTGAGTTGGAGACGCGTCAGGGCGTCCAACGCATCCGGCAGGGCAATGCGTTTCTGCTGCGGCCGGGTGAGTGGCACCGCCACCGACCGCTGTCGGAAACGGGCTGGACAAACCTCTGGATCGCATTCGAGGGGACTCTGCCGCAGGAGTGGATGTTGCGGAGTTCCTTCCATCTCGATGGCAATCTCGCGGTCATTGAGGACTACGGGATGTTTCTCGCCGAGTTCCAACGATTGCTAGCTTCCGTGCATCGGAATCCCGGAGAAAATCCGCCCAAACTTTCGTGTCAATTGATTGGCCTGCTGTCGCATTTCATGAAGGAGGCATCGCTCGAAGAAACGCATGATCTCCACGATGATGAATTGGTGTCCAGGGCACTGGCTTTCATCTGGGGAAACCGGCTCGAAGCGGTGGCGGTGCCGGATGTGGCGGCCCATCTGGAATGCGGCAGACGGTCCCTGGAGCGTCGTTTCAAAAAAGGCACCGGACGGAGCGTCCTTGAGGAGATCCAGGCGTGCCGGATTGACCGCGCCAGACGTCTGTTGCTCGAGACGCCGATCTCGGTAAAGGAGTGTGCGGTCCGGGCGGGATTCAACACCAGCGGTCATATGCGGCAAGTGATGCGCAAGGAGTTTGGAATGTCGCCCGAGGCCTACCGGATGCAAATGCAGCCTGACGGAGGCAATCCTTGATGGAAGGCTGCGCGGGGGGATGGATGGGAGGCAGTTGGTGGCGGGTTGCGCTCAGTGCCTGACATAGGCCAACATGGTGCCGCATTTCGTGCCTGCGGATTTCCCGTGAGGACGGATCGTGTAGCGGCCGACCTGTGCGGGGACGATGAATGTTTCCGCGTAGTGAACGACATAGGGTTCGAACGCGTGAGTCGGACTTTCCACGATGATTTCTTCGCCCTCGACGAGGTTGAGGACATGCACGCCGCCCTTTTCGATGCCACCTGTGTCATGGGAGACCGTACCGGTGAACCAATGGCGTCGGGTTTCGATGAACTCCCGCTCATGCAGGCCGGTGCGCTCTTCCACCCAGCCATCGCCTGTTCCGACGACCTCCACCGCATTGACCAGATTCTTTTCCGTCCACTCGGTATCGCGGTCCCACTGGATGACTTGCTTGCCGTGATGAATGTGGCAGTGGCGGGGATTGCCATCGAGGCCCTTCCGGTTCCAATCCCACAGTTTGAACGTGAAAATGTAGGGTGTCGCACTGATTTCCAGCACCATCGAACCGGCTCCGGAACAATGTACCGTCCCGGCGGGAATGAGAAAGTGATCGTGTTTCCTGGCCGGAAACCGGTTCCCGTATTTGTCCGCGTCGAAAGGCTGGTAACCTTCGTCCGGTGATCTCTGCGCCTGTTCCAGATCCGCCATCATCTTGGCGGGGTCGATGCCGGACTTGAGACCGAGATACACACACGCACCGTCCACGGCGTCCAACATGTAGTAGCTCTCATCCTGCGTATAGTGCATGCCGAAGCGCTCCTGGATATACTCGGTCAGCGGATGCACCTGGAAGGAGAGGTGGCCGCCACCGATGGTATCTAGGAAGTCGAACCGGATGGGGAATTCCGCGCCGAAGCGGGCGTGAACCGGGTCGCCGAGTACCTCGCGGGGATGGGTGTAAACGAGATTCATTGAGGGAATCTCGAAGTTGGTGATGGCGGTTTCGCCCTCACCGAATCCCAGCAGCAGGCTGTTCTCTTCCGGGACGCAGTCAAAGCACCAGCCGTAGTTGGGCTTGGATGGATCGAGGCCGAAGGTCTCCTTCATCCATTGGCCACCCCAGGGGGCGGGATCGAAGAAAGGCACGACCCGGAAGGGGCGCTTCGCGGCTTCGCGAAGCCCGGCGCGGACGGTATCGCCATCGGCCATCTTCGGCACATGATTGTAAGTGTAGTTCGTGTCCAGGACGAAATCGGCCCGCTGCAGGAGAGGTCGCTTGAAGCGGTCGCAAACGCGCCAATCGATGAAGAACGATCGTTTGTACTGTAGGCTGGCCTTGGTGCCTTCGTTGTTTGCGCCCAGATTCGCCACCTCGCCGCGGCGCTGGCGGTTCTGGCCCTCCCAGCGGGACAGATCTGCATAGACAAGGACATCGCCTTCATGAACGAGCGAGGCTCCCGTTCCGATGACTAGAACCAATCCGTTTGTTCGGGCTGCCACCGCGGCCTTGAGATCGGTGATTTTGGTGGTGTCGAAAAATGCATCCAGCGCCAGGCCACTGATAAAGCCGAACACGGGATCGTCGCCTCCGAGGAACGGCTCGATCAAGGCGTTGATCTGCATTTCCGATTTGAGGGCGGTTTCGGCCACCACCGTAAGCGAAGGATGGAGACGCGCCACCAGTTCGCGGGATAATTCGTCCACATTCACTCCGGTGTAGCATTCGAGGGTGAGGACGGTTTTCCCGGTTCGGTCCGCGATGACCTTGCGAAGTTTTTCCACGATGGCATCCCAACCGGCGGCGCAGGAAGCCGCAGAGCGGGAGATCGGGACGAAGGGGAATTTGTCGTAGTTGGAGACGCGCATAAGAAGGTGGATGAGATCGTAGGGATTTAGTCCGCAGGGTGGAGGGCTGCCTGTCTTGCCAACCACTCGCACCCGAGTAGGGCGGCATTGTCGCGCAGCTCGGCTCGTTGCACGGACACCTTTCCCCAAGGGGTCAGGGCATACCGGTGGACATGGTCGCGGATGGACTCGATGACTCCCGGATCGGCGGAAATACCGCCGCCGATGATGAGGCGTTGCGGATCGAAGGCGAGTACCTGGTTGGCCGCGAACGTCCCCCACACCTGCAGGCTGTGATCGCGCAACCGGCGGGACACGGAGTCCCCGGCAGCGGCCAGCCGGAACACGGCTTCGTAGTTGAACTCCCCTTCAAGAGCCAGCGGGCTTTGACGGAAGCCTCCAGCTTCGGCCGCAAGGCGGGGAAGGGAGGCGGTGGAGGCCTCGTGTTCCGCGCAGCCGGTGTTGCCACATGTAGGACACGTGGTGCCATCGTAGTTGATCGAGCTGTGTCCGCCCATGATGGCGGCCTGCCCATGCCCGCCGCGCAGCGGGCGGCCATCGACCAATGCGGCACTCCCCAGGCCGGTGCCGAGGGTGAGCATCACCAGATGATCGCAGCCGCGCCCTGCCCCGCGTTGCCATTCGCCGATGAGCGCGGCGCGGGCGTCGTTTTCAATGGCGAGCGGGAGACCAAATGTGTCCTTGGCCCATGCCTTGAGATCCTGGTCCGGCGCGTCGGTGAACTTGCCGAAATGAGTCAGGACGCGGCCCGTGAGTGGATCCATGATGCTGGGAAAGGAGATGCCGATGCCCGCGCAAGCCCTGACATCGACACCGATCCCTTCACAAAGGCGGCTCCACTCCGCAGCGATGACCGGAAGGCGTTCGGCCAGGGGACGGTCCGATTGCGCGGGAATGGAACACTGGGCGATCACCTCACCGCGGCGAATCACGCCCAATTTAATAAAAGTGCCGCCTGTATCCGCCGCGAGAATGGGGTCATCTGACATGACTGGAGTTTCGGGATGATTCATGCCCGGATTACGCTGGAAGGGGAGAAGGTGGAGAGGTCGAAACTGAATAGCAATTCGCTGCCGCCGCGATCATCGTGGAGGGGATTGCCGGTTTGAGTGCGGGTCTGAAGCGAGGCGTGTCGTGGAGCGGGTGTGGGATGGAACCTGCTGCGGAAATGCATTCTCCATCCTATTCCGCGATGGTTTTCACGCCGTTCTCCTCCGCGTCGAGAGTGTGATTTCGGCCTTGGAAAGGCACGTGCCGCAGCTTGCCCGTGAACGGGCGCTTGGTTTGCGGATCTGCAATCGGCCGCGTGCCCGCCGCATCGGGGGAGAAGCCGAAGAAGGTGTTGATCATCACATCGTTGAATGACGCTCCGGAAATGCGTTCCTTCATGCAGCCACCACGGCAACCCGGCTCGCAACTTGTTCGCGACACTGCCGAACGAAATGGAGAGGTGGTTCGAATGCATAAAATCAACGATCAATGGGAAGCTCCAAGCCTGCGGCCAACCAAGCTAAAAACCATCGATTGTCGCAAAATGGACCAAGAAATCGCCGCTGTTTCGTTTTGCTTGAGGCGGAAGGTTCCGGATGTGTCGCGATTTGGTGGAATTGTCCGCGTGGTCGTTTCTCTCGATATGCGGGAACATCGGTTCCATCAGACCTAATTTCATGAGTGAATACACCGTTGAGTCTTTCTGCATCCAAGGCTGCCCACCAGGGTTCAATGACAGTTGCCGAGTAGCCGGAGAATCATGAGAGATGACTTGTAAAGACCGATTTATCACAAGACCTTTCCAATCCTTGTTAAGCCTCTTTTTCTCTTTTCCGCATGGCCTAGTGTATGGCCATTTCCGCGAATTCGGGAACGGTAACCACTTTGGAACGGTATTGCCCGTCATTGGTTGAATAGTTTCAAAGACTATCTCGATAGATAATGTTTTACGCGGATTCGTCTATGATTCGAGAGTCCATCGGAGTTTAATTCTCGATTTTTCTAATACTGAAAATTCACGGAGCAGCTCCTAAAGGACGAATCATCTGACGCCGCCGATGCGGATTGGATCTGTTTTGCGCGAACTCGATCCAATGCGAATGAGCTGCCACCTCTCAAAGGTATTTCAATCCCCCGTCGAAGCGGACGGTGACCTTTTGAGGGCCGAGATGGACCACTTTGCTGCCGTAGCGCATCACGGCGGTGGTGCCCATCAGGGAGCGGATGGTGACCGAGGTGAGCTTGCCGGATTCCCAGGCAAGGTTCACCTCAAAGTTGCCCCGAGCCTTGAGGCCGGTGATGGCTCCGGTGGACCATGCATCCGGCAGGGCGGGCAGGAGGTCCAGTACCGGTTCGCCTTCCGGCGTGACCTCCTGGCTTTGTAGTAGCATCTCGGGAACGGAGGCGCATCCTCCGAAATTTCCGTCGATCTGGAAGGGCGGGCACTTGTCGAACAGGTTGGGATACCCATTGGCGATCAGTTGCGCCAGCATTTGGCGGGCGCGGTTCCCATCGTGCAGACGCGCCCAGAAATTGGCCTTCCAGGCGATGCTCCAGCCCACACCGCCGACTCCCCGGCGCTCAAGGGTCTTTTTTGCCCCTTCGAACAAATCCGGAGTGGCCGGGCTGATTTCGCTGCCGGGGTAGAGGCCCCACAAGTGGGAGATGTGACGGTGGGTTGGCTCGGTCTCTGCGAAATCCTCCTGCCATTCCATGATCCGGCCTTCGGCATTCAGTTTAGTCGGGGCCAGGCGGGAGCGGGTGGCATCCAGGGATTTCGCGAAGGCTTCGTCAATGCCCAGCAGGCGGGCGGCGGCGGCCGTGTTTTTGAGCAGATCGCGCGTGATTTGCTGATCAAAGGTGGCTCCGACGCAGAGAGCGGTTTTTTGCTTTTTGCCTTCCTTGTCGGTAAAGATGTAGGAGTTCTCCGGTGAATTGGATGGGGATGTCACCAGCTTCCCGGTCTTGGGGTCCTCCACCAGCACCGCCTGCATGAATTGCGCCGCACCGCGTAGCAGCGGGTAGCTTTCACGGAGGAAACTCAGATCGCGGGTAAAGTCGTAATGCAGCCAGATATGCTGGGCCAGCCAGGCACCGCACACCGGGCCAGTGCAGGCCGGCAGGTAGCTCGGAGCGGTGTCGAACCAGGCATTCTGGGTGTGATTGGCCATCCAACCGGGGGCGTTGTAATAGGCCTTGGCTGTCTTTTCGCCTTCCTTTGCGGTATGTGCGATGAATCGCATCAGGGGCAGGTGGCTCTCCGAGAGATTCCCCACTTCGGCCGGCCAGTAGTTCATCTGGAGGTTGATGTTGCTATGGAAGTCGCCGCGCCAATCCGTGCTGTATTCGTCTGCCCAGATGCCCTGGAGGTTGGTAGGCAACGGAGAGTCTGACCGGGAGCCGGACACCATCAAATGACGTCCGAACTGGAAGTACAGCGCTTCCAGCGAGGGATCGGGAGTTTGGGCCGCCAGCTTGATGCGTTCCGGGGTGGGCAGGTTGGAATTGGGGCCGTCGGGCAGGTTCAATTCACAGCGGCCCATCAACGCGGCGTGGTCCGCTTTGGCCGCCGATGCGATCGCCTCGTATGACTTCGAACGGGCCTGACGCAGGCGCTGGCCGACGATCGCCGGGAAGGCGGGATTGCGCAGATCGGTGCCGGCCGAAACGAGCAGCGTCACCTCGTCGGCGTTTTGAATATCAAGGCCCTTGTCAGTGGCGGTTACACGGCCACCCTTGGTCTGGACTCCCAGTTGGGCTTGGAATTTCACGCCCACGCCGCCGCCACCGGGCTTGTTGAAAGGCAGTTGGCCTTCCATGATTTGGATGCCGTCAGCCACATGGCAGGACGCATTCTGCTGGCGCGAAAGTCCTGCTGTCAATGACAGGGCGCCGGGCTTGTCCGCGGTGAGGTGCAGGGCGACCACTTCATCCGGTTTGGAAACCACCACTTCGCGGGTGAAGGTGATGCCGTTGAGCGTGTAGGTCGTGCCCGCCACGCCGTGCATGACATCCAGTTTTCGCGCATATCCGGCTACCGGCTCCAGACCCTTCAGCGCAATCTCGGCCACTTGGAACATCGCGATCTTCGGTTTGAATGTCAGCCGGTAGAACGTGTATGAGCCGGGTTGGGCAATGACGAAGGTTTTGGCCTGATGCCTGCTTTCAAACGGCTTGGTCTCGGCATGGTGGTCCAGTTCGGTCCAAGTGGTGCCATCGGTCGAGCCTTCCATCACCCAGGATTGAGGATCCCGGTCGGGCACGTCTTCGGCGCTGGTCAGGGTGTAGGCGGGGATCGTGCGGGGCTGCGGCAGTTTCATTTGCCACACCACCGGTTTGTCGCCGCAGTTCACACACCATTTCGAGGCGAGGTCGCCATCGGTGGTGTTGGAGATGGCGTGGCCGTCGCCCGCGCCGTGGCCGCTTGGCGAACTGACGGACGAACCGTCCCGAAAGGACAGCGTCAAGTCGCCGAGAATCTGGTAGCAGCCAAACTGATTGGGATCCCACCATCCTTTCACGCCATCCGGATAGCGCATGGCTTGGGTGAGCAAGGCGTTCGCCCCGGCCACGTCGCCGGCGAACAATTTGGCACGTACCTCCGGGACGGCTTTCCATGCATCCGGGCGATTGGTTTCATATGATCCACCTGACCACATGGAGGACTCATTGAGAACGATTCGGTCGTTCTCCACACCGCCAAGATCCATGGCACCCAAGCGTCCGTTGCCCAGCACGCTAGCCTCCTGATAAGATTTGCCTGGTTTGTCGAACCACAGGTGCAGGGCGGAGTGGGGCTTTGCTGGCTCGGCTGCCCGGGTCGTGGCGCAGGCGGCGAACGGAAGCATGAGCATGAGAGCAGTGCCGGAATGTTTCATGAGGGAATGGCGAACGTGCTGGGTCATGGGATATCGGAAGAACGTCGGCACTGTGAGCACATGAAAAATGAGGTGTAAAGAATTCGGTCTCAGGCGCGTGGCACCGGAGACGAAGTGAGCACCAAAAGTGCGCGGATGATCGTGAGCAGTAGAACTTGCAAGTGCCCGGGTGCGCCGGATTGGGTGGGGCGTGTTGCAGGTGCGCTTGATGCAATCGCCATAGTCGGCTGTTAGATCCTGTCTGCCACCGTCGCCACCGAATCGCGCAGATCGATGAATAAGAAATCCGTTTCCTTGGCATGGCTCCTGTGGGTGGCATTGGGTGCCCTCCCGCTGCGAGGCGCCACTCCCGCCGCCCTCTATGTTTCGCCGTCCGGAGACGATGCAAATCCTGGCACTAGTCCCAATCGTCCGTTCAAGACACTGGAAAGAGCGCGCGACGCGATTCGTCGGGGGAATTACAATCAAAACATGCAGGCGGATTTTTTCGTCTATTTGCGGGGCGGCCGCTATGAATTGGATCAGACGCTGACCTTCGATTCCAGGGACTCCGGCTCAGGGGGGCATTCGGTTGTGTACGCAGGCTATGAAAAGGAGGAGCCCGTGCTTTGTGGTGGCCGACGCGTAATCGGATGGAAAGCCGTAGGGGGGAAGCCTTACTTCGTGGCCGCCGCCCCCGGGCCAATCGCGACCACTGGAGCTGCCACTGGTGCGGAGAATACGGCCCCCTATTTCCCCCAACTTTATGTCAACGGGGTTCGAGCTGAACGGGCACGTTCAAATGATTTCAGGATCAGCAGTCGCAAGACCTGGTGGAATGAACCTGGTGCCCCTCCATTCACCAAGGGGACCAATAGTGATTACGCCCAAATTCCAGGCTCGGGAGTGTATGTCAAAAAATCAGAAGTGAAGAACTACACGAACCCTGAGGACATCCGCCTCCAGTGGTTGGAGGTTTTCAAGATCGTGGATGTGCCGTTGGCGGCCTTTGCGCCTGCCGAGGACAATCCCGATGAAATGGTTTTCAAAATCGGCCCGTCGTTCGTCGGACCCACGCGATGGAACGCCCTTACCACGCAAAAAGGATTTTTCATCGTCAATGCACTGGAGGAATTGGATGAGCCTGGCGAATGGTACCTGGATCAGAAGAAGCACCTCGTCTATTACTACCCGATGCTCCGGGATGGAGACCTGAACCAGGCGGAAGTTTATGCTCCGTGTATTCAATGCCTGATGAAACTCGATGGGACGCTGGAGAAGCCGGTGCACCACCTGCGCTTTGACGGTATTACGTTCCAGCACGGCAACTGGACCGGTGCCAAGAGCCGTTTGCTCGGGTTCAGCCAGGCGGAGATCGACTCTGGGTACGGCAGTTGCATCCCCGGGCAGATCGTTCTGAATTTTTCCAACGATGTGGCTGTCACCCGTTGCACGGTGCGGCACATGGGTTCGTGCGGGATTCAACTCGATGAGGGCTGCAACCGCGTGCGGCTCGAAGGGAATCTGACCTACGACACGACAGCCGCCGGCATCATGGTGGGTCGCATCAAGGACGTGGGATATCCGGCCGCAAACATCTGCACTGACACGCTGATTCGCAACAACGTGGTGCGCGATACCGGTCGTGATTACGGCCAGGCGACCGGCATCAGCCTGTTGTCCGTCTATCAATGCAAAGTGTATCACAATGACGTCTCGGACACCGCCTATACGGCCATCCACGCCCGCACGGGGGGGAAAACGACGGCGTTCAATCCGGGAATCGGCAAGCTGGAGTACAAGTGGAACAAGGTCTCCAATTGCTTCGCAAACAGCAGACTTGGCATCACCGATGGTGGCGAGATCTATATGCACGGACCGTATCCCGGCAGCGAGGTGTCCGGCAACTATTCGCTGCATACCAATGGCTCCGTGAACGATGAATATTACAGTGACAACTTTTCCCACACCGGGCGTTGGACCGGAAATGTCAGCCGCGACAGCCATGCCGAGCGCCCGTACTTCGCCTGGCATTCCGCGAACATCGGGGTGCTATTTGACGACAACTATTCCGACAAGGCGAATCCCACCGTGGGGGCTGGCGGCAAGCAAACGAACTTCCACCTTGTGAAGGACAACCAATGGCCGCCCGAAGCGCAGCGCATCATGGCGAACGCCGGTCTCGAACCTCAATACCAGTATCTGCTGAAGAAAATCTACGGACACGACAATCTCGCTGAAGGCAAGAAATGCGTCAGTTCGTCAAATTTGGACGAGGCACACGGAGCGGCCCAAGCGGCGGACAACAATTGGAAGTCCTTCTGGCAGACTGACGACAAGGCCACGGACGCGGGCTGGTGGGAAGTGGATTTGGGCAAGCCCTATGTGATCCAAAAGGTCGCCATCCTGCCGCGTCAGGACAAATACGAGGTGAGCGCGCGGAAGAATCTGGAAATCCAGGGGTCCAACGATCCCACGTTCAAAAAGCATGTCGTCCTGGCAGAGCGAGGGGAGCTGCCGTGGTATAACAAAAAAGCCGCGCCCAAGGCCGGCGCAAGCAATCTATGGGAGCAATTCGTAAACGTGAGACAGGGGTATCGCTATCTTCGCGTGCAGTCCACCAAACCGGGCGAGGCTCTCAGCATGGGAGAATTTCTGGCCTACGGCTATGCCGTCGAATAGACAGGATGATCTCCGACACGAAAGAACAGTCCTCTTGCCTGCGGCTCGTCCTGCCGCAGATAGCTCCGATGATTCACCAAAATTTCAAATGATTCCCAAACTACGTTTCATGAAAATGCGCCACGCCTGTCCGCTACCTGCCGTCCTTGCCTTGTTTGGCGGTGTGCCACTGCCGGGTCTGGCGGTCGGTCCAGGTGCAGTCGCGCCCACCGGTCCCACTCCTGCGCGCGAATCGACGGAATGGTGCGATGCGTGGAGCCAGCCGGCCGACAAAAACGACCTGCCGCGAGTGCTGCTCATCGGGGATTCCATTTCCAGGGGTTATCACGGACAAGTGGTGGAACTTCTGAAAGGCAGAGCCTATGTCGACCGACTCTCCACTTCGTATTCCATCGGCGACGGCACGCTCCATGACACGATACTCGCCCAGGTGCGCAATCACCGGTTTGCCGTCATTCACCTCAACAATGGCCTTCATGGCAGCGCTTACGCCGCAGGGGCCTATGAAGCCGGGATGCGTCAATTGATCATCGACATCCATGCGGCCAACCCGGACGCCAAACTGGTGCTTGCCACCTCCACCTTTGTTCTTCCGGGCTACGGGCACGGCAAGCCGGACGACTTCCACCGCCAGATGATTGCCGACCGTAATGCTGCTTTGCTGAAGTTGGGCAAGGAGTTCAGTCTGCCGGTCAATGACCTCGCGGCTGTTACCCACGATCATCCCGAACTTTATCAGGGCGATAAAATCCACTACAACGGCAAGGGCTATGCGGCGCTTGGGAAGCAGGTTGCCGACGGTGTGGCACCGCTGCTTCCGGTGAAATGACAGAAAGTGCGCGTTCCCGGGAACTGACTTCACAGCGAATCAGAAAGTGAAAGAATAGGAGATTGCCCGCGATGGAGCTTGGGCCACTGAAGCGGTGTCAGGCTGTAAAGCGGGCGCGTCTGGATCGAGAGCGCGCCTTTCGTCTTTCCATTACCGTGCCAAGAAACTCCCAGCCTTTCTGGTGTTGCCAATGATGGACTCTCCTTGAGGAAAGCCAGCGCCGGGTCACCCTCGAAGGAGCCGGCGGCACTTACAGCTTCACCAATAACAGCACCAACGGGGCCGGATCGGGCGCAGCCACTTTGAACTTCGGCGGCGGCATCGTCGGTGGTGCCGCAGGCGGCACGGTTCTGACCCTGAACGGCAGCAATACGAACGCCAATACCGTCAGCGGGATCATCGGCAACGGCACGGCGACGAAGGTGGCGATCACGAAAGCCGGTGCGGGAACATGGACACTCTCTGGCGCGAGCCGCGTTGTGGCTCCTGCACAAGGGATCCAACCATCGTGTGGAGGACAATTTCGAGGACAAGGCTTACAACCAAAGCCACTCCTCGAAGATCTCGAACACCAGGGTAACGACCCAGCGCAATCCCTGGCCGCCCGAAGCGGAAACGATCATGAAGAGCGCCGGAGTCATACCGGAAACGCCCTGACTGGTGGAGTTCCGAAAGTTGCCTACGGAGAAGCTTTCGAGACTTGAGAACGGGGCGGCGCAACCGTGTTGCCCGCTAGCAAGCGACCCTCCAGCATCTGCCATCCCAGCCGCTCTCCCGCGGGATGGTTCAGCCACCGGGTGGCCCATTCCACGCAGGAGTCGATTGGATGTTCCACGGCCGTCACTTCGGGACTCATCCACCTCACCGAAGGTTCCCAGGTCAGCGAGATCACGGAAAGGTCTTCGGGAATCCGAATGCCTGCCTTGTTGCAAAGACCGATTACCGAAAGGAGCTCGCGGTGATACTGAACGAGGACGGCAGAAGGGGCCAATTTTGCAAGCCACTTGCGCCAATTCGCATGCGTCATCTTCGGCTCGGTCGATTGGCGAATGGGCATCAAGCGATCGATTTCTTCCCGATCCAGGCCCGTGCCCCAGGCCAATGCTTCATCCAGTAGAACTTTCTTCACCCGCCGATGTATGGGTGCAATGGGATAGAGAATCCGGGAGTGGCCGTGTTCGATCAGATGGCGCGCGCCCAGTTCAGCCAGGTGGCTGGCAGTCGTACCACAACCGTCGACGATGTGCTTGATACTGAGAACCGCACCTCCAAGGCAAAAGAAGGGGATCTGGCGGGCTTGGAACCAGAGCGCTACTGCCTTTGTGGGTCCAAAGATCAGAACGCGGTCGGGACGATGGCTTTTCACCAGATGATCGAGAGGTTCATCGGGATTGTCGAATTGTTGGAAGACGAAGTTTTCGTAGCTCACCCGCCAACCTTCATCGCGCATGCCGGCCAACATCAGGTCCATAAAATGCCGCAGGCCCCAAGCCAGTTCGGCGACTGGCACCGAACCCAGGATCAACAAAGTCCGCGAGACCGCACGCAGATTCCGAGCTGATGGTGCGACCAGGATTCTCCGGCTTTTCCCTACTTCGGCTTGGGCCAGCATCCCTTCCGTGGTCAAATCGGCGAGGGCTTTCTCGATCGTTGGGCGGCTGACCTCCAGACGCTGCTCCAAGGCACGATATCCGGGAAGCAAGGATTCCCATTCGCCGCTCAGGAGCAGACCCCTCAAGGTCTCCACGACCTGAGTGTGTTTGGATTTCCAGCTCATCCTTGTCGCAAGGCCTATTCGGCACGGCGAGCGAAGTCCAGATGGGCGAAATCAAGGGCGGGAATGTCGTAGATCCAATTTGAGGGCGTTTTCTTCCGGGTTGTGACGGGAGTTGTTGATGCCGAATGGGATATGGCGCGCGGTGTGGATGGCTGAGCATCGAAAATGCCCAGCAATCAGTGCTGCCGCCGTGGCCTTCCGAACGGGCTTCCTCCGTTCAGGTGTTCGTCCCAAGAAATCCCACCACACTCGGATCAGCCGATCATCACTGCTTGTTGGCGTGGCGGACCGACCGTGCCGCCTGGCAGCAGATGGCCGTCTAGCATTCTCCAGCCAAGACGTTCACCGGCAGGCAGTCGCAGCCAGCGGGTAGCCCATTTCACGCAGCTTTCGACAGGATGTTCAACGCCCGTGACCTCGGGATTCATCCACCTCAATGAAGGCTCCCAACTAAGGGAAATCACCGAGAGATCTTTTGGGATACGGATGCCTGCCTTGTTGCAGAATCCTACGAGCGAGAGGAGATCCCGGTGGTACTGAACAAGCACGGCAGTCGGTTCCATTTCCCAGAACCATTTGCGCCACTCCGCGTGGATCGCCTCGGGTTCGATAGACTTCCGGATCGGCATCAGGCGCTCGATTTCGGAACGCCGCAGACTCAATCCCCATTCCATAGCCATATCCACCTGAACCTCTTTCGAGCGTCGATACATCGGCGCGATCGGATAGAGGATCCGGTTGTGGCCTTTTTCGACCAGGTGCCGTGCGGCCAAGCCCACCAACTGGGTTCTGGCAGTACCGGTGCCATCGATTTCGTTTACCATGTCGAGAATCGCTCCCCCGAGGCAAAAGAATGGAATGCCTCGGCTCTGCAGCCAAGTCGCCACTGCCACGGTTGGAAGGATCAGGAGTAAACGGTCCGGATGATGGTTTTTCATCAGCCGCTCCAGATGACCACCAGGGTTCTTGAAATGTTGAAACGCGAAATCGTCATAGGTGACGCGCCAGCCCTCTTCACGTGCACTATTCGACATCGAACCGAGGAAGTGCTGGAGGCACCAGGGCAGTTCGGCCACCGGTTGAAAGCCGAGAATGAGCAAGGCTTTGGTGTGGGCGTAGGGAATTACCGGCGGGGCGACCGCGAGGATCCGACGGCTTTTGCCCATTTCCGCTTCAGCCAGGAGGCCTTCCTCCGTCAACTCGGCGAGAGCTTTTTCGATCGTCGGCCGGCTGACTCTCAGGATCTCTTCAAGGGTGCGGTATCCGGGCATGACGTCGTGCCACTCGCCACCCAGCAACAGCCCCCTCAGCGTTTCCACCACCTGGGCATGTTTGGATTTCCAGCTCATATTTGATTGCAGGCAATCTTATCGTGGACCGAACGGAAAGATCAAATTGGAAGTGGCAACCGAGTATCGCAAATGCGCGGCTATTGGGCGAGTCAATTCGTGTCCGATCTCCGAAGATTGTGCGCCAATCCCCAATGCGGACAAACCGACGCTGGGGTCCACCGGCTCGATCAATTTCGCCGCCGGCACACTGACGGTGACTTTGGCGAGGGTCGGAAATTCGAACAGATTCGCGCGGCTGTGCATTTCGATCCCCTACCATCAATGAGCCTGGTCGGTGCCGATGAGAGGGCCGAGCATCAAAAATACGCACCAACTTTGCTGCGATAACCATAGTCAATAGGGGCACAGTTTGGCATCTTCTGCTTGTGCGAACGTCGGCCCGCATTCGCTAGCCGTGACTTTCCGGGGTAATGCAATGCAATGAGCGAAAAGTGCCGCAGGCTTGCCTGCGGCACTTTTTTCGGCGCCAGCCCTGTTGTTGTCGTCATCTTCAAATCATCCAGTTTCGGGAGCCGACGCGCTACAAGCAGATTGGTGGGACTCGGTCCTCCGATGCCGAGTAGTGGAAGCGACGCAGGCGACCGTATAGAAACCAAATCATCATGACCCTCCATCAAACCTCCGGTGCGCTGCTATCCATTTTTCTGACCCTGGTCGCCCTACCCTTTCACGCGGCGGATCAAGGAGCCCAACCGGTACCGGCATCAGATGGGTTCCTTCATCGAACGCCTTCGACATGGACAGAAGTATAAGCGCTCCATTGAGCATCCGTGACGGACCTTGGCTCTTCTCCTGATTTTAGGATGCAACCTGTGCTGACTCAAGTATGGCAGCGCGCTGGTTTCCCCGGTGGCCTCGGCCTATTGGCCGTGAAGGCGCCGGAGACAAGGGCTCCATCCTATACCCATCGTGGAAAACTGCAGCCGCCTTGGGATCGACCCGAGAGAATACCTCACCGATGTGTTCACGGGCCTGCACGCGATGAAAGGTCACGAAACCTCCGCCCTAATGCCTTCTCACTTCTGTCTGAAATTTCCCCGAACGCGCGCGCCTGGAGATGGCGGTCGCTATTTCTTCACAGGACCAACGGTGCCTCCTGGGACGTAAACCGCGTCGAATATCACTTGGCGTTGGTCCGGCTTGCCCTTTTTCACGCCGTTGATCCAGCGCGTGATCCGTGTGACAAATTCCTCCGCCTGAACATTGAAGTGGTCCAACGCAGGACGGCGGAAGCGGAAAACCGGATCCATGTGCATGTAGACCATTGACACGTCACGGGGGACCTGGAGTCCGCGCAGAGCTAGAAAGGAAAGCAGCGCCACGCAATGATCCGTCCGCATTGTAAGCACGGCCGTAGGCGGCGTGACTTTAAAGACCGAGTTGAGGCAGTCTGCCAAGCTTTCGGTGGTTTCCTCGAAGTGAGGCAGGTTGTAGTCGGTGGTGTTGATTCCGCGCTCTTTCAGCAGATCGAGATAGCCTTGCAGGGAGGGAATGGGTGCCGGTTTGCGCAGGACCGGAGGAGCCAGCATGACGATCCGCCGGTGGCCATGATTCAATAGAGCGTGGATCGCGGATTCAATTGCGGGGGCCAGTCTGGTGGCGCAGCTTGCGACCGGGAGGCCTTGGAAGCGGCCGCCGAGTGCGAAGACCGGGAGCTTCTGGGCGATGAACCACTCCAGTACCGTGCGTGATGCCGGGCATACGATCCAGGCATCCGCAGCGGCGGCTTTCACGATGCGTGAAATTCTAGGCAGGTTGTCATTGAGTCGGGAGAGATACTGGCTGCTGAAGATGCAGGAATGGCCGGATGTTTCAATCGCATGACGCACTCCCAGCAGGATCTTGATCTGGTTCGATGGCTCGTTTTCCAGCGGTTCATCGAGCATGATGCCAATCCGTAAAGACTGCTGAGCACTCGCATTGCCGCGCTTTTCTACGATCCGTCTCTTTCGTCCGTTTCCACCGCTTTCGATCCAGCCTTCCTGCTCCAATAGCAACAGAGCCGAGCGGACGATCTGTTTGGATATCATCAGTTCGCCCGCGAGTTGCAGCACTCCCGGGAGGGTGCCAATCCAACGCCCGGACTGGAAGCCTTCGCGGAGGTGGGCGGCGGTTTGCTCCAGCAATGGCTGGCGGAGGAGTGGGCGGGACATAATGGCTAAAATTGGCCGGAGGCCGGGCCAGCGATAAAAATGAGACAATTTGGCTGGCTGTGGTCAGAATCGCACCAGAGATAACTCGGTATTCAAAACCTGGTTCGACAGTGATTCCGGTAACCCCCCTGAGCCTTAGCCGACGCGACAAGGGGTCAAGACCTTATATTTCCGTAACTGGTCCGTAAAGGGGCCTGGTTGTGAAAGAAAAATACGGCTGATTTTCCCAGGTTCTCTGTTTTTTACACAATTGGAACCAACGCGTCGCTTCCGTGGGAACCTTCCGACGCAATCCATGAAAGTCCTGCTCCATCTCGCCTTCCTCAGTGCTACGCTCAGCCCTTGGGTACTCCAGGCGGATCCCGCCGCACCGGACCAGGGGAAGGCGGTGAAACTCGAACTCACTGCTGACTCCACTCGCGATCAGGTAATTGCGGCACTTAAGGCGAAGGGCGTGCCCCTCACCGATGGCCACGTCGATGAGATCATGGCGAAACTCGCTGCCGCGAAAAAGGGCGGCACGGAACCGTTGTCTACGCTCCGTTCCTCGCCCTCGCCGGACCCCACCGAAGCCACGGCCTCGGCGGGCTCGGTTGCCCTGCGCAAGTTTTTGCGCTCCGAATACGCAGGGATGGACTTGGAGTTCGATCCGACCGCCAATTGTTATTATGCGGATGGGAAGGTGAACGGGCTGAAGGCTCGCTTCCTGATCGATTCCGGCGCCGCAGTATCCAGACTGGCCGAGCAATCCGCCGGTAAACTCGGCTTCGTTCTGAAAGACGCAGGTCAGGGTTCCGGCGTCGGAGGTGCCAGGAAGAGCTACACCACTGAAATCAAGTCGTTGAACATCGGTCCGGACATCCGTTTGCCGGCCTCGAAGTTGGAGGCATTGACTTTGCCGGGGGGCGGGGAACAGGAGGACGGGCTCGTGGGTGGCGATATTCTGGGTCAGAGCCGCAGCATCCTCGACTACCGCACGCATCGACTGATGTATCCACGGCCCGGGTCCAAGCCCGACATCGCCGCAAAGGCAGTTGCCTGCGGCATGCAGGAAATTGCCCTGATTCATGCCGGCAATCATCGGGTCCTTGAAGCCAAGGTGGGTGATATGCTCCTGCATCTGGCCGTCGATACCGGAGCCCAGCAAACAGTGCTCGACACTTCGGTCGCCAAACGTCTTGGCATCGCCGCCACCGCTATTAACGCCGTCGTCGAAGGAGTGGGGGCGAACGCCGTGAAACTGGAGACTGGCATGCTCGATGGAGTCATCATCGACAAGGTGAGCCTGGGCCGCATGCCAGTCCTGCTGATGCCTACCGACGACGTGCGGGTGGCGAATCTTGGGAAGATGGACGGCATTGTCGGCGCGGACTTCCTCTATGCTTCGAACGCGATCTTTGATGTCGGTGCGGGCAAACTCTATATTGAACCAGGCACCGTCGACGTGCGGAACTTCACCAAAACGGCTGCTGAGATGTTCGCCTCCGATGCCGCGCTCAAGCAGGCTTGGAATTCAGCTCCCCGCGTGATCGCCGGCCGCGTCCGCCATTGTTCCGTACTCCCGGGAACCAAGACCGACGCGGTCGGGCACCCTTACGAGGTCGTCGAGATTGTCCTCGAAGTGACGGAAACCCTCAAGGGTGCCCCCGCCGCGGATGGAACCGAGACCATCCAGGTTTCCGTGCCACCCCGTGAAAACCAGGCGAGCTACGTTAGCGGACTCCTTGGCCGCAATCCGGGAAAGATCATTTTCGTCACCGCCGCTGCGGCAGGTGACGTCCCTCCAACGCTCGCCTCCACTGTCTGGGGAGACGGCAATCTGCCCCGCGCGCAGTTGAAGCGTGTTCGATAGCCGGATAGGCAAACTGGTATCCATTATCGGCGTTCCCGGTGTGTCAGTCCAGGGTTCCAGCTCTGGGCTGCTCCCGCTCGTGGGTAAAGCTGCTATCAAGCTTGGTGCGGTCATGCAAAACCGCTTCCGCCTTCAGACGGCTCATTCCGACGATACTGGGCCAGCTTTCGGCGTGGTTGCAAAATGAAAATATCTCGCAAGCGGGGTTTTCGGCAGTAACCAAAGATGATCTTCAATATCGGGACGGGTTGGGTTTCATAACGAGATTAATCTTAACACGCCTCCCCGCTTTTAACTTATCTTCATGTTGCTTATTCCATGAGGCAAAAAAATCCCATCTGTTCTCCCTCCTCGCGTGTGCTTCGACCGCGGCCGTCGCAATTACCGCCAGTATCAACCGGACCAGCGACACCGCCACCGGAAGGAACCAGGATACATGCGGAACCCAGACAGTATGCGTCGTTGCGGACAGCAGCGTCAACACGACAGTCTTCAAAGAAGACTTCCCTCCCTCAGACTGCCGGTTCTCGGCCCAGGGCCAGCTTCTGGCGCAAACTGGGAGGCGGGTCGCTTTCCATTTCGCTGATAGTTCATTCGATCGTTCTCATTCTCGGCATCTTTTGGATTTTCCAGATCATCCCGGTTAAGAAGCCCGATGTCGATTTCATGCCGAAAGGCGGCGGAGGCGGGCAACCTGGTGCCAAAGCCGAAACGAACATGAAAAAGAGGGCCACCATGACGACCATGGCCGCTCCCCGTCTGGCTGCGAAAGGTGCCTCCAGTACCTTCACCCTGCCCGAGCCGGATCCTGCGTCCGCCACGTCTTCTGTTGGCGCAATTGGTTCGACCGGGATGGCCGCCGGACTCGGTGGCAGTGGTTCCGGTGGAGGCAAAGGAAATGGCAAAGGCAAAGGATTCGGGGACGGGATGGGTCCGGGTATGGGTGGCGGGGTCGGGCCGATGAGCCCGTTCGGCATGATCAAGCCGAACGCCAATGCCTTGATCGGCACCCTTTATGACATGAAGCAGGATCCGCAGCACAAGCCCACCGGGATGACCAAGCCCAAACTCGTCTCCATCATCCAGGATTTCACGGCGCGCGGCTGGAACGAGCGGACACTTGCGGCGAATTACTTCCAAGCCAGCAAGAAACTCTACCAGACGCGGATCTACATCCCTCTGATGTCCGCCGATGCGGCCCCAAAGGCCTTCGACTGCGACAAGGAAGTGCAGCCCAGCCACTGGCTCGTCATCTACCGCGGCAATGTCACACCGCCCAAAAGCGGCCGGTTCCGTTTCGTCGGCCACTCGGACGACGTGCTCGTAGTTCGGCTCAACCGCCAGAACGTCTTCGATCAGGGCTACTCTGCGGGCACCACAGGCCTTCACGGCTTTACCAAGGCGAACCCGGAGGTCTTTTACACGTATCCGGACAACGCCCACTACAACGGCGTCCGCGGCGGATACTCGGTCGGTCCCGTATTCGAAGCCCACGCCGGCACGTCCTATCCGATCGAGATCCTCATCAGCGAGGTTCCCGGTGGCTACTTCGGCGCCTCGCTGTTGCTCCAGGAGGAAGGAGTGGAGTACTCGAAATGCTCCACGGGCGCGCCCATCTTGCCCTTGTTCCGCCTTGATGCCACACTGCCGGAACCGAACAAGCCCGAGGCGCCCCCATTCGATCCACAGGGAGCTGTTTGGAAACTGGTGTCGGGCGGTTTGATGAGCCGGGATATCTGAATCCATGCATCTGCCCGGAATCTCATTCTCGCAGGCGGTTCAGAGCGTCAGAGTCACTTTTTCACCGGTCCGACGGTACCCCCGGGGACGTAGACCGCATCGAATATCGCGTGGCGTTGGTCCGGCCGGCCTTTTCTTACTCCGTTGATCCAGCGTGCGATCCTTGAGACGTGTTCGTCCGCTCCAAGTTCGAAGTGGTTCAGTCGTGGCA
>Ga0265327_10001799_pt1 | contig 25157 bp, 19 predicted proteins | sample 41621metaG_FD_202089 | JGI IMG/M metagenome (GOLD analysis project Ga0265327, IMG submission 202089) | Rhizosphere microbial communities from Carex aquatilis grown in University of Washington, Seatle, WA, United States - 4-16-21 metaG | ecosystem: Host-associated > Plants > Roots > Rhizosphere...
GGCGAATCCTCTGGACCACGAAATGGCAAGGCCGACACCGACAGTGACGACACATCTGAACAACGAACGGAATCCCATGTGCGCAATTCCCAGGCTGACTGGAGAACTGGTCGTGACGACCGTCAGAGGATCCAAAACGCTCGGATCCCCAGACCGCTCAGGATACACCGTAATCGATGCTTAGAAAAAGACCTCTCGATGGGAAATGCCGCCTGGCGGTTCCCAAAGTTGTCTTACTTCTGGTGATGTCCTCGCCTGACCGATCGAATTCGGCCCTGGGCCGCGATGGCTGTGGAGATCACCGAGGCGGTTCCGACAACCGCCACCGCGATCCAGGCCGTCATTGCCACCTTTTCGTATTGAGTAACGGATGTCGCGACCGCGGCCGCACAGGAAAGTCCGAGCGGCACGACGGCTCCCGCCGCGACGATCTTCCAGGAATCCCGCTTCGGCTCAGCTTCGACCGTCGTGCTGCGGCCAACGATCTGATCCTGATCTGCCGCAGACCCAGGATTGGGGCCTTCGAAATCAGCATGATCCGGCATCATCGCAGTCGACTCATCAACTAAGGAATTCGCTGTCGTCATTTCGTCGTCTCCTGACATTTCGTTCGCTGGTTCACGGTTGCGCGTGTTCGACGCCACGACCAGAACCAGCTCATCCCTGCGGATCTGTTTATACCACAATGGCGAGCAAACCATTCAGAGCTTCCCCAAAGCAACTGGAATGCCACCCTGTCGAAAAACCTCAGAACCGGGAGAAAACGGGACGGCGCGGATTCGGCCAGATTCGACCCGAGCAGAACCGTCCCTCAATTCGTCGGTGCGTTCCTGTGTCATGCCGTTTCCCGATGAGTAGTCCGGGTGTAACCGTTCACGGGCGAGCGAAGGGGGCAGACCCATTATCACGAGTCGACGCGACTTCCATGGCGCATCGTTCTGACATCAGCCTGTTGTTTCAACCGTGAAAATGCGTCAGTCCCCGGCCCGTGAACGGTTACGTCCGGGTCTCTGCAGGATTCGTGGTCAAGAACATGCCTTGATGTTCCATTAGCGACCAGACGGAGTTCCTACGGAATCCGCCACATCGGCAACGAATGGCCATTTGAATTCGAAATCGGCGTAGATCATTGCGGCGCTGATCAATCCGCGCACTCCATTCGACGAAATCCGCGCACTTTTGGCCCGGAATTGCGGCGTTCTGATCAACCGGCATCTGGATTGCATTAGGGGTTGATGACTTCGACAAGAGCTGGCGAGCCAGCACGAGCGCGGTGCTGAGAAACGCCGGCGAAGCTGAATGCGATCAAACCCATACGGCAGTGGATGTCTGATCTGACGGTGGTGGTGAGCTTCATCGCGCGTCAGTTCAGCCCTGCTGAACCTTACCTTTCAGGAGAAGAATCATGTTGTCGTGGGCGTTGACGTTTCTGATTGTCGCGCTGATTGCAGGTCTCGTGGGATTGGGTGGCGTTGCGGGCGAGGCGGCTTGGGTGGCACACGTGCTGTTCGTCGTCTTCCTGGTCTTCTTCCTGATCTCGCTGATTACAGGCCGTCGTGCTCCTCCGGTCTAACGCGGGTCGCACATCTGTGTCGCGTTGAATCGTGGTTGACAGGCCTTCGCATTTGGCTCGCTGAAAACCACACGTCATCGCCGAGACGTCGCTGAAATGGGCGACGTCGATGGGAATTCCAAATTCGAATCGGGCCATAAAAGTCGTAACGACATCAATCAAGGAGAAGAATCATGAACTGGGATCAAATCGAAGGGGGTTGGAAACAGTTTTCCGGGAAGGTCAAAGAACGTTGGGGCAAGTTGACCGACGACGATCTGACGACCGTGGCCGGCAAGCGTGATCAACTCGCCGGGATCCTGCAGCAGCGCTACGGATACGCCAAAGAACAGGCTGAAAAGGAACTCAATGAGTTCATGAAATCGATGAAACCCTGACCACTGACTACTGACCCCTGGCGCCAGCCGCGGGGACTCGCTGGAAATTCCATTTGTAAGGAGACGATCGATGAAACGATTTCAATGGGGATTGGCGCTGATCGCCATCATGGCGGCAAGCGGCTGCAATCAAGGAACATCAGGTGGCCCTGGCGCTACGAATACGCCTTCCAACACGTCCAGCACGACGGCCAGCAAGCCTGAACTGGGGCAGGCGGAAGACACCTTCAGCCTGTCGCTGCCGACCCTGGCAACGCACATCAAGCAGGGAGAGACCCGCTCGGTCACCATCGGGATCACCCGGGGCAAGAACTTCGATCAGGATGTCAGCCTCAAGTTTACGGACATCCCCAAGGGGGTCACCATGACTCCGCCCAACCCAGCCATCAAGCATGGCGAAAAAGAGACGAAAGTCGATGTCATTGCCGCGGCAGATGCCGCGCTGGGGGACTTCAGCGTCAACGTGACTGGTCACCCGGCCACTGGAGCAGACGCCAAGTCGAAGCTGAGTCTGAAAGTGAACGAGAAATAGTCGGAACGGAGTTCTACATGATTCGCCCGCCATGATGGGTTCACCATGACGGGAATTGGGAAGTCCCGCGACTGTCACGGCCGCGGGACTTTTCGTGTTATCTGAGCAGTCCGTATTTCTTCATCTTGTTGTACAGGGTGACTCGGCTGATCCCCAGTTCCTTCGCTGTCTTGGTTCGACTGAAGGTGTTCTTGAAGAGGGTCTGCTCGATGATGTCTTTCTCACTCAGGGCAATCTGCCCCCCCAAAGTCCGGTCATTGACCGGCACAGGCTGGCTGACCGGGAGAGCGGTTCCATAACCCAGGACGACCGTCGGATCGTTGGTCGGACCAGCGGTTCCCGACAGCACGTGATGCGGCAGATTGGCCGATGTCAGGATGCCGTCACTGCAGTAGATCACCGCACGCTGAATCACGTGTTCCAGTTCACGCACGTTGCCGGGCCAGGGATAGTTGACCAGCGCACTGAACAGGCAGGGCGAGATCTGCTCAATCCGAACACCATGCTTGATGGCGAACTGCCGAACAAACTTCTTCGCCAGTGGCACGATGTCCATCCGTCGCTGACGCAGCGGCGGAATCACGAACTTGAGCATGTTCAGGCGATAGTAAAGGTCCGGACGGAACCGCCCTTGCTCGACCAGCGGCTGCAACTCAAGGTTGCTCGCCACGATCAGCCGCGCCTGGCAGTGCTGTGTCTGATTGGAGCCGACGGGTTCGAATTCGCCCGTCTCGATCACTCGCAGCAGCTTGACCTGTTGTTCCGGTCCCAGCACGTCGATTTCGTCGAGCAGAATGGATCCGCGTCGGGCCGCGAGGAACTTCCCTTCCTTGTCGGCATGAGCACTGGTGAAGGAGCCTTTCATGTGACCGAACAGTTCCCCTTCAATCAGGTCCGCGGGCAAGGCCCCGCACGCGACCGGCAGGAAAGGTTCATGTCGACGTGGACTGACTTCGTGAATCAGCTTCGAGAGAAATGTCTTCCCGGCGCCGGTTTCGCCGATCAGCAGGATGGTCACATCATGCCGGGCGGCCACCTCCAGATCCTGCAGCATCTGTTGCAGGTGCGGAGAATTCGTCTCGAACCGTCGACCCATCCCCGTCAGCACTCCCAGCGACTTTTCCTCGCCCAGGTCGTTTGGAAGCAACGTGGATGTCTGGTGTGGAGTCGCACGAACGGGAACTGCAGGGGCGACCGTCGTCTCGGGCTCTGCTTCCCGTGGGAAGAGCGAATGAAAGGCCTTCATCAGGGTGACTCGATCCAGCTTTCCGCGACACATGGCGATGTCGTGCATGGCCGCATGACGCGCGAGTGGTTCGGGACAGACTTCCGCGGTCAGCATGGCGACTCGCAACTTGGGAAACCGCTGGGTCAGTTGTTCCAGGATCCGGTTCTCGGCATGTCCTCCACTCCCCACTCGTCGAAAATCCGCGACCAGAGCCTGTGGCTCCAGGCGGGCGCTCAGGTCAATCAATTCCTCGAATGAATCACAGGCGCGAACATCGGCCTTCCCCTCGAATAACCCGGGAACTTCCGATGCCATGAGTTGATCGCGGCTGAGCACGACGATGACGGGCCTGGACATGTGATGAATCCTGTCGAGCGGACATGGTTGCGATGTTCAATCAGTGAATCAGTCCGATCACCTCAGAAACAAATGCAGTGCCAATACGTCAATCGTCTCAGACGATTTGATTCCAATCCCTGTGTCCGTTAACAGTTAACATCAATGAACAGTTTGAAAACGCGATTCGCCCCGCGTGCCGTATGAGGCGTTCCGGCAACATCCGCGATGGGGGAATGTTGACAATCCGCCACATGTTGCCGAGGGGCGACAGGGAGGATACGATCCGACCGCCCGATGTTCGCGCCACGCGAACAGAACCAGAAAAGGTCTTGCCCATGTCGAAGTTTGCAGTGATTTTGCCCGCGGCCGGAAAGAGCAGTCGCTTTGCAACGACTCAGTCCAAGAAGAAAGTCTTCGTCGAATTGAAGGGACGGCCCGTCTGGGTCCGGACTGCTGAACTGTTCGCCAACCGCGACGATGTCGTGCAGACGATCCTGGTGCTGTCACCTGAAGACATCGAATGGTTCAAGGACAAGTTCCGCCCCAACCTTGCCTTCATGGATGTGGAGATTGTCGAAGGAGGGGCGGAAAGAGCGGACTCGGTTCGAAACGCCCTCGCTCGCGTACGAGCCGACGTCGACTTTGTCGCGGTCCATGATGCGGCCCGACCGTTGATTGTGAAGGACTGGATCAATCGAGTCTTCAAGGCGGCGGAACAACATGGCGCCGCGCTCCTGGCCACTCCCATCACCAGTACACTCAAGCGAGTCGGCCCCAGCCAGCAAATCGAAGCCACCGTTTCCAGAACCAACCTGTGGGCGGCGCAAACGCCCCAGGTCTTTCGACGCCAGTTGCTGCTGGATGCCTACGCCCGTCAGGGAACACTCCAACCGACCGATGAGGCGCAGTTGGTTGAGCAGTTTGGACACCCGGTCCAGATCGTGGAAGGGTCGCCGTTAAATCTGAAGATCACCACGCAGGATGATTTCCGCATGGCGGAATTCCTGCTCGAGGCCTTACCCAAAGAAAAACTTCCCGGATTCCTGCATCCGTTTGCCGACGAGTGATTGAGCGGATCTTCGGCCGCGAAGGCAACGGTCCCTTGGTTGCAGTCGGTCATTCCGCAGGCATCGGAACGGCACTGTCGATTCCGCCGGGTCAATCAAACAGGTAACTGACCGACTCGTTCCGATGGATTCGCCGAATGGCCTCGCCCAGCAGCGGCGCAACAGATACGACCCGGATATTCGGCAGCATTTGCTCGGGACGCAGAGGCAGGCTGTTCGTCACGACGATTTCCACGATCGGGACTTCTCGTAATCGCTGAGCGGCCTGACCGCAGAAGACCGCATGCGTGGCCCCGACATAGATTCGGCTGGCGCCATGCTGATGAATCGTCTTGACGGCTCCTGCCATGGAACCGCCGGTGGTGATCATATCATCGAAAATGATGCAGGTTTTTCCGGCGATCGGACCCCCGATCAGGTTCTCCTGACGGGTCTCAAACGCACTCGCCCGCCGCTTGTCGACGATGGCAAACCCGCCCCCCAGATGGTCAACGTGCTGCAATGACCGTTTAATACTCCCCTCATCGGGGCTCACGATCACCAGATTCTCCTTGGGAAGATTCAGCGATCGAAAATAGTCGTCCAGGATTGGGGACGCGTACAGATGGTCCACCGGGCAATCAAAAAATCCCTGGATCTGGGCCGCATGCAGGTCCATCGCCAGCACCCGGTCGGCCCCCGCTTTGGTAATTAAGTTGGCGACCAGTTTTGCTGTGATGGGAACTCGCCCCATGTCCTTGCGATCCTGCCGGGCATAACCGTAATACGGCACCACGGCAGTGATTCGAGCGGCACTGGCCCGTTTGCAGGTGTCAATCAGGATCAGCAGTTCCATCAGGTTTTCGTTCACTGATGGGCCGGTCGGCTGCACCAGGAACACATCCCGACCTCGCACGTTCTGATCCAGCCGGACCGAGATTTCTCCGTCCGGAAAGTTTCCCAGTTCGACCGCACCCAGGCCAATTCCCAGGTACGAAGCAATTTCGGCGGCGAGCTTGGGGTTCGCGCGGCCACTCAGAATACAGAGTTCGTCGTGCATGAATGGGCTGCTGGACCAGTCGTAGGCTGGGAAGAAATCGGCCTGACCCCACGACACAGTCCATTCGCACCGGATTCCATTTCAGTGGATCCAGGCGGCGTCGACGAGCAAAGCCAAAGAAGACACACAAAGCGGGCGGCATTTTCAGCCAAGCCCCCCGCAAACGCAAGCCGCCCCGAGGAGTTTGTCCTACTCCTGAGAAAATCGGCGACGATGACCGGCAAGGCTTTACAGCGACGCGATTTACAACGCATTTCGCTGGCTGGCATCCCCCTTTTTGAGGCGAGATCAGCCTTTCAGATATGAGAATGGTGCGATGCGACTTCCCGCAGGAACCGTGACCGCCCCTTCCAACACCGCATGCGGACCGATGCGACAGTCCCCCCCAATCACGGCGGGGCCCTGAATATGGGAAAATGGCAGAATCGTCGTATCGGCCCCGATCACAGCCCGGGGATCGATGTAAGTCAGTTCCGGCGACACGATCGAAACCCCTGTCGCCATCAGTCGCGACATCGTTGCCTGCTGTATGACACGTGTCACGTCGGCCAGTTGAGCCCGGGTGTTGACCCCCATCGCTTCCAGCACTTCGAACACCTTCGCCGCTACCACCGGCTTCCCATCCCTTTTCAGGACCAGCGGGCAATCCGTCAGGTAGTATTCTGCCTGATTGTTGTCGGGGCGAATTCGATCCAGCGCGGAGATCAGGGATTGAGAATCAAACGCGTAGCATCCCGTATTGATTTCCCGAATCCGCTTTTGCTCATCGGTCGCGTCACGCTCCTCGACAATTCGATCAAAGTCGCCCGCCGACGTCCTGACGATCCGTCCGAGACCCTGATTCGCTTCAGTGTCGGTGGTTCCGATCACGGCCGCGGCATGGGATTCGGCCTGAGCACGCAAGAGACCCACCAGCGATTCACTGCGAAGAAGCGGTGTATCCCCGGCCAGTACCAGGACGGGGCCATCATGCGATGCCAACTGGTCGCGACACATCATCACCGCGTGTCCCGTCCCCTTTTGCTCGCTCTGCAGAGCAAATTCGACATCGGCATGCCGCGACAATTCTGCCTGCACCAGGTCGGCCCGATGTCCCACCACTGCCACGATCCGAGTGACTCCCGCCGCCCGCGCCGCGTCCAGGACGTATTCGATCATCGGTCGCCCGCAGACTTCATGCAGCACTTTCGGAAGTGCCGACTTCATGCGAGTGCTCTTGCCCGCGGCCAGAATAATCCCCAGCGAACCGTTCGACACCACGAATCCCTTTCGCAAAGTGGAACTCCCCCAAGGTTGGAAGAGCAAGTCGGCTTCGGCCGATCGATGTCCGACGGCAGCCAGAACGCGACTGCATGGGACATCGGTTTCGATGCGATGCGCCCAGGCGCGCCCGCATTAGAACCGCACGCCCGCCCGTAACATCAGGGTATCGTTCAAATTGAAACCGGGCGTGATCGTCTTGAAATCGACGTTGCGGCCGAAGACGGCGCCGACTTCGATGAATTTGTCATAGGTCACGTGGTCGCTGCGAAGCCCCACCGCGACACGCCAATCCTGAAACTGCACCTGCTGGTGAGCCGAAACTCCCGGCTGATCGATCTGGTACGACTCGACATGGTATTCCCCCGTTGCGTACAGCCAGTGCGAGCCCCCGTTGATGTTCCCCACGAAGTAGCTGATGCGGGACTTGGGAAACAGCAACCGCAATTCCCACAGGTCGTTGGGATTCCAGACCACCCCGGCATAAGGGAGGATGATCTTGTCGACTCGATCCCAGTACCCAGCTCCCAGGACCAGCATCCATTGAGGAGACGCGCGGTAGAACAGCATTGCGTTGCCGTCGAGATTCACACCTTCACGTCCCAGGCTCGAATTGAAATCGGTGTTGATCGACGGGTTGAAATCGACTTGCATGCTCCACAGCCCGACAATCGGAGTCGCCAGCGTGAAGTCCCATCCCAACCGGTAAACCGAACCGGGAAGGTCTGGCGTCCCCGGGCCGTCCCACAAGCGGATCCCCGCCTGAGGCGTATTCGTGAAGATCCAGCCTGGTCCCACCTGCTGCACATGCGCCAGTTCGAAATTGAATTCATTCGAACTGAATCGCCCATTCCCGGGGCTTTGCGCTCCGGCGGGCGCCAGGTACGTGTAATCCATCTTGGGCGTAAACCCAAACCGATACGGCTGAGGCCCATTGACGCCTGACAGGACAGTCGACCCATTCGGGTCACCCAGGACGGGATCGTTGTAAAGGAACGGATCTCGCGGCGCACCGCCAAAAAACGGCGTCGGATTCTCATACGTGGGGGGAAGAATCGGAGGTGTGTCGAGCGTTGGTGGCGTCTGCCCCCGGAAAACCGGCATCGAAGCAGGCCGCACGGATTTCGCTGACAGGGAAATCGCGGGCGCGGGGAGTTCGCTTTCGGTTTGAAAGACGGCAGCAGGATCCACGGCGAACACGCGAGACTGGCCCAGCGCGAGGGGACCATGGACCGCCATCACGGTCACGACCACCAGGATTGGAATTCGCACGACGTTCCTCGCCTTGAAACGTGAAGTCCGGTGACGACGAGTCACTTTCGGCCTGTGTCACCAGCAGCCCGAAAGCTGCACCAAACCCAGGCGGGAAAAACCGGCCAAATCTGCCGCCCCACCTCAGGAGGCGGGATTTCCCAGAAAATGACGTGGAGGTCAACATCAACTCCAGCCAAATCTGCCGATCGCCGCTGCCATGTCAGGTCCAATACTGTTCGACGGGGTCAGGAGACCCTCGCCGAACACGAACGCAGCGGTCCTGCCACCTTGCCCTCAGCAGCTTTTCATCGACATCCGGATTTTTTCAGGAATTCATGTCCTCAGGTGCAGGCTATTCCTGATGGGACTTGCAGCGGTGCGCAAATCCGACGTCCCGATCTGGATTGCGGGCTATTTCTCGTTTTTGATGAGGGAGATTTCCATGTTTCAGCATCTCGGTTCAGTGGTATTGGCGTTCTCACTTCTGGCAGTTCCGATTGTGCTGGAAGCCAGTGGCGGGGGCGGCGGCGCCAAGGTCGATACGATCAAGGTGAGCAAGTGTTACTACATGGATGGGGCTACCGCGATGCTGATCAAAGCCAGCAGTTCCGATCCGACAGCACGTCTGTTTGCCTACCTGCCCGATGGGACGTTTCTTCGCGAAATTCAGAACGGTGGCGGAAGCCGTTATGGTGGTACCGTCGTCGGCTACTACGGACCGGACCCTGTTGATGTCCTTATCCTCAGCAGTTCCGGTGGCAGCATCGCAGCCCCGACGACACCCTTCCAGCCGTAGCCTGACGGCAGGCTGCTTTAACTCCACTGTTGTACCCGCTTGAGGGTCAAGTCTTCAGGTTGCCACGTCGTAGTCCGTCAGGCCTGTGATGTTCGCTTGTGTTGGAGAGCGGGGAAACTTTGTTCGGCTACCGTTCAACGCAGGTCTCCGGACCGGTCAAGAGACCCTCGCCGAACGCCGTTTCTGGTATTTGCGGTTGGATCGCCAGCGCGCTCCAGAACGGATGAACCCATCACAACACGTCGTCGCTCAATTCCGGAAACACTCTGGCAACCTTCTTCAGCAAATAGTCACCATAAGTTCCTGAGAACTCATGGACATTCGCGTGGTCCCAGCGTTCGATGGAATCATCCTCAGCGGCGCCCCGATCCAGGCCTTCAATCGGCAGGATCCGGGCGTCGAAGCCAGGGTCAAAAAAGAACGGAAACGACAACCGGTCGCGCTGCGAACGGTTGATCACGCGATGAGGAGTCGAGCGATAGATCCCGCGGGTCAGTCGATCGAGCATGTCACCGATGTTGCAGACAAATGAACCGGGAATCGGAGGCGCCTCGACCCAACCCGTGCGGGATTTCACCTGCAATCCCCCGGTTTCATCCTGCTGCAGAATGGTCAGCAACCCATAGTCGGTATGTTCTCCGACGCCCCACGGGATTTCCTGAGCTTCCACTCCAGCCACCGCCTTCGTACAGGGATAGTTGAAAATGCGGAACAGGATCAGCGGGTCACCGGTATAACGGTCCTGAAAATAGCGCTCATCCAATCCCAGCCCGAGCGCGATCCCCGACATCAGGACGTGCCCCAGGCCCGTCAGGGATTCGATGTAGCGCAGAACAGTCTCGCGAAACCCCGGGATCTCGGGAAATAGGTTTTGTCCGTGAAGGGGTGTGCGAGCGATCACCGTCGGATGATCGGCGGGCAATTCGCTTCCGAAGTAGATTCCCTCCTTGCGGTCCGGTTTGCCCGAGGTGAGTTCGTTGCCGACGGGAAAGTACCCTCGCCAGGCGCGACCTCCCCGCGCCATGGCAATCCGCATCTTGACGGTTTCTTCCTGCGCAAAGAACTGGCGACTCAGGTGTTCCAGTTGCGCGGACAACCCCTCATCCACGCCGTGCCCCACGACATAAAAGAACCCGGACTCCCGGCACGCCTTCCCAATCTGCTCCGCCGTTTGTTCGAGTTCGGCCGTGCGATTCACCAGCGGCGCAACGTCGATCACGGGAACATGAGAAAAGTCACTCAGTTTCATTTCTGCCCTCAATCCGAGTTCCAGCAAGTTGCAATCATCGGCACGAAATCCATTTCCGTTCCAGGGGGTGACCCGAGCGTCACCCGAGCCCACGGCAACCAGGCGTTCGGAAACTGGATGATACAACTTTGAGGGAGTTTAATCGGTGATTTGGACCGGTCCAAGCAGGTCGCGACGACCGAGTTCGCCGGTAAGCAAGGCTTCGATCTCCCCGACTCTGATGGATTTGGATCAAGAATTCGCTACCCGCGTTGGGTGGCGCCCCCTGATTTCTTGGGCAACCGATTTCACGGGTCAACGACGGTTCGGAGGAGGGTCTCGCGATGGAATGTCGGTGATGTTTGCCATGAAAATGCGTCAGTCCCCTGCCCCTCAGCGGTTGTAAACGGCGACCCCGGTTCGGGACGCACAATTGAAGCTGTTGGACGGACCAGTTCCATGCCTCAGTCAATTCTGAATCCGCAGACCTTGCGTTGCTAACTTTTTCGCGAGTCGCATCATTTGTGAGTCATGGAATTCGACAACTCACATCTTCGCGAGGTTCAACGGCTGTTCCTGCTGCACTCGAATCGGCTGCGCGGGTTTATTCTGGGACTGCTGCCGAATCATGCGGCCGCGGACGATGTGTTGCAGGAAGTCTTCCTGGTCGTCACTGCCAAGTCGGCGGAGTCTCAGGCTGGCTCCGATTTTCTTGCCTGGAGTCGAACGATCGCCCGTTTCAAAGTCTTGGAGTATCGGCAGCGACGGTTTCCTGCGGCACGGCAATTGGCGGATGAGGCGTGGGAGTTATTGGCGAAAGCGGCGCCCGAACTGGACGATGGGTGGGATGCGCGGCGCAGGGCACTGCAGCATTGCCTTGGTGAATTGGCTCCGCGAGCAAGGGAAGTCGTGCAACTGCGGTACTCGGCCGAGCGGCTGAGCATGGACGAAGTCGCGAAGCGAATGGCGTGGACTGTCGGTTCGGTCAAAGTGGCCTTGTCTCGTGCGAAGGATGCGCTGTGGGACTGCGTGCAACGACACGTTTCCATCGCGAAGGGGATCAAAAATGACGGACATTGAGACCTTGATCGAGGCCTACTTCGCGGGCGAATTGACCGACGAGCAATCTCGAGAATTGTCGCAGTCCCTGATCGACTCGCCCATCGTTCGACGCATGATGTGGGAACACGCGCATCAAGAGGCGTTGCTGGGACAGCTTGTAGAAGAATCGAGCGATAAATCGCAATCCATGCGACCGATGCCCGATGATGCCGAGGCCGGTTCATCCCCCGTAGTATCCACTCAACGCGCGGTCCCTCGCAGTTCAGAATTCGATGGATGGCGACCGCGGAGAAGGTTGCTCACGGCGGCGGTCGTATTGTTGCTGGCGTCGGTGGTCAGCGCGGCGGTGGTTTCGCCGATACGCGGCCTGATCGTTCATTGCTGGCAGGCTGTTGTGGTCCGCGTCCCTGAGAATGGGTCTCACAATGTTGCCAATGACGGCAGAAAGGTTGCCACGGACGTCACCAAGAACGACGACATCAGGAATGATGGCCGCAAACAGGCATCGACAGATCGCCCTCAACCGATTGCCGTCGCGGAGCGGGCGATAGAACAAAAGAACTCTCGGCACCCAAGACCTGCATTGGAACCGCTGCTCAAAGACTCGCAAAAAATCTCGTACTGGGAGTGGGACAAATTCAAGTGGCAAGCAGTTGATGCCAGTCTGGTGCGACCGGTTGTTGCGACCGTTGTGATCCCGCCAGGACACAAATTCCTGACGGCGGTGGTGGATGATATCCATGGCGTTCGCGTGCGGAATCTGCTCGATGCCGTTGAAGTGACGAAACTTGGTGGTGACCCTGGCGCAAACGAGTCGCAAGTTCTCACCGTGGAATGGAACGGATTGGACGACGATGGACGCCCTGCCCTGGATGGCACCTATCGCATTCGAGGCTGTTCGCACGCGGGAATGAAGCTGGTGTACGAGTACAGTTTTCTCAACCCGGGGACACCGCCGTGGGAACATTACCCGAACAGTGGATGGGGCGGCGATCACGGATACCCGCACACGATCGCCTGCCTGAGGAACCCTGGTCACGGTCCATGGCGCGTCGCCATCGGGGGGGCTGTGGGCGAGGGTGGCTCCGCGTCGTTCGTGATCGATGCTGACGACCGCAAGTGCAAGACGCTGAACAACGGCTGGAATGGTTCAAAAGCCCTCGCGGCCGCCGATGGAATGCTCTGGATTTGCGAGAGCGGCAGCAAGTATCTCTATCGAGTGACCTATCACGACAGCAAGCAAGTCGCGTTCAAGTCCGCCGCCGGTCCGACACCCACCGTGAAGTTCGACACCGACCCATGGGGCATTGCCATCGGAAAGACGAAAGCGGCTGTACTGCTTCACGACGAGAAGCAACCGAAGAACGAACGCGTCGTCGTCTTCGCCAAAGACTCGGGGGATCACCGCATCGAAGTGCCGCTGTCTGTTCCGGGGCGTCGGAGCGGTTTGGCGTTTGCCGCGGATGGAACCACGTTGCTGGTCAGTACCGATGATGGCCTGCTCTCCATTCCCACGGGTGAGGCCCGGCCCGTTCCGAAACGGGTGCAGTTCGAGGGGGTCGAAAAGCCCGGGGCGCTTGCCACGGACAATGACGGCAACCTTTTCATCCTCGACCGAGGATCGGATTACCAGGTCAAGGTCTTCAATCCGGATGGGAAACTCCTGCGCCGCATCGGAACAAAAGGGGGCCAGGGTGATCGGTTGGACTACGACCGCGAATCGCTCCACGGGATCGAAGCAATCTCCGTGGACGATGACGGAAATTTGTGGGTCGCCGAACAGGGTGAGTCGGACAGCAAGCCAGGAGTCGGATTCGTCCGCCGTATCGCGGTCTGGAATGCTGACGGAAAGTTTGTCAAGGATTTCGTCGGCACGACATGGTACGCCGCCAACAATACCTGTTTGCATCAGCAAGACCCGACTCTGGCGTTCGGCTATGGCGTCATCTACAAGCTCGAACCGGGGCAGAAGCCCGGCTATCGTCCGTTCCGCTACGTCACCACGCCGCAACCAGCCGATGCCCCGTTCTGGCTTGGCACTGGTGCGCCGTGGGCACTGTTCGGTTCAACAAGGTTGTTCCGTAGCGATGTGAGCGGAACCATGCGGGAGTATCTGCTTCAAGCCAATGGTTTTCCCATTCTCTTTCAGGCGAACAAGCACCACGAGTACCGCCCGATCGTCGCCATCGGGTCACACGAACACAACAAGGCGTTTCCCCAGGTGAAGGACGAGCCCAAGGCGTTGTTTCTGTGGGCTGATCTGAACGGTGACGGTAAACCGGAACACGAAGAATTTCAGCGGTTGCCGGGAACGACCTATAAAGCGGACCTCGGCTGTGGCTACCCGCCGTCGCATGACCTGGCGTGGTATGTCGAGGGGATCGAGCTGAAACCGGCGCAGTTCACCGAGACTGGAATCCCACTCTACGACGTCGCGTCGGCGAAACGGCTGCCGATCCCGCAGCACTACCTGCCCGTCGGCAAGCATCTTGTCGCCGGGTTGGGTGGCACATTCAACAGCCCACGCGATGGCGTCTACTCAAACGGTCACCACCTGTTCACCGACCGCGACGGCGTACCACGGGCGAAGTACCGCTGCAACTGGGGCGGAGTCCACGCCTCGTGGAGTTCGATTCCCGGATACTCGCCCGGTCAGACGGGGCGCAGCATCGGAGAATTGCACTTCGCGGGGATCTTCGACAGCAAGAGTGACATCGGACATGTGGTGGCGATTCAAGGGAACTACGGCCAGTCCTTTGTCTGGAGCGAGGATGGGCTGTTCGTCACTTCGCTCTTCAAGGACAGTCGCCAGAATCCACAGGGCTGGGGCGCGAAAGAAGAGTTCGGGGCCGACTGGACTGACGTGAGCATGTACGGAGAATGCTTCGGCGGGATGGTATGTCGGCAAGACGACGACAAGGTTCGTTATCTGTTCGGCCGCAATGCCTGCCACGTCGTGCGGGTCGAGGGACTGGAAGCGGTCAAACGATTTGTTGCCGACGCTGTGGAGTTGAAGGGGCCAACGGCGACGGGCCGGCCTGCCCCCATGGCGGACGCCGCGGATCGTGTAATACGAGTGCCTGACGTGACCGGGCTTCATCCGCCGTTCAAAGTCGATGGCGATCCGGTTGAGTGGAAGGGGCTGCCACGCCGCGAAATCAAGGTCGGAGAGGAAGTCGTTGCGAAAGTGGCGTTGGCTCACAACCGGACACATCTCTGGCTCCTGGCCGAGGTCGAAGACTCATCTCCATGGAAGAATGCCCGGACGGATCCAAAACTGGGTTTCAAGACCGGGGATTCCCTTGATCTCTGTTTCGGTACCGATCGTGATCCGCGGGGACGGGGCCACCTGACTCACATTCCGAAGGGAGAACTCTCAACTCTCCTGCCGGACCGCACAACCCCGGGTCTTGGCGACATCCGCGTGCTGATCGTCCCCGGCGGCAAGGACCGGCAGCCAACGGCAGTGGCCTACCGGTTCGTCAAACCAGAAGCGAAGCCTGACGAGTCGATGAAATTTGAATCACCCGTCAAGTCGCACACGTTCGAATCCGTGACTCAAATTCCCGATGTGCAAGTTGCGGCGACAGAAACGAAGACAGGGTATGTCATCGAGGTCCGGCTGAATTGCGACCGCATCGACCTCAGGGATGCCGCGAATGGCCTGCGCCTGCGAGGCGACATTGGCGTGCTATGGGGAAACGAGGCTGGCCTTGTGACCGAGCGGCGAGCCTATTTGTTCAACCGAGGGCCAGCCGCGAGTGTGGTAAGTGACACCCCAACTGAAGCAGAGTTGCATCCATCCGAGTGGGGAGTCTTCGTGCTGGAATAACGCCCGACTGCTAACGGGCGTCCGCGGCGACGAAGCAGTGAATGAGTCGACCTTGCTTCACCGAGTTTCAAAACCCCGAATCGTCGGCGGACGATCGACCATTGGCTGAACAATCTCAGGTGTGACGACCAGCATCAGATTGACTGGCACTTGAGTCGTCTTCCTGGAACTGAATGCTCGCCCCACGACTGGAACATCACCCAGTATCGGGACACGGCTCACTTCGACCTGGGATCTGGATCCGAGCATTCCATGCAAGACCATTGATTGGCCGCTTTGAAGCTCAACCTCCGTCTGGAACCGACTGTTCTCACCCTTGGACTGCCAATAGTCGACGACGATTCCCAGTTCGATCAGATTGTCGCGCGTGACTGTTCCTTTGACAACAAGGCCGGAACCTGGCAAAGCGGGCTGGTCTTTTGCCTGATCTTCTGCACCGATCACGGTGGGAACGGCGAGGCCATCAGTGCCGCTGACCAACCGGGCGGTTCGGCCATTCAAAATGGTCAGTTGTTCCTGCACGCAGACTTTTAGCTCGCTCCTCCGCTCTGCCTCTTTCACCCACTTATCGACAACGCTCCGATCGTAGATTCCGCTCAGTGTTTGAGGAGCGTCCGCTTTTGTCCGATCGGGAAAGAGTGGCGTGATGTCGGCATTGGGAGAGACTTCGATGATGCGGAAGTTCAGTGAAATCTGCTGATCAAGCGTCTTCAGATAAGCCGCCAGCAATTTCTCACGCAACGGTCCCGCCACGCGCTTTTCAAGTGACGCCATGGCCCTGGCTTCTTCAATCAGTCCCGCCGCCGCAAATTCTTCGGACAGCCGTTTCAGTCTGTCCTGGATTTCCTCCGGGTGAGGAACCCGCACCTTGGGCGATTCCCCGGCCTGTGCCGCGACTTGAACAATTGGCGAAGGCCGAACTGGAACTGGAACCGGAGCAGACGGTGCTGGCCCGACGGACCGTGGCCGGCTGCCGGGCGGCGCTTGTGGGGGATCCGCGGCCACGGCCGACAACCCCATCACGGAGATTGACACGAAACAGACGATGGGATTTCGCATCAGACACTCGCAGAACGGAGTGCGGTCTCAAACACGCGGAACGCATCGGGGTGTATTGAATAGGGGCAACGTGGTCAAGGTCATGTTCGGAGGCTGTAGACCGCAACATTGCAATGCCACCCGTCGTTCGCCTGTTGCCTCATGTTCGTCGCTGCGGAAGGTATGCAGGTAACCGTTCACGGGCAAGCAAGGGGACAGACCCATTTTCACGGGCAAACGTCGCTTCAGAGTCGCGTTGCGCCCGTGGAAGGCGCTTGGTTTTCACCGTGAAAATGCGTCAGTCCCCGACCCGTGAACGGTTACGGTATGCAGTGCTACTTTGAGTCTGTCTTGCCGTTGATCGTCACTTCGGCTTCGCGGTACAGGATTTCAGCGATCAGCAGGTCGTGGTGGTTCTTGTCGATGGCTTGCAGGCTTCTAATGACCTGCGATGCTTCGTCGAGTGCCTTTCGGGCTTCGTCTGGATGCTTCAGTTGATGCTGAGCCAGTGCCAGGACGGCGAGGTTTATGGCGTGGGCGGAATTTTCGGGTTTGAGCTGTTCCGATTGAGTGATGTGCTTCATGGCCGATTCGGCATCGCCGCTGCGGTAGGCCAGCAATGCCAGGGAGCCCCAACCCCATGGACGCATACCGTCAGGCGAGGTTCCGTCGTTCAGACACTGGGCGAGCAGATCGCCAGGAAGTTCCGTGAGGTCGATTGCTCCCGGCCGTAACAGGCAACCTTTGATCGCACGCTCCGCCGCTGCACCGGTAGGAGTATTGCGATAGTTTTCCAGGATTCCCCGGCAGAAACTGCGATACGCCCCTTCGTCTTGCGCCAGAATGACGATCGGCGGGATCTGGACCCACAGCATCGAGTCTGAGGGCTTTTGTTTCATCAACAGCACGCCAAACTCAGATGCTTCGGTCCAACGCTGGACCGACTTGAATCGGTCAAAAGCGGTCTGAGCCAGATCGGGTTTCGATTCGCTCGCTCGCTTCCAGTCCGCTTTGGCCAAATCCCATCGCTTCAATTCCGCATGAGCGGTGGCCCGCTGAATCAGCAATTGGACATCGGCCGTCTCGTCCGTGATCAGCGAGTCGTACATGGCAATGGCTCGCTGCCAGTTTCCTTCGGCCGCGAACTGGGCACCTAGTTCCGCCGCGAGAGCGATCCGCAAGTGAGGATCAGCCGGTCGCAACTTTTGCAGCCGTTCGGTCAGATTGAACCGAATGGCACGCCTGGCAACGACACGACGCATGGACTCGGTTTGAGCCTCGTCGAACGCGCTGGCCAGCGACTCTGCCTCCTCCTCAGGAGTCGGCCGGGCGGCGACCCATTGCTCCCAGCGCGCTGTCCATTCTTCCTTCTCGAGCGGAACCAGTTCCCCGAGTTGCAACTTCTGGTTCGTTGCCAGTTCAGCCTGTGTCAGCAGTGTTGTCAGTTCGTGGGTCGGCTGCTGACGGAGTAACGACAGGTCGAGCACGGTATACCGATGCTCTGACGTCACGACGACTCGATCTCCGGCGATTGCCAGCGAGTAAGACGACACTCCCTGAGGGACGACTTGTGGGGCAGGAACAGCCGGTTTCTGTGTCGCAACATCCCACACTTGCGGCGAAGAGTGTCGCACCGCCGTCACGACATGCCGGCCATCGGGAGTGAACTGAGCATCGTACACTTCGTCGGGATGCGTCATCGGTGTGCCGACAACTTCTCCGGCCTTCCAGTCCCACAACCGCGCGCGGCCATCTTTGTGACCTGTCAGAATCCGTTGTCCGTCCGGGCTGAATGCGACTGAAAACAAGCCCCAAACATCACCAGGATGCGGCATCTGCTGGCCGACCTTTTCGCCCGTCATCAGATCCCACACCTGCACCATATTCCGGCCGTTGACCGCCGTGGCCAGAAGGCGACTGTCAGCCGAGAACGCGATCGCGCGACACGGACCACCTTCCAGAACCGGCTGCAGTGGTGCAAACCGGAGCTCTCCGGTCTCAGCATTTCGCACAAAAACCTGGTGGTTGGGAGTGACCGTGAGCAGTGTCGTCCCATCCGGAGACCAGTTGATTCTTGAAGTCACTTTTGCGCTGGACCAGCCGTCATGATTGAGGTCGAATCTGGGCGATCCCTGCTGAATGTCAATGACAAGCAGCGACCCGTTTTTGCACAACACGGCGACCTGTGGTTGTCCCGGTCGAGCAGCGACGCTGATTGGCACGTCCGGCAACGTGATCGACGGAATGATTGGCGCGCCCGAGGCGACATCGAAAATACCCAGGATTCCCGTCGTCCCATTCCATGTCACGGCGGCGACCGATCGGTTATCAGCGCAGAGACATGAATCACACAGCAAGCCATCGAGTGTGATCAGCGGCCCTGCCGGTTGCCCGTCTGTCATGCGTGCCGTCTGCAACGTGCCACCGCTGGGTTGTCGCACGAAGGGGGAGGAGTGCCACGCACCAGGAGTGACGAACTGACCATCAAAGCTGGTCCTCGGCCTCAACTTGGGCTCTTGCCAGGCAATCTGTCCCGCGACCAATTGCGATTGCGGACGTTCCCAGATGGCGACTTGCCCGTAGACTGAGATCGCGAGGCTTGAGCCGTCTGGCGAGATCGCACAAATCGCCTGGGTCGCCATCTGTGGAATCGTAATCGGCGAACCAATGGACGGCGATTTGCTTGCCAAATTGTGCAGAGGCCACCAGCGGGCGGTGCCGTCCCAGCACGTTGTCACCAGCGTTTGACCATCCGGAGTGAAACTAGCGCATTCGAGTTGGTGAATGTGCTTCAGTTCGACACTTCGGCCATCGGCGGCCAACAGTAAACCGCTGAGGTAGCCTGCTGTCGCCACCCAGTGACGATCAGGACTCACTGAAAGGCCGTAATCTGCCCATCGGATCGTCGTCCAGCCGGGATCCACTGACTGGCCCGTCGTCGCGTCGTGCAACACCGGCATTCTCGAATTCCCGTTCACTGTCACCAATCGACGGTCCTCATCAAAAAAGACAGAGCTCGTCCGTGAGGATCTGCGGGCCGGCGCATGTTCGACGGGGGCGTAAAGCGGCGACGGCAGGGACTGGTCCCCAACCGCAAACACCCGCGCGAAATCATCTTCGCAGGAAGTCACCAACCGAGTCTCCGCGCGATTGAATCGCAGTCCGAAAATCGTCATGGGATGCGACCAGTCCGACTCCTGCACGGGCTCGTCAGCCACGTTCCAGACTTGGGCATGCAGTCCGCCGACGGCCAAGCGTGTTCCACTCGGCGACCACTCGATCACCGCGACTCGTTCAGAGGGTCGAAACTGTTTCCGTTCATTCCCTGTGATTGGATCAAAGATCCGCACGTCCGCCGTCCCGAACCCTATTGCAATTTGTTTTCCATCGGGCGACCAGACGGCATCCGTCACATCCGCCAGCGCTTCGCTCCACGGCAATACCGATTCGTTTCGCCAGTTCCAGACTCGCAGTCTGGCGCCGCCGACCGTCAGCAGCAGCGATCCGTGGGGTTGAAACTCAACTCGTCGCTCAAAGCCATCCGGCAATTTGAGCACCGCCGCGGGAGCGATGGCCTCGTTCAACCAGCTTGAGGCACGGAGCTGGTTGGCCCGCTGTCGTTCGAGATCATGCGGAGTGAGTGCCGCGGCATTCGCGAACCACAACGCGGCCGCTGCAGACTGGCCCTCGCGTCCGGCCTGCAACCCACGTTCGGTCTGCATATCCGCCAGCATGTTGAGCGAACGAATCTTCTCGGCGTCGGCCTGCCGCTGAGCTGCTTCGGCGCGGGACTTTTCTGTTTCCGCTCGCGACTTTTCTTCCTCGGCGCGCGTCTTCGCCGCTTCGGCCAACGCCCGCTGGTCCGCTGCTTTCTCGCGAGCCGTATTAGCATGGCTTTCGGCCACTATGGCATCGTTTTTCAATCGGGCCTGCTCGGCTGCGGTCCGGACGGCGGCGAGCGCTCCGATGGTGGTGAGGACCGCGACGACCGCGGCCATCGTCAATTGCAGTCGCCTCGCGCGGCGCTCGGCACGGGTCCTGGCCTCCGTTTCGGCGACTGTGTGCAGGGCTTCTTTAGCCCGCGCGGCTTCAGCAGCGCGGTCCATCTCCGCTTCACGCAGCCTCGTCTCCACGGATTCGAGATAACCGGTGACCCGTTCGGCCAGCGCGCCCGCGTCACGCGGCCGGTCGGCCGGCTCCAGTTCGAGACAATGTTTCGTCAGCGCGACCAGATCCTCGTCGGCTCCGCAGGCATCGAGCCGTCGAAAGCAGTCCTGCAGCTTGCCGCGAGCCGCCATGCGGAACAAGCGAGTCCCGTCGTCGGCGACATACGGCGGTTTGCCGGTAAGGATTTCACACAGAATCGCCCCCAGTCCGAATACGTCGGCCCGTTCGTCCAGATGGTCGATCTCACCCATCGCCTGCTCCGGCGGCATGTAGGCGGGCGTCCCCATCACGCTGCCCATCTGCGTCTGCGAGCCGTATGTGCCGAATTGCCCCGGCGCGTCGCTACCGACTTTGGTCCGCAGCGTTTGAATGATGCTTTGGCCCTGCTGTTTATCGTGCGCCCTCTTCTCGTCTGCGACACCGCCCGCTGGCAGCACCTTGGCCAGCCCCCAGTCCATCACCTGCACTTCGCCAAACGCTCCGACCATGATGTTGGCTGGTTTCAGGTCGCGATGGATCACGCCGCGACTGTGGGCATAAGCCATCGTCTGACAGATCTGCTCGAAGATGCCGATGAACTTCCCCCGCTCTGCGACCGCCTCTTTCCGATCGGCCAGCAGTTTCGAGAGCGTCTCTCCTTTCACGAGTTTCATCGCGAAGAACGGTCGCTTGTCGGCGAACTGACCCAGCTCGTAAATCGGAGCGATCCCCGGATGCTGCAACTGCCCGCCGATCTGCGCTTCCTCGATAAACCGCTGGACAACATCCGGCTTGTCCTTGTGCTGATCGAGTAACACCTTGATCGCCAAGTCGCGTCCCAGATCAGTGTCGCGCCCCTTGAGAATCGCTCCCATCCCGCCGCGAGCAATCTCGCCATCGAGCCGATAACGACTGTCCAAATCTCGCTGCGGCATCTCCGCCGACTTCGGCCGCACGATCGGCTCGTCCCCTTCCCCAGTCGATTCCCGCAACGCGACTCGCGGCACTTTGTCCAACGTCCGGCCGAGCATCTTCAAGACGCTGTGATTCCCATCGCCGAGCACAACGGCCAGCTCCTCAGTGAACGCTGCCGCCAGTCCCGCTTGCAACGATTGTGCTCGATCGTTCCCGGCAGCTTCTTGAATCAATGTCGCCTCAAACTCCGGCACGGGATTCTCCAGAAAACTTCCCGCCTGCTCGTAAGAGGACAGCAGCGTGTCGATCCGCTGTCTCAGCGGAGTGTTGATGCCGCAGACGTCGTCCAGCCATGCCGCTCGTTGGGCATTGTTCTTGTTGTCGAGGGCCTGCTGGAAAATGCTCTGTTCGTCCACGTCGGTGTCTCCTGGATCGGGTCGGAAATCGAAGTCCGTCACAGAGAGTGCGAGATTGTCGTTCGGATCCCGCCAAATAATTTCCAGAATCTTCGAACGGAGTACCAGCCGCAGGCGTCAGTCATCGTTTCTCAGCGCCGCCAGCAGCCAGGCGCGCGCGTAGGCCCAGTCTCGCTCGGCCGTGCGCAGTGGGACTCGCAGAGCTTGCGCCGCCTGTTCCATTGTCAGTCCCGCGAAATACCTCAACGACACCAGCCTCGCCACCTGCGGGCGACTCTGTTCCAGTTGAGCCAGCGCCTCGTCCAGCGCGAGCAGGTCCGGATGCCGCTGCGGAGCGGCCAGTGCGTTGGTATCGCGCGGGAAACACTGCCGATCACCGCCCCGTTTCAGCGTCTGCTTGCGACGAGCACTCTCGACCAGAATCCGCCGCATGGCCTCAGCGGCAGCCGCGTAAAAATGCCCGCGATGATTCCAGTGCGGCTCCGCGTTCTGATCGACCAGCCTGAGATACGCCTCATGCACGAGCGCTGTCGGCTGCAGCGTGTTGCCAGCCGCCTCGCCGCACAGTTCGCGCGCCGCCAATCGGCGCAGTTCGTCATACACCAACGGCAATAACTCGGCCGACGCTTTCATGTCGCCGTGTTCAATCGCCGAGAGGATGCGCGTGACGCCACTCATCGCCGCATTGTAGCAGTGCAAAACGAAGATTGCTTGAATCCTGCGAAGGCACGCGGCGCCACGGCCTTACCAAAGCCCGAGGCGAGTCGTCGCGACAGGATTTGAACTCGCCAAGCCTGTGCCGCGCAGGTCATTGCAGCTCTTGACCCCCAGGAACGATTGTCCGCAACTCGTTTCAGCCGAAAACCACTTGATTTGTAGAGTCGATCGGCATTCCGGCATCGTCGCAACATGTCTCGCCGAATCGCATGGCGTCGCTGCAAGTCTCAGTATTCCGGGGGAAACGTGGTAATGGCTGTGCAACAATCCTGCTTTGGACGAATTGCTGTTCGTGCCGTTCAAGATGGCTGTTCGTGAATGGATGATCGCAACTCATTGCTTGGAGTACTTGATTGGGTTTGCCGCGCCCCGCTTGCGATACTCGTCGGGGACGCGTTTGCCGACGTATAGGTGTTTCACGTCGTCCGGCGCTTCGCGGCCATTGAAACCGTACCGTCCAGGCACATCATGGCGGCCGGGGAAGTTCGCGGCCGTAGCTTCGAGCCATTCGTCGGCGATGAACGCTCCTTTGATAATCCCCTGCACAATTGCGAGCACCACCTCGGCCTTCCGCGCCTGCGCCAAACTGACTTTCCATGCGTAGCGGGTCGCCTCGTAGAGCGATGATTCGGCAGCACTCCGGTTTACGCTAATGAGGATCGCATCGTGCCGAAAGACGGCGGTTTCGGCGGTATATTCGCGGATGATTTCCAACGCATGCATTGCACCGAATTCGTTACCACCGACGCCTCCTGCTTCGTTGGTGAGGCCAGGGTAAGCATCCATCAGTGCGGATTCGACTTCGAAAGCAGTAGTGTCGTCCATGCCGTGTCGGTGGATTACGTGGGCTACGTCAAACCTCGCAAGGCGGATTTGGCGGATGCGCTTCATCTTGTTGCCAAGATCGTCGCCTTCAATGCCATGCTCCTCACGAATGTGCGCGAAGACACGGTTGCCTTTCCCCTTGCCGACGTAAAACGTTTCGCCATTCCTCGGATCGATGAGGCGATAGACATAGGTCTTGAGTTTCTCGATGACTTCGGGCGGGAACGAGTCAATGGGCTGTTGGTCCACGTCGGTGATCCTCGATTGATACCATGATTTCAATCAGTCTTGACTTTCATCAATGGGTAGCCGATATTTGTGGATGGAGGCTCGGCTGCGGAACGGCTCCTTGTGGGTGGTTCCAAAAGCATTGCCTCTTTTTTCTTTTCCCCGTCCCAAAAATCAAACGCGACCGGGAGCATAGGGGTTGGGCACGTAAACGATACCCCAACACCTGAATACATTTCCGTCCTTCTCTCCGTCGCCTTCGAATTGAAGTTGATTGAGCCAAGGGCCGAATTCATTGCCGATTTCATCCCGCTTTGGGGCATTCATACCTTGGGATGGCAAACGAAACCCCCAATTCAAACAGTAAATGCAAAGGTCGGCGGCCTGGACCGGGTAAGTCATATCCGATGAAACGAAAAACGGAGTCGGGACAATCCAGGCCGTTCGATACCGCCCGGTTGCGGTCTTGGTGAAGTACGCTTCAAGTTGGCGCACGAACTTCCGGTCCGCAGATTTCTCGACTTCATCCATGACCATCAGCCCATGTTGGCGCTGTGCTTCCAGAAAGTAAAAGAATCGCTCTTGAATGAAAACGTGGTCCTTTCGTAGCAGGGTGTCGATGTGCGTTCCGCTCGGTTTCGTGGCGTTGCGGGGAATCGCTGACGCAAACAAAACAGCCTGATGATCTCTCAGCAACTGGAACGTACCGCGTGCGAACTCAAGACACGCTTGACCGTACGCGGTGAATTCATCGCGCGCCGGCACTTTCTTTTCCAAGCCCTTCGTCAGAAATGCACGGCAATGCTTTCGACGTGCTTCAGGCACCATGGGGCCAGCTTGCGCCGCGAAGGCAAAGCGTTTCCTATCAAGCAACGTGCTTCCCTTGAGTTCTTTCTTGAACTGATGAAGCTGACCGCCAAAGCAATCGAGTTCCAACCGGTACATTGCTTGCACAAATGGCCACAACTGCGAATCCTGCAATGCGATTCCGCCGCGAACTTCGTACGGCATGCTTTTGTGATCGTGCCCGCTTTCGTCCAAAAACAGCAGCCAACTCATGACGCATGTCGCCTTCGGTTACCACGGAACTGCACCAATGTGAGCCGCAGACTGATTGACTGTCGCCCGCGGGCGACAAATCCAGACTTTCGGGAACGTCTTTCCAGGGAGACAGTCTGCAGCCAAGACCTCCTCTAACCCCCGAACGTTCGGACGTTGTTTTGATCACATCGGGACCGAAGGCTCTGCTATCGATCGCTCACACTTCCCCCGAACCCGCCTTTCC
>Ga0265327_10001800_pt1 | contig 25153 bp, 22 predicted proteins | sample 41621metaG_FD_202089 | JGI IMG/M metagenome (GOLD analysis project Ga0265327, IMG submission 202089) | Rhizosphere microbial communities from Carex aquatilis grown in University of Washington, Seatle, WA, United States - 4-16-21 metaG | ecosystem: Host-associated > Plants > Roots > Rhizosphere...
AATGTCGGCGGCCAGCATCAGGTCCTGGTCGATCGTGACACTTCCTTCATAATGCAGTTGAGCATCCGTCACAGTGGCTCGGTGAATCTTCGATTTCAGCAGCGTTCGTTGCATTCCGCAGGCACTTCGTCAAAAGGAAATTATCCTGGCCACCATGGTGACCAGGATGTTAAAGAGCGATGCCGCGCCGTGGGCATCAGCTCCCTCATCGTAACCAGATTCAGGGGGACAAATCCGGGGTTGCGACTTCAAATTTCCGTTTTGGCATCGCGATCACGGTTCTGTCTTCGTTGCAACAGCGACCATTGATGAACCCCGGAGATGAGTTGCCGGGCCATGTATGAAATCTGAAGACGCGGCCCCAGGCTCTCCATCTGACAAAGGTATTCATCCCTGCCGATGCATGACTGATCCTGACTGACAACCGGCACGTCTGCGGATATCGTATGCCCTGCTCGCCCGCGTGTTTGCCTGGCTTCTCGAATTGGCTTGATACATGCCCGAATTTGTCCGCACAGTCCGTCCCGAACACCCTCTTCGTATCGCAGTTCTCGATTTCGATGGAACGCTCAGCCTGATTCGATCCGGCTGGGTTGAGATCATGGTCGATCTGATGCTGCAGGTCCTGCAACCGCTTCCCGGAACCACGGAATCGACAACGGAACTCACCGCGCACGTCACCAATTTGATTCTCAATCTGAATGGCCGCCCGACGATCTACCAGATGGATCTGCTGGTGCAGGAGGCGACGCAGCGCGGCGGCCGACCGGAATCTGCGGCGGCATACACGCGGCAATTCCTGGACTCGTTGTATCGAAAGTCGCACAGCCGTCTGAATGCGCTCGAATCCGGACAAATCGCTGCGGACGATCTGCTGGTCCCGGGGGCACGCGCCATGCTGGAGGATCTGGCTGCACGCGGCGTGCAGTTGACGCTTGCCAGCGGGACCGCCGTCAAGCATGTCCGCCATGAAGCCGCCGTGTTGAAGATTGATCATTACTTTGAAGGTCGAATTTTCGGACCGGGAGACGATCCCCGCCTGTTCTCGAAACTGGCCGTCATGGAGCAGACGCTTTCGCAGTCAGGATGCCATGGGGGGCACCTCCTGGGGTTTGGCGACGGATTTGTTGAAACCGAAAACGTCAAGCAATTGGGGGGAATCGCCATCGGGTGTGCGACGGATGAGGAGCACCGCAGCGGTCGCGTGGAAGATTGGAAGCGGACCCGCTTGATCCAGGCGGGCGCCGATGTCATCGTCGCCGATTACTGCCACTGGCCCCGACTGGCCGAGCAACTGTTCCCGGATTGACAGGTGCGCGTGCATCGGGCATCTGGCGATTCACTGAGTCGCTCAGTACTCTGAAGACCTCATTTCCTGCCATGAATCTTGTTCGAGGAACTGCCATGAAATTCCTGACTGCCACGGTTCTGCTTGTCATTGCGACTGGTTGCGGCATGAAATCTCTCGACGAACAGACGAAGAAGTCTCCCGACAGCATCATCGGAAAAAAGACGACGGAGATTGGCCAGTTTGATCCGAAGGCGGGCGCCAAGGTAAGTGATTCCAAGATCCATGCGACGGATCCGGTGACGTCCGGCACCTCGGCGTATGGACCCATGCTGGAGCGGATTTCGAAGACGACAATTGCACAGGCCGTGAATCTTTTTCATGCCAGTGAAGATCGTTATCCGAAAGATCACCAGGAGTTCATGGATCGGATCATCAAGGAGAACAAGATCGAACTTCCCGTGCTTCCCGGGGGGAAGCAGTACCAGTATGACGTCGAAAAACACGAACTGGTCGTGGTCGATGCCCCGGCCGCGAAGCCATGATCCGGGATGAGATTTGCCTGAACTTCGCCAAGTAGCCTTCGCTGGAGTCGTGGAGTGATCAAGCTGTCTCGGATTGGTCAGATCGCGGTCAACGTGCGAGACGCCCGGCGCGCCATTGCGTTTTACCGGGACGTCCTGGGGATGGAGTATCTGTTTGAAGTCCCTCGCATGGGCTTCTTCGATTGCGATGGCATCCGGCTGATGCTCGCCGAATCCGAATCACCCGATTCCCACCATCCCTCGTCGATCATCTACTACGGAGTTGATGACATTCAAAGCACCCACGACAAGCTGATCCAGGCGGGGGTCGAATTCACGTCGCCGCCGCGGCGGATTGCCACCGTGGGGGATTACGATTTGTGGATGGCCTTCTTCAAGGATCCGGATGACAACACACTGGGACTGATGAGCGAAGTCCCCCGAGACGGCATCTCGCAGACAGCCAACTCCTGACCACCGGACCCTGGTCGGTGGAATTGGCGAATTGAAATAGACCTGCGCAACTGTCCGGCGGGGGTCCCCAAAGCGTCGACGTCGCGTAACCGTTCACGGGTCGGGGACTGACGCATTTTCACGGCGAAAAACAAACAGCTGCCATGGATGCAAATCGATTCCGAAGCGCCGTTTGCCCGTGAAAATGGGTCTGTCCCCCTCGCTTGCCCGTGAACGGTTACGCCGTCGCCGCCACTTTCGTTGTCAGACCGACGTATAGCCGACGCGGCTCATCAGCAGCGAATCCCCGTTCGATTCGGGAAGTCGTCCCGCAGTCGAATCCGAGAATTCGCGAACCAGTTGAGAATGATTGAGGTCATTGATCGATGACACGACCTTGTCCGGGCAGTAGGTGTATCTGACCAGATCCGAACGCTGGGTCCCGCCGCTCAGAACCAGGACAGTGCGGAATCCCAACTGAACGCCACCCAGGATGTCGGTTTCCATGGTGTCGCCGATCACGATTGTCTGTTCGGCGGACAATCCCAGGTCATTCGTGGCGGCACGCAGCATGACAGGACTCGGTTTGCCGACGCTGAACGCCTTGACCCCGGTGGCCGCTTCGAGCATCGCCACGATGGCTCCACAGCCGGGGCGGGTGCCGTTTTGCGTCGGACAGTTTGGATCGAGATTAGTGGCGACGAGTTTGGCCCCTTTCAGGATCATCCCCACGGCCGCTTCGACCATCTCGAAGTTCAGCGTCCGCCCTTCGCCGACCACGACATAGTCGGGATCCTTGTCCACGATCGAATAGCCGTTGGTATGCAGGGCGGTCAGCAAACCCCCTTCACCGATCACAAACGCGGTGCCGTTCGGTTTCTGCCGGGCCAGGAACCGGGCCGTGGCCATGGCGCAGGTGAAGATATGATCCTCATCCACATGGATTCCCAGTCGTTCCAGGCGCGTGGCGACATCGCGACGCGTGCGCTGGCTGTTGTTGGTCAGGAACAAAAAGGGAATCTTGCTGTGTAACAGTTCTGCGATGAACCGGTCCGCGCCGGGGATCAACTCGTGACCCCGATAAATCACTCCATCCATGTCGATCAGATAGCCGTACATACGCCGCCTTTGCCAAGCCGTGAATTGCAAAATCCGAGTTCCTTCGGAACTCCCCAAGTTGAGCGCCGCGAGAGAGTTATGACGCAACTGGTATGCCGCCGGGAGGACGGAGTTCCGAAACCCCGTTGTCAGGACCGCTGGCAATCATTGATGAAGTCACGACTTAGAACATTGCCGCGGCGGTGTCACCGCCGTCCATCAGGAGCCGGTCTGCCAGGGGTTTGCGCAAGACTTTTTCAGTCTGTTCAGTTCGCTGCGGAAAGCCGTAATCAGGGATGGGGCCGGTGAAGGGACACCGATTCACAGGGATGTCAGAAGACTCCATCGTTGTTGGAGATCCTCCAGAACAGTAGAAGTGACGTTCAAGAGACACCCCACAATTCGCGGGGCGTTGTCATTGGCAGGTCAGTTTCCATGCGTGACTTCTTCAAAGGCTGGCGACGGAAGGCGGGGTGCGTCACGTTGGTGATGGCGCTCGCCATGGTCGCCCTTTGGAGCCGGAGTTATCTAACCAATGACATCGGGATGCTTGCCGTCGGGGATTGGCAGCACGAGTTCTCTTCCATTCATGGGGAGATCCTGTGGCGCTGCTGGAGACCGGTTGGAATTCGCCCTGCTGATGGATACGAGAGGATTCCGGTGAACGCACTGCAGCGGGTGGCATCCGTGAAGGGCGTCCACTGGTTGTCTCGATTTGACAATTCGGACACCAGGAGGATCGCCTACTGGTCGCTGATCCTTCCACCCACCATCTTCTCCGCCGTCCTGCTTCTCTGGCCCAGGCGAAAACGGCTCGCCCCGCCTCGCCCCGACCAGCACTGATGACGGTCAGTTCCGAATTGTGACTGGTCAATCGGTCGAAACTGCTGTGGAATCATCGACCGGCGCACCGATTCCGCATAGACTGCCAGCGTGGAATCGACGGGAGGGAGCTCGAACTGGGTTGAGAGCCCCCCGCTCATCAGGCTCGGAGGTATATTGTGTCAACGGAACAGGTCTCGCTGCCGGGTGGCTTTAAGCCGCACTGGACTTGGCGGATGGTGGGAAGTGCCGCTCCCGTCTTTCCGGGTTTCGAGGTCGACATCTGCGATCGGGTTCCCGACAACGAAAAGCCCGACGCGGTCTGGCATCGTGAACGCGCGCGCGAAATGCTTCAGGCCCATCCCGAGATTAAGCAACTGTTTGGATATTACCCCCTGACCGCCATCTGGTGCGTGTTGATGGCCGGATTGCAACTGGGACTGGCGGCCGCGATGAGTCACTTTCCGTGGTGGGTCACGATCGTCACGGCGTACTGCGTGGGATCGCTGCTGAACATCACTCTGTTTCAGCTGGCTCATGAATGCGACCACCTGAACGTCTTCCGATCCAAGTTCTGGAATCGATACCTGTTCACCCTGACTTCGATTCCCATGTTTCTGTCAGCGCACCACACCTGGTGGACCGAGCACATCGTGCATCACAATGACATGAGTGCGACCAAGGATTTTATTACACGGCGACGTTCCTATTTCCTGGCAACGCGCAGGACATCCCCGCTGTTTATTCCGTACTCGCTGTTCATGGTGGTGATGCAGGTGCTGCGCAGCGCGTTCGGGCTGGTGCTGTATCTGTTCACCTCGCTGCTGCGTGGACGATTGGAACCGACCCGGTTCACGTTGTCTGTGCTGGCAGACGAACACCTGGTTTCCGGTTACGAACGAGACCGGATCGCGAAATGGGCGGTGGTCTATCCCGCCCTGAGTTTCCTGACCTATGGGCTGCTGTTCTGGTACGGCGGCTGGATGCCGCTGGTGTACCTGACGCTCAGCCAGGTCTTTTTCACCGGTTACCTGCATCCCTATTGCCTTGGTTGGGTGCTGGGGATTTCGCACTTTCACGGTCGCCGGAATTATCAGCCCACGGCATCGCACTATGGCTGGCTGATCAACCTGACGACGTTCAATGCCGGGCTGCATGTCGAGCACCATGACATTGCCGGCATCCCCTGGTTTCGCCTGTGGAAACTGCGGGAAATGGCTCCCGAATTCTTCAACAACCTGGAGCCAATTCGCTCCTACACCGCGCTGGGAATGCAATTTGTCTTCGCCGGCCAGGAGAAGTTTGAAGACAACTTCAACACCGAAACTCATCGCAACCTGGAGCGATTCGGCGAGACAGCAAAGGTCTGATACGGATCGGTTATTGGCCCCGGGCGGTGACAAACTGCCCCCGGGGTTCCTTACGAAGCCTGCCGCATCCGCAGGGTTGGCTTTTCCAGCGTCACGACCGTATTGGGCGGAACCGTTTCGTAGACCGACGCACCCGCGCCGATGACCGAGTTCCTGCCGATCGTCGTCGTTCCACCCAGGACCGTGGCGTTGGCATAGATAACGACGTTCTCTTCGATCGTCGGGTGACGTTTCGAATTTCTGACAAGGTTCCCGTCGCCATCCTTCGCGAAGCTCAGCGCACCCAGCGTCACCCCCTGGTAAAGCTTGACGCCCGCCGCGATTTCCGTCGTGGCCCCGATGACGACACCCGTTCCATGGTCGATGAAAAATGACGGACCGATCGTCGCGCCGGGATGAATGTCGATCCCTGTCTTGCCGTGAGCCCATTCCGAAAGCATCCGCGGGATCAGGGGAACATCGAGTTTGAACAGTTCATGGGCCAGCCGGTAAATGGTGATCGCTTCCAGGCCCGGGTAGCAGAAGATGATTTCATCCAGGCTGCCTGCCGCCGGGTCGCCATCAAATGCGGCCTGCACGTCCGTTGCCAGGATATGGCGCACTTCCGGGACGCGTTGCAGGAACCGGATCGCTTTTTCCTGGCCGACGGCCTCGAAGTCGGGCTGAATCTCGCCGCATGCCAGCTGATTCTTGCGTCGGTAATCGTGGCGCAGAGCGCGCGTAATCTGTTGCGTCAGTCGGTCATGGAGAGCATCGATCAGGTCGCCGACGTGATATGTCACGTTTCCAAAGTGCAGATTCTGCCGCTTCCGATAGCCCGGATACAGAATCTCTTTCAGCGATTCGGCGATTTCGATCACCGCGTCAACGCTCGGCAATGGACAGTGCCCCAGGTGATTGATCGTCGCAATGTCGTGATAGGTGTCGACGATGCGATCTGTCAATTCGGGCAGCAAATCCTTCAGCCGGATGTCTGTGGCCATGACCATACCTTCCACGAAAACGTCTTCCATCAGGACGCCTCATTGGAATCGGCGTCACAATTGACCTGACTGTATCCAATCCGACATTCCCGACAGGATGCAGGTCCGAACTGCCCGTCAAGGTTTGCGTGTTCGGTCAATCTTAACGAGCCGGTCAACGGATTGATCTGGTTTTCGACGGATTTGAAGTGGCGCCACTGGCTGAGCGTTCGCCATCGGCCGTGGGATGGGCCCGGCTGACCCCGGAGAACAGGTTGCCCAGACCGAGTTTTCGGTCGGCGGAAACGAATCTGGTCTGCTCGGAGCGACTGGTCGATCACGATCGAGTCGGGGATGAAAAGACCGACGGACTTTTTGTCCACGGCGGCTGCAGTCACAGAGAAGTACACCCGTGCGGGATGTCGGACATCGAAGGTCTGCCCGGATGAGCATTCGACAGTTGTTTGCTGACGCGCTATTCCCTCCGGAGTCGTCCGAACCTCATTACTGGTTCGAGACGCGTCGCCCATTCTGTAACCTCGTATTCCTGTTGCCGTTGCTGCTGGTTTACGAATTGGGTGTGGTCGCCATCGGCGGATCGGAATCCGATGCGTTCCGTAACGGAGCGGATGCGTGGATCCGGCAGTTCCTGCTGCGATTGGGGATCGACCTGTTGTGGCTGCTGCCAATGTCGCTGGTGGCGGCATTGCTGTTCTGGCAATGGGCCAGTCGCCAACCGTGGCGGATGTCATGGGACACCCTCGGGGGAATGGTCGCTGAAAGCCTGTTGTTTGCCTTCGCACTGATTCTGCTCGGGCAGGCGGTCGATGCCTGTTTTCGACAACCCGCCAATTTGCTGGAGGTTGAGGGATCGGGTTGGGGAATGAGCCTGCTGGTTCGATCGGTGACATTTCTTGGCGCGGGGATCTATGAGGAGTTCCTGTTCCGATTGTGTCTGATCCCGATCACCTATGCGGGTTTGCGAGCCCTGCTGGTGCCTCATCGCTGGTCAGTCGGTGTCACGATTGTCGCAACCAGTGTTGTCTTCTCGCTGGCTCACTACCTGGGGACCCCCGACCAGGATTATTCGTTATCGGTCCTGACCGAGGCGGTGGTTCGGGTCCAGTCCTCGCGGGCGTTGTGGTTCAGCTTTGTCTTTCGAACGCTGGCCGGCGTGTTTTTCGCCGCCCTGTTCTTTCTACGGGGCTTTGGCATCACGGTGGGGGCTCATGCCGCCTACGACGTGATTGTCGGCGCCGTGCTGCTGCCGGAATTGTCCTAGTCAGATCTTGTAGGGTGCGTGCAGTCTTCGAAACGCACCATGAGGAAAGTTCGGGCAACATCCGTGGTGCGTTTCGAAGACTGCACGCACCCTACAAGATCCACGGACCGTACATCGACTACGTCCCCAGTCGCTTTCGAAGGACCGAACCGATCTGCTGGATCGCGGTCTTGGCGGCATCAAACTGGTCGACCCGTTTGATGAAGGCGTGAATCAAACCCTGGTAGTTGTGCAGTTCGACTTCCACTCCCGCCTGGCGGAGCGCCGTCGCGTAGGCTTCCCCTTCATCGCGCAGCGGATCGAATTCCGCTGTCAGAATGAATGCCGGTGGTAGTCCCCGCAGCGATTCTGCGCGCATGGGCGAGGCATACGGTTCCCGCATCTGTTCGGGCGTGGTGACATAGTGCTGCCAGAACCATCGCATTTGAGATCGCGTCAAAAAGTAACCGTCCGCGTTCTCGAGATAGGAGGGCCGTTCGAAATCGCAATCCGTGATCGGATAGATCAGCACCTGGTACGAGATGGCCGGGCCCTTTCGATCGCGTGTCATCAGGCACAGGGCCGCAGCGATGTTCCCCCCGGCGCTGTCGCCGCTGACCGCGATTCGTTTCGGATCAACCTGCAGTTCGGCGGCGTGATTCGCGACCCAGTTCAGCGCCGTCCAGGCATCTTCGATCGCCGCGGGGTACTTGTGTTCGGGGGCCTTCCGGTAGTTCACGGAAACAAAAACGCAGCCCGAGGCTTCCGCGAAGCGCCGGACGACATCGTCGTGTGTGTCGATATTGTTCAAGACCCAGCCGCCGCCATGAAAATACAGGCATGCGCCGAAGGTGCCACTTCCATGTGGCCAGTAAATACGAAGATCCAGGCTCTCGCCATCCGGACCGGTAATCGATCTGGTTTCGACCCGGGCCAGACTGGCAGGCGCCTTCTTGACGGTACTGGCGAGAACAAGAGCCCGCCTTGTGAGCTCAATCGGCGTGGTCTCCATCGCGGGGACGTTCAGTTGCTTCAATTGGTCCAGGAACGCAGCAGCTTGCGGATGTAGTGGCATTCGTCGGAGTTCTCCAGGTTTCGGGCCGGAATATTCATTCGGACCAGAATGCATTCTGGTCGGGATCGATACAGGGGGATTCGCGTCGCCGCTATGATATTCCGTCACAGAATCGGAACCAGCGTGAAAGGAATATCGATGTCACTCGAAGGAAAGCGGATCCTGGTCTTTGTCGGAGATGACTACGAAGATCTGGAATTGTGGTATCCCAAGCTGAGGCTGATTGAAGCCGGCGCGCATGTCACGGTCGCGGGTCAACAGGCAGACAAGGGATATCGCGGCAAGAATGGCTATCCCTGCAAATCCGACGCGGCGATCAACGAGATGGAGTCCGCTGATTTTGATGGTGTTCTCTGCCCGGGTGGCTGGATGCCCGACAAGCTGCGACGCGATCCGAAGGTGCTCAGCCTGACGAGAGAATTTGCCGAGGCGGGGAAACTGGTGGCGGCGATCTGCCACGGCGGGTGGATCCCGATCTCGGCGAATGTCTATCGCGGCGTCAAGGTGACCGGATCGCCGGGGATCAAGGACGATCTGATCAATGCCGGCGGCCAGTTTGAAGATGCCGCCGTGGTGGTGGACCGGCATTTTGTCAGCAGCCGAAAACCCGACGATTTGCCTCAGTTCTGCCAGGGAATGCTGCAGGTGCTGGAAGGCTGATTCACGAAGCTCGGGAAGCGGAGCCTGGTCATGTACGATCGCGAATCCATTGTTCAGGTCCTGATCGAATCCCTGCAGGAGATGATTCCCGATGAGGTTGAGATCACGGCCGACTCGAATGTGATCGAACTGGATCGCGCGTACGACTTCTTCGGCAGTCTCGAAGTGTTCGAATGGCAAATGTTGATTGAGGAGCGGCTGTGTGTGGGAATTTCCACACCCGAGATGGCGGAGTTTTTCATCCCGTCGACCTGGAACTTGGGATGGGACGAATGGAACCGGACGATTGTTCCGCAGTTGACGGTGGGCGCCCTGGCGGACTTCATCCTGGAACGGGCGAGCCGGATTTCGTTTGAGCCTGTCAGCATTCTCGGATCGCCACCGTGTGCGGCCGCGGGGTATTTCCAGGGGATGACAGGTCTCGTCCAGTCGATTCGCCCTCATGCTCCGCGGTTTGGTCCGAGCACGCCGATCCGTCACGTCCTTTCCAATTCGGAACTTCGCCGATTCTGGCGGCGGCTGAGCCGATCCACGCGTCCGCTGCCGCCGCTGGAATTCACGCTGACGAACCTGGCCAATGCAATCCTGATCGGCTCCAGCCTGTTACTGATCTTTGGCGTGATGGTCGACTGGGCGATCCTGGCGATGGTCTGGATGATCTGCCTGAAGGGGATTTCATTCGGATGCTGGCTTCGCCGACGGGTTCATCCGCTTCCGCTGGGAATCGTCACGTTTGGTGATCTGGCCCGGCACCAGGCCCGCTACCAGTCGTGACTCCCAGGAGTTGCTTCAGATGATCGAATGTCCACATCTGATCGGCCAAACCGTCGACGCGACCTTCCTGCAGCATGGCCAGTGCCAACGTGTGGACGGCAACAGCGGTCACGGCGAGGCTCTCCACGGGTGAGACAACGATCTTAAAACCGAGAGTCTGCAGCGCGTCGGCAGGCAGGATCGGAGTGGCCCCTCCGACGAGCATGTTGGCAAGTTGAGGCGCAGGGATCTCGCGGGCAACCCTGGCCAGTTCTGCTTCGGTTTGAGGCGCTTCGACGAAAATGAGGTCGGCACCCGTTTCCGCATAGCTGTTGGCGCGTTCAATCGCGGCATCCAGTCCTTCGACAGCGCGGGCATCGGTCCTGGCAATCAGGACGAAGTCAGGATCGTGTCTGGCATCCAGCGCCGCGCGAAGCTTGTCCCGCATTTCGTTGACGGGAATCACCTGCTTGCCGGCGAAATGGCCGCAGCGCTTGGGAAAGACTTGGTCTTCCAGCAACATCCCCGCAGCCCCCGCTCGCTCAAACTCCCTGACGGTGCGGATCACGTTGGGAACGGATCCGTATCCGGTATCGCCATCGACAATCAGGGGGATGGAGAGGGCGCCGGTCATCCGCCGCGCGGCGTCCGCCATCTCGGCAAGTCCCAACAGCCCCAGGTCGGGCAGCCCGAACGAACTGGCGGATGTGCCAAAACCACCCAGGAACAGCAGCGGCAATCCGGCCTGTTCCATGATGCGGGCCGTAAAGACATCGTGCGGAGCGAGACTGCGAATGATCCCCGGTTCGGACAACAATTGACGCAGTCGCTGAGTCGTTCGCGGAGTCATCGCCATCGCGGTCCTTTTGTGCGCAACGTGAAGATCAGAGGATCAACCCCCCAACTGACGGCGCAGGTCTTCGAATCGGTCCTGCAATTCGCGGAATTCCGTTCGAACGGTACTCAGTTCGTCCTTCAAGTCCCGCAACTGCGCTTCCAGTGACGCCAGCCGATCTGCACTCGCTGGGGCCTGTGCGGGTCGAGTGTCATGGAGGGGTGAGGTGACTGCTCTTGAGACCGGAGCAACCGGTTCCTCATCAGGCTCGTCCGCAAGCATGGTCATCCGGTCGTGGTTTTCCCCGGACGGATACAGGCTGTGGTCGACTTCGATCCCGCGGCGCTCGAGCTGTCCATTGGTCTGGACGACGTTCAGGTCAAGCAGGCCTTGCAGTGCCTGGCGCAACACATCCTGCGAATCGATTTGAACCATGCGACTGGCCCGGGTTCTCAGTTCTCCCAGTTGCTGACGCCCGCGCAGCAGCAGTTCGGTCATGATGGCCAGCTGCGGTTCCGTCAACTTTGTCTTATGTCGCATGTAATGCCGGTATCGCTCCGTGCGCCCACCCTCGGTGTGCAGGCAACCGACAAACCCCATCTCCTGCAATTGGGAAAGGGTGTCGGCGACATCATCTTCACTGTAGTTGGAAACCGGGTCTCGATTGTTCTTCTGATTGCATCCCGTGGTCACCGCTTTTAACGTCATCGGGTACTGGTCTGGGACGGTAAAGGCCTTTTCCAGCAGGACCCCCAGCACGCGGCGCTGTTTGCGTGACATTTCCTTGAGCGGAATCGTTTCAGATGTGGCATCGGACACAGGATTCTCCCGGAATCAGACGAAGGATCGTGATCGGCGGGGAGAATAGAGAATTGACAGCCCGGTTGCCAAGTGGTCGGCACTGATGCGCGGACTTGGGCCACGGATGAAACACAGAGGGAACACGGATCGGAGGAAAAGCGGAGTCCGGATTTCCACGTCACTTCATGCGATTGCGTGAGAGATCGCCATCGAAGCGGCTGCGCAGATCACGGTGCCGCGAATCCATTCCTGTCGTGGAGTGACCACTCATGGAGTACTGCGTTCCACACGAATCGAACTGCCAGACACCAGGCGTCGCCACCAGAACATAGGCCAGTGTGCAAAGTTCACGACCACAAACGGCAACTCAGCAATCCCGCACCACTTTCATCGGTGTTTCATCCGTGTTCCGTCAGTGGCTCAGCATCCGGCTACCTGTCACTGGCAAGGGCCGGTTCAAGCTCACTTGTCCGTGGCCTCCGTATCGATCGGATCAAACGGATCCTGTTGGGCGGGGCTTTGTGCCGCCGGAATGACTTTCTTCGTGGCTGGCTTCTTCGGCGGCTCATCGTCGTCTTCCAGGGGATGGCGTCGCGAGGTCGATCGGGTTGAAGCGGGTTTGCGTGCGACGGGCGCGTCATCCGCTTCGTCGAGCGGGTGCCTGGCCGGAGGTTGAGCAGCGGGGGCGTCGTCATCGAGTGGGTGAGGTCGCCGCTGTTCCACCACTGTGCGCGAGACCTTTCGGACTCCAGAGTCGTTCGCCTCCTGCGGTTGTCGCGCTGCCGGCGCTGCGGCACGGACTCGAATTCGGACCGGGGCGTCTTCGTCGTCCAGCCTGCGCGGTGGCATCGCGTTGACCGGTGCGGGATTCGCTGGCGCCGGGGCCACAGGGGCCACCGTCGTCGGTCTTCTTGCCGGGGGAAGCGGCTGTGCGGCTTGAAGTGCCCGCAGTTCCTGAACCATCTGTTCCAGCTGAATCAAGCGCGCATCGGCTTCTGACAAGGGCGCCGGATCACCAGTCGCTTCGACCTGGAACGCAGCCTGCTGAATTGTTCCGGGCGTGGTTGTCTCTACAGCCACCTCGGTCGCTTCTCCGGCAGTTCCGTTTTTCAGATTGAGAGAGATCGTGGTGGTTTTACGACGATTGTTGGTCGCCGTCAGGTCTTCGGGACTCGTCGCTTCCACTCGCGGGTCAGTAACGGGACCCTTGCGTGTGGCCTTGTCGCCTCCGAAACCGAGCAGTTCGATCGACGTCATTTCCGAAAAGACCACGGGACCGTTCTTGGGGGTCAGACGAATCCGTAGTGCGCATGTCGCATCATAAACACCATGTCGCATGTAAGGGACGAACACGTTGTAGGCGGGGCCCAGCGTTCCATAGGTGTAATGACGCGACCAGGATCCGCTGTCGAAGTCGAACTGGTGCAGCGGCTTTGTCTGTTCTTCCGGTTTGCCATGATTGTCAAACAGATAGATCCGGACATCGCCATCGACTGATACGGGAAGTGAAGTATTCGTCAGGAACAGGATCTGTCCGGCGAACCCGGTACAGGGGACGCCATTGGGATCGCGTCCCTCGGCTGGCTCCCACAGGCAGACGACCCGGACTGCGGGATTGCGAGCCGTGGCCTTTCGCGAGCGCAGATCGACGTTCGGCAGATTCAATGTCGCACAACCCACCGCAGTCAGCAGCAGCCAGCCGGCAAGCAGCGTCGATACGGTTCGCGTCACGGACGACATGGGGGAACTCCAACCTGGGTTTGGCATGCGGCATCGAGCAGAACGGAAATCGGGATCGCCATTGTTGAATGGCATGACGGTCACGGCGTTTCAGCCGGTTTCCTGGTGGGGCGTTTACCGAACAGCGAGTTCTTGGGTTTGGGTTCCACTTTGGTCGTCCCCTTGGCCTGCTCGACGGTTGGCTTGCTCTCGTCTGCCTCGGTATATCGCAGGCGTGCGGAGACGGGGTTCACTGACGAATCACGAATGACGGAGGTGGACGGATCCGGAGCGGGCGGGGCCGGGATCGATGGGGTGGCCGGCGCCGCTGGTGGGACCGGAGGAATATCGGTTGGAGCCATGCGAGGCGACATCGGCGACATGCCAGGGCCAATCATCGGCGACGCGTTCGGATCGTTGAAAATGTCTTCCGGGCACGGCAGGGCACGCAGCGGGCCATGCAGCTCTTCCGCTTCACTTTCGATGAAGTGAATCCGTCCCATTTCCACTTCCTTGATGGTTTCTTCGTCGATGGCGCCACCCAGGATTCGAGGCGTCAGAAAGACCAGCAGTTCACTGCGGCGGGTCGATCGTGAGTCGAATCGGAATAGATGGCCCAGCAGCGGGATCTCAGCCAGGAATGGAGCCTTGTTAGTGAACGATTCATCGCGGGTATTGATCAAACCCCCGATGACGACCGTGTTCCCGGTCGGGACACTGATCGTCGTCTGCAGTCGGCTGATGTCCAGGATCGGCGACGAAACTGTCTTGCCCGTCGCATCGGTCGACAGCGGCACACCCTGTTGCCGGTACTGGCTGCGCTGGGCGAACAGCATCATCACAACATTTCCATCGGCGGTGATGCGCGGCATCACCTGCAGCTGCACCCCGGCATCGCGTTGCACAACGGTTGGCGTGTTCACACCCGTCGTGCCGTTGGCCGTGAAACCGTTGACGACAGGAATGTTCTGACCACTGAAGATTTCCGCCATCTGATTATCCAGGGCCCGGATCTGCGGTCGGCTCAGAACGGTGATCTTGCGGTGAGCCGACAAGGCCCGGATCAGCACGTTGACAGCGTCAGATCCGGCGGACAGGACCAGACCGCCGAATCCCAGATCGCTGTTGACGCGACCAAGCGAGAAGTTCGTCAGCCCCTGGGCCGCCACGGCCGCGGGGGCGGTGGCAAGGTTGTTACCCAATGGCAGGCTCGGGTTGTTGAAGTTGAATCCTGGCTGTCCTGATTGAGACAAGATCGTGTTCGAGGTCGTCTGCGTTCCGTTGGGAGCGGTCGTCGTGGTCGTGTTGACGACGGGTTGATCCTTGATACTGCGGTTAAACAGGATTGGATCCTGGAAACCGAGTTCGATCCCGAATTCGTCCGTGTTGGTCAATTCCACTTCGACCAGCAGCGCCTGGATGACCACTTGTCGTGGTTGCGCATCCAGCTTCAAGATCATGGTTTCGATGTTCTTGAAATACCGCGGCGTTGCACTCAGCAGCAGACTGTTGTTCGTGGTGTCCGGGACGACCACAACTTCCTTTTCCATCTGCTCCACCGAGCTGATCAGGTTTGGATCCGCCTGCGCGATGTCGCGTTGCGATTGATAAAACTGGGCGATGGATTGAGCGATCAGCGAGGCCTGGCTGTTCTGCAGGCGGATGACCACGTTCTGACGGGCACGCAGATCGCTTTCGTCCAGACGCAGCAGGATGGCTTCGACCACCCCCAGCGCTTCGCGTGCACCGACTGCAATCACGCTGTTCGTGCGCTTGTCCACAGAGAACTTCATGGGAACCAGGCTGCTGCTGGAATCCGCGGCATTCTCCAGGGCGATCCCCAGGTTCTGCCGCTGCTGGTTCCCCCCCTGCCCCTGTTGTTGATTGTTGAACAGGGCGTTCAGTTGCGTCACCATCAGCTCGGCGTCGGCGTTGGCCAGTGTAAAGACCTTGATTTCCGACACCGTTGTCGTGGGCCGGTCGAGCTGTTTGATCAACTCTTCAATCAGCGACATGCTTTGTTCGGAGGCCGAGACCACGAGGCTGTTGACCCGGGCGTCCGGCGTAATGCGGATATCAGCCAGGATCCCGGAGCGGATCTTGTCACCCGAGCCATTGGGGCTGAAGATCTGCAGGACGGCAGATTTGACGTTCTTGAATTGCTCGTCGATCTGGGCGGGATTGATCCCCGTCTGGCCACCGAACTGGTTTCCCCCTCCCCCCGTTCCTGATGTGGGGGGAGCAATCACGCTCTGGATGGCGGAATTCATGACGGCCGCCAACTCGGTCGCAATCGCGTTCTTCAGCGGAAAGATCTTCAGGCTGTTGACCGCGGCGGGATCGTCACGGTCGAGCTTCTTGATCAGCGCGGCGATTTCATCAAGGTCGCGTGGCTGAGCCCGAACGATGACGGCGTTGGCTCGCGAATCCGCGATGACCAGGACTTTGACACCCAGGTTCTGGCGCTCAGCATAGAACGTGGTGATCTGTTCCTCAATCTGCGCGGCGATGGCGGTCTTCAGTCGAAAGACCTGGAATTCCGTCTGGGGATCTACCGGACGATCCAGTTCTTCCGCCAGGTCCAGGATCGCCTCGAGGTCCGCCTTGGGAGCGATGATCAGCAGTGAATTGGGCTTGGTAATCGGCAGGATGGCTGCGCTTTGACGCGGCTGAGTCGCCCGTCCGGGAAACTTGGTCAGTCGGTCATAGACGTTTGTCAGCAGTTCGGCCAGGGATTCGGCGTCAACGTTGCGCAGGTAAAGCAGATGAGTCATCGGTGCGGTTGCTTCGCTGAGCTTTTCCAGCTCACGAATCACCTGCATGACCTGTTCCACGTCCTCCTTGTTGCCGCGCAGAATCAGTGCGCCCAGATCGTCAATCGCCTCAATGTTGACTTCACCCTTCAGGTTGCCCAGCAGGTCGCCGATCGCCGGAGGCATCCCGGGAACCAGACTGCGTCGCATGGCCGGATCGGATGGATCGTCGCGGGTCGGTTCATCCCCCTGAGCCACCGTGGTGGTCCTGGCTTCGGGATCGTCACGGCGAGCCGCTCGAAGTCGTTCGATTTCCGCAGGCAACTGGTCTGCAATCTGGCAGACATACTTTGAGCTGGTCGCGATCTGAACGGGTTCACTGTCGTCAAACGGGCGGTCCAGCGTACGCAACAGTTTCATGATCCCATTGGCTTCGCGGGCATTGCCGTCGATGAACAACTGGTTGTCTGCTTCATCGATGGCCATCGTGACGTGCGATTCGTCCGCTGCCGGTTTGGCGTCAGCAACCTCCGCGGAGGGAGCGGCCGTTGCGATACGGAATGCAGGAAGATGGTTTCGACCGGATGAGATCAGTTGAGCCCGCGGCTTGAAGGTCCGGTAGATCTGCCGAGACAGATCGACGACGTTGCGATTGCGAGGACGGAAGACCAGTTGTGCCGGTGCTTCCAGCGAGTCGTCCTTTAGTTGTTCCGGGGGAGCCCCCTCGTCACTGGTTTCGTCGTGATTGACCTGCTTGATCGGTTTCGCTTTGGGAGCAACGCTGTTCTTCCGTGCCGTCGACGGCTTTGTAGGAGATTCGACAGCGACTTCGGTCTGGGCGTCGGCCGCGCGGTGAGTCATCGATTCGACGCGCCGTTCATAGGGCGACGAGTTATCCGCCTCCTGGATGACGTGTGGTGGCTCCTGCCTCGCGGGCAAGACGGCCGGTGCATAGCGCGGCTTTTGCGAAGGGAGATCGAGCAGAACCAGGAAGTCGCCCATTTCGATCAGCCGGAATCCGAGCGGTTCGATGTCCTTGTTCAGGATCCGGACGGCATCATGACGGTTGTACTTGGCCGAATCGCGACGGCTATAACGTCCCTTGGGAACCCGATTCATGACCAGTTCGGAATTCGTCGACGCGGCAAGATCTTCAAGGACCTTCTGCCAGGGCGTGCTCATGTAATTCAGTTTGACGGCGGGGATTTCCGCTTCGGGCGATGAACCAATCGCCGAGGGGACGGATTCGGGAGCAGGCTCGGCTTTCTTCTTCCCAGACGGCTTCTCGGGCTTGGCATCCTTCTCGGACTTTTCGGCCTTGGTGGCGGCAGAAGCCATGGGTGGCAGAGGCGCGTCAAACCCGCCTCCCAGCGACCAGAGGAAGACGGACGACGCGGTTGCCAGCGATAAGCTGTGAATGGCCAACGACATGGGTCGGAAGACAAGCCGTCGCGACGTTGGGTTCTGATGGTTCATGCTTCGCCGATTCCAAGGGGTGATCGAGAGGAGGTCAATCCGCCGGAAATGTCGGCGCAATCGCTCCAGTCGGTGCTATCGACAAACTTGACACAGTGTCTTGACGGCAAAATCGCCTCATTCACCCCAAATTAAGGTTGCGTGTTCAGGAACTGGACAACTTCAGGTTCGGAAGAGAGTCCCGCGATGAAATGGATCACGCCTGTTCACGGAACCGCGGAAATTGCCGAACACGGCGGTGTCCAAGTGATGGAGTGGATCGCGAGGAATCCGGAAGGATTTGTCAATTGCGGAGGAACAAATGTCAGGTGGGAAGAGTAGCATCTTCATCCCGATGAACTCATGACGGCGATGGCAAGTTCCGAGCGGTTGCTCGAATGGGATTGAGACAGGCTTTGCCCAAAGGGGAACTCGTCGATGGATGAGCCAAACGGGGTGCTCCGCTGGGCGATGTATCACTTCGCGGGAGGTGATGCGTACCTGTTGGGATTGCTGACACTTGCGGTCTGCCAGGCGGCTCTGTTGCGGTACAAGGGATTGCGAATTCGCCGCTGGCTTAAGATTGGATCAGGCTTAGGGTTAATCTGGAGCCTCGCGGATCCCTCCCCATTACCACTGTGGCTGATGGCAGTGTTCCTCGTCGTCCTGGTGATTAGGCTGGTCGACTGGTGGCGAGATCGAAAGGGGATCGCCGCAGGAACTGGCACCGAACCTTGGCATGAACGACGGAATCGGATGTGTCTGGTGGCTTGCGCGGTGCTGGGAATCGGTTGTGAAGTTCCCCACTTCGGCTTTCAACGGCCACAGTCCACGATCACAACTCTGGGAATCATTGGTGATTCGATCACGGCCGGATTGAATGATGGCGACGACACCTGGCCCAGACAGCTGTCGCGTCAGGTGGGAACCCGAATTCTGGACGCGTCACAACCGGGCGCCACACTCAAATCGGCGTGCAACCAGGTTGCCCGGCTGGCATCAAGTCCGCAGGATCTTCTTCTGCTCGAAATTGGTGGCAACGATTTGCTGGAAGGGCTGCCTGTCGCGGAGTTCGAACGAGATCTGGATCATTTGCTATCGATCTGCGAGCCGTCCAGGCGGCCAGTGTATCTGGTCGAACTGCCGATTCCTCCCTTGTCCGTTCGTTATGGAGAAGTTCAGCGCAGGGTGGCGGGCCAGCATGGCGTCCGGTTGATTCCGCGACGCCCGTTTCTGAAAGTCCTGACGACGGCAGGGTCCACTGTCGACGGAATTCACCTGTCGAACACCGGACACGCGCGCCTGGCCAGCCTGATCGAGTCCCTCATTCCGCTCTCGCATCCCAACCCGGGCACGGAGCCTCAGTATCGGCAGTTTGAGCCGAAGCGCTTGATTCCGTGACGATCCAGCATCGGTTCAGGCTGCCGCGGATTCGATACTGGGGGTTGCACCCAGCCGCTGAAGGATGACTTCCGCAGTCCGCGCGGTGGCGCCGGTCACGTAGATCCGTTCACGAATCTGCTCAAGCTCCCGCTGCGACGACGCCAGCGACTGACGGTCGTTCAGCCAATGATCGACCTGCTCGACAATGGCATCCGTCACCGGGACAGGGCTGCCGACGCTCAGGTGTTCGGGCATCACCTTCCGACCGGCGATCAGGTTGGGGAGCGACATGTACTTGCAGGTGACGAGCATCTTGCCGATGAAATACGTGGGCCAGGTGGTCCGGTAGAGCACGACTGCGGGTGTTCGGCGCGCGAGCATTTCCAGGCTGACGGAGCCCGAGACCATCACGGCACAGTCGGCCAGTTCGATGATTTCGGACGTCTTGCCGACGAAAAACGAGATCGGCAGCGTCTCATCCAGTTTCTCATATTGTTGAACGCAGAACTGGCGTTGACTTTCCTTATAGTTCGCGACAAGAAAATTCACTTCGGGATGTTTGGCATGCAGTCGTCGCGCCGCATCCAGCAGCAGCGGCCAGCTGCGGGTCACTTCCTGGCCACGTGAACCGGGCAGGAGTGCGACCGTGCGCGAGGACTCGGATGTCCATTCGCGGCAGAACGCTTCATCCAGTCGATGTTCGGCGACTTCGTCGAAGAACGGATGCCCCACGTAGAGAACCGGGACTCCCCGTTCGGCGTACCAATCCGTTTCAAACGTCAGACCCGACAACACCAGATCAATGTTCTTGCGAACTCGCTTGATCCGCCAGGGAGCCCAAGCCCAGAGTTGCGGGGGAAGATAATAAATGACGGGAATGCCCAGCCGTTTTGCTTTCCGGGCAATCCACCAGTTGAAACCCGGGAAGTCGACCAGGACGACCATGTCCGGCTGATGCCGACGGAAATACTCTTCGGCCTGTTTCACCAGTCGATAAAACTTCAGGATCAGGGGCAGAACCTGAAAGATGCCCATAACCGCCATGGTCGTCAGGGGAAACAGGATCTGGCAGCCGGCACGTTCCATCAGGGGCCCGCCAAACCCGGAAACTCGCAGATTGGGCTGACGATTCCGCAACTCACCGATCAGGTGCGCTGCATGCTGGTCGCCGCTGGGTTCGCCCACGGAAAAGAACACATGCATCGCAGTCCAATCCTTTCACCGACACCAAACACGTTTCCATTCGGCTTTCCACGGGGGGAAGGGTTCCCAGAAATGTGACAAGGCGTCAAGTCTGATCGGGGTTCGATCGGCCTGATCCAGATTCGCCATTACGGATTTGGGAAGATTGGGATTGCACCCTGGGCGTCAATCCGTTCGTTCTCAAGACACTGCCTTCGTCCGATTGACTGTGATCTCCCGAAGCTTTTGTCCGTGGATTGATGCGAATGGATCGGGCGAACTCGCTGCCGCTTCGGTCCGGAATCGATTGAAGATGTCTACCGGAATTTGGTGATCCTGCAAGTTTCGGATATCCGTGACTGCGCGTGATCGCGCCATCAATTCTCGCAGATGGAACGACGCGACGATCGGCTTCGAATGCCACGACCGCTTACTTTCGTGTGAGACCCGGTATTGCGGCGTGGCGAATGCATCCCCCTGGACTCGCGCTGAATGAATTTTCACACGCGTGTCCGCGTAACCGTTCACGGGCAGGCGAGGGGGCAGACCCATTCTCACAAGCGAATCGCCATTCAATGGCGCATGGCGCTCATTGAAGCTGGTTGTGTTCGCCGCGAGTCCACGTCAGTCCCCGTCCCATGAACGGTGACGTGCCCGCATCCGGGCGCATATCGAAAGGAAATGAACCGTGTTCAAGTTTGCACAAGTGTTTTCACCGCAGAAAAGCCTGAATGATTCTCCCCACCCAGAGAAATCTCTGCGCCGTGGTTTTACGCTGATTGAATTGCTGGTTGTGATTGCCATTATCGCCGTCTTGATTGCGCTGCTGTTGCCAGCCGTTCAACAGGCGCGTGAAGCGGCCCGCCGAACCCAATGCAAAAACAACTTGAAGCAGCTTGGCCTCGCCTTTCACAGCTATCACGACACGGCGAACACGATGCCGCCGGGATGGATCGGCCAGAGTACCGGAACCTATTCCGGGTTCGGTTGGAATTCGATGTTGCTCCCCTACTTCGACCAGGCGCCGCTGTACAACATCCTGTCGACAGGGGGGATCCCGAACATGCTCACCGGGCTGGCCGCGAACACATCCACGGCCACCAGCAAGACGACCGATTCCATCCTTGGCGGTTTGCGTTGTCCGTCCGACTCGGGCCCGGCGACCGCGGTGACCACGACAACTGGAACCGTGGTGCAGTTCGGACGTTCAAACTATCCCGCCGTGGTGGGATTCAACCCGGCCATCCAGGGGTTGAGTACAATATGGCCGATCGCTCCCTCCACCGGGACGGCGACGGCGTCACAGACAATTGGTTCCAACTGGATTAATCAGAGCACGGTCCTGTGGGGCGGCACATTTGGAGAGAACTCGAAAAAGGGAATTCGAGACATGACCGATGGCACGACCAACGTGCTGATGGTGGGCGAGCGTTACACGCCAGCCGAATCAACGACCTCAACGCCTGCCACGATTGCGGGTGACACCATCTGGGCGGGGGTCCCGCTCTCGACCAGTCCCACAGGAGGAAGCTGGTTGCAGGCGCTCGTCTCAGGTGAGTGCACGACGCGTGTCAACTTCGGAACGACAACGGCATCGGGGGGCTCACCTCGAGCGGACACCGCCGGGTTCGGCAGTCTGCATACTGGCGGCTGTCACTTCCTGATGGGGGATGGCAGTGTCCGGTTCATCAGCGAGAATGTCGACATGACGACTTATCGAGCCTTGTCGCGAATTTCCGATGGGAACATCGTCGGCGATTTCTAAACGCGGCGAATGCCAATGGCAGGCGCCAAGCCTGCCATTGGCAGTTCGAATCCGGATTGGATTTTGCTCGTTCGTGGACGTCAGTTGTTGCTGAAACTGGGGGGGAATGGATCCCGTCGGGCGGTCGCGGAGGTGCGAGGATCCGGTTGTTCAATCTGTTTCAGCAGTTGCCACAACATCTGGCTTCTCAGGTCGACATTTCGTTCGTCCAGAAAGACCTGAGCCAGTTGCGGTTCAATCGGCAGGGCGGATGCGATCACATCGCACACCTGGCCGAGCGGCAAATCGACAGACATCGCCTGTTGAACCAGTCGTTGAAATTCGGCGCCGGGAAACAACTTGCAGAATAGTGATGTGATTTCTTCGGCCCTGATCTGCCGATCGAACTCGGGTTCGGCAGGGACAACATCACTGCACAGTTCCAGTTCCCCGATTCGGTAAAGTCGATCGACGACAGGTTCCTGCAGGACACGCGCCCGAGCGACGCCTCGCAGGACCAGCATGTATCGCCCGTCTTCAAGGTGCTCGTGAGCAATAATCCGACCCAGGCCGACCGTGGGATGGATCGTCGGCAAGCTGACGGATGTCGACGCCTGCCAGTTCGGGGTGAGCAGGCTCATGGCGATCAGACGTTCGCCCGCCAGGGCATCGGCCGTCATTTGACGATAGCGCGGTTCAAAGATGTGCAAAGGGAGCACCGCGTGGGGAAACAGCACGACTCCGGGGAGCGGAAACAGCGGCGCCCGTCCCGAGAATGCCTGCAGATCCGGTTCTGAAGGACACCATGTCATTCGCTGGAGCCTCCTGCGACCGCGTGAATTTTCGGGACCAGGTCGTCCTGCAGGGTAACTGTTGTCGGATACGTCTCGGTATTGGCGAGCAACTCTTGAAAGCAGATTTCGAAGTCCGACAGGAATCGTGACAGCGCGATCCCCATGTATTCGTCACCCAGGTTTCGCAGCTTTTCGTGGGCGGCGTTGTACAGCTTCTTGGCGCCGCCAAAGTTTTCATTTCCAAAATGAAACAGCGCCACGGCTGCCTGGATCAGTCCCTGCAGGAACCGCTTGTCGTCCCCCTTGGATTCCGACCAGAGTTCTTCGAACACCTCGTGACATTCGAAGAAATCTTCCTCGTTGAACAGTCGCAGGCCTTCAACGTACTGTTCGTGGAAATCGGTGGACACTCCGGGGACTCCTGACGGCAGATGGTCGGCCGCCTGTGATTGAACTCGCTGCCGCCTCGACTGTTGTTGCGGGCTCATCACGTGACGGCCCATAATCGACGGTACGTAACCGCTGCCCGCCTGGAAGCAGCGGATGCTGGATTCTAGCTTCAGGGGCCCTGCAGGGTCCACGAAGAATTCTCGTGAGATTGACATCTTTTATGGCAAAATCCGCTTCCGCTGATGACAAAAAACAACGCGCACGAAAGATCGCACGCCGGCTGGCAAAAACTTACGCAGACGCCGTTTGCGCACTGGATCATCAGGATCCTTTTCAGCTTCTGGCCGCGACCATTCTGTCCGCACAATGCACAGATGAACGGGTGAATCTGGTCACGCCCGAGTTGTTTCGGCGCTGGCCCAATGCCGCGGCGCTGGCCAGAGCGGCACAGCCTGATGTTGAAGACGTGGTTCGTTCAACCGGATTCTTCCGGTCCAAGGCGGCCAATTTGATTGGCATGGCCCAGGGACTGGTGGAAAAGCATGGCGGAGAACTGCCGCGAACGCTGGAGGAACTGACGGCACTTCCCGGTGTCGGCAGGAAGACGGCGAATGTGCTGCTCGGCACAGCGTTTGGCATCCCCAGTGGCGTTGTGGTGGATACGCATGTCAAACGGATCTCAAACCTGCTGGGACTGACCGAGAGCGACAATCCCGAGCAGATCGAGCGGGACTTGATGGGACTGTTGCCCCGGGAGGAATGGATCAATTTCTCGCACCGGCTGATCCATCACGGACGTCAAATCTGCGTTGCGAGGCGGCCAAAATGTGCCGAATGTCAATTGCTGCCTGACTGTCGCCGGGTTGGCCTGCCGCCGATGGAGGGGGGCGAGTGAATTGGGGGACGACGGGGTTGCCTTGTCACTTTCGGCGGATCCACCCTGCGATCCAGGTTCCTGCAATCGTGGGAGTGACAGATTTTTGGCATGACTGCGCCATCATCGCAGCCCGGCACAGGCTTGCGACTTCCGTCAGTTGACAATCATTTCTCGGAGTTCTACTGTCTCAGGTTGCACCAGTCCTGATCCGCGTTTTCGCGGAATTGTTTCCCCGTGATACTCAATCTGATTTGGAAGGGCTTTAGCAATGGGGCGTCCGGTTACCCTGTTTACTGGCCAATGGGCCGATCTCAAGCTGGAAGAGTTGTGCAGGAAAGCCAAGGACTTCGGCTATGATGGTCTGGAACTGGCCTGCTGGGGCGACCATTTTGAGGTCGACAAGGCCCTTTCCGACGATACCTATTGCGCCCGCAAGCGTGAACTGCTGGAAAAGTACGACCTGCAGGTGTTTGCCATTTCCAACCATCTGGTCGGGCAGGCGGTTCTCGACAACATCGACGCCCGGCACAAGAGCATCCTTCCCCCCGCTGTCTGGGGTGACGGCCGACCGGACGGGGTGACTCAGCGCGCCATTGAAGAGATGAAGAACACCGCTCGCGCTGCTCAGAAGTTGGGTGTCGGCATCGTCAACGGTTTTACCGGGTCGAGCGTCTGGCACCTGATTTACGACTTCCCGCCCACTCCGAAGTCGATGTATGACGATGGGTTCAAGTTGCTTGCGGAACGCTGGAATCCGATCCTGGACGTGTTCCAGGAGTGCGGAGTGAAGTTCGCGTTGGAAGTCCATCCAACTGAAATTGCCTTCGATATCTATACCGCTGAACGGGCGCTCACGGCCCTGGGAAATCGGGAAGAGTTCGGGTTCAACTTCGATCCCAGCCATTTGATCTGGCAGGGTGTCGATCCCGCGGAATTCATCCGGTATTTCCCCAG
>Ga0265327_10001801_pt1 | contig 25152 bp, 26 predicted proteins | sample 41621metaG_FD_202089 | JGI IMG/M metagenome (GOLD analysis project Ga0265327, IMG submission 202089) | Rhizosphere microbial communities from Carex aquatilis grown in University of Washington, Seatle, WA, United States - 4-16-21 metaG | ecosystem: Host-associated > Plants > Roots > Rhizosphere...
CGACCTCTCCGAGCTGGCCCGGGGCGAGCAGCGACAGGCGCCCTCGTCTGCTCTGCGACTGGACCGGCTGGTGGAAGACGCCGTGGCCCTGGCCACCACCCACGGTCGGCGGCGCGACGTGCACTTCTCGCTCCACACCGAGCCTGTCTGGGTGAAGGGCCAGCGTGAGCGGCTGTCGCGGGCCGTGGGCAACCTTTTGGACAACGCCCTCAAATGGAGCCCTGACGGCTCCGAGGTGGAGGTCTACTGCCTGGGCGGGGCGGTCACGGTGCGGGACCACGGTCCGGGGATAGACCCAGACGACCTGCCCCACATCTTCGACCGCTTCTACCGAGCCCCGGCCGCCCGGGCCCTCCCCGGCTCGGGGTTGGGTCTAGCCATCGTGGCCCAGGTGGCCGAGGCCGAGGATGGGGCGATTACCGCTTCCAACGCCGAGGACGGAGGTGCGGTCTTCCAGCTGGCCCTCCCCCCGACCGCTCCCCCCAACGGATCCCCCGACGCCGACGACGACGACGACGAGCACTGAGGGCATTTCGGGTGCCTTCTTCGCGCTTTCTTAGGTTCCCTTCGCCATCTGCTTATTAGACGGGCGCATAATGGGTAGAGCACGAGGAGACAGCAACCAATGACCATCTCGAGCCCGTCACATTGCCTAGGCACCCGGAAATCACACCGGGCGTCCGCGGGCGACCGGCGTCCCATCCGCCGGGTGGCCGGGACCGGAATGGCCGATGCGGTAGCAGTCGGCGGTAGGGCTGACAACAGCCCGACCGTCGGGCGGGGTCGCCCGCCCACCTCGAGGTCCGCCGGCCCCCCCCACGGCGGGTCCGGGCGCCGAGGACGGGTCCTCTCTCTCCCCGTCCTCGGCGCCCACCTTCCACAGCATCAGGCCTCAATCGGCCACAGCTGAGCGACAACGACGACCGGCCTGCACCCGCGGGTCGGTCGTCGGAGTCGGAGTCTCTTAACCGGCGTCGATGGGTGCTTGGTCAGCTGCCCCAGGCGTCCCGGCCAGGGTTCTTGTTACAGCCGAGAGCAATCCTTTGCCGGTGCCCTCGTGCCGCACGTACTCGTTCCTGCTCAAGCCCACGGGGAAGCAAGGGGCCGCGCTCCTGGATCTCTTCGGCCGTCAACGCGAGCTCTACAACGCTGCTCTCGAGGCTCGAAGGGGCAGCTGGTCCTGGAACAGCGGTCCCTCACCTACTTCGACGAGTGCAAGGAGCTGACCGACCTCCGGGACGTCCGACCAGACACCCTGGCGAACGGCGTCACCGTCAGTCGGGGAACCTTGAAGCGTCTCGACCGGGCTTTCTCCGCTTTCTACCGACGTTGCCAACGGGGACAGACCCCTGGCTTCCCCAGGTTCAAGGCAAGGTCTCGATGGCACTCAGTCGAGTGGGAGGACACGAGCGGGTGGAAGGTGCTCGAAGCCGAAAAGAGGGTCCGCATCCAGGGCGGTGCCGTTCCGAGGCGTCCTTCGCCATGCTGGCGGGCGTGGCCCCGATTCCTGCCTCCTCAGGACAAACGGTCCGTCACCGTCTCAACCGCTATGGAGATCGCCAGCTCAACCGGGCCATCCACACCGTCGTTGTGGTCCGCCTCAGCCATGATCCCGCCACCAAGGCCTACGTCGAGCGCAGGACCAAGGAGGGTCGGACCTCCAAAGAAGCCAAGCGCTGCCTCAAGCGCTACGTCGCTTGCCAACTCTTCCGGCAACTGGAGGGGGCCCCGGGGGCCGCTTGACGGGTTATAGGAGCGTCCCACTACCCGTCGATGAGTTCGATGCGATTGCCGAACGGGTCGTCCACGTAGCAGCGGTGCACTCCTGCCAGCTCGGTGTCGGGCCGGACCTCGCACCCTGCCGCGGCGAGGTGGGCCTCCAGGTCGTCCAGGTCGTTCACGACCAACGCCGGGTGGGCCTTGCGAGCCGGGCGGAATCCCTCTTCTGCGCCCAGGTGGAGCACCACGTCCCCGTTCGAGAACCAGGCACCTCCCCGTGCCGCCAGCGGCTGGGGTTTGGGCTTGCGCTCGAGGCCCAGGAGGCCGGAGTAGAAGGCTTCGGCCTGCTCCTCACCGCCGGGGGGCATGGCCAGCTGGACGTGGTCGAGAGCCACGACCCGGAAGCTCACGCGATCAGGCTACCTGGCGGTAGGGCCAGCGGACCGCTACTCTGCCGCACGGCATGGGCTCACTCATCAAGAAGCGCCGCAAGCGGATGCGCAAGAAGAAGCACAAGAAGATGCTGAAGGCCACCCGCTGGCAGCGGCGGGCCGGCAAGTAGCTCTTCACCCCAGCTTGGGCCCCGCCCAGCCGGCCGGCACCGTCCGCACGTCGACCAGCCGCCCCTCCTCACCTTCGGGTCCGAGGTGCGCCGCGCCCGAAAGTCCCAGCTCCGCCAGGGTGCCTTCGACGAACCAGGTCGATCCGCTCCCGGCGAGGAGCGGCTCGCGGCCGGTGGCCTCACCCAGGCACTCGCGCCATACGGCCAGCTCAGGGCGGACGGCCAGGGCGGCGGCGGTGAGGTCGTTACGGCCGCCGGTGGGCGATCCCATGGCATCCCAGGTGGCGTAGGCGGCGCCGGTGTCGACCCCGAAGGTCGGCACCAACAGCACGAACGCCCGGGGCTCGAACGGGAGCGGCGTCACCCGGTCACCGATGCCTTCTACCATCGCCCTCCCGCCGGCCACGCAGAAGGGGACGTCGGCGCCGAGTGCGGCCGCCACCGTCAGGTCGCCCTCACCGGCCCACCGGAGTATGGCCGCGGCGTCCGACGACCCGCCGCCAAGGCCGCCCCCGACCGGGATGCGCTTGACCAGCCGCACGCCGGCCTGTCGACCTACCGCCCCCAGCGCCCGGCGCACGAGGTTGTCCGGTCCGGCATCGATCTCGATCCCATCGCCGTCGACCACGAGGCCGTCGCCGTCGCCGTCCACCTCGAGGGTGTCGGCCAGGTCGACCGAGACCATCTCGGCCTCGAGGTCGTGGTAGCCGTCTGGTCGGCGTCCGAGCACCCGCAGCGACAGCGTCAGCTTGGCCGGGGCGACCAGCCGGGTCACGGGCACCGCGCCAGCCTCCCCCACGCCTCGACCCCGAGATCCTCGGCCCGAGCCTCGGGCGCCACCCCGGCCGCGGCAAAGGCCTCGGGCTCCACCAGCCCGGCCAGCGAACGCCGGAGCATCTTGCGGCGCTGGCCGAAGCCGGCCCGCACCACTTGGAAGAGGCGCTCATAGGGGACGTCGGTCGCCGGCACCGCCGGCGTGCTGCGGCGCACGAGCCGTACGAGGACCGACGCCACCTTGGGCCGCGGCACGAAGACGGTGGCGGGCACCCGGCCCACCACGGCGGCGGCGGTCCAGTAGGCGACCTTCACCGAGACCGCGCCATAGGCGGGGTCGCCGGGAACGGCGGCCAGGCGCTCCCCCACCTCCCGTTGGACCATGACGAGGAGGGAGGACACCTGTGGCGCCTCCTCCAGCACCCGTACGACCAGCGGCGTGGCCACGTTGTAGGGGAGGTTGGCGACCAACGCCCATTCGCCGCCCCGGCCGAGCAGGTCGTCCCAGTCGAGGGTGAGGGCGTCGGACTCGACCACCTCGACCGGCGTGTCGGCCACCACCTCCCGCAGCACGGGGACCACCCCCCGGTCGACCTCCACCGCCACCACCCGGGCACCGCTCTCGGCCAGGGCCAGCGTGAGCGACCCCAGGCCGGCACCGATCTCGACAACCTGGGACCCCTCCCCCACCCCCGACAAGCGGACGATACGGCGCACGGTGTTGGGGTCAGCCACGAAGTTCTGGCCCAGGGCCCGGCTGGGCCGCAGGCCGTGCTCGGCGAGCAGGCGCTTGATCTCGGGCCCCCCCAAGGTCATGGTCGACCCCGCCCTACCACGAGATGGTGACCGAGATCACCCCCTGTGTCATGGCGGCCAACTGGGAGAAACCCGACTCGGACAGATCGAGGACCCGGCCGCTGTTTGTGGCCTCCCGGTCGTCGACCACGCAGCTGGTCGTGGCTCCGTCTGCGTCGTTGACGACCTCCACCTCGGTCCCGAAGGGGAGCGACGGGCTGGCGCAGCCGCCGGCTGGCGCTTCGGCGTACCAGGTCGCCTGGCCGTAGGTGGCATTGGTGGCGTCGGCGACCTGCTCGGCGGGGGGTGCCGGCGGAGACGTGGTGGTCGTGACCGACGCCGGGGCGGTCGTGGTGGTTACCGGTTCCTCGGTGGTGGAGGTGGGCGGTGGCGCGGTGGTCGTCGTGGGCAGCGGCGTCTCGTACCCGAGGCGCTCGGTGCCGAGGTTGCGCAAGTGGCGCTTCGGGGCAGCGGCGGCAGTGCGGGATCCGGGCCGGACGCCGTGGCCGGGGGAAGCGTCGACTCGTTGATTGTGGAGGAAGAGGGGCGCCGCCACGATGGCTCCGCCCGACAGAAGGGCGAGCGCGACACGCTTGTGTTGACTGGCGTTGCGGGGCAGGGTTCCACCTCTCTCCGGGGACATGGCACCCGGGGCGAGCCGACACTTGCGGCCCGGGGAACGCTTCGACCTTAGGAATACCCACTTCGGCCCCGCAAACTCGCCCAAAGATCCGGCCACTCGCTGCGGTCATCGTCCCAGCTCAAGAGGGTCATCACCGGCTTAGGCCCCCGATCCTCGGAAATCAGCGCCAGACCCGAGGCCCGGTGGCGCCGCCGGTCACAGACCGAAGCACGCCGCGGTGGCGGCGGCCGAGCTGCGGGCCAGCTCCTCGGGATCGACGCCCTTCACCTCGGCCACGGCCGCCCCCACCAGACTCACAAAGGCGGGCTCGTTGGTCGCGCCCCGATGCGGCGTCGGGGCGAGGAACGGGCTGTCGGTCTCGACCAGGAGGCGGTCGAGGGGGCAGAGGGCGGCAGCCTCTCTGACCTCCGCCGCGTTCTTGAACGTCACGATGCCGCTGAAGGAGACGAACATGCCCGCATCAAGACAGCGGGTGGCCTCCGCCGGACCGCCGGTGAAGCAGTGCAGCACGGTGCGCTCGGGCACCCCTTCGCTGCCCAGAACGTCGAAGAGGTCGTCCCAGGCCGAGCGGGAGTGAATGACCAGGGTCAGCGAGTACTGCCGGGCCAGGGCGATCTGCTCGGCGAAGGCGCGTCGTTGGTCGCCCCTCGGCGAGTGGTCGTAGTGGTAGTCGAGACCGCACTCGCCCACCGCCACCAGGCGGTCGGTCCCGGCCGCCCCGGCCACCAGGCTGGCCACCTCGTCGGTGCCGGCCGAGGCCTCGTGAGGGTGCAGGCCGGCCGTGGCCCACAGACGCGGGAGGCCCTCTCCGAGCTCCCCGGCCGACACCCGCCCGGCCAGCACCAACGCCTGGGACGACGTGCTCGGATCGGTCCCCACGCAGACAATGCGGTCCACCCCGGCGGCGGCCGCCCGGCGGAGGACCTCGGCGACGTCGGCGACAGCCCCGTCGTCGCCATCGAGGTAGCGCTCCTGGAGGTGACAGTGCGAGTCGAACCAGCCCGCACCGGGTTCCGCCGGCATCAGGCCTTTCGCCTCGGGAAGAGAGGTGCGCCCTTCTCGACCGGAAGGCCACCTGGGTAGCCACCCCATGCGCCGTCGGCCGGCAGTCGTCGCTCGACGGGCGAGCCGCTCAGACCGGTACGTCGCCAGATCTCCGCCGCCGTGCCGGGCATGGCCGGGTCGATGAGCAGGGCCACGATACGCAGCACCTCGAGGGCGCTCCCCAGCACGGCGTCGACGGCTGGACCGGGATCGCCCTTCCACGGCTCGGTCGCCTCGAGCTCGGCGTTGGCTGCGCCGATCAGCCGCCAGGTCGCCTCGAGCGCCTCGTGGGGTGCGAACCGATCCCAGGCCTGCGCCGCGGCGGCCACCGCGGTGCGCGACGCCTCGGCCAGGGGGCTCGACGGGTCGGGCGCCGGCCCCACACCGCCGCACTTGGAGCCGACCACCGTGGCCACGCGGGCCATGAGGTTGCCCAGGTTGTTGGCGAGATCGGAGTTGTAGCGCGACACGATGCCCTCATAGGAGAACTCGCCGTCGGTGCCGAGGGGGGTGTCGCGCAGCAGGTGGTAGCGGACGGCGTCCACCCCGAAATCTGAGGTCAGTACCTCGGGGGCGATCTCGGTCAGGTTGAGGGGACGGTCGGCGTCGTCGTCGGCCGCTTGGCGGATGAGGGTCTTGGAGAGCTTCTGGCCGCCGACCAGCAGCCAGCCGTGCACGAAGACGTGCGCCGGCGGGTCGATGCCGGCCGCCATGCACATGGCCGGCCACCAGACGCAGTGAAAGCGCAGGATCTCCTTGCCGATCAGGTGGTGCACCGCCGCCCACCAGTCCTCCCACCCGGCCTGGTCGTCGCCGTAGCCGATGGCCGTGAGGTAGTTGACCAGCGCGTCGTACCAGACGTAGAAAACGTGCCGGTCGTCCCAGGGGACGGGCACCCCCCAGTCGAGCGAGGTGCGGGTGATGGAGATGTCGTGGAGGCCGCCCTTCACGAAGCTGAGCGCCTCGTTGCGCTTGGCCGCCGGTGCCACCGCCTCGGGCAGTCGCTCGTACCACTCGATCAGCGGCTGCTCGAACTCGCTCAACTTGAAGAAGTAGTTCTCCTCCTCCATCTCCACCACCGGCCGCAAGTGCACCGGGCAGCAGCCGTCGACCAGGCGGTCCTCGGTGTAGTAGTCCTCGCACGACACGCAGTAGAGGCCGCGGTAGGTGCCGGGCACGATGTAGCCGTTGTCGTAAATGCGCTGGAGGAATCGCTGGACCGTCCGGTGGTGCCGTGGCTCGGTGGTCCTGATGAAGTCGTCGTTGGAGATCCCGAGAGCGGCCCACGCGTCGGCGAAACGTCGGGCGTTGAGGTCGGCCCAGGCTTGCGGGCTCACCCCGTGCTCGGCCGCCGCCTCGGCAATCTTGGCCCCGTGCTCGTCGGTGCCGGTGAGAAAGAAGACGTCGTCGCCGAGGAGGCGGTGCCACCGTGCCAGGGCGTCGGCGTTGACGGTGGCGTAGGCGTGGCCCACGTGGGGCGCGTCGTTGACGTAGTAGATGGGCGTAGTGATGTAGAAGCGCGGCACCGCAGGTAGCGTACCGGCGCCACTCGGGACCACCCCCGACGCGGCGGGGTCAGCGTGGGGTTTCGGGCTCCTTGCGAGACAGGTCGATCGCCATCTGGTAGGCCCGGCGGCGGCCGATGCCCAGCGCGTCGGCCACGGCGTCGGCCGCCGCTCGCACGCTGTCACCGGCCGAGAGCCGTGCCGCCACGGCGTCGGCCACGTCTGCGTCGGTGGGCGGTGCGGGGGCCGCGGCGCCGCCCACCACCACCACCACCTCGCCGCGGACGGGCCCTGCGGCCGCCCGCTCGGCCAGCGAACCGAGGGTGGCCCGCCAGACCTCCTCGTGCACCTTGGTCAGCTCCCGGGCCACCGCCGCCGGTCGGTCCTCGCCCAGGGCCCCGGCCAGCTCGGCCAGGGTGGCCGCCAACCGTCCGGGCGCCTCGAGCACCACCGCCGTGCGCTGCTCGGTGATGAGCGAGGCGATACGCTGCCGGCGCTCGGGCCCCTTGCGGGGGAGAAACCCCTCGACGCAGAACCGCTCGGTGGGCAGTCCGCTCACCACCAACGCGGCCAACACGGACGAGGGACCCGGGACCACAGAGACCTCGACGCCTCGAGCTACCGCCGCGGCCACCAGCCGCGCACCGGGGTCCGAGACGCCGGGGGTGCCGGCGTCGGTGGCGACGGCGACCGTCCGCCCCATCTCCACCCAGGCCAGGACCTCGTCGGTGCGCGAGTCCTCGTTGTGCTCGTGCAACGAGACCAGTCGCCCACGGCCGCCGATCCCGGCCGAGGTCAGGAGGGCCCGGGTGCGTCGCGTGTCCTCGCAGCAGATCACGTCGGCCTCGTCCAGCACCTTGACGGCGCGCGGCGAGAGGTCACCCAGGTTCCCAATGGGCGTGGCCACCAGGACCACCCGGCCAGTTGGGCTCAAGCCGTTTCTCGGATCTCGAGCCGCTGACCGACGGCGAGGGACCAGCGTTCGAACGATCCGGCCCGGGCTTCCAGCACGTTGCGGGCGTGTCGCCTCGGTAGCGAGGCGCGCAGCGGCGGGAGGCACACCGAATCGACGACCACCAGGTCGGCGTCGAGGAAGGCGACATCGAGGGGAAACAGCATGCCAACGGTGTGCACAGCCCTGGTCCGCGGCAAGAGGAGGGCCCCCTCGTACTCGGCACGCCCCAACAGTCCCTTGGTGCGGTCGAGCAGTCCATCGGCCACCTCGAGGGAGGCCAGCACGCTCCCGTCGCAGAGCAACCAGGCGGCTCTCATGGGCGGCTCGGCCGGGGCCGTCGTGGCTCCACGTCGGTTGACGCTAGTCCGAGGCCCTAAGATGCCCCCCTTATGTCGAAGCGAACTGTGAAGCGCAAGCTGCGCGCCAAGAAGAAGGCCAACCACGGCAAGAAGCCGAACTGCGGACGCGGCTGAGCCGACCCGCGCCCGTCACCTGGGGAGCTTGCCCCTCCAAGTGAGCCCCCGACCTGCGAGGACGGTCGAAAGCGTCGTGGGCAGGTCGGAGATGATGCCGTCGACGCCAAGGTCCAACAGGCGCTCCATCTGCGTCGGGTCATTGACCGTCCAGACATGGACGGCGACGCCGACCCCGTGGGCCGCCTCCACGAAGGCTTCGTCTACCACCACGATGTCGCCCTGTCGCTCGGGCACCTGGAAGGCCACGGCGCGCATGCGAGGCAGCTCGGAGCCGTCGTGGAGCGCCCGCCAGAACTCGGCGGTGGCCAGGGTCCCCGCCGAGGTGGGGATGTCGGGAGCGACGGCCGAGAAGGCGTCGGTGGCCGGATCGAGGAACGAGGCGACGATCACGTCGTCGGTTCGCTCGAACTCCGTCAACAGCCGGGCCAGCGTCGCCTCGTAGGGGGAGACGACCGGAGCGGTCTGCTTGATGTCGAGGTTGAGCGCCAGCCCGGGGAACCGCTCGAGCACCTCGCGCAAGGTGGCGATCCGAAACCGCGGGTCATCGGCGGCTCGGCCGCGGTAGGGGTAGTCGGCGTCAGCCCGATCGGGAGTGACGTCGGCGCCGGGGATGAACCAGTAGGCGTTGTCGAGCTGCTTGAGCTCGGCCAACGTGAGGTCGGCGATCCGGCCGTGGCCGTCGGTGGTTCGGTCCACCGTGCCGTCGTGGCAGACCACCAGCTCGCCGTCGGCGGTGGCGTGGACGTCCAGCTCGATGGCGTCGGCCCCGGCTTCGAGGGCGCGCTCGATGGCGTAGAGGGTGGAGGATGGCTCCTCCCAGGCGCCCCCCTGATGGGCATAGGCGACCACCCGCCGCTCCAGCCAGGGATTCACGCCGGAATGGTACCGGCCGGACGGTAACCTCGGACTGCCGTGCTCGATCATCTGCTTGTCGATCTCATCGGCACCGTCCGCCGCTGCTTCGACCGGGCCCTCCTGCAACGCCAAGCGGTCGAAGAGCGCTTCCAAGTGGACGTCTTCCTCGGCGACATCTCCTGGGAGACGAGCTACAGCCTCCCCGGCGAGGGACTACAACCCAGGGTGAGGGCCGACCTGTCGCTGGACTGGCCGACGTGGAGCCAGACCTCGTACCGCAGCTGGTCGATCGGCGAGAGCCCGGACGAGCTCCCCGAGGTCGTGATCGAGGTGGCCCTTCGCATCCAGCGGCTGGCCGAGCGGCCGGCGGCCGAATCCGTGCTGGCCGTGCTCCCGGCCGAGAGCCCGTCCATCGGAGCCGGGTCGCTCGTACGGTCGTCGACCACCATCGAGGAGGTCCACAACGAGGACGCCAACGACGGGGTGCGCTGGGCGGTGGAGGCCACCTACGAGGGGTCGATCAGCCTCGACGAGTCACTCCTCGAGAACCCCGCCTCTCTCGAACCCGTCGTCGAGGTCCTCACCGGATGGATCTCGTCGACCCTCGTCCGGCTGGCCGACCTCCCGCTGGTCTTCTTCCCCCCCGATCCCCCCGATCAGAGCCAACGAGCCGGATCAGCGGGCGATTGAGCGATGCAGCCGTGACGAGACGAGTCAGCGACCGGTCTCGCCGTCGATGAGCTCTCGGAGGATGTCGGCGTGACCGGCGTGGCGCGCCGTCTCTTCCAGGAGGTGTGACATCACCCAGCGCAGATTGACCGGCATCTCGCTCCCCACCTCCGCACACTTTGCATCGAGCGAGGGAGCGGCGGCGACCACGGTGTCCACCCGCTCCCAGGTCGCCCGATAATCGGTCACCACCGACGACACGGTGTCGGCCGGCTCCACCTCGTCGGACGGCAACGGCGCTTTCGAACCGGCGAAGCGAGCCAGGACCCAGGTGGCCTCGGCCCGGGCCATGTGCTTCACCAGCCACAGGAGCGAGGTCCCAGTGGCGACCGGAGAGCGGCGCGCTTTCTCCTCACCGACACCTTCGACCTTTCGGGCCAGAGAACGGCGCTGGTAGTCGAGGAGTGCCTGGAGGGTCTCTCGCTCGGTGCCCACAAGGCGAGGCGGTTTCTGGTCGGCCATTTCCAAAGAGCGTATGGCCCCCCGGCGGCGTCTTTCACTCGGCACCACCAGCTCCATCGGATTGCGCGGCATGCTCGGCGTAGCCGCCGCGGCGTCAGTGCTCGGCCCGTTGCTCAGTCGCCTACTACCTGAACCGGGCAGCCGCGCCCTAGACGAGGTCTCCGATCTCACGTCACCTGGGCACGATCGCCTCGGTCAAATGGACCAACGGCCAGCTCGCCAACTGACCCCCAACCGTCGGCCGGACGGTGGCCGGGAAGGCACGGGCGCCACGCCCAATGGGCCCAGAGGTGGCTACCGGCCCAGCATGCAGGGCATGAACGACTGGCCAGGGCGGTCCACCTACTCTGGATAAGTGCAGCCGCGAAGTGCGCTGGTAGCGGTAGCGGTGCTCGCTGCGGCGTTCGTCGCAGCAGCCTGCGGCTCCACCGCACCGTTGGCTTCAGGCAGCAAAAATGATCGGTCGACCACGACGACCACGTCCACGCCGACGAAGTCGACCACGACCTCACCCGGCGCACCCTCTTCAACACCCTCGACCAAGGCCGCGACAACAACCACAACCTCGGTGGCACTACCGACAGCAGACGGGGGTGCGTTCCACTCACCGTCGGGCGACATCAGCTGTGAGGTCAACTACCACCGGTCCGACCTGACATCGGTTCATTGTCAGACCAGCACACCGCCCCGGTCGGCGACAATGGGCGCCGACGGCACATACACCACGTGCACAGGGACACAGTGCTTGGCCAGTCCAGGCGCTACAGCGCTCACCCTCGGGATCGGCTCCACCACCGGTGTCGGTCCCTACAGCTGTTCGTCCGCCACAAACGGCGTGACCTGCACGGCGAATGGCAAGGGGTTCCGCATCTCTCCGGCGGGCGTCTCACTGGTGGTGGCGCTGGGCTGACTGCCGGCGATTCCCGACCTCAGACGTTGAAACGGAACTCCACGACATCGCCGTCCTGCATGACGTAGTCCTTCCCCTCGGTGCGCGCCTTGCCCACCGAACGGGCCGCCGGGACCGACCCGGCTTCCATCAGGTCCTCGTAACTCACGATCTCCGCCTTGATGAAGCCGCGCTGGAAGTCGGTGTGGATGACGCCGGCGGCTTCGGGAGCGGTGTCCCCGAGATGAATGGTCCACGCCCGCGCTTCTTTGGGACCGGCCGTGAGGAAGGTGTGCAGGCCCAGGGTGCGGAATCCCACTTCCACGAGTTGTTCCAGCCCGGAGCGGAGCTGACCGTATTCGGCCAGCATCTCGGCCGCGTCCTCCGGCTCCAGCGAGGCGAGCTCCGCCTCGAGCTGGGCGCACAGGACGACGGATTCGGCCGGTGCCGCGAGCGCAGCGAGCTCACGATGGCGTTCCGTGTCGCTCAGGCCGGCCTCGTCCACGTTGAAGACGTAGATGAACGGCTTCGCCGTGAGAAGGTGGAGGTCGGCCAGTCCGGCGGGGTCGATCTCCCCGGTCGCCGCCGCCGCCGAGATGGGACGACCCTCGTTGAGGATCCGATGGGCCGACTCGGTGAGGGCGAGGGCGTCCGCCAGCTCCGAGCGCATCCTGGCTTCCCGCGAGAGCTTGGCCAGCCGGTTGTCCACGGTCTGGAGGTCGGCGAGCACCAGCTCGGTGTTGACCGTGCCGATGTCGTCAGCCGGGTGGATGCGGCCCTCGACGTGGATCACGTCGTCATCCTCGAAGGCTCGTACCACCTGGCACACGGCGTCGGTTTCGCGGATGGCGGCCAGGAACTGGTTGCCGAGCCCTTCCCCTTCTGAGGCCCCCCGCACGATCCCGGCGATGTCGACGAAGGTCACCGAGGCCGGCACCACCCTCTCGCTGTCATACAGCTCGGCCAGCCGGGGCAGCCGCGGGTCGGGGACGGCGACCACGCCCACGTTGGCGTCGATGGTAGCGAAGGGGTAGTTGGCGGCGAGGACGTCGTTACGGGTCAGAGCGTTGAACAGGGTGGACTTGCCCACGTTGGGCAGTCCGACGATCCCGATCGACAAGGCCACTGACGGTTCCTCCAGCTTCCGCGCGGTGTGCTTGGTGCCCCGGGAGCGTAGGCCAGGTCGCCGAGGCCCCCGCCCGGCGCGCTCAGAGCAGTCCGGCCTCGCCCGCCAAGGCGCGCAGGTCCTGGGTTGGGCGGGCCCCGAGGTGGCCGATGATCTCCCCGGCGCACAGCGAGCCAAGCCGGGCACAGGCCTCGGGATCGGACCCGTGGGTGAGGCCGTAGAGGAAGCCGGCGGCGAAGAGGTCGCCGGCGCCGGTGGTGTCGACCACCTCGCCCACCTGATGGGCCGGGACCTCAACCGGACCGCTCGCCGTCAGCACCACCGAGCCCTTAGGGCCGAGGGTGATCGCCACCAAGAGACCGGTTTCCTCGGCGGAGGAGATAGCACGGTCGAGCGAGTCGGTAGCGAAGAGTCGGGTGATCTCGGCCTCGTTGGCGAAGAGCACGTCGACATCGTCGAGAAGGAGGTCGAGGAAGTCGCGTCGGTGGCGATCGACGCAAAAAGGGTCGGAGAGCGAAAGGGCCACCGAGCCTTCGCCCCCGTGAGCCACCCCGATGGCCCGGCGCATGGCCTCCTTGGCCGGGGGAAGGTCCCACAGGTAGCCCTCGAGGTAGACCACGCGGCCTCGTCGGACCAGGGCGGCAGGCACGTCGTCGGGGGCGATGGTGGTGGCCGCGCCGAGATGGGTGGCCATGGTGCGCTCGGCGTCCCCCGAGACCAGCACCAGGCAGCGGCCGGTGCCGACCTGCTCGCGATCGGCCGTGCCCAGGTCCCCCATGGCCGCCGTTGCCGGGATGAACTCAACCCCAGTGGCCCTGATGTCGTGGGCGAAGACCTGTCCCAGAGTGTCGTCGGCGATCTTGCCCACGAACCCGGCGGTGCCGCCGAGGGCGGCCACCCCGGCGACCGTGTTGGCCGCCGAGCCGCCGGAGGCCTCGGTGGTGGGCCCCATCGTGGCGTAGATCCGCTCGGCCTGCTCCAGGTCGACGAGCGACATCGACCCGCGCTCGAGGCCGGCCGCGGCGATCTCGGCGTCGGTCGTGACCGCCAGCACGTCGACGAGCGGCGACCCGATGCCCACCACGTCGAGCGCGTGCTCGTCCATCTCCGATCCCGCTGCGACCACCCGACGAGGGTAGTCGGAAGGCCCGGTTCACCCGGTCGGCCTGTAGCCTCGCTTCGATGACGACCACTGCCGACCCCACCGCTCCCGACCAGGCCTTCCGTCTGCCCCGACATGTCGATCCGCTCGTCTACCGACTGACCCTCACCCCGGAGCTGTCATCGGCGACCTTCACCGGCACGGTCGACATCGACGTCACTGTCCACGAGCCGACTCGCCGGATCGTCTGCAACGCCATCGAACTGGTCATTGACCACGGGACGCTCACGACGGCCAACGGCGAGGAGTTGGCGGCCACGGTCTCACTCGACGAAGCGGCCGAACGGGCCACGTTCTCCTTCGCCGACGACGTCCCGGCCGGGCCGGCGACGCTGCGTTGTGCGTTCTCCGGCATTCTCAACGACAAGCTCCGCGGCTTCTACCGCAGCACCTTCACCGATCAATCGGGCGAAACCCGCACCCTTGCCACCACCCAGATGGAGGCAACCGACGCTCGCCGCGCCTTCCCCTGCTGGGACGAGCCTGACCGCAAGGCGGTGTTCGACGTCACGCTGGTGGTGGATGAAGGGCTGTCCGCCTTCTCGAACTCGCCGGCCGACGAGGAGTCCACCGACCCGCAGACGAACAAGCGCACGGTGCACTTCAGCCCCACCATGAAAATGTCGACCTACCTGGTGGCCTTCGTCGTGGGCGACCTCGAGGCCACCGATCCCATCGACGTCGACGGCGTCCCCGTCCGGGTGGTCCACGTCCCGGGACGGGCCGCCCTCACCCCCTTCGCTCTCGAGGTAGCCGCCCACTCGCTGCGGTTCTTCTCCGACTATTTCGCCCTCCCCTACCCCGGCGACAAGCTCGACCTGGTGGCCATCCCCGACTTCGCCTTTGGGGCCATGGAGAACCTCGGCTGCGTGACCTTCCGGGAGACGGCCCTCCTGGTCGACATCGACTCGGCGGCGCGCACTGAGCTCGAGCGGGTCGCCGACGTGATCTCCCACGAGATCGCCCACATGTGGTTCGGGGACCTCGTCACCATGGGGTGGTGGGAGGGGATCTGGCTGAACGAGGCCTTCGCCACCTTCATGGAGGTGCTCTGCGTCGACGCCTTTCGGCCCGCATGGCAGCGTTGGGTCACCTTCGGGCTCGAGCGCGAGGCCGCCCTGGCCGTCGACGGGCTCCACTCCACCCGGCCGATCGAGTACCCGGTGGGGGCCCCCGAGGAGGCCGACGGCATGTTCGACGTCCTCACGTACCAGAAGGGCGGCAGCGTGTTGCGCATGCTCGAGCGCTACCTCGGGGCCGAAGTCTTCCGCGACGGTGTGCGGCACTACCTCCGAGCCCACGCCTACGCCAACACGGTGACCGCCGACCTCTGGGCCTCCCTGGAGGAAGTCAGCGGCCAACCCGTGACCGCCATGATGGACTCCTGGATCCTCCAGGGCGGCCACCCCATCGTCAGGGTGGGCACCGACGATCTGTCCCAGACCCCCTTTTCCTACGGCCCGCCCCGCACCGGCGAACCGAGCGCCATCGGTGCGGCCTGGCAGGTCCCCATCATCACGCGCACTCTCGAGGGCACCCCCGGTCAGCGGGCGTTGCTCGGCGCCGACCCGGTGGTGCGACCCGATGGCGAGGTGGTGAACGCTGGGGGGTGGGGCGTCTACCGCCTCGCCTACGACGACCTCGGCCCGATCGCCGGACGGCTGGGCGAGCTCGACCCCCTCGAACGGTTCAACCTCTTCGCCGACAGCTGGGCGCTCGTCCTGGCAGGAAGGATCGACCTGGCGACTTTCGTGGCCCTCGCCGGTGACCTGGCCCACGAGGATGAGCCGGGGATCTTCTCCCTCGTGACGGCGGCGCTCGGCCTCTGCGACCGGGCGGCGTCCAACGACGACCGGCCGTCGGTCCAGGAGGCTGCGCGGTTGTTGCTCGGACCGCGTTCGGCCGACCTCGGCTGGGACCGACGCAAGGACGATGGCGAGCGAATCCCCACCCTGCGAGCCCTCCTGCTCTCGTGCCTCGGGACGATCGGGGCCGATCCCGCCGTGCGAGCGGAGGCGGCGCGAAGGTTCGACGCCGCAGACCCCATCGACCCCGACATCGAAACTGCGGTGCTGGCCTCGGTCGCCGTCCAGCTGCGGGACGGCGACTACGACACCATGGTCGAGCGCTACCGCCATCCGGCCAATCCCCAGGAGGAGCTGCGCTACCTGACGGCGCTCGCCTCCTTCCCCGACGCCGACCTGGGACGCCGGACCTTCGAGCTCGCACGAACCGAAGTACGGACGCAGAACGGGCCCTACCTGGTGGCCACCCTCCTCTCCAATCGCGTGGCCGGACCGGCGGTTTGGGTGGAGGTGAAGGCGAACTGGGAGGCGTTGCTCGACCGGTTCCCGATCAACAGCCACTCCCGGATGGTCGACGGGGTACGGGGGCTGTGCGGAGACCCCGCACTTGCCGAAGACGTCGAGCGGTTCCTGGCCGACCACCCGCTGGCCGGCCGCCAGCGCTCAATTGACCAGACCCTCGAGCGCTTGGCCATCAACGTGTCCTTCACCCAGACGTACGGGAGCCAGCTGTCCCAGATCCTCGCCATCGCCGGCCGGGGTTAGGCAGCACCACGAGGCTCGGGAGCACGGCCTGTGAGCTTCGACGTCGTCATCACCACCTTCTTCTTGGTGGCGTTGGCCGAACTCCCCGACAAGACCATGATCGCCACCCTCTTCATGGCGGCACGGTCCAAGCCGGCCTTCGTGTGGCTCGGCGCGACGTCGGCTTTCGCGATCCATGTGGTGCTGGCCGTCGTCGCCGGCCGCCTTCTGCAGCTCCTCCCTCATCGTGTGCTGGAGACCGTGGTCACCGTGCTCTTCCTGGCCGGTGCCGCCTACCTCCTCGTGATTCCCGAGAAGTCCGCCGAGGACAAGGGCATCGAGGAGGCCGAGCAAGCGGCCCAAAACGGGCGAAAGGTGTTCGCCACGGCCTTCGCCGTCATCCTGGTCGGCGAATTCGGCGACCTCACCCAGCTCCTCACCGTGAACCTCGTGGCCAAGTACCACCAACCCCTGTCGGTCGGAGTTGGGGCCTTCCTGGCGCTGATGACGGTTGCCGCGGTCGGCGCCTTCGCCGGGCGTTCCCTCATCCGGGTGGTCCCGCTCCAGCTCATCCGGCGATTGAGCGGGGTGCTACTGCTCGGGTTCGCCGCCTACGGCATCTACAGTCTCGCCACCTGATGAGCAAACCACTCTCCATTCCCGACGACCCGCGCCTGCGACAGGTCGTTGAACTGGCCCGTAGCACCCGCGGGTTCATGCCGGACGACGAAGGAGAAGCCCTCCTGGCGGCGGCCCTGCGTGCCGGCCGCGCCTTCTCCGACGAGGGCGGGCGGGCCGTCATGGTCGAGATCGGCGCCTGGTGCGGCAAGTCCACCCTTTATCTGGGTGGTGCCGCCGAAGCCACGGGGTCGGTGCTGTTGAGCATCGACCACCACCGGGGGTCGGAGGAGAATCAGGCGGGTTGGGAACACCATGACGCCGACCTCGTCGACCCCGACGAAGGAAGGTTGGACACCCTTCCCCATTGGCGGCGAGCGGTAGCCCGGGCGGGCCTCGAGCACGTCGTCGTCGGCGTCGTGGGTGACTCTCCGACGGTGGCCGCGTGTTGGACGACGCCACTCGCCTTCTGTTTCATCGACGGAGGCCACGGCGAGGATCCGGCGTGGGCGGACTACCGGGGCTGGGCACCCCACGTGGCGCGAGGGGGCTGGTTGGCCATCCACGATGTCTTCCCGGATCCGGCAGACGGGGGCCGGCCGCCCTACGAGCTGTGGTGCGACGCCCTCGCCTCCGGCGAGTGGGTCGAGGACGGTGAGTGCGGCAGCCTGCGGCTTCTGCGACGGATCAAGGGCTAGACGCCCGACCGCAGCCACGTGGCAGTCGCGGTTGACGCGCCCTGCTTAAGTGCCGTCCCCGCTCAGCTGCACGCGGGGCGTCGGCCGAACGGCCTGCTGACCGCGGTCACGCGGCGACCCAGGCAATGGCTTCTTGCTTCTGGTTCATGGGGAACGTCTTGGTCTCCCCCGGAGTCATCCAGCCGAAGAGTCCGGTCAAGTGCGTCACCCACTCGATGTCGGTGACCACGGCGATGCGCTTCCAGCCCTTCACATGCTCCACGCCGACCTTGAGGTCCTGCCAGAGCGCACCGCCCGACATACCTCCGAAGTCCTTCATCACGATGAGGAACCGAACTTCCCCCTGGCCGAACGCACGCTCTAGCGCTGGAAGCACCACGTCTCGATAGTCGGCTGCTTCGATCTTTCCGCTGGTCTCAAATCCGATGACGCCCGCGGGCAGTTCATGAAGTTCTTCGATCATGTTCTCATCATCCTCGTCGTCCTAGACTACTGGGCGAAGCAGGCCCGCACACTGGGAGCGCTCAACCTTTCACCGGCTCGTCATGGTGAGACGACGAAGTCTTCTGCACCCGAAGTCGCGAACGAGGACAGTCCGGGCCGGACATGCTTCTCGTCCCCGGCGGCGTCGTATGCATCCGCTACGTTCAGTGCATTCTGAGCAAGGTGGAGTGGGACTGCCCATGCACGTAAAGCCCGACGCATCGCCACGAGCGCGCATTCGGGGGTGGGCACGATGGGCCATTCTGGGCGCGATCTTGGCCGCTGGAGGTCTCAGGTTTGCCTACGTCTCGTCCGTCCCGGTGGCCCTCTGGCACGACTCGTACGACTACGAATCCGTCGGCTCGCACCCGATCTTCAGCGGAGGGATGTGGACGGGCTCGCGGCCTCCCCTAGCCCCTCTCCTTTGGCATCTGACCGGCTCTCCGAGTGCGTTTGTGAACGTCCAGACGCTCATTGCTGCTCTCGCGTGGGGGCTGCTCGCCTGGAGCGTCGCTCGTCTGTTCCCCACTCGAGTGCGATCGGTGATTGCAGCTCTTCTCGTCCTTTCGTTCTCTCTGTCGCCGTACGTCCTCCAATGGAGCACGTCGGTATTGACCGAGAGCCTGGCGCTCTCGGCCATTGCCCTAGCGGTGTCGTGCGCGATCTTGTGCGTGACACGGTTCACCTGGGTCCGGGCAGTCGGATTGGTGCTGTCGTTGGCCATGTTCGCTTTGCTGCGGGATCAAGGTGCCTTCGTAGCGGCAGGTGCAGGTGTGGTCATCCTGGTCGCTGCCTGCATCACCGCATTTGTGCGTCGAAGGCCCCGAGGCTCAACGAGCGCTCCCGCGGCCCATCGTCCACCGAAGGCGCACGCCTTTGACCGCCCCTGGCTGCTCTTGGGACTGAGCCTTGTCGTTGTGGGGACCGCGTGCGGGATGGGCGCGTATGTGTCCCACCGCAACGAGGTCAACATCGAGAACGACCTTGCAACCCGGGTCTTCCCGTATCCCGGGAGGGTGGCGTGGTTCGCAGCACATGGCATGCCCGAAGAGCGGCAGATCGACAAGCTCGCCGTGCAAGGGCTGGCTACGGTCCTCAGTGGTCCGACACGAAAGGCCCTCCTCATCCATCGGATCACCCCTCCGCCCGTCTACCTCACATTCGCTGAGCCGACATGGCGGACACTCGACAAGTGGGTTGGGGCGAGGGGGGAGCGCACGTACGTGGAGTACCTGGTCACCCACCCCGTGTGGGCGGTCAAGGCGCCATTCGGTCCGACCACAACGGTGGTCCCGGCGATCCTCAGCTACTACGCCAACGGGTACCCGGTCCCTGGCTGGGCCGGTTGGATCTGGGTTCCCGATGGGCTGCTCGCAGTCATCGGAGGCCTTGGGTTGGGGGTCTTGCTCTGGCAGCGTCGGATGACGAAGTTCGCTTACCTGTTTTGTGGTGTAACCCTCCTCGGGTTGGCGACAGCATGGGCTGCTTGGCAGGGTGACGGGAAGGAAGTCAACCGCCACATGCTCGAAGGAAACGTCACCATCCGCGTGGGGGTGCTGCTGATCGCCGAGCTGGCCTTCGTTGGCTGGCGCCGTACGCCACTTGACCGAACCTCCCTTGCCGACCCGGACCAACGTGCGGCGCGGGAACTGGAGCGGGTGTCGGCCAGTGAGCCGGCTGTGAGTTCTAACGCTTGACGTTATAACGTTATACGTAGTAAAACTTCCGAAGGGTCGCCGCTGGACCTGACGCCGGGGCCGCGCCGATCGGCGCACCACGGGCTGGCCATTGCAGGAGGGAGACACTGGATGGGATCGAAACAACTCGCAGACCTCGGGCGATACTCCGGGCCTGCGACGCTGATCCTCTCAAGCCTGGCCGGCGGCGAGAAGCACGGCTACGTGCTCACGAAGGACATCGAACAATTCGCCGAGGTACACCTCTCCCCCGGCACCATGTACGGCGCGCTGGCCCGACTGGTGGATCGAGGGCTCATCGTGCCTGTCGCCTCGGACGACGAGCGGCGGAGACCGTACCGAATCACGGCGGCGGGGACCGAGGCCCTCCGTGTCCAGCTCTCGGAACAGCGCCGGGTCGCCAATGTGGGCTTGCGCCGGCTGGCGGGCGGTGCAGCATGAGGCATGAGAGCGCGACTCGACAAGCGACGCGGCTTGTGCGGCTCTACCCGCCCCACTGGCGGCGGCGGTTCCCCGACTTCGTCCAGGTTCTCGCCCTCGAGCTGGAGGAACATCGGCGGGGAGTCGCATGGGACGTGGTGCGGGAAGCCACCTCCGAGCGTCTGAGGAGTCTCGGCATCGTGCTGCTGGGCCAAACCGACCGAACCCGATCGGGTCTGGCTTTGATCTACGCACCCCTCGTTCCGTTCGTTGGTCTGACCTTGGGCCTGTGGTCGCAGCTACACACTGGGCTCGTCGGCCATGACCCCTCGACGCCGCCCGTCCTGCGTGCTTCGGATCTCCTCCTCGGCCTTACCGCGCTGGCAGCTCTCTTCCTGCTCCCCTGCAGCCTGGGGATCGCCTTGTTCCGCGTTCGCCGTCCCGGTCGTGGATCCGGCGACCACCGAGATGCAGAGCGCCGACGGTGGATCCGCCCCACCACCGCGCTGGCCACTGCAATGGCAGTGCTCACCGCACTCGGATGGAGTGCTGACCGGTCGGGGTGGAAGTCGCCCGCCGCCCTCGCACTGCCGGGTCGCGGCTTCGGCCATTTTTCGACCCTGTGGATCAGGGCTCTGGTCGCCCCTATCACCCCCGCGTGGATCCATCCCGGCATGTTCGCGTCGATGCCGCCCGGAGAGCTGGTCGCCGTCTTCCTCGCCCCTGTCTTCGGGATCCTGTCGGCGGTGGCCTTGCTGCGGATGGTCTCTTCCCTACCCCTACCGGGCCGCGCCGAGGTTGTCCTTGGCGTCCTCACTCTCGCAACGATGGTGCTCGCCACCGCCGCATCGTTGCGGTGGATCCTCACCCATCCGGCCCAGGAGGACCAGCTCGCCCCCGGTCACACCGGCGTGGCGGTGGTGGTACTCCTCGGCGTCATGGCTGCCACGGCGTTGATCGGCACCCGGCGGGTGATCGGCGGGCACGGAGAGCCACCGGCTCAGGTTGAAGCCGACTCGTGGCAGGCCGGGACAGAGGCGCCGGCGTCGAGCGGTTCGTCTCCCTTGCTCCTTGTCGACCAGTGAGCCCGCGCCTCGAAGCGTGGTCCCGCCGGCGAGTGCTCGCCACCGCCCTCGCCGGCACGGCAGTGGTGATCGGTGGGGGAGCTGTTGCAACCGGCGAACTGGTGGATCATGGAGTGCTGCCGGGGAAGTTGCTCCTCGACCACCTCGATGGCGACTGCTCCGTCTCGCGTCAACCTTTCGAGTTCGCCGGCACCGGCACTGCCATCTCGGGGAGCTTCAACTCAAAGTTCCGCCATCGCACCGTCGGGTACACCCTGGCATTCCCGCCTGGTCACCAGCCGGGGAGCCCGTTGCCGCTGGTGTTGATGCTCCACGGCTACGGGGCCAACCACACCGATGCCCTCTCGGGTCTCACGCCTGCCCAGGCCGTTGCGCTCCGTGTCAACGGGCGGTTGCTGGCACCCACGGCACTGGTGACCGTGGACGGTGGTGACGGGTACTGGAACCCCCATCCGGGCGACGATCCCATGTCGATGGTCGTCGAAGAGCTCATCCCGAGGTGCCAGGAGCTTGGTGCTGGGCGGAGGCCGCAACAGATTGGTGCCATGGGCGTGTCGATGGGCGGCTACGGAGCCCTCCTTTTCGGGGAAAGGTTCCCCGCGGTTTTCAGCGCGGTGGCCGCCATAAGCCCGGCGATCTGGACGAGCTTTGCCCAGGCGCGCACGGCTAACCCCGGTGCGTACGCCACGGCGGCAGACTTCGCGGCTTGTGACGTCGTCACCCATTCCGCTGCTCTGAGCGACACGCCCGTGCGCATTGCGTCGGGAATGGCCGACCCCTTCCACCCCGGTGTCATGGCGATGTCCGAGTCACTGGGATCTCGCGCCGACGTCGTCTTCACTTCGGGTTGCCACACAGGAACGTTTTTCGCCAGCCAGGAGCCGGCGTCGCTGGCATTCTTGGCCCACCACCTTTCGTAGCCGCTGAAACTTCGTGTGAAGCAAAGCCTCACTCGCGTGCCACTTCAACCCGCTGCAATACTTGGTCACCCTTCCTGAGACCCCGCTCACCCTGAGGCTCCGCAGGTAGGTGGAGTTGTGGTGCCTCAGGGCCTGAACTGGACAGCGTCAGCACGTTCTGCAAACCGGGATAGCGCCTTCGACCGGCCCGTCGGGGACATCGCAAGCCGAGACACACCCAGCAGCCTGAAGCGTCGCGGCCCGAGCTCGGTCTGTCGCTAGTGGCGCGGCGATCTGTCCCCCAAGCAACTTCAGACGACGGGTAGGCCATCTTTCGACCAAAGAGTTGAGTTGCCGTTGAGGTTCGTCACGGTTCTGACAACTCTCGGGGTGCCTCTTTCACCAAATGCTTGCCATGGTTGCGAGGAGGGTGTAAGCAAATCGAGCTGTACGAAGGGGGGGCGCATGGAGAGTGAGGGATCGGCGGTCGGTTGGGTTTTTTCTCTCTGGGGAAAGGCACGTTGGCGAGCCTGGCCGTTGCTGGCAGTGCTCGCGGGCGTGGCCATGGCGGCCGTGCTGGCGATGGCGACCAACGCGCAGGGCACGACAAGCTTCAAGGTAGCGCTCCGACCGCTGGGATCTCCCGGCGCGGTCTCACTCAGCGGGCTGACCTGTACCAACGCCGTTTCCAAGCTGAATAGTGAGACAACGAGCAACAGGTTCACACTCGCGATAGCTCCGCTTCACTATCCGAAGCTGACAGTTACAAACGTCACGATCAGCACCGACGCAACAGCCTGCACGACACTGGTGCTGCAGGGCTCGGCGATGGTGTTCAACCAGCACGCGCAGGTCCTCGTCGTGGGCCACTGGGCGACAGCGACAGCGACTTCGCCGACTTTCACGGTCGCCCTCGATTTCTCGACAGTTGGTCTCGGCACCCTCCTCACATCGAGCGGCTCGAGCGTCGACGCCACATTTACTCAGGTGTGGCTGACGGCCACCTCCGCGAGCGGCGGATCGACCCTTGCTCTCACAACAACCGCGACGACAGGCGCGCACATGGCCATCAGTCATTTCTTCACTGGATTTCAAGGAAGCACAGTGACCGTGAAGGGTTCGGGTCTCAATTTCGCGGGTGAACTGAGTTCGACGGGCCAGCTCGCGACAGGCCTGAGCAAACTGGGTGTGACCAACCTCCAGCTCACCGGCTCGCTCACCGGCTCACTCACCAACTTCACAGTCTCGACGCCGCCGACGGCGGCGGCCGGCTTCACAGTGACCGCGTCGTTTGGCCTCAACATCCCGACACTTCCCGGATGGCTCACGTTCCCGTCCAACGCATTCAGCCTGTCCGTCTCGGGAACGAGTACAGGCAACTGGTCGGTAGCTGTGACGGGCAACGCGACAGTAAAGCTTCCACCCACAACAACGACAACGCCGGTCACGGCCATCTTCACCGTCAGCAAGTCCGGGAAGGCCACACCGGTGACGGTGGGCTTGAGCGTGAATATGGGCAAGGTGTCGCACGCCTTCGGCTTGAACTGGCTGACGCTCACAACAACCAAGGTGACATGGGCGGTCTCCAAATCGTCTCGGTCAGCGACGCTGCATGCCAAGGTAACGCTCGGCTCGACATCATCGACCCTGGGCCTCACAGCTACCGTGACGCTGTCTTCGACAACAGGTGCGATCGCCACACTGTCGTTGACCACAACAGGCAAGCAGCTCTCGACGACAAACCTGGCAACTGACATCGGGGTGTCACTCCCTGCCCACACGCCCACAGTGACCCTCAAACACCTAGCCGTCTACCTGAAGGTGCCCAAGGGCGCCGCCGCCACCGTCTCGGTCGAGGCCGCCGCCACACTGGGGATCGGGACAAATTCCGTTCCTGTCAGCTTCCTCGTGCGCTCAGAAGCGTCCTCGCTGATCGTGGCGGCCAAGACCACAACACCATTCACTCTGCAGCAGCTCGATTCGACAGTGCCTACATGGATCAACGTCTCGCTGACACACCTCGCTGTCTTGTTCTCGACGGCCAACGTCACACTCAAGTCGGCCACAGTCGACGCACCGACGAAGACATTTTTCAAGCCCCTCTATTGCACACCGTCCAGCACAACATGCACATTCACAGTGGCGGTCAAAGCGGGGGTCACTATCCAAGCGTCGGTCGGCCTACCCACATCTGTGAAACAGATGGTCTGCAAGCTCGTCGTTTCCAATTCGACAGCGACATGCCTGACAGGACCCGTCACCATCGACGGCCACCTTCCCCTCTTCGATGCCACGACATTCAGTCTTTCCATCGCGCTGCCGACGGTGACACTCTCGTCGAGCTCGGTGAAACGGCTCACGCTCGCCCTTGCCCTCACCGAAGACCAGCACACAATCAGCGTTTCGGCGTCGGGCAAGTTGGTCCTGCTGGTGCCGAGCTACCAGCCCCCGACCAACGGCAATTGCCCGACTGGCGTAACTCGTCTGGCGAGCCAGATGACAGACATCTGCGTGACACTTGACCTGACAGGGACGCTCAACGCCGGCCCACAGGGTGTCTCTGTGACATTCTCGGCAGTCGTCACACCGCACACCGGCTGGCGCCTCCCGCAGCCCGTGACATGGCTCACCGTCGACCGGCTCGCCGCGCAGATAGGCATCAAGGCGGGGAAGACCGGCGCGGGCCTGACCGTCGGCGTGGCCGGCAAGTTCGACCTCGGTACAACCACACTTGGCTTCGCGCTCGACGTGCAGCTGACGCCGAATGCGCCGTGGGTCGAACTGCTCGGATTCAAGGTCCAGAGCGTCACAGGCATCGGGCGAGCGCAGATCGCCGATCTTTATCACGACGTCACCGGCAACTCACTGACACCGAGCGACCTGCCGCCGCTGGCACTGAAGGACCTCCTCTTCGAGTACGCGGCGACAAACGATCCGACGCTCGGGCTCTGTCAGGGATTGCACATTTCGGCAGACCTTGTGATCACAAACGGGCATTGGACAGGCG
>Ga0265327_10001802_pt1 | contig 25149 bp, 18 predicted proteins | sample 41621metaG_FD_202089 | JGI IMG/M metagenome (GOLD analysis project Ga0265327, IMG submission 202089) | Rhizosphere microbial communities from Carex aquatilis grown in University of Washington, Seatle, WA, United States - 4-16-21 metaG | ecosystem: Host-associated > Plants > Roots > Rhizosphere...
TGACCTTTGTTATTCCCCGGTTTAAAGATGTGTTCAGCGGATTGTTAAATGGCCGCCCATTGCCCGCCTTTACCATGGCGGTGTTCAATATCAGTGAAATTGTTAAGAATCACATCCTGCTGGTCGCTGCAGTGCTGGCGCTGCTTATCGTCGGTTTTCAACTATTCATCCGCACTGCAACCGGCCGCCGCTGGTTTGACGGCTTCAAGTTAATTGTGCCCGTGGTGGGTAATGTGTCCCGCAAAATATCGCTTGGCCGTTTCGCGCGTACGCTGGGAACATTGCTCAGCAGCGGCGTGCCGATTCTGCAAGCCTTGAACATCGTCAAGGAAACCGTTGGCAACGTCAGGGTGAGCGAGATGGTTTCCAAAATTCACGACAACGTGAAGGAAGGCGGTACGCTGGCCGAGCCGTTCCGGGCGGCGCATTTATTTCCGGCAATGGTCGGCGGCATGGTGGATGTGGGTGAACAAACCGGCGCGCTGCCGGACATGCTCATGAAAATTGCCGATACCAGCGATGATGAGGTAGACAACGCCGTCACGGCCATGACCTCGCTGCTGGAGCCGGTGATGATTATTTTCCTGGCGGTGGTCGTGGGCAGCATCGTCATTGCCATGTTTCTGCCGCTGATTTATGTCGTGCAAGACCCCGGAGTCACCGGCGGCGACGGACGTTGATCTCAAGCTTTTTTAGTAAGGCAGAAACTTGAGGAACCTTGAACGGATAAAAAAAGCCGAACCAGCATGCTGGCCCGGCTTTTTTTGAATTCTATAATTAAACGATTTCGGGCTGAACCATTTCGGGGTCGAGTCCGAAGTCTTTAATCGCCTGCGCCACCACCTTGCGGTCGATGACATTTTTCTCCGCGAGGGCGTAGAGCGTGCCGATCACGGTGGTCTCCACGTCCACACCGAAGAACCGGCGCAACCGCGAGCGGGTATCGCTGCGGCCAAAGCCGTCCGTGCCGAGCGTAAACAAACCGCCGGGCACCCACGGTGCAATCTGGTCGGGCACGGTGCGGATGTTGTCCGACACGGCCACGAAGGCGCCCTGCTCCTTCGCGAGTAATTTTTCGAGGTACGATTTCCTGGCCGGCTGCGTGGGATGCAGCATGTTCCAGCGCTGGCACCGAAGGGCGTCGGTGCGGAGCAGCTTGTAACTGGTGGCACTCCAGACATCCGCGCTCACGCCGTATTTTTCAGCGAGAATCGTCTGCGCCTTCAGCGCGGATTGCATGATTGCGCCACTGCCGAGAATATGCGCCTTAACCTTGCCCTCGGGACCGGGCTTGAATTTGTACAAGCCTTTGACGATGCCGTCCTCCACACCGGGAGGCATGGCGAGCATGGGATGATTTTCGTTGTAGAGCGCGAGGTAATAAAAAATGTTCTCGTTCTCCACAAACATGCGGCGGAGGCCGTCGGCAATGATGATGGCGAGCTCAAAGGCAAATGCCGGATCGTACGGCAGGCACGTGGGAATGGTGCTCGCATGCAACAGGCTGTGACCGTCCTGATGCTGCAAACCTTCGCCGTTCAGGGAGGTACGACCGGACGTGGCACCGAGCAAAAAGCCCTTGGCGCGAATGTCACCCGCGAGCCAGAACAAGTCGCCGACACGTTGCGGGCCGAACATTGAGTAGTAGATATAAAACGGAATCATCGGCACGCCATTTGAGGCGTAGCTGGTGCCGGCGGCGAGGAACGACGACATGGCGCCGGACTCGCTGATGCCTTCTTCGAGGATCTGGCCGTCCTTGGCTTCGTGATAATAAGACAGCGTCTTGCTATCCACCGGCTCGTAAAGCTGGCCCTTGGGCGAGTAAATTCCAATTTCGCGGAACAGCACGTCCAAGCCAAAAGTCCGGGCCTCATCAGGAATAATGGGCACGAGATTTTTATTGATGCCCTTGTGACGGAGCAAAACCCGCAGGAGCGCTCCAAACGCTGTGGTGGTGGAAACCTCCGTTTTACCGGCGGTGAAAAATTCGGCGAAGGCTTCGCGTTTGGGCACATCCAGCGTTACCGGTTCCACGATCCGTGCGGGCACAAAACCGCCCAGCGCCTTGCGGCGTTCGAGCATGTACTTCATCTCCACGCTGTCCGGCGCGGGCCGGAAGAACGGCGTGCCGGCAATGACATCATCGTCAATCGGGATGTTAAACCGTTTACGGAACTCGCGGAGTTCCTTCTCGTTCATCTTTTTCTGCTGGTGCGAAATATTTTTACCTTCGCCCGCTTCACCGAGGCCGTAGCCCTTGACCGTCTTGGCCAGCACGACGGTGGGCTGGCCTTTGTGGTCCATGGCCGACTTGTAGGCCGCGTACATTTTGCGCACGTCATGGCCGCCGCGCAGCAATTTGCTGATCTGCTCGTCCGTGAGATGCGTCACGAGTTCGAGCAATTCCGGATATTTGCCAAAGAAATGTTTGCGCGTGTAGCTGCCGGGCTCAACGACATATTTCTGGTAGTCGCCGTCCACGCATTCTTCCATGCGCTTGAGCAGCAGACCGGTTTTGTCGCGGCGGATGATGTCATCCCATTCGCCGCCCCAGATGACCTTGATAACGTTCCAGCCGGCGCCACGGAAAAGACCTTCCAATTCCTGGATAATCTTGCCGTTGCCGCGCACGGGGCCGTCCAAGCGCTGCAAATTGCAGTTCACCACCCAGATGATGTTATCCAGGTTCTCGCGCGCGGCGAGCGTGATGGCACCGAGCGATTCGGGTTCGTCGGATTCGCCGTCGCCCAGAAACGCCCATACCTTCGGCTCGTCCTTCCATTTTACCAGGCCACGCGCCTGCAAGTAGCGGTTAAAGCGCGCCTGATACAGTGACATGATGGGGCCAAGGCCCATCGAGACGGTCGGGAACTGCCAGAATTCCGGCATCAGATACGGATGCGGATACGAGGACAACCCGCCGCCGGCAGCCAATTCCTGACGAAAATTTTGCAGGTGCGATTCATCCAACCGGCCTTCCATGAAGGCGCGGGCGTACATGCCGGGAGCCGCATGACCTTGAAAATAAACCTGGTCGCCGGGAAAATCCTTGGTGCGACCGCGGAAAAAATGGTTTTGCGCCACTTCATACAACGTGGCTGAAGACGCAAACGAGGCGATGTGACCGCCGACATTGGTCGTGGAATTGGCCTTGACCACCATGGCCATGGCGTTCCAGCGCATGATGCTCTTGATGCGGCGTTCTATGGCGCGATCACCGGGATATTCCGGCTGGACTTCCACCGGGATGGTGTTCAGGTAAGGCGTGGTGAGACCGCCCGCCGGACGCGGCGCGGCGCGCAGCTCGTGCGCGAGCTTTTCGAGCAGTTGGGCGGTGCGTTCCGTGCCCTGGCTTTCGAGGGCCAGTTCAAAGACCGATCGGAAGGATTCCGATAACTTGTCGCCATTGCCGTTGGCCGAAGCCGTGGGCCGCGAACCGTAAATTTCTTTTTTAGACGATTTCACTGAGGTATGTTTGTTTGCAAACATGGCAAACAATACTCGCACATTAGACTAAATTTGTCTCACCAACGCCAGCCAAAATACCACCCTCATGAAGCAGCTTGAACATGCGCTCCCCTCCCCGGCTGAATGCCTGGCCGCCGATGAAGCGTTGCTTGACCGCTGCGAAGCCGGTCACGGGGACGAATTGCTGGCTTTCTGGGAACCACGCGAAACCTTTGTGGTGGTGGGCTATGCCAATAAAATCTCCACCGAAGTCAACCTCGCGGCGTGCCGGGAGCGAAATATCCCGGTGTTCCGGCGGTGTTCCGGCGGCGGCACGGTGGTGCAAATGCCGGGCGGTTTAAATTACAGCCTGATTTTGCGCATCACCGAAACCGGTCCCACGCGCAACATCTCCGCCGCCAATGAGTTCATCATGGATAAAAATCGCGCGGCCATGCAAGCGGCCATCGGCCAGCCGGAACCCGTGGTCTCGGTGCGTGGCCACACTGACCTGACGTTGACCACCACCGCCCCGGCTCCGGTCACGCTGAAATTTGCCGGCAACGCCCAGCGCCGGCGCAAACATTTCCTGCTCTTTCACGGTACGCTGCTCATCGACTGCAAACTCCAGCTCATCAGCGAACTCTTGCAAATGCCGTCGCTGCAACCTGATTATCGCCACAGCCGGGCGCACGAGGATTTTGTGACCAACTTAAACCTGCCGGTTGCCAAGGTGAAAGCCGCTTTGACGCAGGCCTGGGGCGCGAATGAGGTTTGGACGCAACCGCCGTTGGATGAAATTACGAGGCTCGCGGAGTCCAAGTATTTGACCGACGACTGGAATTATAAATTTTAACCGTCGCCGCCGGGCAAACAGTTCAAGCTGGACAAGAGCCGCTAATTTTCCGATGTAAAACGACAGCAGATTGAATGTTTAAGCTGATCAAACTTTTTTTTCGCCTTATTAAATGGCCCGTCATCATCCTGGTGACGCTGGGCGTGATTGCGTGGTTTTATCCGGAAAAATTCCTGACCGTGGACAGCGGACCGGTTACGGCGGACGCCATTATCCTGGTCGGCGGCGGCCAGCACGAACGCGCTGCGCGCGCCGTGGAATTATACAACCAGCACGCCGCCCCGCGCATCATCATCACCGGCGCGGGCGATGCGGAGATCAACCAGCACATGTTGATCGCCAAGGGCGTGCCCGCCAACGTGATCCAAATCGAAAACAAATCCACCACGACCTACGAAAACGCCGAGTTTAGCCGCAAACTCTTGCAGGCGGGGAACATTCACAGCGCCATCCTGGTGACTTCGTGGTATCACGCGCGCCGCGCCGAAAAAACCTTTGCCCACCTCATCCCCGGCATAAAATTTTACTCGCGGCCCACATATTACGGTTTTGACCGCGCGGAGTGGAAAAACGAGTTAAACAAGCGAATGCGACTGGAATTTTTGAAGTTACCGGGCTATTGGATACGATATGGCGTAAATCCTTTTTGAATTAACTTGCTCATAGGCTGCGAGTGTGAGAATAATATCAACTCTTAACCGCGGGGTGGAGCAGCCCGGTAGCTCGTCAGGCTCATAACCTGAAGGTCCTAGGTTCAAATCCTAGCCCCGCAACCAATTTGAAAAACGGCCGTTCCCAGCGTGGAATGGCCGTTTTGCTTGGTAATAGCTTGCCTCCCGCGATTCGAAAATTTCAGTTACAGACCTCCAAGCTTGTAAGCGCTCGATACCGGCCCCCACCCGGCGGCGTTGTGCGCCTGCACGGTTACTGACCAATTGGGGGTGAAATTCACGTTGAAACTCGCCGACAAGGTTGTGCCCGAAACTGTTTGGGTGTACGTGCCGCCACCGTCGCTGCCGGTGATGGTGATCAGATATTCATCAATTGGACTGTTGCCGGGGTCCGCAGTCTGCCAGCCAGCGACGAGTGTATCGGTGGTACCAGACGGGTCAGAATTTACCCAACTCGCCGTAACCACAGCCGGTGCGGAGGGTAATACCGTGGCGGGAGACGTGGTCACATTAATCGGGGCCGAAGCGGGACTGGAGCCGCCAATGGTCGTGGTCACCACGGTAATTTGATAAGTCGTCTGCGGTTGCAAGGTGGGAATGACGCCGCTGGTGGCCGAGCCAGATACCGTAACCGTGAGAACCGGGGCGGTTGAATTGACGGGGGCGGCGGTCACCGTTGAGGTGGTAACGGATACTGGATTTACACCGCTGGGCGTCCAAGATACCTGGAATTGATCGCCAGACTGTACGGCAGTTACGCCCGTGGGAGCGGTCGGAATAGGAACAACCAGGTACGCCACCGAACCCACGTTGTAAACGGCGTCACCGGCTGTATCCGCAGGCACAGTTGGATTGACCGTGGCCCCACTGGCCGTGGAGGTGGAGGAAATTACGTTGCCGCCAAAGTCCCAAGTGACCACCGCCGCAGCCGTATGCGTGACCGAATGGCCGCCGCGACCGCCGGTGCTGCAACTGGTGGACAGGTTCACGATGCCGGTGATGCATCCATTGGTAACGTCAATGCCGGCGGAAACTTGTTCCTTAATGCCCCCGCAAGAATAGCCGAGAATGGCAAAAGCCATGGACTGAGGCAGCACCAAGGTGGTTGGCGTTTGGGCCACAAAACGATAAAAAGTCTGGGTGCCAAGTGTGGCGTTGGTCATGGTCACCGATTTCTGCGTACCGTCCCCGGCCAGGCCCGGCAGATAATTAGCCCATTGTTGCAAATTCGAGCTGGTTTGGAGCGTATAATATTTGGGACTGGTAGTTGCGAAGGAGAGAACCAAATCATTACCAGAAGGCACCACCGTCAATCCACCAGCGGGCACCACCACTACCGCCTTGGAAAATGGAGTGCCGAAAATAACGCTGGCTAGAAAGACAAAAATTCGGACAGCCGGAAAATATGCTTTGCTAATGGATTTCATAAGGCCAACACGCAACAATTGTCCAAACCCTCATCCCTGTCAAGCAGACTGCAACTGATTTCAACCGCTAAACTGGCCTTGTTTATTGGGTGAAACGATGTTTAAAAATTCCAAACCAATCAATATAAAAACGTTACGCCAACCATTCAGAGCACTGATGCTTTTAAAAAATATTTTAGCTTTTTCAAAATTTCCAACGGTGGCGCAGCCGGTTTATCAAATGATGGCATGAATGTCCGCCTCAGCTTCCCCGGTCAATTCATAAAGCGCCATCGCTATTTGCCTTTGTGTTCGCGATAGGCGTTCTTAAAAACCTCGCCCACAGTCCGGCGGCTGACCACACCTTTTTGGGCATTGCGAATGCGAGTATCCAAAAGTATTTCGAGTTCTTTCAAGGCGGCAATGTCGCCCCTCGCTTCATCCAGCCCAAGATTGCGCTCGATGACATAATCCTTGATCGACTTGCCGCGCAGGGCGGCCATGGCCTTCAACTTTTGATGTTCTTCCGCCGTTACGTCTATGGAAATGCGGCTCATAAATGAATGCTCCCGAACTTTTCAAGTGCCATCCAATTTAGGCACAAACCCATATTTGTGCAATAGTTACTAATTGTGGTTTGGCGGGGGCATCACCGGAAAACGGGCCGCAGTTGTTAACGCTCGGTTTGCTGATCCTTAAAGTCGGCATCATTTAGCAGTTCTGTTCTGTCCAGGAGGTGGCCGTTTTTGGTGGTGTAACCAAAATTGGACAAAGGGGTGGCCATCGCGGAACGCCTTTCAACCACATAGGTCCGGTCCGGGATACTGAAAGCAGGAACTGGTTTCAGCCGCAACGCGATGTTGGTGGCCGTGCCTTCATAAACAACAGTGCGCCGCACGATGACTCCCAGTCGCGAACCAATCACAAAATTGGTCACTTGAAACTGTTGCACCACCGTGAAGCCGGAGAAATTAGTCCAAGCCAGCGCCCGGTATTCGGCATTCGTAAATATTCCATCCGTGTAGGATCTGAGAGGCTTAAGCTGGTGAGGATCACCGCATTCCATCAAGCTTTGAACCATGTAAGGAGGATTGGTGTTCAGTGTGTATGAAATGTCTGCCAGCCCGTCATCGCTTCGGAAAGGGCTGCCCATGGGAAAAATCGGCGGGTATTGGGTTCTGGCCGTGAGCGCATTTGTTCTTTCGAGGTGAAAACAATATGCCAGCCAAACAGGACTTATAAAACCAAAGGCGTATTCGGGGACAACCCCGTCATTTATGGTCAGGGTGGCATCATTTTCTGGTCTGACCGGAGTTTTAAGCTTGGCCGGCTGGGTACCATCCATTTGATATACCTCCGTTGCCAACAGGTTGGTTACGTACCGCGTCAACAAGTACGAATCTTTTCCGAGCATGCCATATTCAAAGCCGGTGATTTTGTCGTTATCCATCGGTCCCGCTTCGATTCGTGCATGGTTTCCCCAAATGCTTACCACAAATGAATTGGTCTGTGATTGGATAATGTTTTCTTTGCTAAAATAAATTTTCTGCACTATGGAACCACTGATTTCCAACACCTCCACCTGTTGGGTGCTTTTGGAGGCTGGCGTCGCAATCGCCACGCTAAAAAGAATCAATACGGCAACCAATATCATTGGCTTTATTTTTTCCGCAGTCATTGTTTTCAAAGTTCCTTTCACAAGTGTTGTTATGGAGGTGGTCGTTGCTGCACCTTGGGCGGCGATCTGGGAAACTGTGGCAGCCAGGCCCATTGGCGCGGCTTGCACGGAATTCGCCGTTACAGCCACGGCAATGGCAGCAGCACCAAAAACCACGCCTTTTTTGGCGAGCAAACTCCGGAGTTTCTCCAAGGCGCGGTTCACGCGCACGCGGGCAGCGTCTTCAGTCACACCCAACGCCGCGCCCACCTCGGCCAAGGGTTTGTTCTCAAAGTAACGCAGCAGCACGGCGTCACGGTCGGCAGTCCGCAAGGTGTTCATCGCTTCGTCCAATACCGGCGCAAGCTGTTTCCACGTTTCGCCGGAGTCCGGTGGGTTCAAGGTGGATTCCATATACGCCTGCTGTTCACGCTGTTGCCGCCGGAAGTTCTGTTTCATGGCGTTGGCGGCGGTAAGCCGTGCGGTTTGATATAACCAACCGGTCAGCACCACCTTGGCGGAAAGGCTGCCGGCCTTGTGTGCGAGGATGATAAACACGGCCTGGGTGATTTCCTCGGCCTGATGCACGTTACCGGTGTGCCGCAGGGCGGCGGAATAGACCAGGTTCACGTGACGCTTCACGAGCGTGGCAAAGGCTGCCTCGGCACGGCTATGGGCAAACTCAGCGAGCAATGCGTGATCGGTCGTTTCAGTCATTTAACGAATAATGTCCGCCGGAACCAAAACCGAACAGATTTTTTAAACAAAGACTTGCCGGGGGGCAGTGAAACATCACTCCCCTGCCCGTCTCAAATACTATCCACCCGCACCGAGTTTGCTTCGGGGCCGAAATAGCAAGCCCCCGTGTTGGACATCACAGGGGCTTGCTTTTAGGAACAGTGCAGTTTTCGAACCTCAGGAGAAATTGATTTAATTGGACAGGATGCGCAGCATTTTTAAGGTGCGTCCCAAGAATCGCGGTGCCCGGTCGGCAAGCAGGCTGGTTTGACGATTTTGCAATGTGGCGGGTGGCTCCGGGGGCGCCGGTTTCGCCACAGGTTTAGCGGGCAGGTTTTGCGACCGGGGTTCCGTCGCCGGGGCCGGGCAATGCCGACGTCGGCGTGTGGCCACTCCGGGTGACGGGTCTTCGGCCGGGGTGCGGATGCGCCTGGCCACCTGCTCAATGTCATCGGTCTTGAGGAGATAATCCGAGGCACCTTCGCCCAATGCCCGTTCGCGTGATTTGCCGTCGTAAAGCGTGGTAAACATCATCACCCGTGTGGAGCGCGTCAGGGACTTGATGGGACGCACAGCATCCAAACCGTTGCGCTCGCCCATATGGACGTCCAGCAGGATGACGTCGGGGCCGGGTTTGCTGGCCAACGTGCTCAACAAAGCGTCGGGCGAGGAAAAATGCCGCACACAATCGATACCGCCCATGCGGCCCAAAGTTTCGGCCACCAACTCACGCAACTGGTCGTTGTCGTCCACCAGCCAGACACGTACGGCAGGTTCAAAGGCATTGGCCGGTTGGGCCGAGTCAATTGTGGCAGAGGTCGCTTCCATAAAAGGAGGTAACAGCTTGCGCAGTGCCAAAGACCTTTAATCATTTTGGCTCGTGATAAAAAGCGTGTTTTATCAAGCAATTTGAGACGAGAAAAAATTGTTGATGCCCGCGATGGTCAAAAATTTGTGGCGTATTCTTTTCAGCCTGTAAAAAAATCTACCGTCAATTATCCAACTGATTTAGCGTCGCCACAGTTCACTCAAAGTAGACGGGCGGCGCGATGGAAGAGACCTCTGCAAAGCTCCCTTTTTCTGTAGCAGCGGTCTGTGACCGCTGTCGATTTCTCAAAATAGTCCAAATCTTTCCGGCGCTCACAGAGCGCCGCTACAGTTCTTGTGCAGAAGTCTTGAGGCGAAATCACTGCATGGCTTTGGCGGCGATGTCGCGCCGGTATTGCGCGCCGTCGAAGTGGATTTTCGCCACAGCGGCATAAGCGGCGGCTTGGGCGGCGGGCAAATCTTTGCCCAGCGCGGTCACGCCGACCACACGACCGCCGTTGGTGACGATTTGGCCGTCTTTGAGCGCGGTTCCGGCATGGAACACCTTGGTCTGGGGCAGCGCATTGGCAGCGTCCAAGCCAGCGATGACCTTACCCTTGGGATAACTGCCGGGATAACCGCCGCTGGCCATGACCACGCAAACGCTGGCGGAAGAATTCCATTTCAATTCGAGCTGGCCCAACGTGCCGCTCACGCTGGCGTCCAGCAGTTCTACGAGGTCGTTTTCCAAACGCGTCAAATACACCTGCGTTTCGGGGTCGCCAAAGCGGGCGTTGAATTCCAGCACCTTGGTGCCGGCCTTGGTGAGCATGATGCCGGGATACAAAATGCCCCGGTAATCAATTTGCTCGGCCACGCAGCCGCGCATGAAGGGTTCCAAAATCTTCCGGGCCGCATCGGCCAGTTGGGCGTCCGTGAGAAATGGCGTGGGCGAATAGGTGCCCATGCCGCCGGTGTTCAGGCCATGATCGCCATCGAGCGCCCGTTTATGGTCCTGCGACGTGGGGAAAATCTTGGCGGTAACGCCATCGCACAGCGCGTGCATGGAAACCTCGATGCCTTCCAGAAATTCCTGAATGACGACGCGCGCGCCCGCCGCGCCGAACGCCTTGCTGACCATGATTTCATCCACGGCGCGTTCGGCCTCGGATTGATTGGTGCAAATCAAAACGCCTTTGCCGAGCGCCAGGCCATCGGCCTTGACCACGCATTTGCCGCCCAATGTATCGCAAAATTTCTTGGCCGCCGCGACGTCGTCAAAGGTTCCGGCTGCCGCCGTGGGAATGCCGTATTTCTCCATGAACTTCTGCGAGAAAACCTTGGAAGATTCGAACTGTGCGGCCTTCTGGTTAACGCCCCAGATTTTGAGGCCGTGCTTTTGAAATAAATCCACAATGCCGAGCGCGAGCGGATTGTCCGGTCCCACCACGGTGAGATCAGGCTGTTTTTCCTGCGCGAAGGCGAGCAATTTGGGCAAATCTTCCGCGCCAATATTGACGCATTCCACGGCGGAACTATTTTTGGCGAGGCGTTCCAGCGCAATGCCGGCATTGCCGGGCGCGCACCACATCTGCGTGGCATGCGACGATTGGGCCAGCTTCCAAACGAGGGCGTGTTCGCGTCCGCCTGAACCGATAACGAGTATTTTCATGAAAATGCGCCCGCAGCTTACGCAAGCGGCACGAATTAAAAATAAAAATTTTATTTAAGTTCGGCGTTCACGGTGGCCGTGGTCCCGGACTTCACGGTCAAGTCCACGACTTTATCGCCGTAACGCACCTTGCAATGGCCATCGCCGGAAATGTTTTTAACGGTGGCCCCGGACAATTTACCGTTCGACCAGATGATGCCGATTTCATAACCGCCCCGCGCGCGCAAGCCGCTGATGGAGCCGTTGGGCCATTCTGCGGGCAAGGCCGGAAGCAGTTCGATTTCACCCGCCTGTGATTGCAGCAACATCTCCGCGATGCCTGCCGTAATGCCGAAGTTGCCGTCCAATTGCACCGGCGGATGCAGGCCAAACAGGTTGGGCGATGAATTTCGCGCGGCAAAGAAATGTTGCAGCATGTTGTGGGCGCTTTTGGCATCGCGGAGCCGCGCGTACAGGGAGGTGCGCCAGGCAAAGGACCATTCGCGCACGTCGCTGCCTGAATCAATGCCACGGGCATCCAGCGTCACCTTGGCGGCGGCGGCCAACTCGGGGGTTTTGATCACGCTGATTTGGGTGCCGGGATAGACGGCGAACAAATGCGAGGTGTGACGGTGATGGTCTTTGGGCGTATCCAGTTCGGGATATTTCGGGTCGTGCTGTTCATGCATCCATTCCAACAACTGGCCCCAACTGCCCACGCCGGGCACCACCAAACGATCGCGCATGGCGGCAATTTTATCGCGATATTCCTTGTCCGTGCCCAGCGCATCGGCGGCTTGCACGTAGTTATTGAACAAGTCCCAGACAATTTCCTGGCTGTAACTCACGCCATCTTCCACCGGGCCGTGTTCCGGCGACCAGGCATTGGGCACAACGAGTTTGCCATCGGACAGTACCTTGAGATGGTCTTCCCAGAATTCGCAAGTTTCCTTCATGACGGGATACGCCACCGTGCGCAGATAATTCTTGTCCTGCCCAAAGGCGTAGTGTTCCCAGAAATGCTGGCAATACCAGGCGTTGGCCGTGTTATCCCAGTTCCAACCCATACCGCCAGTAATGTTATGCGAGGTGCGAATGGCAAAACCGCGCTTGGCAAAATTGCCGTCGGCTGTTTTGAAGTCACGGGAAACGGCAGTTTCCTTGCGCCACGCCGGCAACTGGCTGGTGACCAGATCAAAGAACGGCAAATGGCATTCGCCCAGGCCGGTGACTTCCGCCGGCCAGTAATTCATTTGCACATTGATGTTGGCGTGATAATCGGAATGCCACGGCGGATTATTATTGTCATTCCAGAGGCCTTGCAAATTGGCGGGCAAACCGCCGGGACGCGAACAGGAGATGAGCAAATAGCGGCCGTATTGGAACAGGATATTCACGAGCCCGGGGTCTTCGGTGGTCGCCGCCACGAGCTTGCGCTTGTCCGTGGGCATGGCTATTTGCGCAGCGCTGGACGCGCCGAAGCTGGCAGTGACCCGGTTAAAGAGCGACTGATAATCTTTTACGTGCTCCTCCCGCAATGTTTCAAATTTCTTTTTGACGGCGGCATCGATTTGGGCGGTTATTTGTGCGTGCGGGTCTTCACCGAGATAATGTTTGGCGTAATCAAAAACATAATCGGTGCCCGCACCGATAATCAGCTCCAGGCTGTCGCAATCCTTGAATTCCAGACGCGGCGCATCGGTATCGGTCACCACCTGCACCGAGCCGCCATGGTTGAGCACCAACACCTGCCATTCGAACTTCATGCCGTTGTCCAGCGTGCCGGAGGCCGTCAGGCGGTTGCCAGCGGCAACGATTTTGGCGTGATGCGTGTCTTCAAGTTCAAGGCTACCCGTGTAACTCCCCTTCCCGCCGTTAACGCCGGCAAATTGCGCCACGAGAACTTGTGCGGGGTGACTGCAAAAAAACTGGCGCTCGTATTGGGCGCTATTGGCTGAATAAACAGAATCATACAGGGCATTGCTAAGGTCCAAAACGCGGCGATAATCCGTGACGTTGGTATGGCCAGGGAAGTTCACGTAAATATTGCCCAGCACCTGGTACGCGCCCATGGAGTCGTAATTGCCAGAAGGATTTTCGCCGCCGGTCCAAAGGCTGTCCACGTTCATGCTGATGCGCTCGCGCTCGGGCGAACCGAAAATCAAGGCACCAATCCGGCCATTGCCAATGGGCAGCGATTCGTTCATGGCCTTGCCGCCGGCTGGTTGCTGGTACCATAAGGTTAAATCAGGCCCCGACGGCAATGACAAGGCCAGCACAGGCAGGCTGGCGGCCACCAAAAACAGCAGCGTGATTATGAACTTATTTTTCATATAGTTTGCGATTCAATAAAACGGGTATTGCCATTAATCAACTACGGCCATCACGGCCCTGGACCTAACACGAAACTGACCTCCATATCGACTGGCAACGAGATGTGTTTGTAAATATTAGTCACAGAACAACGGGAAATTGAAATTAAAAAATGGTTTGAGCCAAATTTTCGGAGCGGGCCTGAGCATCAGTGGCAGCAAGCATTACCATGCAGTTATTGCTGCGGCCCGTTAAATTTCCAGTCACCCCCGCTTCGTTTCATGACCATTTTGACGGTTTCAAAACCATCTTGATTTTCAAGCTCCACCGTCAACACGACGGTATTATCGTCCGCCGCCTCGCGGTCTAAAATCTGGACTGACTGAAGATAGTAGGTTTCATCAGCAAGCGAGACAGATGCTTGTAATTTTGATTTTTTCTGGAGTTCGGCTGCCATTTCCTTTTGCGCCGGATCGGAAAGACTCGCCAAAAAATTAGTTAAATCGCCGTTGTATCCAGTCCAAAACAGCGTTTGCAAAGCAGATTCCGGACTGCCGTAACCAGAATTTTTCCAAGCAGATTGCGGCCAATAATCGGCGGTAGCCTGGACATTGGTCCCCGCAAGAATTTTAAGGTGTTGGTCCATGACGGCATGAACCTGGCGGTTTTCCTTGCGGGCCTGTTCGAGATCTTTTTGTGAACGGTTGAGAACACTTAGTTGACCGCGCAGGCGCAGCAATTCCATCAACTGTTCTGGCGACAAGGGCTGGGCAAGGCGTTGCTGTGCCAGCCGAGCCGATAACTCTTCGTTCCGGGCAATGCGCTTGCGCAACTGCTGCATTTGCTGTTCTAAATTTTGATGTTCCCTGGTTCGGCTGAGCCAGGTTTGATGCTCCACCACCAACCCTAGGGCAAGGCCTACCACCAGCAGCAACAAACTGGCTTGGAGCAAGGCTCGGTTTAATTTCATATCGGCAGGCAATTCGACGCGATTTAAGGAGTTTCCGGCGGTAAAATAACAACGTCTCCTTCCTGAAATTGGTTTGTCTGGATAGCGCCACCAAAGCGATAAACAACCGTCAAATTTTTGACATGACCAAAATCTACATCACCGGCCAGACGGTTACTGGCGAGCATTTTTAAACGACCGCCCCGGATTCGATCCGTGAGTTGAGCGGAAACATCCAGGTTGGTCCGGTCCGTGCCGTAGCTTGCCTGGAGAATTTCAAGCGGAGCACCGTTCGTGGCGTCAGGATTAATTCGATGCGGGGGCGTGGCCAATTGCGATTTGCGGCTTTGGCCCAGCGCCGTGCGAACAGCACGCGTATCGGCAAGGAGGTTTTGAATGTTCGTATTTTGCTGCTGCAGTTCAGCCACCTGGCGGCGCAACTTTTCGAGTTCATCCAGCCGTTCATTCGTCACGGCGTTGGTGCCGGCATCGGTCGAGGCCAGCAGATTAGTTTTACCCTGAAGTTCGTTGGCGGATTTCGAGAGTTTGCTCAACTGGCGGCGCAGGGCGTCGTTTTGGGCACCCAAGCTCCAACTGGCCTGGCATTCCAGCATCAGACCAACTGCCAGGCCAATGGCGGCAAGAATACAGACAGGAACAATTATGCCCGTTTTCTTCATGTTCATAAAAAGCCTATGGCGGCCATGTTCCCGGAGTCAAACTCCGAAACCGGGAAAGATTGCAAGGTCGCTGGTGAAATAAATGTAAAAACCGCACTTTATTCTCGGTGGCAGCGAATCTATTGGGAGGGTTTCGTGGTAGATTATCGGCATGCTGAAGTGGCGAGCCGCCTCGGATGATCTTTCATGGACTACCAAGAAACAAAAGGGAATCAAATGATGAATGCCGAAAGTCCCAAAAACATGGGAAATCAGGGCGAATCAGGCCTCAAAAACCTTGCTGGAGACATGAATTTGTTCCCGGTGCATGCCGTTGCTTTACTTTCACCCTTAGGTAGAGCATTTTTTGGGCGGATGAAGAAGTACGCCATTACCATTCTGGCCGCCGCCAGCGCCTTGACCGCCGGAGCAGCCGACCTGCCCGCGCCGGTGAAGCTGCTGGTGCTGGACGATTCCGTCCTGTGCGTGCAAGCCAGCCATGTGCCGGAGAATATTCCGGATCAAATCCGCATGGTCGCCGAGACCAATCATCTGACCGGGACAGTGCTGGACTTGCGGTTTGCCAATGGTGCGGCCACCAATGCCGGGGCTTATTTTGCGCAAGGTAAAGCGCCGCTGGTGGTTTTGGTGAACAGCCAGACCCGCGGCCCGGCGGCAGCCCTGGCCGCGCAGTTGCGCACGTCGTCCTCGGCCATCTTGATTGGCACCACCAATTCCCCCGGAAACCTGCTGCCGGACATCCTGGTCTCGGAAAGCACCGACGAGGAAAAGAAATTTCAGGAAAATCCGTTCTATAAGCCCGCCACAAATTCCCCCGGCGGCTCAACCGTCACCAACAACCTGCTGGCCCTGATAGACCATACGAGCGAGGCGGATTTGGTGCGCAAACGCATCAAGGACGGCGAGGATGACGGCACCACCCCCACCCCGCGCACCGAGCCCGCCCAACCGGTGGTGCGCGACCCTGCCCTGGCGCGGGCGGTGGATTTACTTAAGGCACTGGCGGTTTTGCATCCCACGCGGGGTTAACCGGCGGTTTTAATACATGGCAACATGGTTTCGGATTGACGATTGACGTCCGGCAAACCACCCTTAACAACTCGGTTTTCGATGAAGACAATTCTATTTCTCTGCACAGGCAATGTTTGCCGCAGTCCAATGGCGGAAGGACTATTTCGTCACGCAGTCAAGGGCCGCGGCGACTTCAGGATATTGTCCGCCGGCCTGGGTGCCATGGACGGCCAGCCGCCAACACATTTTTCCGTGCTGGCCATGCGGGAAATTGGCCTGGATATTTCCCATCAACGCAGCCGCGCGCTCACCTCGGAAATGGTGCGGGCCGCCGATTATATTTTTGGCATGACTCACAGCCACGTGGATACCGTGGCCCTGCTCTACCCGCAACATGCCGAGAAGGTTTTCCTCCTGCGCGAATTCGACGACGCGCTGGAACCGTACGAGAAAGACATCAGCGACCCGATTGGCAGCCCGTACGATGTTTATGTGGAATGCCGCAACCAGATTGAACTGGGCATCGCCACCCTTTTGAAATTTATGGAACAGCAAAATATTTTGTCCAAAAACGACGACCACGCAACCAAGGGCACCGTCAGTTTCGCGCTGGGCGCGGATCATGGCGGCTTTGAACTGAAGGAATCGCTCAAGGGCTGGCTGCGGGAACGCGGCCTGGCAGTGGAAGATTTTGGCGCACTCACCAAGGACCCGGCGGATGATTACCCGGATTTTGCCCGTCCCGCCGCCGAGGCCGTGTCCGCCGGCCGGGCCGAGTTTGGCTTGCTCGTCTGCACCAGCGGCGTGGGCGTGACCATCACCGCCAACAAGATTTCCGGCGTGCGCGCCGCGCTCATTGGCGACCCCGAAAGTGCTGCGCTCGCCCGCCAGCATAATGACGTGAACGTGCTTTGCCTGAGCGGCAAGAAAACCACCGCCGAACTCGGCAAAAAAATTCTGGAAGCGTTCATTAATGCCAAATTCGAAGGCGGCCGCCACGAACGCCGTGTATTGAAGATGGACTCCAAGTTCGGCCCCGCTGAATTGCGCCTGCTCAAGGTGGACCCCGAAATCGCCACCGCCATTGAGCACGAACGCCAGCGCCAGCAGGAGAACATCGAGCTGATCGCGAGCGAAAACTTTGTCAGCCCCGCCATCATGGAGGCGCAAGGCTCCGTGTTGACCAACAAGTACGCCGAAGGTTATCCCAAGAAACGCTGGTACGGCGGCTGTGAAAACGTGGATGTGGTCGAGCAACTGGCCATTGACCGCGCAAAGAAATTATTCGGTGCGGACCACGCGAACGTGCAGCCGCACTCAGGTTCCGGCGCGAACATGGCGGTATATTTCTCCGTGCTCAAGCCCGGCGACAAAATGTTGACCATGGACTTGAGCCACGGCGGCCATCTTACGCACGGCAACAAGGCCAATTTCTCCGGCAAGTTTTTTGAAATCGTGCATTACGGCGTCCGTAAGGACGACGAACGCATCGACTACGATCAACTGGCGGCCATGGCGCGCGAGCATCGTCCCAAGATGATTACCGTCGGCGCGAGCGCGTATCCGCGCGTGATTGATTTTAAGCGGATGGGCGAAATCGCCCGTGAAGTGGGCGCCTATCTGCTGGCGGACATTGCGCACATCGCGGGCTTGGTGGCGGCGGGCATTCACCCGAGCCCCATCGAACACGCGGATTTTGTGACCACCACCACGCACAAGACCTTGCGCGGCCCGCGCGGCGGCTTGATTTTGTGCAAGGAGAAGTACGCAAAGGACATTGATTCGCAGGCGTTCCCCGGCATTCAGGGCGGCCCGCTGGAACATGTCATCGCCGCGAAGGCGGTTTGTTTCCTCGAAGCCTTGCAACCGGGTTTCAAGGCGTATCAACAACAGATTGTTAAAAATGCCGTGGCGCTTGCCGACGGCATGAAGCGCAATGGCTATCGCCTTATCAGCGGCGGCACCGAAAACCATCTGATGTTGGTGGACGTGGGCGCGCGCGGCATCACGGGCAAGGAGTGCCAGATTGCGCTCGACGAAGCCGGCATTACGGTGAATAAAAACACGATTCCGTTCGAGACGCGCTCCCCGTTCCAGGCCAGCGGCATCCGCCTCGGCACGCCGGCGTGCACCACACGCGGCATGAAGGAATCCGAAATGGCCGCGATTGCGGACATGATTTCCGAGGTGCTCATGGACATCAAAAATGTCGAGGCCGCCCACAAAGTCCGCACCCGCGTGCGTGAGTTGACGGCCAAGTTCCCGCTGCCCTATTGAGCAGGGCGGCAGCATGGGACCAATGAGCAATCCAGCAGCAGCGACCTTGCCCGCGCCAGCGGGCAGGTGGAAGCGTGGCCATTTTTTTCTGGTGCTGGTATTTCTCATCAGCGCCACCCTGATGCTGGCGGGAACTCGCGGGGATTTGGCTATTGATGAGGTTATATCGCTTTTCAAGTCGATGGCTTCAGACCACTGGTATGAAATCATTACCACGATCCAAAATGACAACAACCACATACTAAACACCTTCTTCCTATACCTGCTCGGAAGCCAGAAACATCTGTTTGTGTACCGTCTTCCGGCCGTTATATCCGGCATTGGCCTGCTGGTCATGCTGATGGTGACGGCCCGCCGCTACGGGAAAGACGTCCCGGCCTGGACACTCTGCCTGGCGGGCTTTTCGTACCCCATCATTCTCTACAGTTCTGAGGCCCGCGGATATGCACCAGCCATGTTCTTTGCCGTGGCGGCATTTGAGCTGCTGGTGCGCTGTCGTGAACAATTCAGCGTGGCAAAGCTGCTCCTTTTCTGGGCCTGCATGTGCCTGGGCTTTCTTTCACACTTCTCTTTTATCATGGTGTGTATTGCCTTGGGCATTTGGACATTGAGCTGCGACGGTCTGGACAAAGTCCCCCTCCGCCAATGGCTCTTTAATGCCGTCAAATATTTCGCGGTACCAGGCCTCTTCGTGGCCGGCCTCTATCTGATTTATATCCGGCACATGGCCATCTTGGGCGGCAATGTGGAATCGTGGTGGATAGCGATCGCCGGCGCCACCTCCTATGCCCTGGGATTTGCAAACGATCCCGGCCTTCGGTTTATTTCGGTAAGCTGTGCAACGATAGCGGCTGGTGTCGGGGTTTGGATTTTGTACCGGCACAATCGCCGGGAATGGATTTTCTTCACGCTAATCTTGCTCGTTTCGCCCGCGCTGGTGCTAATGGCATGGCGGCCAAAAATTCTTTATTTCCGTTATTTCATTGTCTGCATCCCCTTTTTTTATTTGTTGCTGGCGTTTGTGCTGGCCGGCTGGTTCCGCACCCCCGGCAAATTGAAAATGCTTGCCGTCTTGCTCGTGCTGACCATGGCGACAGGCCATCTATTCAAAATTTATAGTCTGTTGTCCCTGGGCCGTGGCAATTACCGGCAGGCACTCACGGACATCGCTCACGCCACCGCCGGGCCGGTCATTAGCATCTCAAGCGACCATGATTTTCGGAATGGAATACTGGTCACTTACTACGCGCGCTTCGTACCCCCATCCAAACAAGTCGTCTATGTTCCCCACGATTATCGCGACAAGGCGAAGCCGGAATGGGTCATCTTGCATTCCTTGGATGAGACCGCTGTCGCTTTCCCCGATTTGGAAGTGGGCCAGATCGGGAAATATATCCTGTTCAACAGCTATCCCTATTGCGGGTCATCCGGCTGGAGCTGGTTTGTATACCATCGGGCGGCCGAAGCTGCGGACCCATCCGCCAAAGCCGCCCCCACAAAATAATTTCTTGAAACCAACGATAATTACGACAAGGTTTAAGGCATGTTCAGCGTCGGACAAAAAGTAGTCTTGGTGGATGACAAATGGCCGGAAACGGTCAAGCAACTGTATTTGCAGTTGCCGGTGCTGGATACGGTGTATGTCATCCGTGCCATTCGCGTGGGCGTGAAGGCAGACGAATTGATCATGGACATGCGCCGGGTGCTGGAACCGTCGTTATTACTGGTGAGCATTTATAATCCCACCAACAATCTCGGCGTGGAGGCCGGCTTTGCGGCGCACCGTTTCCGTGCGTTGGACGAATTAAAAAAACAAGCGGTCGAAGAAAAGGAAGCGGTGGTATAACCCCTCCCCCGGCGGATTGTTTGCGCCCAACTTTTCCGGCGCAAATAAAAGCGGCGCTTACGTTTGAACGAGCCAGCCACTTGCCTGTCTAGTAAAGTAGACGAGAAATTCAAATTTGACAGAACACCCGATTTGCGCCAAAATGATTTCACTGACTGCGATATTCCCCTTGCCGTATTGAGACAATAAAAATCCCAATCGGTTGGTAAATCCAAATTGAACTTTTTCCCGACGCAGCCCGTCCAATGCGGGAAAACTTTCTCCGTGCATTGCCAGGAGGCAATTGGAATCCGGTCGTTAACTGAATTTACTACAACAAGAATTTATGCCTAGAGTCTCCACCAAGAAACCGGCCGCGAAAAAGCCGGCCAAGGCCGCTGCCGCAGCGGCTGCCACGCCCGAGTTGCCCGCTGCTGAGGCCCCGAGTGTCGAAACCGTCGTTCCGCAGAAAGAAGAAAAGCCCGCGCCAGCCAAGGCACCCGCGGAACGCCGCAAAGCGGCTGCCGCTCCTGCTGCGCATGCGCCGGCTCCCGTTCCCATGCCTGCTCCCGCTCCGGTTGCCCCTGAAGAACCGGCGGAACGCACAGTGGACAGTGTCAAGGCGGCGGCCCAAGCGGTCGCCCAGCGAGATGCAGCTAATTTTTCTGCGCCGGCGGCATCGTCCGAGTTGCGCCCGCCGTCCGCGCCGATGGAACCCACGGAAGAAGAAGCCCGTTTTGCGGACCGCCGTGGTTATCAGCGCGATAAAATCGCGACCTCGCTAAACATCGCCAAGCTGCAGGCCATGAGCATGACCGAGCTGAATGCGATGGCGAAGGAATACAGCGTGGAAAACTTCGGCACCATGCGCAAGCATGAGGTCATTTTTCACATCCTCGAAAAAAACGCCCAGCGCGCAGGCGTGCTGTTTTCCGAAGGCGTCATTGAAGTGTTGCCGGAAGGCTTCGGCTTCCTGCGTTCGCAGAGTTTCAATTACCTGCCCTGCCCCGAGGACATTTACGTTTCGCCCTCGCAAATCCGCCGTTTTGATTTGCAGACCGGCAACCTGATTGCCGGCCAGATTCGTCCGCCGAAGGAAAAGGAAAAGTTTTTTGCGTTGTTGAAGGTTGAAGCCGTGGACGGTGAAGAACCGGACAAGGCCAAGGACAAAACCCATTTCGACAACCTGACGCCGCTGTTCCCCAACAAGCGTTTCATCCTCGAAACCTCGCCGGAAGAAGTGAACACCCGCGTCTTGGATTTGGTCTGCCCCATCGGCAAAGGCACGCGCGGCCTCATCGTTGCGCCGCCGCGCACGGGCAAAACGGTGTTGATGCAAAAAATCGCGAATGCGATTTTGAAAAACAACCCCGAGGTTTACCTGTTCATCCTGTTGATTGACGAACGCCCCGAAGAAGTCACGGACATGGAACGCACTTGTAAAGGTGCCGAGGTGATTTCCTCCACGTTCGATGAACCGCCGGAGCGCCATGTGCAGGTCGCCGAAATGGTGATCGAAAAAGCCCGCCGCATGGTGGAGCACAAGCGCGATGTCGTCATTTTGCTGGATTCCATCACGCGTCTGGCCCGCGCCTACAATACGGTGCAGCCGCACTCCGGAAAAATTCTGTCCGGCGGCGTGGATGCCAACGCATTGCACAAGCCGAAGCGTTTCTTTGGTGCCGCCCGTAATATTGAAGAAGGCGGCTCGCTGACCATCATGGCCACGGCGCTCGTGGACACGGGTTCGCGCATGGATGAAGTCATCTTCGAAGAGTTCAAGGGCACGGGCAACATGGAAGTGCACCTGGACCGCGCCTTGGTGGACCGCCGCATATTCCCGTCCATCAACATCGAACGCTCCGGCACGCGCAAGGAAGAGCTGCTGTATCATCCCGATGAAGCCACGCGCGTGGTCATTCTCCGCCGCGCGCTCACGGGCGTGCCACCGGTTGAAGCCATGGACCTGATGCTGGGCAAGCTCAAGAAAACCAAGAGCAACATCGAGTTTCTCCTGAACATGGGCGTGTCCTAAAGCCGGGTGGCTGTCCGTTTTTTGCGAACAGCATGACAATTTCGGGTTAGCGAAAGCCAACAAAGGTTTCGCCCGCGTTACGCCTTTGTTATACTGTTGTGGGCATCGAAATGAAACATCCTGGCTATTCCAACTCGTTGCCGCTGATTGCAGCGGCTTTGGTGATGCTGACCGCTGGCTGCGGTCGTGACGGCGTCAAAGTCTATAAAGTCGATTCCGACGATACGACGGTGACTCCGCCACCTGCCGCCGCTGCACCGGCAGAAATGCCGGCGGCCATGCCGTCGACGATGCCAGCCGGCCTGCCCACCCCGGATAATTCCGGTCTCCCCAAGCTTAAATATACCGTACCCGCTGGTTGGACGGAAAAAACCGCCACCCAGATGCGCGTGGCGAGCTTTGAGATCAATGAAGGCGGCAAGACAGTCGATGTCAGCGTGATACCCTTGGGGCCCATGGCGGGCACTGACGCCGCAAATATCACCCGCTGGCTTGGCCAGGTGGGCCAGCCGCCCGTTGATGATGCGGGTGTTCAAAAAATGGCAGTGGCCGTGCAAGTCGGCGACCAACCCGCAAACCTTTATGATTTATCGGGAACCTCACCCGGCAGTGGTGATAAGGAGCGCGTCATCGGTGCCATCTTGCACACCGACATTGCCACCTGGTTTTTCAAAATGATGGGCGACTCCGACCTGGCGGAAAAGAACAAGCCGGCGTTCATTGCGTTCTTAAAATCGATGGAGTTCGAGAAAATAGCGGCACCGTCCACGATGGATGTAAACCAGCTTCCGCCAACACACCCGGCAATTCCGGGAGTCACTACCGGCGTCGCTGCCGCCACCGAGGACGACCTGCCCGCCTTGACCGTACCGGCTGGCTGGACCCCGGCGGAACCGCCGCAATTTGTGCTCATTAAATTTAACATCGCCGGCCCTGGCGACGCCACCGCCGCCGCCACCGTGAGCAAGAGCGGCGGCACGCTATTGGCCAACCTAAACCGTTGGCGCGGGCAACTCGGTCAACCGGCCATCACCGATGACGATGCCGCCAAGCTGCCTACCGTGGATGTTTCCGGTGTCAAAGCAGTCGTGGCCGATTTCACCGGCACCGACGCCCGCACGGGCAAACCGTCCCGGCTGGTTGGCGTAGTCCTGCCGCTGAACGGTCAAACCTGGTTTTATAAACTAATGGGCGACCCCGCTCTGGTGGCGCAACAAAAAGACACCTTCACCGGCTTTGTTCAATCAGCCAAATATCCTGCGGCGAAATAAATTTTCCTGACGCCGCCATGAAACGAATTGTCAATTTTTTCACTTCGCTGAAGCTCACGGTCACGCTGCTGGCGTTTGCCATCATCCTCGTGTTCATCGGCACGCTGGCCCAGGCCGACGAAGGGCTCTACGGCGCTCAGGCGCACTATTTCAAACAATGGCTGGTCATCGGCGCGAATGTCTTTGGCCACAAGATTCCCCTGCTGCTGCCCGGCGGTTACCTCATTGGAACGTTGCTGCTGGTAAACTTGGTGGCGTCGCACATCTACCGGTTTGAACTCAGCTTCAAAAAAACCGGCATTCAACTGGCACATGCGGGCGTTATTGTGTTGCTGGTGGGACAGCTTTCCACCGACATGTTTTCGCGGGAGCTGATCATGAATTTTTCCGAGGGCGAAAGCCGTAACTATTCTGACAGCGCCAACGAATACGAACTTGTTTTCCATTCCGGCAAAACCGTCACGGCCATCCCCGAAAAAATGCTGGAACCCAATACCGAACTGGAAGTCACCAACCTGCCGTTCCGCATCCGCATCAAACAGCACTGGCACAACTCCAACATTGAATTTCGCCCGCCGATGATGGCCAATACGCTGGCGCAGGCGGCCAACGGCATTGCCCAGCACTTTGACTTTTCCCAAGTCGAAAACGTCAAGACCATGGATGAGCGCAATATTCCGACGGCCCTGTTGGAATTTCGCACCCCGGCTGGCTCGCTGGGCACGTGGATGGTGAGCGACTGGGCGGGTGACCCCGTGATGGCCGGGGCCGTACAAAGTAGTTCTATGAAAATGGGACCTGAAATGGCCCAAGCCATTGCCAGTGATCTCACCGCGCCGCAATTCATTACGGTCAATGGCCAGCAGTACAGTTTCACCCTGCGCCCGGCCCGGACCATTCATCCCTTTTCCCTGACCCTGCTCAAGGCTACTCACACGGTTTACCCGGGCACGGACATACCCAAGGATTTTCGCAGCCGGGTACAGATAAATAACCCGCAAACCGGCGAGCAGAAGCGGGAGGTGGAAATCTCGATGAACCACCCCTTGCGTTACGGTGGCTACACTTTTTACCAATTCCAGATGGACGCCGGCCAACTGGCTGAACAAACCGGCCGCACGCCCTCCTCGGTTTTGCAGGTCGTGCGCAATCCTAGCTGGTTGACGCCTTATATCGGATGCGCGATGGTGGGGGCGGGGCTGGTGATTCAATTCTTGTTTCACTTGATTGGTTTTGTTTCAAAACAAAAAAAGAAATGAAAACGCTTTTTCAAAAATGGTTTCCGCCGTTGCTGATGTTCATCATGGCGCTGTGGTTCTTTGGCAACATACAGACGCCCAAGGACAAGGATTTTGCCTACTCGGAATTTGCCCAGTTGCCGGTTACCTCCAATGGCCGCATCGAGCCAATGGATTCGCTCGCCCGTAATTCGCTGTTGAACATTCGCGAAAAACAGACGCTCAATCTCGAACCCTGGAAGGACTGGTACGAAAGTCCAAAAATCATCCCGGCGACCAAATGGCTGGCCATGGTCATGATGAATTCAGCCGTG
>Ga0265327_10001803_pt1 | contig 25135 bp, 22 predicted proteins | sample 41621metaG_FD_202089 | JGI IMG/M metagenome (GOLD analysis project Ga0265327, IMG submission 202089) | Rhizosphere microbial communities from Carex aquatilis grown in University of Washington, Seatle, WA, United States - 4-16-21 metaG | ecosystem: Host-associated > Plants > Roots > Rhizosphere...
CGCATCGTCGTCGATCCGGTCACGCGCATCGAAGGACATATGCGTTGCGAGGTCAACCTCGACGAAAACAATGTCATCCGCAACGCGGTGTCCAGCGGCACGATGTGGCGCGGCTTGGAAGTCATCTTGAAAGGCCGCGACCCGCGCGACGCTTGGGCGTTTACTGAAAGGATTTGCGGCGTCTGCACCGGCACCCACGCGCTGACTTCGGTGCGGGCGGTGGAGGATGCACTGAATATTCAAATCCCGGAGAACGCCAATACCATCCGCAATATCATGCAGCTAACCCTGCAAGCCCATGACCATCTGGTGCATTTCTACCATTTGCATGCACTAGACTGGGTGGATGTAGTCAGCGCACTGAAAGCCGATCCAAAAGTGACTTCGGAATTAGCGCAGAGCATTTCGCCTTGGGGAAAATCCTCGCCGGGATATTTCATGGATATTGCCAGCCGCTTGAAAAAGTTTGTTGAAAGCGGTCAGTTAGGGCCATTCGCCAACGGCTATTGGGGCAGCCCGGCTTATAAACTGCCGCCGGAGGCTAATTTGATGGCGGTGGCGCATTATTTGGAGGCTTTGGATTTCCAGAAAGACATTGTCAAAATCCACACCATTTATGGCGGTAAAAACCCGCACCCTAACTGGCTAGTGGGTGGTGTGCCTTGCGCAATCAATGTCGATGGCGTCGGCGCGGTGGGCGCGATTAACATGGAACGGCTGAATATGGTCTCATCCATTATTGATCGCACCATTGAGTTCATCGAGCAGGTTTATCTACCCGATTTAAAAGCCATTGCCACGTTCTACAAGGATTGGCTGTATGGTGGCGGCTTGTCCGGCCAAAACGTGATGTCATACGGTGACATACCCGAACATGCCAACGACCGTTCATTGAATAATCTTCTGTTGCCGCATGGGGCCATCATCAACGGCAACCTCAAAGAAGTCCACGAGATTGATTTGAAGGATATCAATCAGATTCAAGAATTCGTGGATCATTCTTGGTATCGCTACGATAATGAAAACGTCGGCTTGCATCCCTTCCAAGGTGTCACTGAACCGCGTTTTGAATTAGGCGCTAAAACTAAAGGCACCCGAACCAATATCGAGAATTTGGACGAAAACGCTAAATACTCCTGGATCAAAGCGCCACGCTGGCGCGGGCATGCCATGGAAGTGGGGCCGTTGGCCCGGTATATCGTCGGCTATGCCAAAGGCATTCCGGCGATTAAAGAACCGGTAGACAAGCTGCTCACTGATTTAGGGCTGCCGGTCACTGCTTTGTTCTCCACGCTGGGCCGCACGGCGGCGCGGGGTTTGGAGGCGCAGTATTGCGCCCATTTAATGAGGCACTTCCAAGATAAGCTGGTGCGTAATATCAAGGCGGGCGATTTAAGTACGGCTAATACTACGCATTGGGAACCGGCCTCCTGGCCGAAAGAAGCTAAGGGCGTAGGTACAACAGAAGCCCCACGCGGTGCATTGGGCCATTGGGTCGTCATCAAGGACGGCAAAATCGACAATTACCAATGCATTGTACCGACCACTTGGAACGGTTCGCCACGCGATCCGAAAGGCAATATTGGTGCTTTCGAGGCAGCTTTGATGAATACCCAGGTGGCTATCGCCGACCAGCCCCTGGAAATTCTACGCACTTTGCACAGCTTTGACCCTTGCCTGGCCTGTTCGACCCATATCATGGATCGCGATGGCAAAGAGCTTACCCGGATAAAAGTTAGATAACCGAGGAGCCAATCATGAAATTCTGTCGTTTACTGGTACTCTTATCACTCGTCGGCGTGGCTTCAACCGCCCACGCCCATACTGGGTTTCACCCTGTACAGGGCTGGGTCAGCGGCTTCACGCATCCTTGGTCGGGTGCGGACCATCTACTGGCTATGCTGGGGGTGGGTTTGTGGGCGGTGTTTGCCACCCCTGCGTCACGCCAATTTTGGCAATTACCAATGGCTTTCATGGCTGCCATGGTTCTGGGCGGTGTCTTAGGCGCAGCCGGTGTTGCGTTGCCTGGCTTAGAGTTAGGCATCGCGGCTTCGGTATTGTCGCTAGGGCTTCTGGTCGTCGGCAAGGTGCGTCTGTCTAGTCCGTCCGCCGCCTTATTAGTCGGCTTATTCGCGGTGTTCCATGGTGCCGCCCATGGCGCGGAAATGGGGCAGGGAACTGGCTTTTTAGCCTATGCCTTAGGTTTTGTTTGCGCCACTGGCTTATTGAATATGCTGGGTATATGGCTGGGGCAATACTTATTGCCAATCGCTGCTGCCTACCGCGCCTCGGGCCTGGTAATCAGTGGCTTGGGGCTGGTTTTGCTGATGCAAGCCGTATAAGGAGGATGCCATGTCTTCCCCGGCTTTGACGCAAATCCCGGTTTATGTGTACGAAAAACCCGTGCGCCTGTGGCACTGGGTCAATGCCTTGGCATTGGTGATCTTGGCGGTCAGCGGTTATTTGATTGGCTCCCCGCCCGTGGTCACAGACGGAGAGGCCAGCGAGCACTTTCTATTTGGCTATATCCGCTTTGCCCATTTTTCCGCAGGCTATGTCTTAGCGATTGGCTTGTTAGGGCGGGCTTATTGGGCTTTTGTGGGAAATCAATATTCCCGTGAGTTATTTTTGCTGCCAGTCCATCGCTTGGAGTGGTGGCAAGGTGTTTGGCATGAGGTGCTCTGGTATCTGTTCCTGGTTCCAGAGGCGCGCAAACATGTGGGCCACAACCCTCTCGCTGGCTTGGCGATATTTATATTTTTCGTGCTGGGCTCCTTGTTCATGATCTTCACTGGCTTTGCCCTGTATGGCGAGGGCCTGGGGGCTGGCAGTTGGGCTGACCGTTGGCTGGGCTGGGTCATTCCCTTGCTAGGTGGCAGCCAGGCCACGCATACTTGGCACCATCTGGGTATGTGGTATCTGGTGATATTTACCATTACCCATATTTACATCGTCCTCCGCGAGCAGCAGGTGTCCCGGCAGTCTTTGACCAGCACCATGATTGACGGCTGGCGAACCTGGAAGGATGAGCGGCCTTAAACCATGAATACTCAAAACATCCTCATTCTCGGCATCGGCAATATCCTTTGGGCGGATGAGGGGTTTGGCGTTCGCGTGGTACAAGCTTTGGCGCAAGCTTATGAGTTTCCACCGTCGGTGAGCCTGTTGGATGGCGGAACCCAAGGATTGGCTTTGATTCCTTATGTGCAGGCAGTAGACACCTTAGTCATCATTGACGCGGTGGATTTTCAGCTTCAGCCTGGCACTTTAGTGGAGCTTCGTGATGCCGAGGTGCCGGCCTATCTGGGCGCAAAAAAGATGAGCCTACATCAAATCAGTTTTCAAGAGGTGTTGGCTTTATGTCAATTATTGGGAAACTGCCCCGAACGGCTGCTATTGGTCGGTGTCCAGCCGGAAATTCTGGAAGATTATGGCGGTAGCTTAAGCGCAGTCGTTAAACGGCAAATGCCAGCGGCAACGGCCTGTGTCTTGGATTATCTGGCCGGTTTGGGCATCCGTGCGAAATTGCAAACAACGCGCCCTGGAGTAGGCACCGGGGCGGTGGATATCGAGGAATACGAGCGGTTGCGGCCTTCGGCCGAGGAAGCCTGCCGATTAGGTGACGGGCGATTCTTATGAACGGGATTATTTAATCATGCTGGATAAACACGCTCCCATCGCACTCGAAACGGCTGCCCCGACGACGCCTTTCGATGATCCCGAATGCCTCTATGTCGCTTTGCCAGACACCATGCGGACTTTTGCCGCACCCTCTGTGCATGGCTGGGGGGAAATACCCCAAGGCCAGACATTATTTTCGCGGCTTGCCGAAGGTTTAGCCGCTTCCCAACAGGGCTTGGACGCGCCCATCATCGACTTGTCTGTATATGCGCCCGACACCAGAAACTTTATCGACCAAGTACTGGGAGAAGGCGAAATCAGCATTCTAGCGGATGCCGTGGGTGGGCGGCTGAGTATTAGCGAAGCGGTGTTCACCGGCGTTTGGCGGGTCAGGCATTATCACGATGGCGCTTTGCGGCAAGACTATCTTGAAACCGGGAGCTATCCGCGAATACTCGCTGACTGGGCGGCTTCGCACGATACTCCACCAAGCTTCCCCGGTGTTTTTCCTGAGAGTTTGATGAACGCCCCGGCTTTGATTCACGAGGTGTTTGCCAAATCCCGTGACTTTGCCCCCGGTTCTGAGGAAGTCATCAATTTAACATTATTGCCGATGACACCGGAAGATATGGCGTTTTTAGTGGAGTGCTTGGGGCTGGCTGGCATTTCGATCCTGTCCAGGGGGTATGGCGAGTGTCGAATCCGTCGCACAAATCTGCCTAATGTATGGTGGGTGCAGCATCTCAACTCCACCGAACAACTGATACTCAATACCTTGGAAATCATCGCGTTGCCTACTTTGCTGATGGCTGCGCCGGAAGATTTGGAAGATTCAGCGAGTCGCTTGGCGGAAGTATTGGCTGGACTGAGCCAAAAAAGCGGGCAGGAATGAATGCCCAAGCCCATTTTGAATGCCGTATCTGTTGGCATGTCTACGATCCCGAATTAGGCGACGAGTCTGGTCAAATCCCCGCAGGCACCCCCTTTGCCGAGCTGCCCGAGGTTTGGCGCTGCCCCGAATGCGACAGCGATAAAACCGCTTTCCTTGCCTGCGCCGAGTAGTTGGCGACCTGTCAGCAAATGCGCGGTAAAGGATCGTCTTCGAGTTCTTCCAAAATCCGCTCGCCGCCTAAGCGGGTCTCTAATACCACGCGGGCCGGGCCAGCCTGCAACTCGCCCACTAGCGCAGCCTCCTTGCAGCCCAATTCGCGTAACCTGGACAAAGCGGCGGCAGCGGTAGGGGGGGGCAGAATGGCGACCACGCGGCCCTCGCAGGCTAAGAAATACGGATCGTAACCCAGCATCTCGCACACGGCGCGGACTGGTTCCCGGACTGGGATGCTCGCTTCAAACAGCCTGATCGTCGATGTTGTTGCCCGAGCAATTTCATGCGCCACCGTGGCGATGCCGCCGCGTGTGGGGTCGCGCATGAAGCGCAAGCCGGGGATTTCCCGCAAGGCCAGCGTGATGGGCAACACGCTGGCGGCATCCGACTGCAAATCGCCTCTGAGTCCGAATTGCTCCCTGGCCAGCATCACCGCCGTGCCATGGTCGCCGACCGGGCCGCTTACTAGGATCTGGTCGCCCGGCCGGGCCAAATCCAAGCCCAGCCGCAATGCGCTTGGGCGCACGCCGATGCCGGTGGTGGCGAAATAAACCCCTCCGCCTTGGCCGCGTCTGACGACTTTGGTGTCGCCTGCGACCACGTATACCCCGCAGTCGCGGCAAGCCTCCGCCATTGCCGCTAGAATCCGTTCTAATACGGCCACCTCAAGCCCTTCTTCAATAAAAGCGTTCAAAGTCAGGTACAAAGGTGTCGCGCCAGAAACCGCCAAATCGTTGACAGTGCCATGGACGGCTAGGCTGCCGATATTGCCGCCGGGAAATTCCAATGGTTCGACAGTGAAGCCGTCGGTGGTTACCAGCAACTCCAGTTCTCCGCCTTTGAGATCGACCGGGATTTTTGCCGCATCCACCGTCGTATCCAGGCAATCGTTGCGCAGATAATAGGCGAACAAATGGTCGATCAGTTCGCGCATATAACGCCCGCCGTTGCCGTGGGCCAGGGTGATGAAATCGTCTTGTAATTTTGTATGAATCGGCATAGCATTCTCAATAATTTGTTGGTTCCTTAGGTTTCGCACATGTGTGCGGCGATGGTCAAACAGGTCATTTGGTTTTCTGATGTGGCCTGTTGTTGTACAGTGTTGGCACTCGTTTGGTTTATATAGTATCGTTGATAAGTTAAAAAATATCAGCCAACGATAATTTTGTTGCCAGACTACTCGGTTTTCTTCCCGTTGCGCCGAGCTTACAGAAGCCTATGGGCAATTGAGTCAAGCCAAATTATTGTAACATCCATGCAAAAATGCAACAGCCATAGAAACTTATTTTCCCCTCTCGATGGACAGCGTGATTGGCATGGTTTTCTGCGTTCGACACCGTTTTGGAAAATCAGCGGCGTCAAGGCCACCTTGCCCAGTCAACGCTGTATTTCCATGCCAGGCACAGAATCCGCACCGATTCGGCGAACGAGGCCCTAAGGATGGGTTAAACTGTGTTAAACGCTTGCAATTCTAATCAGGTAATCATCATGAAAAACCAGTCTAAACGCCTTGCTGTCGCTTTCTTCGCCGCCACGGGTTTATTATGCGCGCCCGCTGCTTTCGCTCATACTTTCGGGGCTCACGGGGCGGGTTTTGCCGAAGGTCTGGCGCATCCTTTCCTCGGGCTGGATCATCTATTGGCAATCCTGGCCGTGGGCGTGTGGGCGGCGCAATTGGGCGGCGCTGCGTTGTGGCGCGTCCCGGCGGCTTTTCTCGCCGCCTTGGTGGCCGGGGCTTGGCTGGCTGATTTTTTCGTGGACGCCGCCGTATGGCTAGAAACAGCTATCGGCGCTTCGGTGTTGGCGCTGGGCTTGTTGCTTGCTTTCGCGCCGCGCTTGCCGACTTGGACGGCCATGCTGGCAGTCGCGCTGTTTGCGTCTTTCCATGGCTGCGCCCATGGCTTGGAAATGCCGCAGGCGGCAACGCCGGTGGCTTATGGGCTGGGCTTCCTCTCCGCTACGGCCAGCCTGCATTTGCTGGGCGTCGTGCTGGGCTTGGCCTTGGGACGGGTTCGGCTTGCGGCGCGGGCCGGCGGGGTGGCGATTGCCGCTGCGGGCTGGCTGATTTTAGCGGTATGATGGCGTCGACCTCAACTATGTTGAAATTGAAAGTCAGGACAATACGCCCATGTGTTTAGCCGTGCCGATGCAAATCACCCTCCTCAATGGCTTCGAGGCCCGCTGTTCGGCGCGGGGCGTGGAGCGCGACGTAAGCCTTTTCTTGTTGCAAGATGACACGCTGCAAGTCGGCGATTATGTGTTGATCCATGTTGGCTATGCGATCCAGCGATTGTCGGCGGAGCAGGCCAGGGAAACCTGGGAATTGTTCGACCAGATTTTGGACGAAGAGCCCGCGCTCCATGCATGAGCTTTCCTTGTGCCAGAATTTGATCGACCAAGTGACGGCGCTGGCCCGCCAGCACCGGGCGCGTGCCGTGGCTTGTGTCCGTGTGCAAATTGGGATGCTGGCAGGCGTCGAGCCTTTGTTGCTGGAAAGCGCGTTCAGCATCGCCCGCGCCGGCACGGTGGCCGAGCAGGCGGAGATGTTTACCGAAGTCGTGCCGCCTACCGTGCTGTGCCAGGCTTGCGGGGTAGAGTCGGAAGTGCCGCCAGCCCAGTTGCGCTGTCCTGCCTGCGGCAGCGGCGACACGCGCTTGACCCGGGGCGAGGAGTTGATTTTAGCGCAGGTAGAGTTGATGGTGGCCGAGGATTCGCCATCGTTGGCAGGCGCCGAATAGGCGCTTTTCGCTTTGCCAGGCCTTGCCAACGCGCCTAGAATGCCTGCCAATATATCCCCCTGAGAGGTTATCAAATCATGTGCGACACTTGCGGATGTAATATCACCCCCGGCAACCGCCACTTACTGGCCGCGCCCTTGGGCCGGTCGAACTTAGGCCAGACCCCGGAGAAAATCTTAGGCAGCCTGCTGCAACACAATGACCGGCAGGCCGAAGCCAACCGCGCCCGGCTTGACGGCCACGGTGTGTTGACGGTTAATTTGATGTCCTCGCCCGGTTCGGGCAAGACTGCTTTGCTGGAATCAACTATCCGCCAATTGAACGGCGGCCTGCGCCTTGCCGTCATTGAAGGCGACCTGGAGACGGAGAACGACGCCGACCGCATCCGCGCATTAGGGATACCCGCCTATCAAATCACCACCGGGACGGCTTGCCACCTGGACGCCCATTTGGTGGCGAAAGCCTTGGACAAGCTAGATTTAACTCATTTGGACGTGCTGTTCATCGAGAATGTCGGCAATCTGGTGTGTCCGGCCAGTTTTGATCTGGGCCATCATCGCAATGTGACCTTGCTGTCCGTCACCGAAGGCGACGACAAACCGGCCAAATACCCGGTGATGTTCCGTGCCGCCGACTTGATGCTCATCAGCAAGACCGACATCCTGCCTTATCTACCGGAGTTTTCGCCGCAACGGGCGGAGGACTGTCTGCGCAATTTGGCGTCCAAGGTTCCCGCTTTGCGCCTGTCCTCGAAAAGCGGGGAGGGCATGGACGAGTGGATAAGCTGGCTGCAAGACGAGGTGGCAAGCTACCGCGTAGCCCGGCAAACGCAACAAACCCTAGTTCCCAGGCTGCAACCGGAAGGCCGACTGCTGCACCACGCCGGGCCGGAGATCCGTTTCGTGCCAGTCAAACACGCCGGTTGAGTGCAAGGGCCGCCTGCTTCATCTACGCGCTAACAACGACATCATAATGACCGAGCTTTCCAAGCCCCGGCTGGCCCAACAGCGGCTGGCCCAAATCCGCGCCATGGAACTGCCCGGCGAGGTTCGCATCATGAACGTTTGCGGCGGGCATGAGCGCTCCATCGCCATGGCGGGACTGCGCACTTTACTGCCTAAATCCATCCGCTTGATTCCCGGCCCTGGCTGTCCGGTGTGCATCTGCCCGGAAGAAGACGTTTACCAAGCCATCCAACTGGCTGTCCAAGCTAAGGTGGTCTTGGTGAGCTTCGGCGACATGCTGCGAGTGCCGGTCAATGTGCCGAAAGGCGAAATCCGCTCGCTGGAACAGGCCAAAGCCGCCGGGGCCGATGTGCGGCCCGTCGCCTCGCCCCGCGACGCAGTGCGCATCGCCCGGGAAAATCCCGGCAAACCGGTTATCTTCCATGCCGTGGGTTTCGAGACGACGCTGGCACCCATCGCCGCGATGATCGAAGAAGGCATGCCGGACAATCTGTTCCTGCTGCTGAGTGGGCGGCTGACCTGGCCCGCCGTCGCCGCGCTGTTGGATTCGGAAGAACCGGGTTTTGAGGCCCTGATCGCCCCAGGCCATGTGTCTACGATCATGGGGCCTGAAGAGTGGGCTTTCGTCGTCAAGGATCACCGCATCCCCGCCGCCATCGCCGGCTTTACGCCGGACAGCTTATTAGACGCCGTGTATTCGGTGTTAAAGCAAGTAACGGAGGCAAAGCCCGAACTGGAAAACTGCTACACCTCGGCGGTCAAACCCGGCGGCAATCACACCGCCCAATTATGTCTAAATAATTGCTTTGATATAGTCTCTGCCAACTGGCGCGGCATCGGCGCGATACCCGCCTCGGGTTTTGCGCTTAAACCTCGCTTCGACGCCCACAACGCCCGCCTGCATTTCCCCGGCTTCAACGACCAAGCCCGCCGTCACGCCGGGGAAATGCCCCCGGGTTGCGAATGTGCCCGCGTCGTGCTCGGCAAAATCACCCCGGCGGAATGCCGCGTCTATGGTTCGCCCTGCACCCCGCGTAATCCAGTTGGACCTTGCATGGTGTCGGACGAAGGCGCGTGCCGGATTTGGTGGGCGGCGGGCGTGAGAAAAGAGGCCGCGATGGCGCAAGATTGAGAGATATTATTTAATACGGCCACAGGGATTCGGGCAAGCAGCGCAAACAAATAATCGATTACCATTGCCAGATAATGGCACCCCCTATTCCTTAACCTAGCCAAACACTAAGGCCAGCCTATGAAAATTTCAACCCTACTCCTGCCTTCCGCGTTGCTCTGCCTGTGCTGCTATGCCGGCACGGCCGCTGCAGATGCGACGCACCCGGTTCATTTCGCCAAAGGCGCGACATCGAGCACCGTCAAAGGCGTGGTCAAAGGCTCCGCAACGGAAGATTATGTGCTGCGTGCCGCCGGAGGGCAGACCATGGCGGTCAAACTAACCGCGAAAAGCACACTGATTTATTTCAATGTGCTGAAGAAGGGGTCGGATGAGGCGGTGTTCGTGGGCTCTACGGAAGGCAAGGGTAGATGGTCAGGTGCGCTATCGACCGGCGGCGATTACCTCGTGCGCGTTTATACGATGGGCAAGGGCAAAGAGGCCGGGCATTCCACGCCGTTTAGCCTGGGCATTTCCATCAAATAAGCCCACCGCCACTTGCGATCAAGCCAGCGCAAGTATCTGCATGGCGGTGGATCAGCAAAAATGATGACATCCTGTCAGGGCCTGGTTCGCAAATTAAAACCGGCCCTTATTCAACTGTCGCCAGCAGGCGACATTCTCAATGTATTCCCGTAGGCTGGGCAGGCTTAGGCCAAAGAAGCACGCCTTGCTTCTTTAGAAAAATCTACTATGATGGATGCCGCTGTAATCGCCGCTAAACTCAATGCCAAGCCAATCAAGCCATGACATTGCCTATCGCGCCGCCGCAAATCTAAGTTTGCACCATCCAACAGGGATCTCCAAGCGTAGTTTCCGGCGCCATCCATTTTAGTGCATGTAAGGAATCATAAAATGCCTGCCATTTCCCTGGAACCTTCTCAAAGCCCGCGCCGAACATTCGGCTTTATGCTTATTCTTTTGAGCCTTTTAGTGCTCTCGGGTTGTTCGAGCCTGAAACATAAAAGCGACCCCAATGACGTGTGTTACACACAGCGGGAGCAACTGGTCAGCTCGGAAAACTACTACACCAAATCCGTCTTGACAGGCGTCGCGGTCGGCGCAGTGAGCGGCGCGGCACTAGGCGCGATCACCGGCTTGGCGACCGGCCAGAATGTCGGCGTGGCGGCGGCGATAGGCGCTGCGGGTGGCGCGGTGGCCGGCGGGCTCGGCGGGTATTTCATGGCCAAGCAGAAAGTTTCGGCGGACGCGGCGACCTTGGCCGGCACGATTCAAAACGACATATTGAAGGAAAACGGCGAAATCGACAAAGCCTCCATTGCGTTCGCCCGTTTGCGCGACTGCCGGTTCGCTGCGGCCGACCATGTCCGGGCCGACTTTCAGGCGCAACGCAGCACCCGCGAGCAGGCGCTGAAGAAGCTCGAAGAACTGAAAACCAAGTTCCTTGAGGACATCGAAATTGCCGAAACGCTGGGAACGAAGATGGGCGAAAACATGAAAGAGTTTGAGAACGCCTCGGAGCAGTTGCTGGCGCAAAACGCCCACGCTAGAGTCCTTCTCCAAATAGAAAAAACCCGCGCCATGGCTCCACCGGCTGTGGCTTCCAAGTGCGGCGGCAAGAAAAAATGCAAGAAGGTGCCTGTCGTCGCCAGCGCCCACGCCGCGTCGGCCCCTTGCAAGAAAAAGAAAGGCTGTCAGGCTGCCCCCGCTCCGCTGGCTCCTCCTCCCGCCGTGGCCGCGACTGTCGAAGTCGCCAAAGCGACCGAGAGCGGTCAGCTCAAGCAAAAAGCCTTTCATGATCAATACAGCAACGCGAAGGCTGAAATCCCCAAGGCTTTCGCCTTGGACGTAGATGGCAAGGTGAGCCTGCCGCTGCCGGAGAAGATGTACTGTGGCCTCTAACAAGCTTGCTCAATCCTGCTTGTTGGCTTGCCTGTCGGCCTTGGCTTACGGTGCCGAGGCCGCCGACGAGCCGCCGCCGCGCCCGGAAACCGGTTTGCACGGTGCCGCCGACAAACGCGGCCTAGCCCGCCCGCCGGCGGAATCCGCCGCACCGGCCCCAGCCCCGATCTCGATCCCGGCCGCGGCCGACGAGCCGCCGGCAAACCCGCTGCCGCGTCCGGAAACCGGTTTGCACGGTGCCGCCGTCAACCAGGCCGTGGCTTTGCCGGACGGACGCCTGCTCACGGTTTCCGACGACAAGACTGCCCGGCTATGGCCCGCCACGGCCATGGGCGAGTCGCAGGTGCTGCGCGTCCCCATCGGCAAAGGCAATGAAGGCGCACTTTACGCCGCCGCATTTTCCCCAGTCAAAAACAAGGTCGCCGTAGCCGGTTGGACTGGCCTGGACTGGGGCGATCACTCCGGAGCCGTCTATGTCTTCGACCTCGCCAGCGGAAAACTGACCGGCCGCATCGCCGGCATCCGAGGCACGATCCGCGCCCTGGCCTATTCCGACAATAGCCGTTATCTGGCGATTGGCAGCGAATCCGGCTGGCTCAGAGTGGTTGATCTGGAAGGCAAAGCCATTGCGCTGGACGGCGCGGCGTGCCAAAAGGACGCACTGGTCGCGGCCCATTTCTTAAAAGACGGCCGCCTGCTGACCGCTTGCCTGGATGGTCAGTTGCGGCTTTATGACGCCGGCTTCCATCCACAAGCCGAATACAGATTTCCACCCAGGCACCAGCCATGGCGGCTTGCCGTCTCCCCACAGGAAGACCGGGTCGCCGTCGGTTCGCTAGACGGCCCGAGCGTCGGCATCTTCTCGCTGGCCGACTTGAGGCTGCTGGACACGCTGAAAGGCGAGGGCAGGCAGCAAGGCAATTTGTCCGTGGTGGCCTGGGCGGGCGAGTCGATATTCGCGGCGGGCACTTATGGCAATGCGCAAGGCGTCAAATCCTTGCGCATCTGGAACACCGCGACTCACCAGGCCAGGGAGCTGTCGCTGGCCGGAGACACCGTGACCGATCTCACCGCTTTGCCGGACGGAAAACTGGCTTATGCCACGGCGGAGCCCACTGTCGGCTTCGTCAATCCGGCCAACCTTGAAATCACCGCCCACAAACGCGCCACCGCCGATTTCAGAGACGCTTTTGTCGGCACCTTCGCCCTCTCCGATGACGGCAAAGTCGTCGATTTCGGCCTGCTCAGTAAAGGCCGCGCCCCCTGGCGCTTTGACCTGGACGCCCGGACACTGAGCCGCGACCCGCCGCCTAGGCCGGCCATGCGCAAGCCCGTCATCCCTAGGGCGTTGAACAACTGGCACAACTCGTCCCATACCACATTGGGTACCCAGCCCATCGCGCTGGATCAAAACGAAACCAGCCGTTCGGCGGCCGCCTCGGCTGACGGCGGCAGCATATTGATTGGCGCCGACTTTTCTTTGCAACTGTGGCGCGCCAGGCAAATGGCCTGGAACATTGCCGTGCCTAGCCCAGCCTGGGCGGTCAACCTCAGCGGCAATGGCCGCTTCGCCCTCGCCGCCCTAGGCGACGGCAGCTTGCGCTGGTACGACAGCAAAGACGGCAAGGAACTGCTCGCGCTGCTGGCCCTCACCGACGGGCGTTGGCTGGCGTGGACGCCGGACGGCTATTTTGACCACGCCGAAAAAGCCGCCAACCTGATCGGCTACCACATCAACCAAGGCAAGGCGGCCAGCCCGCAGTTTGTGTTGTCCGGGCAAATCCACGAACGCTTCTACCGCCCCGACTTGATTGGCATGGCTATCACCGGTACAACAGGCGGGAATCCCGCCCCGACCAAGCCCATCGATGTCGGCACGGTCGTCAGCCAGCACAAAGCACCGGACGTCAAACTGCTGGCCTGGTGCGTGAGCGGGCAATGCACCGACGTGCCAGCCGATTCCGGCTCTCTGAAAGCCCTGGACGTCAATACGGAAGAAGTCACGTTGCGCTTCGGCCTGACCGACAGAGGCAGCGGCATCGGCAATCTGGTGGTGCGCCGCAATGCCGCCGCTGTCGCCACGCGCGGCTTGAGCCGCGTCCCGTCGGCAAAAACGGCGGGCGGCGCGCAAATCGTCGAACAAACCGTCGGGCTGGAACCCGGCGACAATGTCGTGACCGTGACCGCCTTCGACGCCGAACAAACCCTAGACGCCGGCGAGGCGGTGCGCCTGCCCATCCGTTACACGGCCACCCAGCCCGACGCGCCCAACCTTTACCTGTTAAGCATCGGTATCAACCACTACCAAGGCCATCCCTTGCGCAACGCCGTCAACGATGCCAATGCCATCAGCGCCGCCCTGGCCAAAAATCCGCATCACACGTTCAACCACGTCTACCCGACCACGCTCGTCGATGAGCAAGCCAGCCTGGCCAATATCAAGCAAGCCCTGGCCGAGGTGGCGAAATTAGCCAAACCGAAAGACCTGGTGGCCCTGTTCCTGGCCGGCCACGGCATCAACCTGGACGGGCGCTTTTATTTCCTGCCCCAAGACGTGAACTTGAGTAGCGATGCAAGCTTGAAAGCCAGTTCCCTGAGCCAAACGAGCTTGTCCGAGTCGATTGCGGCGATGAGTGCCACGCGCGTGGCGGTGGCGATTGACGCCTGTTATGCCGGCGCTTTCGCCGTGCAAGATAGCATCAAGCCCCAGCAAGGCCGCTCCGTGGCCGGCTCGCTGGCCGAAAACACTGGTCGCTTCGTCCTCGCAGGCACCAGCAACGCCGAAGAAGCCTTGGACGGCATCAACGGCCACGGCGTATTTACCGCCGTGCTGCTGGAAGGCTTGGCCGGGCGGGCGGACAAAGAAGTCGAAGGCAATAATAACCAGCATGTCAGCATCGTCGAATTGCAGCAATACGCCCAAAAGCGCGTTCCCGAAGAAGCCCGCAAGATCGCGGCCGCGCACAACCAAAACGCCACCGGGTTTTATGCCGGGTCGGAGTTTTTTAATTTGAGTGATTCGGATCCGTAAGCGGGTATTTTTATTAAAAAAACGGGATTCGCTATTAGCAACACATTTAGGGTGCCTCGAAAAAGCCCGCACTTCGACAAGCCAGTGCGAACTGAACTTTTAAAATCAACCTATTCTGTTGGTGTTGAGCCCGTCGAAGCATGCTTTCCAAGATGACCTATAAGTGATGTGAGCAAGATGGTATTTTATCCCATCGTCTGGCTCTACTCTCGGCAAGTCAGATATTTTGTTTTTGGAGATTCCGCGATGACAGAAGCTACTACTGACCAACGGTTTGACGTGTTCCTTTCACATAATAGCAAAGATAAACCTGCTGTCATCGAACTGGCTTCAAAACTCAAAGACAAAGATTTGAAAGTATGGCTTGATATATGGGAACTACTCCCCGGATGCTTATGGTCAAAAACCATGGAAGATATTATTAGAACTACCCGGACAGCCTTGGTTTTAGTAGGTAAAGATGGGATTGGGCCATGGGAAGACATGGAGATGTGCGCATTGTTGGAAGAATTCGTAAAGCGCGGGATGCCCGTCATTCCTGTGGTGCTCCCCGACTGTCCAAGACATTCACAGCTTCCAATTTTTCTTAAACAATTTGGCTGGGTTGACCTGCGTGATGGTACGGGAGATCACGAATTCCAGCGCTTAGTTAGAGGTATCAAAGCTAGTAGTCCATCTCCACAAAAGAACGCAACTAATACTGGAGGAAGCCCCCGCCTCCGAAACGTTGGCGTGCCCGCTCTAATGTTAGTGGGTGTGAGCATAGCCGTATTACCACATGTCACCCCGGTTTCTGCACCAGCAGCACCCAAACTTCAGTTTTCCAGCCTAGACGGGCAACCACTAACAGGATTGGCAAGTTTCCCTGTAGGTTGGCGCTTGCACTTCAAGGTGACGGTGAATCAGGACGCTTATGTGGAATGCTTTCTGAGGAACCAGAAAAACGAGGTTTTCCATGTTTTTCCCACTGCCGAGCAGCCTGACGGCTTGTTAAAAGCAGGGCTGCCTTTAGCCGTTCCTGCCGCTAATATCTCGCGGGAAATTCTCTTTAATGAATCTTCCCACGAAGAATTTGGCTGCGTCGCCTCCGTTCAGCCACCGATTACCACTAGTGCAATGCCATTGGGTGGGGAGATGCTAGGATTGGAATCTCGATTTGCTTCTCTGCGGGAAAAGTTCAAGCAAACTAGCAACCCATCAGTAGGATGGGAAACATTGAATATAGAGTCCAGATGAAACGTCTAATAAAAAACATAGCTCTCCTCTGGCTTGCCTTGCTTGTTTTAGCTTGCAAGGCATCAGCCGACGATTCAGGTAAGTCTGTTGTGGTCAATGCAGGGACTGGCGACCGCGCCCTGCTGATTGGCATCAAGCACTACCAATCACCCGCTATTAACCCGTTGCAAGGCCCTGAAAACGATGTGAAGGTCTTCCGTGCCACGCTGCGCAGCCAGCTTAATTTCAAGGACGGCGAGATCAAGGAACTCAAAGACGCCGAGGCCACACGGGAAGGCATCCTGTCCGCCATCGACCAATGGCTGATCCAAGGCTCCGCGCCGGGCAGCCGCGTCGTGTTGTATTACAGCGGCCATGGCGACCAAATCGACGACATCTCGGGCGACGAGCAGGATGGGAAGGACGAGGCGCTGATCGCCTACGACGCCCAAAGAGACGGTAAAAATTGGGTGTTGGACGATGACATCGACGCACGCCTGAAGCAGCTACAAGACCGCAAAGTACTGGCGGTGTTCGATTCCTGCCATTCCGGCACGGTCACTCGGGGCGCTTTCGACGACGAGGGGGCCAAGACGCCGGGCTGGGATCTCGAGCGAGTCGCGGCACGAGGCGGCGCGTTCGACAAAGTTCACCAGAAAGAAGGTGGCTTTATCCAAGGTGGCGGCAATATTTCCGCCTTTTTCGCGGTCGCCCCGAATCAACGAGCCTATGAAGATATCCATGACCGCGAACACCCTCACGGCGTGTTCACCGCCGCATTCGCAGTCGGTGTTGGCGGCGCGGCTGACGCCGACCACGATAAAAAAGTCTCCTATGCGGAACTGCTCGATTTTCTGCAAATCCAATCTAACCGGTTTTGCGAAACTAACCAAAACAAATGCGTCGATGGTGTGACACCGATTCTAGAAATAGAAAAAGACCGGCTGGCCTCCAATGTCCGCGAATTCGGGCAGGCTGAAACTAGCCCGCCCCCGCCACTCACACAAACCGCCACCACCCTGCTGACCCATGGCAATGACGCCAATCTGGCGCTGACCATTGAGCCGGGAAACCACGTCCGCCTAGGCGAGGCGGTTCATTACAAGCTCGGCACCGGACGCCCCGGCAAACTGGTGATATTTGACATTGCCGTCGATGGAAAAGTGACCCAGCTTTTCCCGAATAACTATATCCCGGAAAAATCGTCCACTCCTTGCAAAAAAATCACTGAAGCCTCCGAGTGGGTGGAACAAGGTGCCACCGTGCGGATTCCTGATGATTGCATGGGCTTTACCTTGGAAGCGGAGGAACCTATCGGCAAAGGCAAGCTGGTTGCCTTGCTCATTGAAGACCCCTCCATCGATACCCATGATTTAGTCTCTATTACCCGAGGTTTGCACCGGGTAAATGGCGCACCTGATTTGGAAAAATCCACTTTTGAGGAAATTGAAAAACCTAAGATTTGGATGGAACAGTTGCGGGAACGTTTGGATCAGCCAATACATGAAGCGGATGGCAGAAACCGTGCGGTGCGCTGGTCAGTCGCTACGGTCGATTATGAAATCGTACGGTGATCGTTAATTAAACAGAGAATGCTATGAAGAAACGGTTTATTTTTCTGGTAACTAGTCTGTCTTTGGTGCAAGCCTCGGCTGCGGCGGAAAACTGCGCCAGCTTGGAGAGCTTATTGCACCAAAGCCTAGAGCAGAATCAAATCGACACCGCTGCCAGCCAACTCGACAAAATGAATGGCGCTTGCACAAGCGGCAATACACTTAAAAATGCCCAACGCCTGTATACGGATTATCTCGCCAGGCAAGCCAACGACTTGCTCAATCATGATCATGTCGCGGAAGCGGAAGCCTTATTGAGCAAGGCCAAAACTCTGTCTTGGGCGGTGTCCAGCGTGCGCGGCGACATTGCAGCTAAAGCCAAAAACTGGAAAGAAGCGGCGCAGCAATATGGCTTGGCTTTTGAACTGGCTACTGATCCTAGCCATGTGGATGCAAAAGAAATCCCTCATTTTGAAAAAATCCAGGAAAAGCTTTACCAGCTCGCCACTGACAGCCAACTTGTTTACGGTGCGATGGATGCTTCTGTCAAACGCGGCGGTGAACCGTCAGGCATACTGCTGGCCGAAACCCGTGGGTTTAAAATCAAGCAAGCTTCTGTACCGGTGCATTTCGAAACCGGCAAAGCGAGTCTGACAATGGAAGGAAAGGACTCAGCCGAAAAGCTGGCGGCCTATATTCGTAATCAATCTTCAGTCGCTAAAGTGATTGTGCTGGGCTATGCGGATCCACGCGGAAACCCAAAAGACAATCAGACGCTCTCCCAAAAACGGGCGGAAACCATCTCGGCCTATCTCCGGCAAGACCAGGTTAACGTCCCTATTGAAGCCCATGGCAGAGGTTCCTCAACGCCACCTGGCAGTTTACTGGAAAACCTGAGTCCAGAAGAGCAATGGCGACTTTGGCGGCGCGTGGAACTACAACTCATTCGATAAGCTGAAGCCGCTATGATAACGCTGAAAAAACTGTGGTATTGGGTATTGTTCGGATTATTGTTCGCTATCTTGCCAGCCCATGCAAAACAATGGGCTATCGTGGTAGGCATCAACGAATATCCAAAAGGTAAGGCCATGGGTTTCCCCTCACTGCAAGGCGCGGTGAATGACGCGAAACTCCTCGCTGACGCCTTGCGTAAACGTGGCGTGGACTTGCCGGATAGCCGCGTGCTACTGAATGAACAAGCCACCGTCGCCAATTTTAAAACGACTTGGAGCCAGGTGTTGGCTGAAGCCAAACCCGGCGACCCTATTATTGTCACCTTTGCCGGCCATGGCGGCCAAGAGAAGGAATTTAGCGATCCCAGAGACGAAAAAGACGGCAAGGATGAAACTCTGATGTTCTATGATTTCGACCCAAAGCATCCTGAGCGGGGCCGACTTTCCGATGATGAATTGTACGAGCTTTTTGCGCAGGCTTCGGCTTATCCTATTACGTTTGTCGCTGATACCTGTCATTCCGGCGGATTGACCCGCGCCGCCGCAATTCCGTCGGCCTTGCCGAGCCGGGGTATTCTCGATACGTTCGAGCCAAACCCTCCCGCTACGGAGCGCATTAGCCCTAGCAGCAGCGACAGCCAAATATTGCAACATGTGACGTATTTGTCAGCCACCGAGGATGAATCGAAAGAAATTCCTGAAATCCTCGCACTAGACGGCCAAGTCCATGGTGCTTTGAGTTGGAGTTTCGCCAAGGCGTTCAATGGCGACGCCGACCAGGATAAAAACAAAATCGTCACCCGCAAAGAACTCGAACAATATGTCACCAGCCAAGTACCGATTCTGACCGCGCAAAGGCAATATCCTGGCTTGCTGCCGCGTGGCAGTCAGGATACCGCTTTTACGCTAGACCTGATCACCCCGCCAGAATCGCTCAAACTGCCACCGCGCCAAGAGGCTAAATCCCTAGCGTTGAAAATCACTGGTGGCTCGCTGCCTGCGGGGCTAGACGCTGTGCGCCTGGATGAAGCCGCTTACCAACTATATTTTAAGCTTGAGCAGGGCACAGCCACGGTTTTCAACGCCCATGGCGATCAACTCACCCGGTTCCAGGACAGAGATATTTCCGCATGGAAAAGTATTATCGATAAATACCGGTTAATGTCCGCGCTAGATGCGGATTACAATACTGCCGCCACGCCAGTCAAAATAACACTCAAGCAAGGCAATGGTCTGCACCGCTTGAAAGAACGCCTCGAATTTAGTTTCGATCCCAACTCCGAGCGCCGCCATTTTTTGCTGTTTGATTTGGCCGGCACGGGTGAATTACAGTTCTTGTATCCCTTATCCGAGCAAGGCGATAAACCGGCTCTGACGAAAATACCTTATACCTTGGAATTGGATGTTCAGCTCCCCACTGGCGAGGACGACCTGGTCGCGGTATTCTGCGGACATCCGCAAGACGAGGCTGTGGCGTTGCTGCGCAGGCACAACGGCAAGAATTCGCCTAAACCAGAGGCGTTATTAGCGCTTATCGGCAAGGATTGCCAAATTGCACGCTATGCGTTTTTTACCATCGAATAGCTTGCATTTTGCCTTTCTGGATGTGCTTTGAACGATCCTGACCCTATTCAGGCTCTGCGCATCCTGGTCACGGGCCGTGTTCAAGGCGTGGGTTTCCGCCCCTTCGTCAGCCGCATCGCCAATGAATTTAAACTAGCCGGCTGGGTGCAAAATCTGGGCGGGGCGGTGGAAATTCATGTGGAAGGTCTGGCGGATTCGCTGACAGGTTTTGTCAGCGCTTTGACTGAGCGTCCGCCGCCTTTGGCCCAAGCCGATCCGCCTCAGGTTTTTTCCCTTTCGCCCATAGGCTTTCAAGGATTTAAAATCAAGCATAGCCAGGCCGGGGAGGGCATGAATGTCCACATCCCGCCAGATTATTTTGTCTGCGCCGATTGCCTGGCGGAAATAGAGAACCCGCAAGAGCGCCGCTACCGTTATCCATTCATCAATTGCACCCAATGCGGGCCGCGTTATACCCTAATCGACCGTATGCCTTATGACCGTCCGAATACGGCCATGGCGGGATTTGCGCTGTGTCCGGCTTGCCGGTCGGAATATGAAAACCCCTTGGATCGGCGTTATCACGCCCAGCCTTTGGCCTGCGCCGAATGCGGGCCTGGCCTGGTTTGGCGGGCCGCAGGCCAGCCGGACATCCGCGGCAACGAACCGGCTTTGGACGCCTGCGTCCGGGCGTTAAAAAACGGCTGGATTGTGGCGGTCAAGGGCGTCGGCGGGTATCACTTGATCTGCGACGCCCGCGACGAGGCTGTCGTCGCTCGCTTGCGCCAGCGCAAGCACCGGCCCGCCAAGCCGTTGGCGGTGTTGTTGCCTAGCCTTGGGGCGCAGGGTTTGGATAGTGTTTTGGCTGTGGCGCAGCCGGAACCTTGCGAGCTGGATTTGCTGCAATCGCCGCTGCGTCCCATCGTGTTGATGAAAAAACGCGAGGATTCGGTACTGGCCGAGGCGGTCGCGCCGGGTTTGGCCGAGGTGGGGGTGATGCTGGCTTACAGCCCTTTGCATCACTTGCTGGCCGAGGCGTTCGGCGCGCCGCTGGTGGCGACCTCGGCCAATGTCAGCGGCGAGCCGGTGCTGACCGAGGCGGCGGAAGTCGAGCGGCGGCTGGGCGCGGTCGCCGACGCGTTCTTGCACCACGACCGGCCCATCCTGCGGCCCGCGGACGATTCGGTGATCCGCCGGATAGCAGGCAAGACTAGGCCGTTGCGGCTAGGCCGGGGCTTGGCTCCGCTGGAGCGCGAACTGCCGTTTGAATTGGAACAGCCCGTGCTGGCCGTCGGCGCGGATTTGAAAAACACTGTGGCCTTGGCGTTTGGCCGGCGCGTGGTGCTGTCCCCGCATATCGGCGATTTGGGCACATTGCGCAGCGGGCAGGTGTTCGAGCGCGTCATCGCCGATTTGCCAGCCTTGTATGGCGTGAAACCTGCCGCGTTGGTCTGCGACGCCCACCCGGATTACCATTCCAGCCGCTGGGCCAAGGCGCAGGAGCTTCCGCTGGTCAAAGTGTTCCACCATCACGCCCATGCCTCGGCCTTGGTCGGCGAGCATCGGCTTTCAGGGGAAACGCTGGTGTTCACCTGGGATGGCGTCGGCTATGGCGAGGATGGGACGATTTGGGGCGGCGAGGCCTTGCTGGGCCGGCCGGGGGCTTGGCGCAGAGTCGGTTCGTTGCGGCCTTTTAAATTGCTGGGCGGCGACAAGGCCAACCGGGAGCCTTGGCGTTGCGCGTTGGCCTTGTGCTGGGAGGCCGGCCTGGACTGGCCCGGTTGCCCACATGATTCTGCTATGTTGCGACATGCTTTCGAGCGTGGCATCCATTGCCCGCAATCCACCTCGGCGGGCCGCTTGTTCGACGCCGCCGCCGCGTTGATCGGTTTGGCTACAGAGTCTAGCTTTGAGGGCGAGGCGGCGATGAGCCTGGAGGCGGTCAGCCAGCCTACCGACGAGGCCGTCGACTTGCCGCTGTGTTGGGACGGCGGCGTGTGGCGGGCCGACTGGGCACCGCTGTTGGCGGTTTTGATGGACAATAGCCTGGACGCCTCCCGGCGCGGCTCGCTGTTCCATGCCAGCTTGGCGAAACTGATTGCGCGGCAGGCGGTCAAGCTGCGGGAAGAGCGCGGAGTTGCCAACGTGGGATTATGCGGCGGGGTGTTTCAAAATAGGCTGTTGACCGAACAAACCGCCCGGTGCTTGGCTGAGGCTGGATTTGAGGTGTTTTTGCCGACAGAGATTCCGGCCAATGACGCGGGGATTAGTTTTGGGCAAGTTGTCGAGGCGTTTAGCCAGAATAATAGTCACTAAATTTAAGGAGAAGCGGCAGATGCTAAAAAATTTAAAACTCCGTAATTTTAAAAGCCATCAAGACACGGAAATTAATTTTGATGACTCTCGCTTGCATGCGCTAGTGGGGCAGAATAGCTCGGGCAAAACCTCTGTCTTGCAGGCTTTGCATTATCTTGCTAGGCTCACTGATTCGACGTTCGGCGAAATATTCATTAATCAGAATTCTCCGGGCTATATAGCAACAGTTGGGCAGGATAGTGTTCACGTCATAGCAAGTGGATGCTCGATTGTTGACGAGCTTCATAAGGACTGGAAAGCTCAGTATAGTTTTTCTTTGTCAAAAGTGGATGGTAGCTGGTATCCGACTCTGCTTGATGAATTGGGAAACGTAATAGACTATAATCTAAGTTGGGAAAGTTCATTGCATAATTATTTGCGTTCTATACCCGCAGATTTTATACCTACAGACTTGAAGTTTGCAGTTCACCTAAAACTTTCATCCACCAACCTCGCCAAAGCCACTTACAGCGAAGATATTGTTCCGCAAATGGAATTCGATGGAACAGGACTGGCACCGACTTTGGATTATTTACGCAACGAAGCGCCAGAAAATTTTCAGGTTTTACAGGGCAAGCTGAAACAGGTTGTTCCGGGTGTCGTCAAAATAGGCATCAGGCGGGCCAAGGTGGTCGTCAGCCGCCAGGCGGCCATTGCGGTCAAAGGAAAATCCATATCTTATGAAGAGCCGCAAGAAATGGTCGGGCAGGAGGTCATATTGGATATGAACACAGGCGAGCGCATCCCCGCCCATGCGTTGAGTGAAGGAACGGTGTTGACGCTGGGATTGCTGACGGTGTTACAGAATCCTAAAAAGCCGAGTTTGCTATTGTTGGATGATGTTGAACAAGGGCTGCATCCAAAAGCCCAGCGCGATTTGATGACGGTTTTCAAGGAAATAATCAACGACAACCCGGAATTGCAAATCATTTTTTCTACCCACTCGCCCTATATCGTGGATGAGCTTGAGCCTTCCCAAGTCCATGTGCTGAGTAACAACCATTCAGGGTTTACCCGCTGCAAGCGCTTGGATGAGCATCCGGATATTGAATGGGCAAAAAAGACCTTGACCACAGGCGAATTTTGGGGTGCCGAGGGTGAGGATTGGGTGGCCTCGGGAGAGGTTGATGATTGAGTTTTGCGTGATTGTCGAGGACGGGGCGGATGCTCAGATCGCAGCTTGTTTAGCGGAGCGGGTATTGGTGGAAAAAATCGAATGGCTAGACCGTTCCCACTTGCCATATATGTTTAAGTGGGGTGGTTTAGTGGAAAATACACAATATTCTCGCTGGAGAGACATTGACAAAATAATTGAGTCTTTTAAACCGCTTGGACTGCGTACAAAAATTTTGGGGCATGTCAAAGGCAGGCCATTGAAAGCGGATGGCGCAAGATCAATGAAGGTTCTTCAGGTGATTGGTTTTTTGCAGCATAAAATGGATCGGCAAATAAAGGCGGTTCTATTTATTCGGGATTTGGATAAGCAGCCCGAACGCAGGGCAGGCATGGAACAGGCGCGTGAAGAAAAAGCTGACTTGCAACCTTCTCTGCAAATTATAATTGGCACTGCCGACCGCGTGCGGGAAGCTTGGGTTTTGAATGGATATATGCCGTTAACGCCAGAAGAAAACCGGCTGCTCAATGAGATAACAGAAAGGTTAAGTTTTGATCCGTGCGCGGAGGCCCATAGATTACGTTCTGATTCATTTTTAGAGCCTGATCGGTTGAGAAATCCTAAAATAGTGGTTGAAATGCTGACGGGTGGTGATTATTCGCGAGAACAGCAATGCTGGGAAGAAACCAGCTTAGAGATATTGCGATCAAAAGGCGAGCATACCGGATTGACAGATTATCTAAGTGAAGTTGAGCAACGATTGATTCCATTGCCGAGTGAGTGAAGCATGGTCAATTATTTTCATCTCTTCGCCACGCCATGCACAATCTAAGTTTGCTGGAAAACATCGCCGTGGCGCTGGGCACGGCCTTCGTTGGCGGGCTGCTGTTTCAACGCATCGGCCTGCCGACCATTGTCGGCTATTTGCTGGCGGGCGTCGCCATCGGGCCGTTCACGCCGGGCTATGTCAGTGATCCGGAGACGATCAACCAGTTGGCGGAGTTGGGCATCGTGTTTTTGATGTTCGGCGTGGGGGTGCATTTTTCGTTTGCCGACCTGTGGAAAGTGCGCGACATCGCCATCATCGGCACCTTGGGGCAGATGGCGACGATGCTGGCCTTGGGCTATGGGCTGGCCTGGTATTGGGGCTGGACGCCGCTGGCGGGGGTGATGCTGGGGCTGGCGGTGTCCATCGCCAGCACGATTGTGATGTTGCGCGGCTTCATGGATTTGGGGCTGCTGAACACCTCGCATGGGCGGGTCGCCGTCGGTTGGCGGGTCATGGAGGACATCGCCACGGTGTTGATTTTGCTGGTCATCCCAAATCTCAGCGCACAGTCGGCGGCGACTGATTGGCGGGCGGTCGGCACGGCTTTGCTGGCGGCGCTGGGGTTTTTGATGTTCATGCTGTTCGCCGGCAAGCGTTTCATTCCTTGGCTGCTGCTGCGGGTGGCGCACACGCGCTCGCGCGAGTTGTTCATTTTGGCGATCCTGGCGATCTCGTTGGGCATCGCCTTGGGTGCGTCGCTGTTGTTTGGCGTCTCGCTGGCTTTGGGCGCGTTCGTGGCCGGTGCGGTGGTCAGCGAGTCGCCGTTGAGCCACCGCATCGCCTCCGACCTGTTGCCGTTCCGCGAGGCGTTTTCGGTGTTGTTTTTTGTTTCCATCGGCATGTTGCTAGATCCGCATTATCTGCTGGGGCATATCGAGCCGATTTTGATTCTCGCCAGCCTGGTGGTGTTCGGCAAATTCCTGGTGGCCTGGGCCTGGGTGCTGCCGTTTCCGCGCCCGGCCCGTACCGGCCTGGTGGTGGCCGCGGGCTCCAGCCAGATCGGCGAATTTTCGTTCATCCTGGGCCAAACCGGCCTGGGGCTGGGTTTGCTGGGGCAGA